>Ga0210409_10003853_pt1 | contig 16491 bp, 8 predicted proteins | sample IncBWH17MmetaG_FD_161649 | JGI IMG/M metagenome (GOLD analysis project Ga0210409, IMG submission 161649) | Forest soil microbial communities from Barre Woods Harvard Forest LTER site, Petersham, Massachusetts, United States - Inc-BW-H-17-M | ecosystem: Environmental > Terrestrial > Soil >...
AAAGGTGGGCTCAGTCGGGTCCAGTTCCTTAAGCTCGGCTTGGATGGGCTCTTTCAGGGCTTGAAAGCGTGCCTTGAGCTGGTCATCGCTAAGCGCTTTGACCTCAGCTTCCTGCTCGTTGATAGCGACGACGGAGGGCTGCAGCTTTTTTACGTCGCGCTCGTGCTTGGTGCCGATGAAGCGTGCGACGACCCTGTCGAGAACTTGTGCTGGATCCATGATGGCTTCGTTTCTTGCTGTGTTCGACCCTACCGGATGTCCGTGAACGGAGCAACGCCCAGGCCTAAACACTTATTCTATCTGTTTAGATGCGTGAGCGCCAAACGGGGAGGAAGAAGGGCATTGGGGACGTACTGGCGCAGCATGCTGCGCCACTATAAGGAAGAGCGGAGACTATCTGGCGACTACGGCGTCGGAGGTGACTGCTGGCTTGGTGGTCTTGTCCAGGGGGCTAGGGGGCATCGCGCTGGCGGGGGACAGGTTTTCGGCTAGGAGGCGGCGGAGCTTGCCGCGTTCTTCCAGGGTCATGTCTACGATCTCGAAGGACATGCCTTGACCGCGATAGTCACGGAGCAAGGCGGTGGCTTGGAGGTTGCGCAGGCCGAGCTGCAATTTCAGTTGGACGGAGGTGCCCGGCGGGAGGTGGCGATCGATGGTGGCAACGCCGCCAGCTAGGCTTACGGTGCGAATTTCCATGCGACAGTTCTGCTTGAGATTGACGCTGAAAGCTAACACTGGCTTTTGCAGGCGCACGCGAGTGTGCCGGCGCTGGCGCACAAATTTACAGTTCGCGGTCATAACGAGAGGAGCGAGCGAGAGGTCTTCCTTGCTCAAGCCGCTTTTAGCAAAGAATTCGCGCGCCCACAGGGGGTCTAACTTCTCAAGCGCCTGCAACGCGGCGATACGAAGTTCCTGAGGATGAGCCCAGCCAAAAACTTTCTTGGCTTCCACGATGCGTTTCAGCGCGGCGACAGATTCGGGGGCGTTGATGCGGCCGAGGGCTTCGGCGGCGCGCACGCGCAAGAACTGGCCTGCCCCGGGCGGCAGGTCGCCATCCACGATATTCATCAAACGGCCAAGGGCTTCGCGGTCGGCGGTCACGCCGATTTCGTCTATGACCATGGGCATTACCAGCGGATCAACGTGATCGAGGAGCTTCAAGAGGATGCGGCATCGGCCGGGCGCACCGCTGGCGGAGAGTTGGCGCACGACGCGGTCCTGCGAAATGCGCGGGAAATTCTTGATGCGGCCGGGAAGAAAAACTTCGACTGCCTGCGGGTCGATTTTACTTAGCAAGCCGACCATCTCCGCAGCTTCCGGCACCGGTCCGCCGCGCACGGTGCTACGGAGATACTGCACACCTTCCTCGCCCAAATCCATAGCGAGGTTGGAGATGTGCTCGGCATCATCGCGCAAGCTGCAACGGTTGAAGCGGCTGGCCAACTGCTCCATGGTGCTTTGCGGCATCAGCTTCAGGACGTTGGTGAGACCCGCGGAAGTCTGGCGAGCGCGCAGGGCCTCTTCGACGAATTCGGGAATACGCTCTTCGATGCCCATTTTCGAGCGCAAAGTTTGGGCGATACCTGGGCGTTGGGTCTCGACGCCGGCGACCAAGTCAAGGGCCTGCTCCATTGCCGAAAAGCAGCGATTCGTAGCGGCTTGCTGACTTAATCGGACGAATGCCGCGCTAACCAAGGCTTGCAACTCGGCGTCCTGTTCGAGGCTGAGGCGTAAGCCAAGATGGCGCATGGCCTCACCGAGAAGTTTGGGGTCGATTTTCGCGTACAGCTCAGCCAACTGCGAGAGACCGGTGGCGGCCTTCTTGCGTCCGTCACTGTCCTCGCTTTCGGCGCAGGCCGCGTAATTTTGCAGGATGCTAACCGCCTCGGCGACATTGCCTTTCTTGACCAGGTCATTGACGTAGGACTGGACGTTTTTAGGAGGAATGCACCAGGCTTCCTCGGAGAGGAGGACGGCGCGTTTGCCGCTCTCTGGAACGGCGGCCCAAAACTGACGGTCGAGAATCTCGCGATGCGATTCGACAAGCAGGCCCGCATCGCTCATTTTGTCTTCGTGAGCGCCCAGAATTCTGCGCAGATCGTCGATCTGATGGTTCATGTGATCGAGCATCTGGCGCACAGCGTTGACCTTGACCTCGCCGCGCTCGAAGCGCTCGAGGGCGAAACGAATGGCGAGGTGCTCGGCGAGCTGGATGAGCACCGATTGATCGGGCTTGTGATCGGGAGCTTTTGCGGCTAGCTCGGCAAGGGCTTGCTTCAGAACGTCCTGTGCGCGCACCGGCAATTGCGAAAGCTCTTCCTGCAGGGAGGCGGGCACACTGCCAGGGGCGCCTGCCCCGCCGGTCGCGCCGATTTGTCCGAAATTGGTCAGCGCGGTGAGAATGCGGTACATTTCCGCTTCGCTAGGTTCCAGGGAGCCGTGGCCGGAACCTGGACCTACGCCGGGACCAAGACCGGAACCTAGGCCGGCATCGTCCTGGGAGGCCGGGCCGGTGGAGGAATCGGTTTGCGTCGAAAAGCCATTGGAATTACCAGTGGCGCTAGCGTTCCCAGATGCGAGGCCTTGGTCTGGGCCACCTGATGCCCCGCCGTTCTCCGACCCGCCGGTGGAACCGATTGCGGAACCGGGCGTGCCGGCGCCTTTCGAGCCTTGCGCCGCGGCGATCATTTCCAACAATTTTTGAGGATCGTTTAGCCAGCGGTTGAACTGGTCAGAATCGCCGCCCAGCGTGGCCACCGCCAACTGGGCGGCCATTCCGGCTTCTTTCGTGCGGGAGTCGGTAGCCACAAAGCAAATCTCGTTGATGCGAATTCCGCGCGCCCCAGCCAGCGTAGCTTTCAATTGCAAGGCCAACTCGGCGGGCTTGGATTTGCCGGTGGGAAACGCGCGGACGAAACGATTCAGCTCGTCCTGCGTGATACAAGGAAAGAACTGCACGCTGCCTACGCCGGCGGCGGACAGCAATTCCGCAAACTGCTTCTCAGCAGGAGCGCCCTCCAAGGGCACGCCGTCCAGCAATAATTGTGAGCCAGTGGCGGCGAGTAGCAGCCCGACGTCCCTGGCATCCGGACTGGCCGTGCGCAGCTCACGCCAAGCGCTATCGAACTGCTCGACCGTGCGGACGTGGTCGTACCCGTACAAACGGGCAAACTTCAGCAGAATGTTCAGGCTTCTGACGAAGGCCCGTGCCGCGGTCGTTTTGGGGTCGGCTACTTTCAACGGCGTGACACCTGTCCCAAGGGGAATGGGACTACCTCACTAGTACCGTAGCTATATGGCGGGTGGGCGGCAATGGTACAGAGGTTCCATGTGCTTGCAGGGTCACGCGCCCAAGGAACGGCACCATACCTGCCCCAAAGAACGGTATCGGCTATGAGAAAGGGCAGTTTGTACAGTTGCATCCAATCAGGGGGCCTACAGAAGATCTTGTGAGGGGCAAGGGAACACTCGGTAGAGCATCTTAGCTACTCATTTGCCATATTGTCCCAGCAACAACGCCAGTCAGGCACGACCCCGCCCTCCTTTGCGTGTGGTGCAATCTAGTAATTTGGGTGGGCACGGGGAAGCCGGGTTTACGGCAGCTTCCATTTAGGTTTTTGTAGGAATGGCTCTGACGCGGCGGCGAGATTTTGATCAGGTGGGACGTTTATGCACGACCAAGAGGGAAAGCTCCCAGTATGTGAAAGCACGGATATTCCGTTGTTTTACTTGGGTGGCGATCTAGCATCGCAGCGGCTGACGAAGATGGGCGCCGCGCACGGATTTCATGGACTGAATATCGAGAGATCGATGGTTCGCCAGCTAAGGAATCCGTACTCTTTGCGTTGCATGGCGGAGTATTTCGCAAAGGTTATTCGTGAAAATCGTCCGACAGGGCCGTATATGCTTGGCGGCGGATGGGCGCACGGAGTACTCGCGCTGGAAACTGCTCAGATATTGCGCGAGCAACATCAGGATGTGGCCTTGCTGGTGCTGCTGGAAACGATAAATCCAGAACGGGTGAGGCAACAGATACGGTTGACCCGAATTATGGCGAAGATGAACCTTTTTGGGCGGGAGCACAAATACTTGCGGTCGTTACCGCAGGCACCTCCGAGAGAGATTCAGTTGACCCAGAGTACGCCTTTGGAAATTCTCTGCGCCGCGGTGAGGAATTATCAACCGCGGCCCTACGATTCTCCGGTGCTCTTGATCCGCAGCCGGCCCGGCGTTTGGGGGTTGGCGCGCGACCGACATCTAGGCTGGGGCGAAACTTTGGGCACACAACTGGAGGTCTGCGAAAGTGAGGGAAACATGTATGCGGACCTGGAGCGCTTAGCGGCGAAAGCCAGGGAGAGTTTGAAGCACGCGGAGCAGCGCTGGCAAGAGCATCTTGGGGGCGCCGGGCAAATGGCTTAGTTTTTGGAGATGGCCATGCGGCCACGGCGGCGTGTGCGATTCGTGGCTTGTGCCGCCATGGGCAGCCCGCCAAGCTCCATCAAAAGCTTGCGCAGTCTGGCGCGGTCTTCCAGATCCATATCGACAAATTCAAAAGCCATAGCTTGCGGCCGGGCACCTCGCACAATAGCCTGAGCCCTGATGTGGCGCACGCCTTGCGCGATTTTGAAAGTCAGCAGGGAACCCGGGGCGAGATGCCGTTCGCCGGAACCCACTCCACCGCCCAAATTCAGCTCCGGGATAGAGAGGCGGAAATTTTCGCGCATGTTGACGGTTGTGGCGACCAGGTTGCGTCCTAGTTTCAAACGCGCATAACGGCGCTGGCGAATCACGGAGACGTTGGGGTCGGGGTCGGTCGGCTCAAGGACCAAGTCTTTGCGATCAAAGCCGCACGGAGCGAGCTTGTCCAGACCGGTGTTCGCATCGATGCGCATCAGCGCTTGCGCCGAAGCAATGCGGAGCTCTTCCGGATACTGCCAGCGCCAGAGCTGGCGGGCGTCCATAATGTGAATCAGGAGAGTGGTGGCCGCCGTGCCGCGCAATCGGCCCAAGGCTTCGATGGCTTTTACGCGGGTGAAACCCGGGGTCATTTCGTTCTCGGCCAATTCCAGCAGTTTGGAAATACACTCCGGCCGACCACTCATTCCCATTTCGTCGATGGCTAGTGGTCGAATTAATACGTCCAGCGAATCGTAGAGGGCCACCAGGAGTTCCCCGCGGCGCTCCGGCGGCGCGGCAGACAACTGGCGCACCGTGCGGTCGTGCGAAGTGCGCGGCCATTGCGACAAACGCACAGGGAGAATCTTCATCACCGTGTCCGGCGCAAGCAGGGTCAGCAGACCTACGGTTTCCGCGGCCTCCGACGCGGGAGCGGTCTGCAGCGTCTCTATCAAGCGCTGGGTGGCGTCCTCGCCCAGGCCGCGTACGATTTCGCTAAGCAGCTCGCAATCATCGCGAAAGCCGCAATGACCAAAACGGCTGGTGATGTAGTGGAGGGTAGCCTTCGGCATCAGCGTCAAGATGTCGATCATGCCGTCGGCGATTTGGCCGCTGCGCAAGGCTTCTTCGACGAACTCGGGCATGCGTTCCTCAGCGCCGATGCGCGGACGCAGGCTCTGCGTCGAACCGGGGCGCTGCGCCTCTACGCTGTCCAAGGAAGCGAGGGCCTGCTGCATGGCCGGGTAGCAGCGTTTGCCGGCGGCTTCCTGACTGAGACGCACAAACGCGGCGCTGACCAGGGTCTGCAGTTCGGGCTCGCGTTCAACGGCAAGCTGATTTCCCAATCGCCGGATAGCATCCATGAGAGCGCTGCCGTCGCCGCTGCCGTAAAGTTCCGCCAAGTCCGAAAGGCCGATCGCCGTGGTACGGCGAGCTTCCGGATTATCCAAGGAGATGCAAGCGGCGTACTTCATCAATATTTCGTTTACGGTTTTCAGCTCGCCGCGGCGCAGCATGTCTTCCAGGTAAGCGCGAACGTTCCGGGGCGGAACGCACCACGATTCATCGGAGGTGAGCACTTCTTTCTTATTTTCGTCGGGAACTTGCGCCCAAAATTCCTGGTCCAGGAGTTCGGTGTAGGACTGCACGGACAATCCGGCATTGGCCATCATGTCTTCTTGGGAGGCCAAAATTTTGCGCAACCCTTCGATTTCCGCGTTCATGCGATCGAGGAGTTGCTTGACGGCGTTTACCCGCAGCTCGCCGCGCTCATAACTGTCCAGGGCAAAACGAATGGCCACGTGCTCGGCCAGCTTAAGCAGCATGGGCTTGTCGGGTTTCTCGTTGGGAGCCTGCGCGGCCAGCCCGGCCAGAGCCTGTTGCAGCGTGTATTGCGCGCGAACTGGTAAGGCGCTCAATCGCGATTGAAAAGTTGGCACTTCCATGCGTGCTTCCGGATCTTTGCGCGATTTGCCCAATTGCGCGAACAGGCCAAGCATGGCTCTAACATCCTCTTCGGCGACCGAGTACGCGCCACCGCCCGCTTCCCCGCCGCCCACGCCCACGGTACCGCCAGTGCCACCCGCTGTCGCGCCAGCGCGCAACAATGCTGACGCCGTGAGCCATTTCCCGGGCGCTGCGCCTTCCGCACCTCCAGAGCCCGCACCGCCACCGGCAGATCCGCCATGGCCTCCCCCAGAGCCGCCTGCTCCTGGACCTCCGGAGCCACCTGAGCCACCTCCGGAACCCCCTCCGGGACCACCTCCAGGACCTCCGTAACCGCCTGCTCCGCCAGTTCCGCCTCCGCCGGTCCCGCCCCCACCTACTCCTGGCATCCCTCCGCCTGCTCCGCTGCCGCCACCGCCGCCCTGCCTTGACGGGTTGCCCCACAAATTTCCGGCGTCAACCGCGGCGCCACCGCCGCCTCCGGAACCTCCGGTGCCACCCGTACCTCCGCCACCACCCGGGCCGCCGCCAGTACCTGGGCCACCGGTGCCCGAACCTCCACCGCCAGGGACGCCGCCGCCCAGACCGAAACCCGGTCCGGAGCCACCGCCTCCGCCGCCTCCTGAATTGCGGCTGCTTTCCGCGGCAAGAATCATCTGCAACATTTTGTTGGGATCTTCAAAGAAGTCGCGGAACTTGTCGCCATGCGCGCCAAGCGCCTTGGCAGTAAGCTGCGCGGCGACCTTGATTCCGGCCACCGAAGAATCTTCCGCGACGTAGCGAATCTCGTTTACCTTGATGCTGGTTTCTCCGGCGAGGGCGGATTTCAATTGCTCGGCTAGCGAGGAGGGCTTGGAATTTCCACTGGGGAACGCGCGGACGAAGCGCGCTAGTTGCGGCTGCGTCAAAGTCGGCGCGAAGTGAATGCTGGCGATACCCGAAGAAATCAGCAATTGCGCGAAGCTGCGTTCGCCGGCGGCGGATCCCAGTGGCACGCCGTCCAACAAAATTTGGGTGCCCGAGGCGCCGAGCAGCACGCCGCTGCCGCCGCTTTCATCGAGCGCACTGCGCAGTTCTTTCCAGGTGGTTTCAAATTGCGCAGAGGTGCGCACGTGCCCGAATTCATAGAGGCGGGCAAACTTCAGAAGAATGTTCAGGCTTCGTACGAAGGCCCGTGCTGAAGCTCGTGTATCAGTAGCCATATATTACGCAAACGTGCTGCGTTTCCCGGATACTCTTGGGTGTTCTTACTACAGTATGGCGACCCTGTAGAAGAGACAAGCCTCGTATATGCTAATTGTACCCACTTCAATAACATTTTCCCGCAGAATAACGTCCGCGGCCGCCGGTACAGCGAAGGGGTTTTTCAATCCGTGGGTTGCCCTGCCATAGGCCGGGCACTACAATAACCTGCGCAGAAGTGCCCGTCCGTCCGCAGTCCCGCGACTTTTGTTGCGGCGCGGCGCCGGATAAACAGGTATTGAAGAATGGCGAACCAGCCCGCTCCTCAGCGCTTCAAAACGGACATGCCACAGATTCCCGGCGTTTCTGCGAAGCCTAACTCGTCGCAACCCGGCTTCAAGCCGGTGCGCCTAATCGGCTTTCTGGCCGGGCTCATCTTCTGCCTGCTTTGTGTGCGCTGGGTATTGCGTCCGAGAGCAGCCGAACCTACAGCCGCAACACCCACCCCGCAGATCGAGGTTCCCGCGCCGGCTCCGGACGCCAATGCGGCATTGCCGCACGCGACGGAGTCAGAACCCGGGGTCGCCAGCGTCGAAGAGATGGCCAAGCCATGGTCGTCGAAGGACTTTTTCTACAGGAACCGTCTCAGCGGAGAGAATGTGCCTGCGGTGTTGGTTCGCTTGCCGACCGGTTCCGTCAATCAGCGAACGGGTTATTGGGCATTTTCACTTAACGCACCGTTTGGCAATTGCCGGCTCGAGTATGTTGACGAGATTGAGAAACTGAAGACGGATTATGGCTTTGTGGCGGCGAAGCATCCCATGGTCGGTAACCCATGCAGCCGCACGGTATTCGATCCGCTGAAGATGATGAACATTCCAGGGGGCGCGTGGGTGCGCGGAGCTATAGCGCAGGGCTCTGATTTGCGGCCGCCGCTGGGTATTGAGGTGGAAATTCGTGGCGGAGAGATTATCGCCAATCGGATGGAGTAATTTCCTGGTTCTGTTGATGCTTTCCAGCGGATCATTGTTGCTGTTGTTCGAGGAGTGATACCGGAAATTCAAGGTTATAGATTCGTGCCGAGGTTAGGACTGCGGTTTGTAACTTTGGGGATAGCCAGTTTAATTCAGTTGATACCGGGCGGGGGCCCGGTATACCTCTTCACTTCTTTCCCCATCTGACCGGTGATCATTAAGAAGACCATGCGCTGATCGGCCCACCAAGAGAACAGCGGATGATCGAAGGTCGCAGGCATGTTGTGCTCCACGAAAAGATGCGCCACCCACGCTAGACCGTAAGCAAGCACGACGGCCACCGCGATCCACCACCAGCGGCGCTCCGCTACGGCCGCCCCCACCAGCATCCATCCGCCCAGCGTGCCTACCAAGTGCGCCACTCGCGTGCCCTGCCGCGTATGCGCCCGCACATAGACCGGCCAAAACTCGGCGAACGTCATCGAAGACCCCTCGCATCACCAACGTTGCCGAGGAAATTACCATAAATTTATGTTTGGCGCGCCTGAATTTAGTTTGAACAAGACGAGATTGCGACCGTATTCTCGCGGCTTCAATACCGCGACTGGGGTTGTTCGTGCTTCTCCAAAGAACCGGATGAAGTTGAAAACGTGTTCGATCGGTCTCCAAGGCTTAGATCGCTGAAAATCGCACGATGGGCATAAAAAAGGGGATAGCCTGTCGGCCATCCCCTTGAATGCTCGCCTTGTTAATCCGCCTTTGCGCTAGAAGGTAACCTTCGCCCCCAGGACTACGCGGCGGCGACCCAAGCCATTCAACACAGGGTTGGTGTATCCGCTTTGCAAAGCGTTGGGGTTTGTTCCGCCGTTTGTGTTAAAGAAGTTGTTGCCGAATGATCCCCCGTCGACGGCAAAATTTCCGTCGCCTATCTGCGGGTCGGGAACACCAAGGAAAAGGTGGTTGAACAGGTTATAAGCCTGTGCCTCCAGTCTCAAAGATAGTCTCTCAGTGATCTTGGTGGTCTTAAACATGCTGAGGTTTACCGTACTCACCGCTTGGCCTCGAACCCCGGGATTCCGCCCGACGTTACCGTACGGTGTCTTGAAGAAAGTGGCTGCGTTGTCGTCGTTGTAGATCCAATGCACGGCGCTCTTGGCAACTGGATTCAGTGTTTTTCCACTGCTTGCCGCGAAGGCGAAGTACTCGACCAGCCCGCAATCAGCGGCGGCTGGGTTTGAGCACTCGCCGACCGTGTCAACAGGGGCGGATGCGCTTCCCATGAACGGACGGCAAGTCGAAAGGCCGCTATAGAAGGTGCCGTCAAAGTTGGTCTGGCAGGAGGAGTTATCTCCCGCGATTCCCGTCGGTGTCCAGAGTTGGCCGCTGGAGAACCGCCACGTTGTGTTGACTTGATAGCCTCCCAACACCTTTCCAAGGAAACCATGTTGGGCCTTGAAAAACGGCAGTTCATAAATAACGTACAGGGAAGCGGTCTTCGGAAAATCAAGACCGCTCAAAGCTCTCTCACCCCTTGAGATGTCAAACGGGTTCTGGGCGCCAGCCACGGTATTGCCGCCCGCTCCGGTCGAGAATATTTCACTCGAGTTGTCCATGGTCTTGCTGAAGGTAAACGAACCCGCGCCGCTCAGACCATGCCAACTTTGGACACGGAGTTGGCTCTGCAATCCGTTATATTTGGACCAAGCTGTGTTTGACCGATCACGCAAGTTGCTGAAATTGCAGTTTGGTCTCCCGAAGCCAGGAGCTGTCGCGTCCGCGCATGGTGTCACGCCAGCCGGAATCAAGGAGCTAAAGCCGTTTGCTATCAGCCCGCTCAGGTCCGGATTGGCATTGACCGTCTGGAAATTGCCCACCACATGGTTGCCCACATAGCGGACTTCCAGAACCATCTTGCTGCTCAATTCGCGCTGAATTCCGAGGGTCCATTCTTGCGTCATGGGCTCGTGGAAATTGTTGTCGACTCGGGTATTGTTGCGGAAGCCCGGATTGACGCCACGAGGAATGTCGCTCAGATGAGCGCTCTGGACATTGCTGCCCAGAAACCCAGAGGTCACCAAGCAGGGTGCAGTGCAGGGTCCCTGACCCTTTGGGCCGACCGTGCCCGCATTGACGACCGGAGCGGCAGTGGCCACGTTCAAGAACATGTTGTAATACGCCGGGTCATAGGTGATTCGGTAACCGCCGCGAATCACGGTCTTGTCGCCAGTTATTCCGAACAGATGTGGCTTCCAGGCGAAGCCAACGCTGGGACCGAAATACTTGTAGTCGTTGGGAATATTCGGAACGGTGGTCACGTTCGCTGGAGCCGCGGTACTCCAGAATGGAGTTGAGCCTGCTTGGTTCGCCACGGAGATGTTGTGCAGTAAATTGATGGGTTGGCTGGAATACTCCCAACGCAGGCCCAGATTGACGGTCAGATTGTCCTTCACTCGCCAATCGTCTCCGCCGTAGGCCGCGACATCGTATTCCTTGAAATTGAATTTTGGAGGACCATCCGTCAAACTCAAACGTGAGGGCGCGTTCTGCAGAAAAGCATTGAAATCAGGGAACAGGTAAGAGCCGTTAATGCTGGGCAGGAAGGTGTTAGGTGAGCGCTGCTTATAGAACTCCCCACCAAACTTGAACGTGTGCCGCCCCCGGAAGTACGAAGCATTGTCCTGAATCTGGGTGTTGTTGATGGTGCGCCCCTGCGGCAGGTTGTTCTGCATGCCGAAGCTCAGGAAGCCCTTTTGCAGATTGATGCTGGTCGGACAGGAAAGGATCGTCGCGCGGGTACACGCCGGGAATGATCCACCTTCAAACCCAAAACCTGCACGGGAAAAACTGTAGCGCGCCTGATTCAGAAAGGAACTGCTGAAGGTGTGAACCCAATCCAGTGCAATCTGTTGGTCCCTGGCCGGAATGTCCACCCAAGCACCTGCAGAAAACTGTCCGGTGGCACCGGTTAAGATGTTTTGCTGAAAAATGTAGCGTGCGCCGATGCGGTCTTTGTTCGTTATCTGCACGTCCACTCTACCCGTGAACTCCCGGTCGTTAAATAGGGAGGGAACGCTGCGGGTCACGTGAGCAAATTCGATGGGGGCCGAAGTGGTCCCGTCCGAAACAACCATCGGGGCAGGAGTGCCTGATATTTGCGGATTTCCGGCAGCCACAGAGTATGGACCGATGGCCTTCAATGCAGCCACCGCTGGATTATTCGGGAATGCAGCCGCCAACTGGGTGAGCCCGTTCGGCGTTGGGGTGAGGGTCGAGGATGGGGAGGGCGTACCTGACGTACGTTGCCGGTCAAAGTAGGGGGTGAAGAAGAACCAAGCCTTGTTGCGCTTAATCGGGCCGCCAATCGAGCCACCAAACTTATTTTCAACAAACCTGGGAACGGGACCTACAGGATTGCACCCTGGTTTGGGATTTACCTGAGCGCAGAACCCGAAGACTGGATTTATTTCTCCATTGTCGTGCGAATCGGCGAACGACCCCAGGAAATACTCGAACGCGCTCCCATGAAAGTCATTGGTACCGCTCTTGGTGACGTAGTTCACTACGGAGCCTGACGCGCGACCGTATTCCACACTGAAGTCGTTGGTAATAACGCTTACCTCGTCCAGAGCGTCCTGATTCCCCAAGAAAATCGAAGGACCCGCAACGGAATTGTCGTTGTTGGACTGGCCATCGATCTGAAAGTTATTCGAGCGACCGCGCAGGCCGTTCGAAGAGAACTGCGCTCCATTGTTATTGCTAAAGGAACTGTCACCCGAGTCCGCAACGCCAGGAATAAACAGTGTGAGCGCGTCAAAACTACCGCTAAGCGGCAGATCGGCCACTGCCTTGCGATCAAAGGTTGTCGTGACTTGAGAAGTGCTGGCCTCGATAATTGGGGCAGCTCCCTCTACCTCGACCGTCTCTCCGAGCTTGCCCAGCTCTAGTTTTGTGGTGCCGAGGTCCGTATCGCGAGAAGCAAAGACGTCTATCTTATCCAGAACCGCAGTCCGGAAATTCGGAGCTTCGATCGTTACTTTGTAACTACCTGGCGGAAGTGAGCGCAGGGCGAATAAACCATCGTTGTTCGTTACTCCGGTGGACACTGTATTCGTAGAGCTGTTTGTAGCAGTGACTTTAGCGCCCGGGACCGTCGCACCCGATGGATCCGAAACCGTGCCAGAGATCGACCCAGTGGCAATGCCTTGCGGTAGCGCTGAGACCGCGAGCAAAAGACACCCAGAAATCATAATCAGCGCCAAGCCTAGTTGCTTAACCCCATTCAAAAATAAGAAATTCTCGCGCAATCTCATTTCCTCTGCCCCCGGTACCTTCAATTTTTACGATCCGATGGGTATTGCTTCTGCACGACATATTCCAATGTCGCGCCATTATAATTTTGCGGTAAAAGTTCCATAACCCTACTATTTCTTATCAATTGTGGTGATTACGAAACCCGATTTACATGTGGTTTATACCGAATTCCATATAGACTGTCGTGATGCTACTGTTAAACGAATCACGCTCATGCCGCTTTGCCTGCCAATCCACGGCGTGGGATAAGCGTTTTCCAGACCGGCCATCGCCTAAAGCTTGACAATAGGCCTCGTCGCGGCTAAACCTCTTCGCGACATGAATACACAACATCCGCATCGATCCTTTGACCGGTCGCGCCGTCGGTTCTTCCAGGCGGCAGGCGTGCTGTCCGCGGCGGCTCTCGCTCCGGGAACTCGTTACGGCAACGGCTTTCTTGGGGACGACTCGCCGCTTCCTCGCACTTTCTCAACGCTCAAGCCGCTCGGCGACCGCGTGCATCCGATTACTCCAGACGAATTTCGGCAGCGCATTGAACGCGCGCAGCAGCTCATGGCTGAAGCGCCAGCCGCGCCCAGTGGATCGCCTTCGCAGGCTACTAAATACGACGCGTTGTTTTTCGCTCCGGGGTCTTCGCTTTACTACTTCACGGGGATTCGCTGGGGGCTGAGCGAGCGGCTGGTTGGCCTGATCCTTCCCCGTACGGGTCATCCTGTTCTTGTGGTGCCCGCATTTGAGGAGGGGCGGCTGCGCGAGAAGCTCCATGTACCAATAGAAGTGCGAGTTTGGCAGGAAGATCAAAGCCCGACAAAAATCGCCGCTGCCGCGCTGGCCGACCAGAACATTCGCACTGGCCGCATGGGAATAGAGGAAACCACCGGATTCACATTTTTCGACCATCTGCGCGATGCCGCGCCGGGCTTTGAATATGCTTCGGCCGACCCGGTAACTATTGGTTGCCGGGCGCACAAATCGAAGCATGAACTCGAGCTCATGCGGGCCGCTTGCGACGCGACCTTTGATGTTTTCCGAGCCACATTTGCTTCGCTTAAAGAAGGCATGTCGCAAGAGGATATCGCGCACCTGGTCGAAGGCGGCTTCGCCAAGATGAATCTGCACGGCGGCGCGCTGGTGCTGCTCGGCGCGTCTGCCGCGCTGCCACACGGCACGCTGCAGCCGCAGAAACTCAAGGGAGGCGATGTGGTACTGATTGATGGAGGATGCGGAGTAGAAGGGTACGCCTCCGACGTCACGCGCACCACTGTGTATGGCAAGCCGAGCGAAAAAATGTTGCATACCTTTGAGCTGGTGCGCAAATCACAGGATGCGGCGTTGGATGCCGCACGCTCCGGACGGCTTTCCGGCACGGTGGACGATGCTGCCCGCGCGGTTATCGTGAATGGCGGCTACGGTCCTGACTACAAATTCTTTACACACCGCCTTGGGCACGGCATCGGACTCGACGGCCACGAGCATCCCTATCTTGTGCGCGGCAGCAAAACGGTCCTCGCGACCGGCATGACTTTTTCCAACGAGCCGGGAATCTATGTCCTCGGCGAATTCGGCATTCGCTGCGAAGACGATATGGTCATCACGGCGGATGGCCCGGCGCAACTCTTGACGCAAGGCTTCGCGCCTTCGCTCGAAAAGCCATTCGCTTAACGCGGTCGCCCGTCTAACCGCGCAAGGTGTCGCAAAATTCCACCAGGCGCGCTTCTGCCCAAAATCTCTCTGTCCCGCCGCGCCTGGAGATGAACGCGCAATGCCCGCCATGCGCCGGAGCCACAAACTCGATCGCCGGATTTTCGCTGACCAGCGCGGCCAGAAATGATTCGTACGGCACGAACGGATCATCCTGCGCGGTGATCATCAACATCGGTACTCGTACGTTTCCGACTACCCTGCGCGCCGATGCCGTTTCGTAATACTCCTGGGCATCGCGATACCCAAAGGACGGCGCGGTGATGGCATCGTCAAATTCCCTTACCGTGCGAATTTTGTCGAATCCATCGCGTGAATAAATCTTTGGAAAGAGCGCGGCCTTTCGGGCATATCGAGCCATCAGTCCTGTGACAAAGTGCCGCTGGTAAAAATAGTTGTCGCGTCGATTCAGCGCATCCGCGCAAGCTGCCAAGTCAAGGGCGGGACAAATTGCGCAAACTCCACGCAGCGCACGCGGCGCCGCGTTTCCGTACTCCCCCGCCATCTTGGTCACCAAATTTCCGCCCATCGAATATCCCGCGAAAAAAATCTGCGTGAATCCGTCGCCGTCCGCCAATTCCTTGAGAACGGCTCGGTAATCCGCGCTCATCCCGGAGTTGTATAGCGTCGGGGTAAGCTTTTCCGAACCGCCGCAATTCCGCTGATTCAACCGCACTACGTGGAAACCGCGCTGGTACGCCTTCTCTGCGATCCCTAACATATAATTTGAGTCGCAAGAACCCTCGAGGCCGTGGACTGTAGCCATCACCGGGACATCCTTCCGGCCACCCTCTTGCCAGTGACAGGCCGCCAGCAACTGAGTATCTTCGGACACGCGGAACATTCGCGTCTCAGGCTGCGGCAATTCAAACCTGCGCGGCCAATACGCCGCCGCAATGGTCATCGCGTGTTTGTTCCGCACCAACCCATGCGGCTCAAACTCCGGAATCGGCTTCTTCTCCCCCACGGGTCCAGATTACGCCTTTCTTGGACAGAGCGTCGCCGGAGCCTGTGTAACCACAATTTTCGGCGGCGTGGCGAGCCTTTGGGTAACGCGAGGGACTCAACTTGACCGAAGGTCTGTCAGCCCCTACAATTGAAGATTCACAGTGACGCATTTTTTCGATTCGATGAATTCATCCCACGGCCCAGCGGCCACCCGCTGGGCTGCGCTGTTTTATGGGCCGTCCCACAACCGTTCTGCGTGCATGCGCAGCCCTGAAACGAGGACGCAATGATTAACGGTTCGATCCCGGAGGGTCTCACGTTCGACGACGTGTTGCTCCTCCCCGGCAAGTCCGCGGTGCTTCCCGCCGATACAGATACGCGTACTTGCTTCACGCGCAAACTCGCGCTGAATATTCCGCTGGCTTCCGCGGCCATGGACACGGTTACCGAATCGCGCCTGGCCATCGCCATCGCGCGCCAGGGTGGCATCGGAATCGTGCACAAAAACATGCCGATCGACCGGCAGGGCGAAGAGGTCGACCGCGTGAAACGCTCGGAAAGCGGCATGATTGTCGATCCGGTGACCATTTCGCCGGACATCACACTGCGCCAGGCTCTCGAGATCATGAACAAGTACAAGATCTCCGGCCTGCCGGTCACGCGCGGCACACGACTAACCGGCATCCTCACCAACCGCGACCTGCGTTTCGAGAAAAATCACAATCAACTGGTCAGCTCGGTGATGACCAAAGATGATCTGGTCACCGTGCCCGTCGGCACTACGCTCGACGAAGCTGAGCGGCTGCTGCAGAAGCATCGCATCGAAAAACTGCTGGTTGTCGATCAGGACTTCAACCTCAAAGGCTTGATCACCGTAAAAGACATTCAGAAAAAGTTGGAATATCCGCGCGCTGCGAAAGATGAACAGGGACGCCTGCGTGTGGGCGCGGCCATCGGAGCTACCGGAGATTACCTGGAGCGGGCCGTGGAAATGGCCAAGTACAAAACGGACGTGATCGCGATTGACACCGCG
>Ga0210409_10003855_pt1 | contig 16485 bp, 13 predicted proteins | sample IncBWH17MmetaG_FD_161649 | JGI IMG/M metagenome (GOLD analysis project Ga0210409, IMG submission 161649) | Forest soil microbial communities from Barre Woods Harvard Forest LTER site, Petersham, Massachusetts, United States - Inc-BW-H-17-M | ecosystem: Environmental > Terrestrial > Soil >...
TGTCGCCACGGAGCAGTTACTTTCAGTTTCCGGGCGGGAAGCTCCGCCGGGGAGGGACTCTCACCCTCTGTGCGCGCTCGCTCTCAAGCGCACTAGCCGTGGACTTCAGTCCACGGGGGGATGCGTCCGTTGGCCTTCGCGTCGCCTGAAGCTCCGGGCGCCGCGAAGGTGTCGGCCATCGCTGCGAGATGGACCGACGCGGGCCGCCCTCTAGGCGACGAGATACAGAATCGCCCAATCCCAACAGAATCCATTAAGGAGGAAGAATTCTGTCTCACACCCGGCTAAAGGCTGTGATGTTCAGTGCGATTGCAGTGGTATGGGGTTTGGTTTCCTTCGGTGCAGCCTCTTTCGACCTCTCACCTCAGTTCCACTCATGGCATACCATGCGCATTATCATCTGGGTCGTTCAGGTTCTGCTGTTGGGTACTGCCGTTTGTTTTTGGCTGCTCGAACGCCCACGGCCAATGAAAGTCGAGGGTCTGCCGGAGCCGCCGGTCATTCACAACTCATGAGGGATTCTCGGTCAACCTGGCGCTTCGGGCAACACCCGCCACGTTGCGCCATTGACCGGTTTATGATACTCGAAGAGGTGATTCGCTAAGTCGCGGCACCGTGCATGAACATTTTATGAAAATAAGAAGGATCACCTGGCTCGCCCTGCTGGTGGCTGCTGTTTTCGCATTCATCCTCAGCCAATCGCCGCCATTTCACCGTGCCACAGCCGCACGGATTGTGTTTGGGAGGGATGTCCATGACATCACCCCGACCAGTCCTTCGAAGGCCACGCCAGGTTTCGATCCGTATTTTAATCGGGTAAACTATTTCGCGAACATTGTCCTCTCGGGCACGAATGCCATAGCTCAGGGCCGTTAGATCACAAGGGTCACTACCGGATTTTCCTCGCCCGTCGGCGACCTGACACGTTAGTTTGGAGAAGAGCCCATGAAATCCTCCACGCGGGTGATTCTGGTTGTACCGCTGATCGGCCTGACGCTGTATATGGCCTGGGCTGGAATCCTACATCGGAAGCTTTTGAGCTGGGGGGAGGGCCAGACGGATTGGTGGTACGGCCGCTCAGCCATTTTGGGCGGCTTCGTTCCCTGCGGAAACATTCTCACCGGTTCGGTTTCGCTTTCCGGCCCGGCGCCACCCGCGAACGTTCAGTGATTGGAACAATGAGAGAGCCATAGACTAACGGCGACACTATGCGCGCGCGTAACATTGGCATCATCCTGCTTTTTGCCGTCATCCACTTTGGTCTGATGGTCCTCGCGATTTACAACGGGTTTGTCATTTTCAGAGGCCCATCGACTCCAAGCGAGATATTCTGGGACCGTGCGATGCAAGTGTTGCTTTTTCCGGGGAGTCTTCTCATCCGGATCGTAAGCGATAAGCTCGGCCAATCGGTCCTGATGGTGTTGAACAGTCTGCTCTGGGGCGCCATATTTGGATCGATATATGTCAAGTTGCGGAAATCGCGCTGACAAAGCCGGCTGGAGGCAATGGTGTAGGTCGAGGGGCGGCGCCGTAGATGGGCGGGAACCGGCCGTTCGCAGTTGAAAAGCGGGGTGGCTGCTTCACATTGGGGGCGTGCGAATTTCGGTCGTCATTCCAGCATTCAACGAGGAACGGTTGCTGGAGACGACTTTGGCGCGGGTGAAGGAGTCGATGACAGCATTTTCGGAACGAGGCTGGGGAACCGAACTGATTGTCTGCGACAACAATTCAACGGACCGAACCGCGGAGCTGGCGCGGGCTGCCGGGGCCTCCCTGGTGTTCGAGTCGGTAAACCAGATTGGGCGGGCGCGCAATCGCGGGGCGGAAGCTGCTTCGGGCGATTGGCTGGTGTTTGTGGATGCGGATTCGCAGCCGAGCCGGGCGCTGTTCGCTGAAGTGGCGGAGCAGGTGGAGTTGGGGCGATGCCTGGCGGGCGGGTGCACCATGAAGCTGGATGGCGAGTATCGGACGGGCCGATGGGTGGTCGCGCTTTGGAACTGGCTCAGCCGGACGTTCCGGCTGCTGGCGGGTTCGTTTATCTTTTGCGAGGCGGCGGCGTTCCGGGAGGTCGGCGGGTTCAGCGCGGAGCTGTTCGCCGGCGAGGAACTCGACCTGAGCGGCAAATTGAAACGACTGGCAAAGGAGAAAGGGAAAGAGCTCGTCATTCTGCATCGGCACCCGCTGCTTACTTCGGCGCGGAAAATGCATTTGTATACGTCCCGGGAACACGCGCGGTTCCTGGCGAAGGCAGCGTTCGGGCGCAGACGGGTGCTGACCAGCCGGGAGGCCTGTCATACGTGGTATGATGGGCGGCGGTAGGTGCCAAACTGTAACCTTTTATCCCTTTCGCGCGTATATCCTGTTGAAGCGCTAAAACTCGCTTCACGACGGGAATACGACGAATTATGAGAACAATGCTCTCGAAAGTAACCCTCGGCTTCGTATGTCTTGCCACGGCGGGCTGGACCGCCTCCGGCGCGCCCTTGAAACGCGCCGATGTCGCTGCCGATCCGGCCTGGGTGGTGCACCTGGATTGCGACGGCCTGCGGCCCACCACCATCGGCCAACACATTCAGACTGAAATGAACAAGCCTGACGCTCAGGACAAGCTGGCCGCGTTTGAGTCCATGTTCGGTTTCGACCTGCGCACCCAACTCCATGGCCTGACTCTGTACGGCACCGGCAGCAACCCGCACGACGGAGTGTTGCTGGTCTATGCCGATTTTGACCCCGACCGGCTGGTAACGCTCGCCAACGCAGCCAAAGATGCCCAGAATTCCAGCTACAAGCAGCACGTGATCTACAATTGGGTCGATGAGAAACGGAAAGCCAAGGACGGGGTTCAGCCGCGCGTCTATGCTGCTATCGCCGGTAAGCGTGTCGTCTTCGGCCAGCGCGAGGACCGAGTGGCCCGCGCGCTCGATGTCCTCGACGGCGCGGCATCCAATCTGGCTGCTGCCAAGGCATTCCCACAACTGGGCGCTCCCGGCGACACCAGCTTTGCCGAGGCGGCCGCGCGCAAGATCGAGGTTGCCGATGGGGACCCCCACGCCGCGATTCTGCGGCTTTCGAGACAGATACGGCTGCAACTCGCCGAAACGAAAGGACAGGTGGTAGCGACGTTGACGCTTGAGGCGAACGACTCGGAAGTCGCAAGTAATATCTCCTCTATCGCTCAAGGCCTGGTCTCACTGATGAAACTTCAAAAGGAAAAACCAGAGGCGATGAAAGTGGCCGAAGCGCTCACGCTCAAGCAGGACGGCTCGGCCGTCATCGTCAGCCTGGTCCTGCCCGCCCAGGACGCGGTGGGAGTCATCCAGGCCCACGTCCACGCGGCCCATAAAGCCGCCAAAGAAGCCGAAAAGGATTGAGTGTTGTTTCTGGTTCAAGCGGTGAAATGGGTTATCTTCGAGTCCAGTGCCTGACCTGAAGTCAACCACCGACGAGGAACTGGCCCGCCAGGCCCAGACGGGCTCGATGGCCGCCTTTGAGGAACTGGTTTCACGCTTCGAGCACCGCATCTACGCGTTCGTCGCCAACTCGTGTCGCCATGAGATGGATGCACGCGAAGTGACTCAAGACAGCTTCGTCAGGGCGTTTCAGGGGCTCGCGGGTTATGACCCGGACCGACCCTTTGCGGCGTGGTTGTTCACTATCGCGCGCCGCAAGTGCATCGATCATCATCGTGCGAAAGCTCCCCCCAGCGTCGAAACGCAGCCGGATTCAGCCGACCCGGACGATCCCGCCGAGTTGCTGGCGCGGCGCGAGGATCGGCAGAACCTGTGGAACGTCGCGCGCCGCCTTCTGCCCGCGGCGCAGTTTGAGGCGCTTTGGCTCCGGTACGCGGAGGACATGGGCGTCGCGCAGATCGCCCAGGTCCTGCGCAAGACTCAAACGAATGTGAAGGTGCTGTTGTTCCGCGCCCGTCAGGCTCTGGGTCGTGAGCTCCACGCGCTCGAACAACCTGCCACGTTTGTGAGCGGGCCGGGCAGCGTTCAACGCTTAGCAGGGAAGGCTCCTGCGGCTGCGACCGGCTCCGCCAGCCCCCTGCGTCAGGTGCCGGAACGGCTCAACCTGCTGTTTGCCGGCCGGAAAGGCTCTTTATGAAAGCGTGGTTCACTAAATTCAGAATCTCCGCGGTGCTGGACAGCCGGAAGCCGTTGTCGCAATCGTTACGCGACGCCGTCGCCCGTTCGGAGGAACTCCAGCGCTTCGAAAAAAGCGCCGGTGCGCTCGGGCGCGTGCTGAAGGAAACTCCGCCGCCAGCGTCAGTGCCGCCGCCGGGGCTCCACCAGGCGATCATGCGCGCGGTCCGTGCAGGCGCCCAGCCGGCGGCCCCGGCTCGCAAGGCAGCGCTGTGGCGCCGGCTGCCCGCGCCGGCTTTGGCCGCGTTGGTGCTCGTCGCGGTCTGGTGGGCTTTGGGGCCCGGCCGGGATTCGTCACGGCGTCCAGCGACGGAACGCGAAGGGCTTGGGCGTGCGGTGGCCGTCCTGGAGTTGGGGGAACGAGTGACGCAACGCATGCCGTCGCAAATGGTCGCTCCGCTGTCCGAAGAATGGCAGCGGCTTAACGGGGACTTCGACCGGACCCAGGAGTTTCTTCTCGCGAGCCTGCCGTAGCTGTAGCAATTCGAACCGATTTCAACGCAAGGGCGCAAAGGTGCAAAGGCGCAGAGGGGGAATTGTGCGTGCAGGCGCGAGCGCTGGCTGCCTCTTGGTGGGGGCTGACCGAGGAAGAGGGCGGGAAGGAGTACGAGGAAGCTTCAAGAAGAGACAGGGACGCTGTGGACAGCGTCCTTACCAGCTTACCCGTGCCCGTCCCCTGGGCTTCCAGGCTGTCAGCGCTCGACGGGGACGTGGCCGTCCCCGCCCCAGGACAGCGCGCCCTACGTGTGAGCCAACGACGGGGACGTGGCCGTCCCCACCCCGGGACAGCGGGCCCTACCTTTGAGAAGATAAATATTACTTGCACTTTTCAGGTATATAAGGTTCATTATTGGCGTTCCCGCAACCAAACAGCGCAACCACTGTTATATGAACCTGACATCCCGCCAACTTCGCATCCTTGTCCTCACCCTGCTGGCCGCTTTCGCCGCGCCAAATCTGCGGGCCCAGGGCACGGCCTTTACGTATCAAGGCTCGTTGCACAACAACGGCTCGCCAGCAACCGGTCTCTATGATCTCACATTTACTCTCTTTGATACCAACAGCGCCGGCAATGTGATTGCCGGGCCGCTCACCAACAGCCCAACCCCGGTCACCAACGGCCTGTTCACCGTGACGCTGGATTTCGGTGCGACGCCGTTCAACGGCAACGGGCGCTGGCTGGAAATCGGCGTGCGGACGAACGGCGGCGCCATCTTCAGCACGCTGACCCCGCGTCAGCAATTGACCCCGACGCCCTATGCGATTTACGCAAACACGGCCAGCAACCTTTCGGGCACGCTGCCTTCGTCCCAGTTGGGTGGCACGTATGGCAACCCGGTGACGCTCAACAACGGGGCGAACGTCTTTGACGGCAGTTTTTACGGCCAGTTTTTCGGGTCGAGTTTCGTTGGCGGCAATTTCGTCGGAAACTTTGTCGGCAGCGGCAGCAGCCTGGTGGACGTCTGGCACACCGGTGGCAACTTCGGCACGGTCCCGCTGCTGAATTTCCTGGGGACGACGGATAACCAACCGCTGATCATTAAAGTTAACGGGGTGGAAGCAGCGCGGTTTGAACCGACCAGTGACACGCCCAACGTCGTGCATGGATACGGCGGCAACTATGTTCAGCCCGGGCTTCCGGGTGTCACGATCGGGGGTGGCGGCACCGCCTCAGGTAACCAACCGAATATCGTCACCAATAACGGTAACTACGCCACCATCGCCGGCGGCTATCACGATACGGTCAGCGGTTACGGTGGCGCTATCCTGGGCGGCTCGGTCAATTTGGCCGGCGGGAGCTTTGCGGTTATCGGCGGGGGACAATTCAATAACAACCTCGGGGATTACGCTTTCATCGGCTCCGGCATTTACAACAACGTCACCACCAATAGCTACACCTCCGTCCTCGGAGGCGGCTACGCCAACTTCATGAACGGGCCGTGGTCGGTGATCGCCGGTGGCTATTACAACACGAACAATGCGTTGGTCGGTTTCATCGGCTGCGGCGATTTTAATATTTGCACCACCAACGCGAGCTATTCCTTTGTTGGCGGCGGTTTCCAAAACGCCATGGACGGTTATCTCGGCACGATTGGCGGCGGTGCGTACAACGCCGTGGGCTCTTATGAGGCGACTATAGGTGGCGGCGGTGGCAACAACATCGGCACCAACGTGGATTACGCGTTCATCGGTGGTGGTATCGGGAACGTTATCAAGCCGGGCTCTGGATATTCCGTCATTGCCGGGGGAAACAACAACGCCATCCAAACGAACTCAGCATTTACGGTTATCGGCGGCGGAGACCGGAACAGTGTCCAAGCCACCGCTGGCGATTCGGTCATCGGGGGAGGCTTCAACAATACCATCCTAACCAACGCCGACCATGCGGTTATCGGGGGCGGCTGGCAGAATGCGATTCAGGTTTATGCATGGGAGTCCGTCATCAGTGGCGGTGCGCTCAACAGCATCGCCCCCTTTGCGCAATGGTCGGTGATCGGCGGCGGCGACGTCAATACAAACGGTTCGAGCTTCTCCGGGATCGGCGCGGGAATCGATAACGTCATCCAGACCAACTCTCTGTACTCGTTCATCGGCGGCGGCGGTTACAACCAGATAGGCACCAACAGCAATGCGTCGTTCATCGGTGGCGGTTTCGTCAACAGCATCGGTGCCACTGCGAGCCGCGCGACAGTTTCCGGCGGCAACGGCAACGCGATTCAGAACAATTCGACGGCCGCAACCATCGGAGGCGGGATTGCGAACGTCATCGGCAGCAACAGCATTGTCGCGACCATTGCCGGCGGGAATTTCAATTACGTCGGGAGCTTTTCCGCACAGGCGGCGATTGGCGGCGGTTTGGACAATACTAACGCCGGCTTCGCCTCGACCATTCCTGGCGGTTACCTTAACCAGGCCTCGGGCGCTTACACTTTCGCCGCCGGCCAGCGCGCGAAGGCTCTCCACCAGGGCGCGTTCGTCTGGGCCGACTCCCAGAACCTTGACTTCAGTTCCACGACGTTTAACCAGTTTAGCGTGCGCGCGAATGGTGGCGTTGTTTTCGACACCGGGGGCGCCGGCATCACCCTGGACGGCCTGCCCGCTCTGGCCGGCGGCCTGAACAATGCCAACTCGGCCTCCCAATCGTTTACCGGAGGTGGCACTGAGAATTCGATTCTATTGGGAGCGAATGATTCGACGATCAGTGGCGGGTTTCAAAACACCATCCTGTCAAACGCCGCCGATTGCTTCATCGGTGGCGGCTATCAGAACACGATCCTGCCGGGTGCCTTTTATGCGACCATCACCGCTGGTGCCAGCAACACCAACGGGAGCTACTTTGCGACCATCGGCGGCGGCGGCGGCAACAACATCGGCACGAACTGCGCCAGCGCCACCATCGGCGGCGGGTTCACCCACACCATCAGCAACAACACGTTTGACGCCACGATCGCCGGCGGCTCATTCCACATTATCGGCAGCAATTCCTACTACACGACGATCGGCGGCGGCCATGTCAACTGGATTCAGGACAACGCCACGGCCTCGACCATCGGTGGCGGTTGGCTCAACGCCATCCAAAGCAGCGCCATCAGCTCGGTCATCGGCGGCGGGTCCAATAACGTGGTGCTTCCCAACTCACTCTTCGCGACGATTCCAGGCGGGAATCAGAATACTGCCACCAGCTATGCTTTCGCCGCCGGCAACCGGGCGAAGGCCTTGACCCAAGGGGCGTTTGTCTGGGCGGACTCGCAAAACGCCGACTTTGCCTCGACTGCCAACGATCAATTCCTCATCCGGGCGCAGGGGGGTGTAGGCATTAACCGGAACAACCCTGCCTCCGCCCTGGACGTGAACGGTACGGTCACGGCGACCGCGTTTTCCGGCAACGGCTCGACTTTGGGGAATGTGAACGCTGCCACGCTGGGTGGCCTGGCCAGTTCCGGGTTCTGGAAAACGACAGGCAATGCCGGTACTACACCTGGCGCGAACTTTATCGGCACTACGGACAATCAGGCGCTGCTGATTCGCGGGAGCTTCGTGGGCATTGGGCGGTCCACTGCTGTTGGCTCGGAGTACTTTGGTGTTGAAGCGCCTGTCGCATCCGGCTATGGCGGGATGTATATAGATACTTCCGGCGCAACCGCTCAGCCCTTCTACGGTTACTCGCTCGCGGGTTCGGGAAGAGCGTGGACCTATCTCGATGGCAACGACGCCAATAAATGGAAACTAAACGTCGCCGGTGGGGACCGGGTGACCGTGACAACTGCCGGCAATGTCGGCATCGGGCTGACGACGCCTGCCTTTCTGTTGCAGCTTGCGAGCGACTCGGCCGGCAAGCCCAACGGCGGTTCCTGGGCGAATACTTCAGACGCCCGCGCGAAGAAAAACATCCAGCCGCTCACGGGCGCGTTGGACAAGCTGGCGAAACTGCGCGGGGTGACGTTCGAATGGCGTAACCCGGAGGACCACGCCAACCAGACGACTCCCCAGGGAGGTTTTGTGGCGCAAGAAGTGGAGCAAGCGTTTCCGGAATGGGTTCGAGAGGTCCCTGGCGCCGTCCACGACAAAGACCTCACGCCCGACGGAAAAATCAAGAGTCTCTCCCTGCCTTTCGAATTCGACGCGCTGGTGGTGGAGGGGCTCCGCCAGTTGCGGGCTGAAAAGGATGCCCAAATCGCGGCGCTGCGGAACACCAATGCCGAGGTGCAAAAGGCCCTGTCTGCGCAAAAGGAGATCACCGCGCAAATGGAGGCCCGCCTGGCTGCGCTTGAAAAAGCCTTCGCGGGACTGGGCGATAAATCGATTGGTGTTTTAGCGGCGAACGGGAGTCCTGCAAGAGAGAAATGACGTGGCACAACAGGGCCGCGCGCGAGAGCTTGCCAACGGGGCAGGGGGCTTGTTTAATGCGCGTTAATGTTGCAGCAGCAAACCATCAACCGGTCCGCGAGCTTTTCGGGCATCGGCCTGCACAGCGGCAACCCGGTGACGATGACGTTTTTGCCTGCTCAGCCAAACACGGGGGTGCGGTTTCGAAGGTTGGATCTCGAGGGGAAACCCGAAATTGAAGCGCGGGTCGAGAACGTCATCGAGAACAATCGCTCCACCACGCTCGCCAAGGGCAACACGCGGGTGCATACGGTCGAGCACGTGCTGGCGACGTTCGCCGGCTACGGGATCGATAATGCCATTGTGGAGCTGGATGCGAATGAGCCGCCGATTGGCGACGGCAGCGCGCGCGAGTACTGCAAGCTAATCCAATCCGCCGGGATCGTGGCGCAGGATGAGCGCCGGGATGCTTATGTAGTTTCCTCGCCCATCGAGTTGGAAATGGGCGAGACGGTGATGACGCTGTTCCCGGATGAAGTGTTCAAGATCACTTGCACCAGCTCCGACCGGCAGGGCCGGTTCACTCAGTTTTACAGCGTGGAATTGTCGCCGACGAACTGGGAAAAGGAACTGGCCCACGCGCGCACGTTCTGTTTTTTCGAGGAGATCGAGTTTCTCATCAAGAACGGGTTAATCCGCGGCGGCAGCCTCGAGAACGCGGTCGTGATCCGTGATGACGCGGTGCTGACCACGGAGCCGTTGCGGTATCCCGATGAATTTGTGCGCCACAAAATGCTGGATATCGTCGGCGACCTTTCGCTGCTGGGACGGCCGGTGCACGGTCATTTGATCGCCGTGAAACCGAACCACGCCGGCAATTGCGAGCTGGTGCGGCGCCTCGCAGCCCAAAGCCGCCGGTCCCAGAGTTTCGCCCCGCCGCCGCCGTCGCGGCCGGCTTCCGCTCCCGACGACACGGCCGAGCTCCGCGGCCAGGAGGGGGCCATGGAAACAGATGGCATTTTGCGGTTGCTGCCGCACCGGTATCCTTTCCTGATGGTCGATCGCGTCGTCAAGGTCGAAGGCAATCGCATTACCGCGCTGAAAAATGTGACCATTAACGAGCCCTTTTTTCAGGGCCATTTTCCGGGTCACCCGATCATGCCCGGCGTGCTGCAATTGGAGGCGATTGCGCAGGTCGCCGGCATCCTGATGCTGCGCCAGGCCGAAAACGCCGGGCAGCTTGCCTACTTCATGTCGGCGGAGGACGTGAAATGGCGCAAACCGGTGCTGCCGGGCGACGCCTTGATCATCGAGGTGGAGATGACCAAAATGCGGGGCAAGATCGGCAAGGCCAAAGGCATTTGCAAAGTCCAGGGCGAGGTGGTGAGCGAAGCGGAAGTTACGTTTATGCTTCGGGAAGCGTGATCGAATTGCGGCCTGGGGAAGAGCGAGTCAAAGCTGGAATCAGCGCCCAATACTAGACGAGCGGTGATGCCGAATTCTAGGGTATGATATGATTCATCCGACGGCGGTGGTGCATCAGAAGGCGGAGATTGGCCCGGACTGCGCCATCGGGCCGTATTGCGTGATCGGGGAGCATGTGGTGCTGGGCGCTCGTTGCCGGCTCCACTCCCACGTCGTGCTCGACGGCCACACGCGGCTGGGCGAAGGGAATAACATCTTCCCGTTTGCGAGCATCGGCCTGCAAACGCAGGACTTGAAGTGGAAAGGGGGCCTCACCCGGACAGAAATCGGCAATAACAACACGTTTCGTGAGTGTGTGACGATCCACAGCGCCACCGGCGACGGCGAAACGACCGTGGTGGGGTCGGACAACCATATTCTCGCCTACTCCCACATCGCCCACAACGTGACGATGGGCAGCGGCGTGATCATGTCAAATGTGGCCACACTCGCCGGGCACGTCCGGGTGGAGGATTACGCCGTGGTCGGCGGGCTGGCGGCGATCCACCAGTTTTGCCGGATTGGGAAGATGTCCATTATCGGCGGCTGTTCGAAGGTGGTGCAGGACGTGCCTCCGTTCATGCTCGCGGATGGCAACCCGGCCGAAACGCGAACCGTAAACAAGGTCGGGCTGGAGCGGAACGGTGTTCCGGAGGCTGCGCAGGCGGCACTCCGGCAGGCGTATAAAATTCTCTTTCGCGAAGGACTCACGATTCCGAATGCGCTCGCGCGCATTGAGCAAGATCTGCCGCAGTTGCCTGAGATCCAGCACCTCGTGGAGTTCGTTCGCACGAGCGAGCGGGGAATCAGCAAATGAGCGAGAACCTGCCGGCGCTCACGGCCAGCACGCTTTACCTGGTCGCGACGCCCATTGGCAACCTGGAGGACATCACTCTTCGCGCCCTGCGGACCCTTAAAGAGTGCGACGTCGTCGCCGCGGAGGACACGCGGCGAACCGGCCTGTTGCTGAAGCACTTCGGCATTTCCAGGCCGCTATTGAGCTATTTCCAGTTTAACGAAGCCCGGCGCAGCGAGGAAATCCTCGAACGCTTGAAACGGGGCGAAAAGGTGGCGCTGGTGACCGATGCCGGGAGCCCGGGGATTAGCGATCCCGGGGAGCGCGTCGTGAGGGCGGCTCTTGCGGCCGGCTTGAGGGTTGAGTCGGTCCCGGGACCATGTGCGTTGGTGGCGGCTTTGACGGCGAGCGGGTTGGGAACCGAAGAGTTCCATTTCATCGGGTTCCTGGCGCATAAGTCGGGACAGCGCCGGAAGAAACTGGAGGAGTTGAAGGGTTTCGCCGGGACTCTAATCCTCTATGAATCCCCCTATCGGCTCGAAAAGCTGCTGGTGGAACTGAGCGAAGTGTTCCCCGAGCGGTCGGTGGTGGTAGCACGCGAGCTGACCAAAAAGTTCGAGGAATACATTCGCGGCATGCCGGCGGAACTGTTGGCGGAGGTTCAGCGGCGGCCGCGGAAAGGGGAGTTTGTGGTGATGGTGGGCGGGGCAGGGGGCTGAGGCCCGTTTGTTGTAGGTGATTTATTGTGCTTGCATAAGTTAGGCCTTCGGCGTAAGAAAGTCGCATCTCAGCCGTAAAGACATGATGTCATGGGAATTGTCCTTTGGCCGTTGGGGGGACGATTTGAGACCTGTGGTTGGGACCGTGCATCAGGTCCGAGCGGCTGATCAACCAGAAAACCTATGCCGGCCAGACTATTCGTTGGGAATCTACCGTTCACCACAACCGAAAATGACTTGCAGGATCACTTTGCCCAGGCGGGCGCGGTGGTTGCAGTCAACATTATGCAGGACCGTGCCACCGGTCGCTCCAGGGGCTTTGCGTTCATCGAGATGGGGTCCCAGGAGGACGCGACCAAGGCCATCAACATGTTCCACCAGAAAGATTTCCAGGGCCGCGCCCTGACTGTCAACGAAGCGCGGCCGCGTGAGGAACGTCCGGCGGGTGGGCGTGGCGGCGGCGGCGGCGGTGGCGGTGGCGGTGGCGGCTATCGCGACCGACACTAGGCGGGCTTGGTTGCGGCCAAGCCGCACATTCCCACCGCAGTTCTTTCGACCCCGCGCCAGCGTGGGCGAGCCTGTTTTGTCCGGTCGGGTGACCGGTGGAGGTGCCGTGTGCCTCATCAACTTACCCGCGGGCACGGACTTCGATACGATCAATGGTCTTGGTGTTTTTATCGATTCGTCCATTTCGCGCCTCCTCCTCTATATTCTACGCATTGCCAATGCGTGAACGGGCAACCACTGCACAAATCATGTGAACCAGTCCGAGGCCCATTCTGAATCGCGCGAGAACAAGCCTAACGGTTTGCGCGGATTCTGGAGTCTGATCGTGACGCAGTTCGAAGGCGCGTTTAACGACAACGCGCTGCAGACTCTCGTGACCTTTATGGGGCTGGAGATGGCCCTCTCCGCCTGGTTGCATAATGCGCTGGTCCCCCTTGCCTCCGGTCTTCTGTCGCTGCCATTCTTGCTGTTTTCGATGTGGGGTGGGTTCCTGGCCGATCGGTTCAGCAAACGGACGGTCACGATCGGGGTGAAGTTACTCGAGATCCTGATCATGTCCTTTGCGACCCTGGGGTTGGCACTAAAGAACCTTCCAATGGGTTTGACGGCGATCTTTTTGATGGGCATCCACAGCGCGGTCTTCGGGCCGTCGAAATACGGGCTGTTGCCGGAGCTCTTGCCGGAGCGGCGGCTGTCGTGGGGCAACGGCATTCTCGAGTTGGGAACTTTTCTGGCCATCATTACGGGGATCGCTGCCGGGGGGCTGCTGTACAGCAATTTGCGCGGACGCGAGGCGTGGGCGGGTCTGCTGCTGATCGGGCTGGCGGCCGCTGGGTTTCTTTTCAGTCTGGGCATAACCCGGGTCCCTCCGGCCGCTCCGGACCGTAAGTTCAGTGCCAATTTTCTGGATGATTTGTGGACGCAGATTCAGTTCATGCGCCGGGACCACGTCCTTTGGCTTGCCTGCGTGGGCAACACGTATTTCTGGTTTCTCGCGCTGCTCCTCAAACAGGCGATCTTCTCCTACGGCTCTGATGTGCTTAAGGTGGGACCGGCCAATACGAGTTACTTATCGGCCGCAATGGCCATCGGGATTGGGCTGGGCAGTTTCGCTGCTGGCTACCTTTCTGGAGGGAAGATTGAGTACGGCCTGGTGCCGTTAGGGTCCGTGGGTTTGTCTATTTTCGCCGCCCTGCTTTCCAGGGAAGCCGTGTCCTTCGGCCAGGTGCTTTCGGTGGTGGCCGCCATCGGATTTTGCGGCGGCTTTTTTATCGTGCCAATCTCGGCTATTTTGCAGCACCGGCCCGCCAGCGCTCGCAAGGGAGTCGTCCTGGCCGCTGCGAACCTGTTGTCCTCGGCCGGATTGTGTGTGGCGGCGGGTTTTTACTGGATTCTCGCCGCACAGTTGCAACTCGGTCCGCGCGCCGTTTTTGCCATCGCCGCGTTAATGACCCTCGGGGCGACGTTCTATGTGGTTTGGCTGCTGCCCGACTCCCTGCTAAGATTCGTGCTTTGGGTCCTCACCCGGACGGTTTATCGGATCCGCGTCGATGGCCGCGAGAATATCCCTGAGCGCGGCGGCGCGCTGTTCGTTTGCAACCATCTTTCCCTGGTGGATGCCCTGCTCCTGGCGGCCTCCACGGACCGCCACATCCGCTTCATTATGTATAAGGGCATATACGAGCTGCCCTGGATCAAACCTATCGCACGCATCATGCGCGCCATCCCGATTTCCTCGGAATTGCGCCCGCGCGAGATGTTGCACGCTTTACATACAGCCAGTGAAGCGATTCAAAACGGCGAGGTTGTCTGCATCTTCGCCGAAGGCCAAATCACGCGCATCGGCCACATGTTGCCTTTCCGGCGCGGTTTTGAACGCATCATGAAGGACGTGGAGGCGCCGATCATCCCAGTGGCTTTGGATGGCGTGTGGGGCAGCATTTTCAGCTTCGAGAAAGGCCGATTCCTGTGGAAGCTTCCCCGCCGGATTCCTTTCCCGGTGACGGTGAACTTCGGCCGGTCGATGCCGCACACCGCCACGCCGCTGCAAGTCCGCGAGGCAGTGCAGGAATTGATGGCGGAAGCCTGGAAGCATCGCAAAGACCGCATGCGACCGCTGCACCGCGCATTCCTACGGACGGCGAGGCGACATCCATTCCGTTTCGCAATGGCGGACCCGCAAAACCCAGGTGTCAATTGCGCTTCTTCGCTCCTGCGCGCGATTTTTCTGGCGCGGCGTCTGAAGAAGACCTGGGCCGACCAGCAAATGGTGGGTCTGTTGCTGCCGCCTTCGGTGCCGGCGGCGCTGGTGAACTTTGCCGCGTTGTTAATGGGCAAGGTGCCGGTCAACCTGAACTACACCCTTTCGGAAGAGGCCCTGGCGTCGTGCATCCGCCAGTGCGAAATCAAGACCGTGCTGAGCTCCAGAACGTTCCTCGAGAAAGTGAAGCTGAAGGCGCCCGTCCCGATGCTGTTTCTTGAGGATGTTGCCGGCCATCCCACTTTCCTGGAAAAACTTCGTGCTTTGCTGGGTGCCTGGGTGCTGCCCGCACGCTGGCTGGAGCGCAGCCTGGGGTCCGCGCGGAAAATCGGGTTGGATGACCTGGCCACCGTCATCTTTTCGAGCGGCAGCACCGGCGAGCCCAAGGGCGTCATGCTCAGCCACTACAATATTGGTTCCAACATCGACCAGCTCGAACAGGTTTTCGGTTTGGGCAAACGCGACGGCATGTTGGGTGTCCTGCCGTTTTTCCACTCGTTTGGTTTCACCGGCACCTTGTGCCTGCCCGCAGTGCTCGGCGTGCGCGCGGTGTATTATCCAAACCCGCTCGATGCGAAGGCGATTGGGCCGCTGATCAGCCAGTACCGGCTGACGTTTTTGCTCGCGACGCCGACCTTCCTGCAGCTTTACCTCAGGAGTTGCGCTGCCGAGGACTTTGGCAGTTTGCGGGTGGTCATGACCGGCGCGGAAAAGCTTCCGGAACGGCTCGCGGCGGCATTCGAAGACCATTTCGGGATCCGGCCTCTTGAGGGTTACGGTTGCACTGAGTGCGGGCCGGCTGTAGCGGTCAGCACACATGATTTCAGGTCGGCCGGGTTCCGACAGGTGGGGGCCAAGCGGGGCAAAATTGGCCACCCGGTGCCGGGGATGTGCGTGCGGATTGTCGAACCCGAGACCTTCGCGACGGTGGCGGTGGGGGAGCCCGGGCTGCTGCTGGTGCGCGGGCCCAACGTGATGCAAGGCTATCTGGGCCGGCCGGACAAGACCGCGGAGGTCCTGCGGGACGCGTGGTATGTGACCGGGGACGTCGCGATGATGGATGAGGATGGTTTCCTGCAGATTACCGACCGCCTAAGCCGCTTCAGCAAGATCGGCGGCGAGATGGTGCCGCACATCAAGGTGGAGGAAAAGTTGCACGAATTGGTGGGCGTCACGGAACAAACATTCGTGGTGGCCGGTGTGCCGGACGAAAGAAAAGGCGAGCGTCTGGTGGTCCTGCACAAGCTGGGCGATTCGCAGTTGCGGACGTGCCTCGAAAAACTCAGCCAGTGCGATTTGCCGAACCTGTGGAAGCCCCGAGGTGACCAGTTCTTTCGTGTGGACGCGTTCGCTTACCTGGGCACCGGCAAACTGGATTTGCGGAAGCTGCGCGAGACAGCGGCAGAACGGAGCGCTGAACATTCCGCCGACGTTAAAGCTTGAAATACTCGGACCGGGTACTCTTCCCGCCGCTTTCCAGGATGGCGACCGTGCGTTCCATGCCGAACCGCGATTTGCCCGCATAGCCCGGGTTGAAGAACAGGGTTCCTTGGATGGTTTCACAAAAAGGTTTGTGGGTATGCCCGAACACCACCACATCGGGCCGCTCCTGAGCCAGGCGCTCCCGGAGGGCATCGTCCGGCGCAGCAGGATTTACGATGTGGTGCAGCAGGAACTTGCGGCCCGCAAGTTCGAGCGTTTGCGTCAGCGGGTACCCAAAGCCCGGCTCATCGGTATTGCCGGACACAGCCGTCACCGGGGCGATCT
>Ga0210409_10003856_pt1 | contig 16484 bp, 23 predicted proteins | sample IncBWH17MmetaG_FD_161649 | JGI IMG/M metagenome (GOLD analysis project Ga0210409, IMG submission 161649) | Forest soil microbial communities from Barre Woods Harvard Forest LTER site, Petersham, Massachusetts, United States - Inc-BW-H-17-M | ecosystem: Environmental > Terrestrial > Soil >...
TAGTCTTCGCGAACCGTTCCCCACTGCCGTTCGCTGAGGTAGGGCCCCCACTTTCTCCAAGGGATTTTGGCTATACGGGCTTGTTGTAGTCTGACACCCTCTGCATCGTTGCTCATAGTTCCTCCGCTGAAGGCTTGGTTCGAAATGTTTTCAGGTCCTCAGAGCGCGTTGGAATCGACTCCGAGGATCGCCTGCGAGCTCTCGTGGTCTAACATTGTGGTACTTCCGCTCCATCAATTACCTTTGCTCACGCGCATGACACAGCGAAATCCGAGGTTCGATGCAGTAGTTCGGGCCATCAATGACGTTTCCTTTCTGATTACTTTGGCCATTGCTTCAGAGCGCGAACGAGAGACCTGGCGACGTAGCTCAGTCCCAGTAACGTACCTGTCGTTAAGAGCGGGCCTTAAGCCGGCTTGACTCGTCAGACAGAGACCCCATCGCGAACATCAGGCATATCGAGGAACGGGGCAGCATTTCGTCAGAATGAAGACGGCAAGGTTTTTCGAGAACATATCTTAGTTCGAGAACATATCTTAAAGTGAGGTTCACGCGCTTGCCCCTGTTAGTTTTGACAGCTGATCGCCTCACAATCGTGGCCTCTAATGAACAGTATCCGTGTGTCCTCCTCCAATGTTGCGAGACGCTACTGAGTCTGTACATCGAAGAGCTCGTTCGGCCTGACATTTGTGGGGGAACAATGGCCACGAACTATTCCATACAAAGCGAAGTACTGCACATTCCGGACCGCAAGCCCATCGGCCTGACTACTATGACGCGAGAGATCCGGAGACCAAGTTTCCACCGATCACGCCGTTACGCCCGCCGACCGGTTCACCGAACCTTCTCTTTATCCTGCCTCAGGTCAGCGTAAAAGGCGAAGTCGGGAAGAACGGAGGGTCGACAAGCCGATACACGGGTGACGGAAAAATGCAGAAGACACCAATCGGCCCTCCACCGGAACAGAGAGCACAGCCCCGTGGTTTGAGGGGAAAAATCGTCGACAAGAAAAAAGTGGATGAAATGACCAGCCACAGACATGGGGATACCGATCATCTCGGCATGGCGCTATATGGTGCGACTCTGTCCTCCGAGCAATTCCAACACGGGCTTTGCCTGAAGGAACAAACATATGAAGACTTTTTTCCGTCGCCTCCGTGACATAGCCATCTCTGGCTTTTTCGCTCTGTTGCCGCTGTATGTACTGTTCATCGTCATCGCCAAAGCCTGGAAGTCCCTCAGTTCTGTCGGAGCTGGAATTGCTGGAATGTTTGGAATGAAGCCGATAATGGGTGTCGGCGGCACCACCATCTTTTCAGGTCTTCTGATAATAACGCTTTGGATCGTGATTGGATTGCTGGTGCGTTTGTCCTTCATGGCTGCTTTGAGCCGCGCTGCGGAGAGAGCGCTATCGAGATACATACCCGGCTATGACACTTACAAGGCGATTGCGGAAGAAAAACTACAGCACAAGGTGAGAGGTCTAGACTACACGAGTGCATTGATCCGATGGCAGGAGTACTGGCGACCTGCCTACATCGTCGAGCAGGGCGAGGACGGGACCTGCGTGTTGTTTCTTCCGGACGTACCGGAGACCAATAAGGGACACGTTTTGCTCGCCAAACATGACCACGTAAGAGTCGTGTCGTCCATTACAGGCGATCAATTCGACGCGTCATTAAAGAAGATGGGCAAGGGATTGTGCAGCGAGTATAAAGTCTCTTCATGAACGTGAGGTATGCTATTGTCGCGGGGAGAAAAGCACTCGACGTAGGAACTCTTGAGCGAGTCGTATCTGGGCTTTACCCCTTGAGTAAGGCAGGATTGTTATGACTGTCGGGGTGGCAGCGGCTGTAAGAGAAATTATATGGCGCAGCGAAATGCGGCAGCGTCACGAGCTTCTTCTGTGGGCGGCGCGGTCGACGGTGAAGTCTCGCTGGTTCGCGGAGGACCGTTCTATCGGGGCGCAGCAGGCCGCCCGGCTGATCGAATCCAATCGTTGGAATCTGGGCAGACGGATTGTTCTTGCCGTCGCGGTCACCTGGGTTCCATTGGTGCTGATTACTCTTCTGTTCAACTCACCCGCTATTCGCAGTCTAGTTGACGATTACTTCGTTAACACCAAGATTTTGTTCGCGTGCCGGTGTTGTTGGTGGGCCAACTCATCATGGAACAAACATTCCGTGCCATCGCCCGTCACGTGCGGGAGGCAGGGTTGCTGGTTGAAGAAGAGTTGATTCGCCTGGACCCTCATTATCGGAAAACTTATGCGGCTGCGGGACTCGATACTTCCCGAGCTGATGATCCTCGCAGCCGTTTATGTTCATCTGCACTGTTCATAGGGGCGCGATTGTCGATTGCCGCGCCCTGGACGGTTCTCAGCCTTCACCCATGTCCAGCCGGTTGGTACGCTGCGCTCGTCTCCCCTGTTGAAAGATGGCAACAAGAGCGACCGGATCGATGCCCGAAAGCTGGCGGAGTTGTTACGCACCAGCCAACTCAAGGCGGTCTAGCACGAGGAGCAGGGAGTGCGCACCTTGAAAGAGTTGGGGCGCAGCTATCTGACGATCACCAAAGATGTGACTCGCGTGATGAATCGGATCAAAGCCCTGTACCGCAGCCCGACGCAAACCCCGGCAGTAGAGCCACCAGTACCCTGCCGTGAAGTTACTTCGCCAGATTTGTTGTAATCGAGTTTTTTCGCCAGCAAGGGACCTAACTCCTTGAAGATTCTCCTTCGGCTGACCCAAGTGGATTCCCGGCTCTCCGGGCAAGGCGGAATGTGATCTGAGGAAGGACAGTTTACGTATCGCCACGGCAGGGCGTTCTGGCACTGTTCACCCTGACAGTATCGTATTGGAACCCAAGTCCTTTATTTTCGAACGGCAAAGAACAAACGAGCGAGGAAGGGCTGCAACGTCCCTCATCGCGTTCCCGATGTGCTTGCCTCTCAAGAACTAGGCCGGAACAGACGGGAGTTGCGTTCGGTAGTCTCTTTCAAACCCAGCAATTAGGAAGGCTGTATGAGCCGATTAACCAAATTGAGATTCACGCTCATCTTTCTGATCTCAATCTCACTCTGTAGCTGCCAGGATTTAGTTCCACACGACACACAGAGCCTACTCATCCCCAGGTTTCAGAGGTCGGAGATATTTGGTTTTATCGCGGGCCTTGGTACGACGTTTGCTGCCGTCCCGGACTTGCTGGCCATGCTTCGCCGTCGCTCCGCTGCGGGAATGAACCCGAGGATGGCAGGGATCATGGGCGTCTTCCAGATCTTGTGGGTCTACTACGGATTGTTAATTCTATCGAGACCCGTAATTGCGTGGAATGTGATTGCGATCTTCATCAATTCCTTGAGCGTCGCGGCGTACGTTCACTTCGTCAATAAAGAAAAGGCAAAACACGTAATGAAGTGACCTCACCTGGTCAGTCTCCAAGCTCCGAACCAAGGCTGCGCTCATGCCACGTCCAGCGTGAATCGCGATCCGGAACCCGCGATGATGCGAGTGTACGAAAGCCAAGGTCCTACCGAGCCAGCCGCTTAACAGAACAGAAGGCTCCTATGAATACCCGATTTCTTCTTCTGACTCTTGCCCTCCTCTTCACAGTACCGCTTCATGCACGGGATAAGACCGACGTCATGGTGATGACGAACGGTGACCGCCTGACTTGCGAAGTTAAAGGACTGGATGGCGGTGTGCTATACGTCAGCTTCGATTACATCGACGGCACCGCCTCCGTGAATTGGACGAAGGTAGCCCGCTTGGAGAGCAACCAGTTGTTTGTCGTGAAAACGGAGGGCGGCGCGGTCTACACCGGGATATTAAGAACTCCCGATACACCGGCTGACCGACCGGTGAAGATTCAGGTCCTGGCTGCGGAAAAAGAAGATGTTCTCGACCGTTCCCAAATCGTCCAAATGGTCGCTACATCCGACAGATTTTGGCAGCGATTCAATGGCGAGGTAGGTTTCGGTGTCATTTATTCAAAAGGCAATCAATCGACGCAGTACAGCTTAGGTTCGCAGACCGCTTATGTACGGGAACGCTGGACTGGGCTAGCCAGTTTCAATTCCAACCTGTCCTCCAGCATGGGGACCAATGCGTCCACTCGAAACTACGTTAGTTTTGGCGGCCGTCATCTGCTGCCCTGGAACAACTGGTTCTATGCGGGTTTCGGAGCCTTTCTGCAAAGCTCAGAACAAGGAATCGCGTTGCAGAGCACTGTGGGTGGAGGCGTCGGACGTTACTTTAAGAACACAAACCGCACGAACATCTCGTTGGTGTTTGGGCCTGCTTGGCAGAATACCGACTATAAACGCTCCGATGTCCCCGTCAATAGTCAGAATCTTGCGGCCGCCATCTTTTACGGCGAGGCGCAGTTCTTTACGTTCAGTAAGACCAACCTCGACGTAACTGCCGCTCTGCTGCCTGCACTTTCGGATCCGGGCCGTGTCCGCTTCAACACCAATGTCTCCTATTACATCAAGATCGTCAGCAATCTGAAGTGGAACGTGTCATTTTATGGAAACTGGGACAACCGCCCTCCGCCGGGTTTTTCCGGAAGTGATTATGGAACCAGCTCAGGGCTCAGCTGGACATTCGGCCTTAAGTGAGCTGGGCGCCTGATCACCCTCATCGCGATGTCGCTACAACAGCAGTTTTTTGGGGATGCACAGAAAGCGGCTTAGCTCTCGCGCACTCACAAAGGCTATGCCGACTTCTTTACTAGTGGGCAGAACTCGATTACCTTCCCGCGCTTTTGCGGGGGAACCCACGCCACTTTGTTCTGAAAGCGATTCGGAATGTAAAACTCAATTACTTTTGCCATAAGGTAGTTACTGCCTTCCATCCAAAACTCGGCAATTCTCTGCACGGGCTTGCAACCGGGCTGCCGCATTCCACGGGAGCAGGTTCGCTCCCATGTGCTCTGCGTTGCTTCTCTGTCACCGCTGTGAAAGACCAAAGTTAGGTAGTCTTGCAAAGCCTTTATCGAGTTGCATACAGGATTTGATTCGGTGATAGGGGACTCGTTTCAACGCGCTTGTAACTTAATTGTCAAAGGATTGCTTCTGACCTGTGCGGTATTGTCGCGTTTCAAAGTACGGAAACCATTGCAGAGGATGCCACTGGGCGAGTACCGATAGCCGCCCCAAAGCCACTGGGTCACGAACCCGATTTGTGCGTTGCCAGTTAATGCGCCAGCGCCCGCAACTAACACCCGCTGCTCTCGCCAACGGGCACAGAGTACCATGTGGACATGAGCAGAATACGCCCACAATGCCTCGACGCGAAGCCTTCAGATCGCTCGGCGCAAGCCGATGTCTTTCTTCGGGAAGAGCCCGACGAGGAAGAAGACGAAGAGGAAGACGAAGGCGACCGCAAAGAAGATGACGAGGATGAAGACACAGACGACGGCTACTCGGAGTGAGTGTGCCCTTATTTGTGTCAATGGGTGAAGAATGACACGCGAAGAGTTCATCAATGTTGCTGAGGAAACCTTGGACTCCCTCCCGGAAGAATTTCGTAGCCGTATCCAGAATGTTGCCATTCTGGTTGAGGATTATCCGCCGAAGCAGTCACGATCCCAGCCGGGTCAGCACAGGCGATTGCTGCTAGGCATCTTTCACGGAGTGCCAGCCACCAAGAAGAGCGTCTTTGATTTATCAGCGGGTCCTGCCCACATCGTGCTTTATCAGAAGAACATTGAGGCGGTCTGCTCCAATGAGGCAGAAGTTCGTCATCAAGTTCGCCAGACTCTCATACATGAACTCGGTCATTATTTCGGCATGACTGAAGAACAGCTTAGGGATGTTTAGGCTTTTCCCCGATTGATGTTGAAGTTTCCAAACGAGACCTTATGGAACCGAACGCACTTACGCGACTGAAGAGGGTAGCAGGCAAGCAGACCACGAACCTGACACATTATGGGCGCAAGACCGGGAAACCACACGAAGTCACGATCTGGTTTGTTCTGGACGGAGATAGGCTCTACATCGGGACAGCGAACGTGAAACGGCAATGGGTGCGCAATGTGCAGAAGACGCCGCAGGTCAAACTGTCAATCGGCGGGGAGACGTTCGAAGGCACAGCCCGGTTCCTCCAGGACCGCGCCGAGCACGAACGCGCTATGGCTGCCATTCGGCGGAAATACTGGATGTTCCGGCCAATCATTGAGCTTGGGCGGTTCCTCGCAGCCATCGGCCTGATGCGCGACAAGACGGGGTCGTTCGAGGTTTTGTTGGCTGGCTAGAGGGATAAGAGTTCGGCGTTTGTAAGATTCTTTTGGGTCACGGTTTGGATTCGGCATTTCTAATGCTCGTTCTCATCGTATTGCTGGCGGCGTGGCTGGTCTTTCGAGCGATAGGAGCGGCTGGTGTGCATGTTCTCGCCTCGTGGCAGCATTCCGCTCTGTACGCCTTGGCCGTCATGTTCGTCTTCACCGCAACGGCTCATTTCAACAAGCTGAAACATGATCTAGCGCAGATGATCCCGTCATCTTTTCAGCGCCCCCTGCTGATCGTGCACATCACTGGTGTTTTGGAACTTCTCGGAGCGGCGGGATTGGTACTCCCGCAATTTCGCGGGCTTGCGGGCATTTGTCTCATTGCGCTTCTGATCGGAATGTTCATCGCCAACATACACGCGGCACAGCGCGGCGTCACACTGCGAGGCAAACCGCCAACCCCGCTTTGGTTGCGGGCTCCGATGCAGATTTTGTTTATTGCGCTACTCTGGTGGTCAACTCGCGCTTAGATGAGAACTACAAAACGTGGATCATGGGGACATTCTTCCGCCGAAATCCTGCTTCTTAGGAGGCATGCTGAACAGGACGCCCTTGGCGCTCATGTCGCGGTAGCCATGACAGAATCATACAATCTGGAGTGCAGTCCAGAGTCAACAGAAATGGGCACGGATGGCGACCATTGCCCTTTCTAAGCTGGTCGATAAGCTTCAGCAACACTATGGTGCTCCTGCGCCACCACCCTCGACTGACCCATTGGAGCTAATCATTTGGGAGAACATCGCGTATCTGGCGAGTGCCAAGCGTCGCGCCGAAGCGTTCGCTATTCTCAAGCGAACCATCGGCACACGCCCCGACCAGATTCTTGCCGCTCAGCATTCCGCGTTGGTAGCTATCGGAAAAGCTGGCATACTCCCCGACGTGAGTGCGGAAAAACTCCTTTCGATTGCCAAGATTGCGTATGAGGAGTTCGACAGCGACCTGAGTTCTGTTCTCAAGAAGCCATTGCCCCAAGCGAAGAGAGCTTTGAAGAGATTTCCCAGCATCGGCGATCCGGGCGCGGAAAAGATACTCTTGCTTACTCATTCCCATCCCGTGATGGCGCTCGACTCGAACGGCTTGCGCGTGTTATGTCGAGTGGGGTTTGCCGAGGAGCAGAAGAATTATTCAGCGACATACTGCTTGGTTCAGGAGGCAATACATGGGCAACTCCCCAGAGACTACGATTCGCTGATCCGGGCACATCAGTTGCTCCGGCAGCACGGTCAAGAACTGTGCAAGCGGTCAAAGCCGCGCTGCACCGAATGTCCGGTCAGAAATGGCTGCAACTACGGTCGGAAGGTTTGATTAGCGTTTACCAAGGGTGCAAGGCGCACCCGGTGAGGGCAGCAAATGGAATATTTGATTGGCCTGATATTGTCTTTGGCTGTGGCTGGTTTGGCGACTGTTGTCGGCTTTGACCGCGAGCGTGCCTTTTACCCGACCGTAATGATCGTGATTGCCTCCTACTATGTATTGTTCGCTGCGATGGAAGCTTCTAGGCGCACACTGGCCATTGAAATCCTTGTTGCAGGCGGCTTCTTGCTGGTTGCCGTCTTCGGCTACAGAAGGAACTTCTGGTTAGTCGTCGCTGCCCTTATTGGGCACGGGATATTTGATTTCGTCCATCACTTTGTGATCGACAACCCCGGTGCGCACTGGTGGCCGGGTTTCTGTTTGGCTTTTGACGCGCTTCTCGCTAAGTCTAATCCAGTTTTGCAGGGGGTCACCATGCCGGCGGCTGAAGTCCACACGTTTGCTAAAACTGCTGCATGCTCTATTTGCCATGTTCCGCAGCAATCAACCGTACGAAGGCTCCAAGCTGTGCGCGGTGCACTTGGCTGGCAATGCCGTCGCTCCTTGCGCTTGAACGATCAGAAAAAAGAGAGAGGGTTCTCCGCACCTCTCCTAGAGAGAAAAAAACTTGACACTAAGAGAGAATCTACAATTTTCATCTCGGCCTCCTTCGTCCCGAGCCTTTTGGTTGCACACCGCAAAGTCTACTCGGTCCGTTGTGAGGCCGACGTTATGACATCAGTTATCAATACTGCGTATCGCGAATCGTGGCACTTCTTTCACCTTGATTGCCCCACAATCAATTATGCTGTGCCTCTTGCAGCATGGGACGCAGCGACTCGACGGAAATTCCGAGCGTAGAACCAGAGAATCCGTCCATGTACGCGAAATTAACGCCGATCACCTCGCCTCTGGCATTGAACACCGGACCGCCACTGCCGCCATGGGCCGTGGGCGCATCGTAGATGAGTTGGTCATTGATCACGTCGCCGAGATGTCCGTAAGTGACCGAGGGGCGAATCAGGGACAACGCCGCCAAGTCTTTGGCTGCACTAATATCATTCTTCCGATAGGCCAGTCGCTCGTATACGCGAGTCGGCGATTTTGCCACCATCCCGGCAATTCCCATGGGATAGCCGATGAGCATAACCACTTGTCCAGGAGAACCGACCGCTCTCGCCAACGGTAATACCGGGAGATCCCGGACAGCCTCCGAACTTTCCGTGCGCAGGATGGCCAGATCCGAAGTCTTCGAGACCGAAGCAGGAAGGAGCTTGACAGGCGTCGGCGAGCTGGGAAAGAAAACTACCAAGCTCTCTAGTGTGGCCGAGGCTCCGCGATGGATCAGTGCTTCCGACTCCGCGTCTCCGTACCATGGCTCGGCCACGTGGCGGTTGGTCGCGACTAGACCATTCCCAATCAGGAACCCAGTACCGGAAGACCGAACCCGCAAGGCGGGACGTTGGTTGGCGAAACCAACTCGGTAGACGCCGTAAATGTAGCCGACAGAATTACGATAGTGGTCCAACACCGACGCAGGCATCCCCTGCTCTTGCTTGAGCCGCTCCACTTGCGTCGTAAGTTCGCCTATCTGCTTCTGAAGATCGCTGGCGGGCACTCCTTCGACGACCCTCGGAGCGTAGCGATAGTGCGCTCGGACCAGCGCAACCAGCAACAGCACCACGGTGAACACCGCCCCTACGCGGACCACACTGAATTTCTGCTTGGCTTGCATCATCGGGTGAAGATTCGCTCCTAGCCCCCCAGTGTTTTAGATGCAAGAAGAGCTGGCAACGTTCATAACGAATGTTCTGTAATCGGCGGCCCCCCTGCCACAACAGAACACCTATGGGCAACTCACTCGATGAGTACCATTCTGCATTATTGGCGGTACCACTCTGCATTATTGGCGAAGTATTGCGCGATTGCCAGTAAGATGCTCGCGCATCACGGAAAGTTACGTTGGCCATCGTCAGATGGAGAACCGAAAGTTGCGGTGTCTAAATTGGGCTGCACTCCTTTGGTGTTATGGAAGGTTGGACTAGCGCAGGTCGAGTTGGGATGCAGCTCATTTGTCTCCAATTTGTTAAGTGATTGTTTGTAAGACTGCGTTGAGCTGGCAACGTTCATAACGAATGTTCTGTAATCGGCGGCCCCCTGCCACAAACAGAACTCAACCCGCGACTGGTTCTGAGCTTTCACTGATGTTCTTTCGCAACATAAGGCGGTGCTGGAACGCGATCCCAATAGCGCCCTGCGACTGGATGTGCTTGAACGTGAAAGCATTCGGAGCCGTGTTTGGACTTCATCCTTACTGGGTCAGGTGGCGATCGCTGGCGGAAGGACAGGCCCTTCCTTACGTAGAAGCGCGAATCTGCCATTCGTGCGGGGTACATTCGTCTTGAACTCTCCGTATTTTTCCTAAAAAGCTAATCACGCCCTTACGTGATGCTAAATAAAAGGCTGGTGCGCTCTTGTGTTCACGTTCGAATTAGCATCAGGAGAAAGGATGATTAGTTGAATCTGTCGTCTTCATGAGAAACGGATTGCCCGCGTTCGCAACTATTCCAACTGAAAAGAAAGGGCTTATTGGCTTTGTTCTTGCGGAATGGTAGTCCGACTCCTTTCGGGAAGCATGGGCGTTCGTCGGTCCCGCGAATCCTGGAACCGCTGCATTGCCCAATCAATCTGTCTGTACATTCTCTCCTGGTAGCGCAGGATACGATCCATGTCAGCCTCGCGTACCAAGGCTTCAGGATCGAAACGTGCCTCGGAACGGCATTGGCTAGTTCGCAGTGCGTCATCGAGGAGCAGCTCGAGAAGCGCCTTCCTATCGGCAATGCAGTTTAAAGAAAACTTACGGTCCATCGGCTCCACACACGGTGTGTCCTGCTTCAACGACTCAATTCGCTTGCGTCTTTCCTCCTCCACCAAAGCAGCAATTTGCCGGTTGAGCTTTTCCGAAAGCTTCCCAGAGTCTCGAAGCTGCTCCTCTGCTGCATTCAGCAAACTGATGTCAGATAAAAGACCCGAAATCAGACCCTCCTCATTGCGATGATCAGAGTAAAGTGATGCCTCACGAACCGAACCGCTCTCACATCGTGTTGCGCGCCTAAGCCGCCACATGCTCTCGGCAATCTTCACCACCAACCATTCTTCATAGGAACCCACCGGTTGGAACTCTTGATGCAGTTCACCGAGGAGTGCCTGGAAATCCTTTTCAGCCCTTTCCCCATCACAAACCGGAATCACGATGTGCTTCGCAAACAGACCCAAAGTCTATGCGTTAAATCTCACATTGCGCTTACCGCGCTCTGTTCGCGGACCGGTTGAGCGCTCGGCGTTCTTGCGATTGGCCTCGAATTTCTTTGGAGTTACAGTCTTCCGACACCGAAGGCCGGCTTCCAGCGAATTTCCATTCTCGGGCTGTTCTGAGGTCATACGGCGATATTACCCGGCCAGCCCCAAGGAAAGCGGTTGTCTGCATCAGTGACGCACCGCTAAAACCGTTGTCTGACCGTACAAGAATTGGGTGCATATTTGGGTGCATAAAACCTCCCAAACAGCCTGACTTCACCCGAATGAGGGCACCTACGCTGAGGGTATGTAATTGATTCCCAGCAACAGGGACGAGGCGGGCTGAATTTGCTAAACCGTTATACGGGCTAACACCTGTATCGAGGGTTCGAATCCCTCCCTCTCCGCCAGATGTTCTAACTACCCTCAGCATAGAGCTTTACCGTTCGTTCTCTTTCAACCAGTCACATGAGACGCGATTCGTTTGCGTCCTCAAGGTGCATATTCGGTGCATCTTTCAAGGAACGCTCCAAAACGCCCATCGCCGCCACCGCGTCGCTACGCACTGTTTTGATGTAGCAGCGTTGTGTCAGCGCAGCATCGCTGTGCCGCAAAATGGCCTGAATGATGCTGTCATCAATTCCAAGTCGGTTGAGGTTGGAAGCCAGTCCACGCCGGAAAGCATGCCAACCGTGCCAGGTTAGACCCGCCTTGACGAGGACTGGCCGAATTGAACCCCGTACTAGAGCATCCAGGTTCATCGGCTTGCCCACGGGGCTGACGAACATCAGACCTGCACCCGGATTCCCTGAGAGTTTCCGGTGCAGATTGATCCGTTCTGCAAGGTGCGCAATGACCGGGACCGGCGCACCTTCACGCACTGCACTTTTGAAGAGAATTATTTCCGAGAAATCTTCGGTCTAACGGGTGGCGGCAGGGTGCAGCCTTCTAGTCGATGAGTAGTCATCACCTATTTACAAGAGGCCCATCCTGGCATTAAATGAGCAGTAATCAGTTGAAGCGAGATGGCTTGAAGTCCATGAGCAGACCATTTGTGGCGGTCACGGTTTTGGCAGAGAGCCGAAAGGAAGCCGCTATTCTTGTTCGAAAGGTGAAAGGTACAAATATTGCCAGGGCTATCCTCTTCGTGCGCATATCATCACTGGCAAGCGCTGTAATCGACACTGGCAAGCGCTGTAATCGACGAAATTCGGGAAAGCCCCACGCGAGTGGCCTTGGTCGCACTCCCAACTAACAATCCGCAGCCTGCGATCGAAGCCATACGCCGTCTTTGTCTCGGCACTAGCAGGGTCTATGTTGTTGCATGCGGTCACATGCCGAGTCCCGCGCCAATTGTCGCAGCTATACGTGCTGGGGCATGTAATTTTATCGAGCAGACAACGAGTCCTCAGGAGTTGAATGACCTCATTATTCGACTTCTCGGATCTGATGACCCGGACGCGGCGTCGCCTCCAGACTCAGGCCCACCCGGTAGTCCGCCTCCGCCAGCCGTCTTGGTTGGGGTACCTAGGCCGAGAGCGCCCAGAACTCTCCCATCTCGTACGGCTACCCCCGAGACATGGCCTGATCCGGTTGCTTTTCACCAGTTGTGAATGTGAACGTAAGGTCAATGAGTGCAATTGATTCCATGGCTATTCGGATCGCTTGGCCGTGATCCGCTCGCGGTACGCATTGGTGGGATGGCCATTCTGGCCTCAGGTGCAGTGTTGACCACCGCAGCGGCGGTAGGCGTGTTGCCGTGCACTGGCCCGGCTTGACTGCGCGGAAAATTGATTTCCGGTGGAAGTCAAATCCTGATCGGGTTGGTGGCGTTGAGGAAGGCGAGGTAGCTTGCGAGTCTGTGTCCGCAGAGCGAGACTGCTTGATGCGAGGTGTTGTAATCAGGCTTTGCACAAGCTTGCGCCGTTCGTTCGCCTTTTGAGGGGCCAATGAGCGAAACTGCGATTTTGAGGAAAGCGACAGACTGGATGTGATTCCACCGTGGCATCCTGGAGAAAATCGAGAGCGCAGGAATGACTGCTTGCGGCTTAGGGAATCCTGATGCCTTTCCGGTCCACCCAGTGATTCTCATCGAATGCGTGGCTCGCGCGGTAAGCGCTCACCGCTTCGTCGATCGTGACGAAGAACGTTTGTTCACCGAGGCGTGCAAACAAGCCGAAGCGCTTCAGCTTGTCCTTTACGGGATCCTTCATCTCCGCAAAAGACAATTTCATGCCGGCAGCTTTCAGAGTGTCATCAAGTTCACCGACGACATCGGCTGCGGTGACATCGACACTGGTAACTGGCTCCGCAGCAACCACCAGCCAGCGCACCGGGGTCGGTGAGTTGGCAACCGCATCCAGTGTGCGTTGGTGAAATAATTCGGCATTCGCGAAGAAGAGCGGTGCATCCCAACGGAACAATACGAGGCCAGGGACTAGGCGCGCGTCCGGATACCGGCTGATATCGTGATATCCCTTAATGCGATCGACGCCGCCGAGCACAGCTGAATGCGGACGCCAGCCGTCCCACAGGAACTCAATCACGGCAATCACGATGGCTAGCACAATTCCCGGAATCGCGCCGAACACGGCCACACCCGCGAAGCAGGCCATCGAAAGCCAGAACTCCCAGCGCTGAATCCGATAGATGCGGAGGAGGTCGGTCACTTCAATCAGCCCTATCGCTGCGGCAATAACGACGGCAGCCAGCGCTGTGTGTGGGAGATTTTGCAGCAGTTGGGGAGCCAGCATCAGCAGCACCGCAATGGCGATTGCGCCGACAACCCCTGTCACCTGAGTTTTGGCACCTGCCGCCTCGGCAACCGGCGTACGTGATGAACTGCTGCTGATCGGGAAACCTTGAAAGAACGCGGCCGCGAGATTGGCGATCCCGAGACCTACCATCTCCTGATTTGGATCGACTGGGGTACGAAGACGGGCCGCATAGGTTCGGGATAGGACGCTAGTGTCCGCGAATGAAACAAGAGCCACCGCGACGCCACCCATCAGGATTGGTACCAGGTCGTCAACGTGAGCAAACGGCACACGTGGGGACGGCAATCCTTGTGGCAGGGGTCCGAGCACGGACACTCCGGCCCGTTTCGCGAAGCCCAAGGCCGCGACTGCAACCGTAGCGGCGACCACCGCAATCAGAATGCCGGGAACGCGTGGCCAGCGTTTGAGGAAAAGTATCAGAGCTAAAGTGCTGGCGCCGATCAGCAGGGTCACAATGTTCGTGTTCCCTGCCAGCACCTTGTCAACAATTCCCCATGCCTGCCGAAGAGGACCGTCTGCCTTGACAGAGAAGCCGAACAACTTCGGGACCTGGCTTAACAGCACCGTTAGGGCAATGCCATTCATATACCCATAACGGATCGGCTTCGAGAGCAGTTCAGTGATGAAGCCCAAACGCGCCAATCCGGCGCCCACACACACAACCCCAGAAACGATTGCGATCATTCCGGCCAGCGCGACCGCGCGTTCTGGATCACCTGCAGAAAGGGGCAGCACGACCGTGAGGATCACAGGAGCAAGCGCCGAGTCCGGGCCCAGGACCAGAATGCGGCTCGGACCGAACAGCGCATACGCCAGCAGCGGCACAATGGTTGCGTAGAGACCGTTGATGCCGGGTACCCCGGATGCCTCGGCGTATGCTATGCCAACCGGCACGAGCATCGTCGTCATCACCAAGCCAGCGACAATATCCTGCTGCAGCCAGGACGACTCGTACCGACGAACCACGTCTAAGCCGGGAAGCCAGCGTATCCAGCCGGTTCGAGTTTTCTGCGTCGCATGGCGAACGATGGGCTCTGCGACTTGTGAGGAGAGGTCGCTATTCATGATATCTGCTAATAATGCCCGGCGGGTTGTCCACCGGATACTGTAAAAACGCCCGGGGGCTATCTTGGCGTTTGTTCTGAAACCGCTATAGCCGCTTCACAACCCTGGTAATTGACGGTATCAGGCGATTTCACAAGCTCGCGCCGTCGCTTCGCCCCTTCCAAGAGGATTTGGAGTGTTATGGCGATACTTCGACAGTGCTCTGACTAGGGTAGCGCTTGCAACATGACGAGCAGAAAGGCGGCGACAGCCACGTCGGCGCCAAGTCGAGAAATTAGAATCGCAGTATCGGCCCGGCGAAGACTTCGCCCTGAAAACCTGCCGAACTGCGGATGTGAACTATGCAACCCGAGCCACAGAAGAAACCCACTTGGGGGTCCACAAGAACCGGCAACCATTCTGCCTGAATCTTGAACCCAACGTGCCGACTGGGATAAAACCTCATACCGCCACCGATTCCGAAAGAGAAGCGCGTGAAGTTGTTGTCTGTGCTGGCTGAAATGTGCGTGGCTCCCACGCTGAGTAGCACGAACGGTCGCGCCCAAGGACGCCACTCATCCACAATGTATTCACGGCTGAAGTCCCCATGAAACTGGTCAAGTATCATGCGCTGACGCGGAATAGGAGGGCTGGTATCTTGAGAGCGAATATAGGAGTCTTGCCTTGCCCACCTTACTTCAACCAGGCCATCTTCAAGGAGGCGAACACCCAACGAAACTCCGTAGCTCGGGCTCGCGTCAATTATGACTCCCGGACTCGTCCCCGAGACATGAGGCTCAACCGGAAAGGTCATACTGGTGCGATAACCGATAAATGGAGTGAAATCAAAACGTAGTGGTTTTGGCTCAGTTTGCTGTTGCGCGCTGAGCGCAGGCGAAAGCGCGATGAGTAACAGCATTGCCTTGACAACAATCACATCGAGTGCCTTCGCAGCCAATTCTCCTCACCACAACGTCACGCCAGCAGTTCCTGCTGTAAGCGCGGAAGAGCTAGAAGAAAATGCCAAATCCAAAGATCGGCCCGTGCAATGTAGGCCTGATCGTCAAAGTCCTTCCTTCAGTGGTGTTGCTCTCACTTAAGTGTATGCCGCCGTATCCCATCGCAATCCCGAAATGACGGGCAAACTGCCACTCTGCGCGTCCCGTCGCAGTGACTCGACATCTGACCCTGCCCCGAATCCGCCACCATCTCCGTGTAGGAGAATCCGCCACTTTCTCCCAAGTTGCCGACGATAGGTAACACCGATCAGAGGATCCCAAAATCCTGGCGAACGGCTCGCGCTTTCCGTCTCCACGGTGGCATTGATGTTGAGCGCCAGCCGGCGGGCTCCACCCTCGACATAAAATCCAGGAAGTAGCTCACGGCCAACCAGGACGTGTCCGAAGACGAAATCGAGGCTGACTTTCGCCAGAGGTGTTTCACGCTTCGCAGAGAGCCCGGCCCACATAAACAACAGGTCTGCCGACCACTTGTGCTTTTCGATCCGGGCACCTCCAAAGTACGCCCCGTTCAACGCGCTAGATACGCTGGCCGAAGGTGCTGGAGCTATGGGATTGCTGGCGACGGGAGGAAGCGTAACCCCAACCCCAAAAACAGGAGCCCACGCCAACGAGGATAGATCGCGATATCCCAGCCATAAGCCTCTTTTTCTTGTTTTTGCGTTGTCGATGTTGCAGCAGGCGTCTGGCCATGATTCGCTCGCTCGAGCGGAGTAAGGCTTTCATGTAGTTCGTTCCACGAAACCTTCTCCGACCCGCTCTCGGA
>Ga0210409_10003858_pt1 | contig 16466 bp, 17 predicted proteins | sample IncBWH17MmetaG_FD_161649 | JGI IMG/M metagenome (GOLD analysis project Ga0210409, IMG submission 161649) | Forest soil microbial communities from Barre Woods Harvard Forest LTER site, Petersham, Massachusetts, United States - Inc-BW-H-17-M | ecosystem: Environmental > Terrestrial > Soil >...
GCCCCCCGCCCGCCGCCGCGAGGTAGAGGAGGAAGGGAAGGGCCTCCCCCCGCCCCGCGTGGACGGCGGCCCGCAGTCCCCAGGCGAAAGGGGAGACGGCAAAGAGGTCGGTGGCCACCACGAAGCCCAGGAGGCCGGACAGGCCCCGGCCCCCGCCGGCCATGAACAGCAGGGGGAGGAGGCTGAGCAGGAAGCCGAGCCCCAGGCCGAAGAAGAGCGCCCGGTCCTGGAGCCTTCGGTTGCGGGCCAGGCCCTGGAGGAGGAGGCCGGTGACCTGGGCGGCGGCGAGCACGAAGAGGTAGGCGAGAGCCACTCCCGCCCCGCAGAACGGAAGCGAGCCGAGCCCGCCCGCCAGGGCCAGGGTCAGTGACAAAAGCACGGGGATCTGGGTCAGGACCGTGGGCTGGAGCAGGTTCGCGCCCAGGGACGCCACCACCAGCACGGGCAAGGGGATCGGGAAGTGGAGCAGGCGCGACAGGTCGTGGGTCTCGCTGAAGGCCACGCCGGCGAGAAGCGGAGACAGCGTCCAAAAGAGGCCGAGCAGGGTGGCCGCGGCGGAGACCACGGGCAGCACCGCCTCCGGCTGCCGGTTCTCCAGGAGGCGGAGGCCGAAGTAGGCGAAGAAGGAGGCGAGCCCGGCGAAGAGGAGGAGCCCGGGAACCGCGAGGAAAAGGCCCAGCATGCGCTCCCGGGCCCCCAGCACCGCGCGCACGTCCATTCGCCAGCGCAGGACGATGAGCGCGATCAGCCGATCCACGAGAGGTCCTGGCGCTGGACGTCGGCCGCCACCAGCTTGAGGAAGACGTCTTCCAGGCTCGCGTCCTGCCCCACCTCACGCTGGGCGCGGATCTCCGAGAGGGTCCCCTGGGCCACGATCCGTCCCCGATCGATGACTGCCACCTCGTCGCAGAGCCTCTCCACCACGTCGAGGACGTGGGTGGTGAAGAAGAGGGTCACCCCCTTGCGGGTCAGCCGCTGCAGGAGGTCCGTGACCACCCGCGCGGAGACGGGGTCGATCCCGTTCAGCGGCTCGTCCAGGAACAGCACCCGCGGGCTGTGGATGAGGGCGGCGGCCAGGGCCAGCTTCTTCTTCATCCCCTGCGAGTAGTCCACGATCAGCTTGGAGCGGTCCTCGGTGAGGCTCAAGAACTCGAGGAGCTCGGCCGTGCGTTTCTGGGTCTCCGCCCGGCCGAGGCCGTACATCCGCCCCGCGAAGTGCAGATACTCCTCCCCCGTCAGGCGTTCGTAGAGGGGCAGCTCCTCGGGCAGGACACCGATGATCCGCTTCACCCCCAGCAGGTCCTGGCTCAAGCGGATCCCCTCTAGGACGGCGTCGCCCGCGGTCGGGCGCAGGAGACCGGTGAGCATCTTGATGGTCGTGCTCTTGCCGGCGCCGTTGGGCCCCAGGAAGCCGAAGAAGCGGCCCCCGCCCACCCGGAAGGACAACCGGTCCACCGCCGTCGTCTGTCGGAAGACCTTGGTCAGCCCCTCCACCACAATGGCGTCGCGGACGCTCATGGCCGACAGTTAACACTTTATCGGGACCTTGCTCAACCGCGGCCCGCGGGATCCCACCTCCGCTCTTTTCCCCCTTTTCTCTCCCCGTCTTTCCCACCCACCCTTGACCCCCTCCCCCCAACGCCGTAGGCTCCCGCGCAGGAGGGGAGGGCCGCGATGACGAAGCGTCGGGGGTTCGCCGGCCTGGTCGGGATGGGCCTTTGGCTGGCTGCTTCCACCCGGGGGGAGGCTCCCGCCGGCCTGCGCGTGGGACCCCCCTCCTGGGCCGCGGACGCCGTCTGGTACCAGGTTTTTCCCGAACGCTTCCGCAACGGCGATCCCCGCAACGATCCTCGCCCCGCGGACCTCCGCGGGGCCTGGCCCCACGACCCCATCCGCGACTGGCGCCTCTCCCCCTGGACCGCGGACTGGTACAAGCTGCAGCCCTGGGAGAAGACCAACGCACGCGACTTCTATTACAACGCTCAGCTGCGGCGCTACGGCGGGGACCTCCAGGGCGTCATCGACAAGCTGGACTACCTCCAGAGCCTGGGCGTGACCGCGATCTCGCTCAACCCCATCTTCGAGGCGCCCTCCCTCCACAAGTACGACACCACGTTCTACCACCATGTCGACAACAACTTCGGACCCGATCCCGACGGGGACCGCCTGATCTGGGCCACCGAGAACCCGCTTGAACCCTCGACCTGGAAATGGACCGCCGCCGATCGGCTGTTCCTGCGCCTGGTGCAGGAGTGCCACCGGCGACAGATGAAGGTGATCCTGGACGGGGTCTTCAACCACGTGGGCCTCACCTTCTGGGCCTTCCGGGACGTGCGCACCAAGCAGGCCCAATCGAAGTACACGGGCTGGTTCGTCATCGACCGCTTCGACGATCCCCGGACCCCGGCCGACGAGTTCGACTACCGGGGCTGGGCGGGGGCGCGGGAGCTGCCGGAGCTGCGCAAGGAGGGGGACAGCCTGGCCGCGGGACCGCGCGACCACCTCCGGGCCATCGTCAAGCGGTGGGGCGATCCCAACGGTGACGGCGACCCCTCGGACGGGGTGGACGGATGGCGGTTGGAGGTGGCGCAGAAGGTCCCCCACGGGTTCTGGCGCGAGTTTCGCAAATGGGTGCTCACGATCAACCCCGAGGCGTACCTGACGGGCGAGGTCTGGTGGGAGGACTTCTCGGCCAACAAGATGTGGAACCCCGCGCCCTGGCTCAAGGGCGACGAGTTCGACGCGGTGCTGAACTACCGCTTCGCGGATGCGGCGAAGGCCTTCTTCATCGATCGCCAGAGTCCCATCGGCGCCACCGAGTTCGACGAGCGTCTGGCCGCCTTGCGCGCCGACTGCCCGCCTCCCACCAACCTCGCCCTCATGAACCTGCTCGACAGCCACGACACCGACCGCCTGGCCTCCCAGATCGTGAACCCGGATCGTCCCTATGGGCACGCGCGGGGACCCCGGGACGATCCCCGTTACGACGTGCGCGCCCCCCGCGCCGAGGAGTGGCGCCGGCTGCGCATGGTGGCGGCCTTCCAGTTCGCCTATCTGGGCGCACCTATGGTCTATTACGGCACCGAGGCCGGGATGTGGGGAGGGGAGGACCCCGACGACCGCAAGCCCATGGTCTGGAGGGAGCTGCGCTACGAGGACGAGGCGACAAACCCCCTGGGCCAGGCGCGGCGGGCCGACCCCGTCCGCTTCGACGAGGAGCTCTTCAAGTACTACCAGAGCCTCGGCCACATCCGGGCCACCCAGGCCGCCCTGCGCCGGGGCACGTTCGAGACGGTCCTGGCCGACGACACGCGCCGGGTCTACGCCTTCGTGCGCGCCTTGGAGGACGACCGGGTCCTGGCGGCGTTCAATGCCTCCGATCGCGAGCAGGCGCTGGAACTGCCCTTCCCCCTGCCCGCCCGCGACCTCCTCTCCGGCCGCCGCTACAAGCCGCGGGGGGGCAAGACCGCGCTAAGCCTTCCCGCCCTGGGGGCGGCCCTGCTCGCGTCCGAGGCGGGCGCGGCCCCCGTTAGCGCAAGCCCACGCTGACGCTCGCCGTCGCCACCGACCGGCTGGCGCGGCGCAGGATGACCCGCACGCTAAAGTTGCCGGATCGGCGATAGACATGGTCAGCGGTGAAGTGCCGCTCGAGCGTTGCTCCCGGCTCGAAGGGGGGGCAGTCCGCCTCGCGGACGCTGCGGGTCCCGTCGTCCCAGTCCCACGGGACCGGCCCTAAAAAGGCGAAGGCGGGAGGGAAGGGTCCCGCCCCAGGGTCAAGGTTGGTAACCAGACTCCCCGAGCGGCTCACCGCGCCTGGGGTCGGTGGGCTCCCGGAAACTGTGGTAGGGTGGGGTAGCTTTTCCCACGGGACCTGCCGGACCCCGCCCTTTCCGGTCGGGGGGACAAAAAACAAATGGTAGAGGGCAAGCGCCCCGAACGCCGCAAGCAAGCGCGCATGGCCCTGCACGTGCCGGTGAGAGTGCAGGGCCGCAAGGGCGACGGCGAGACCTGGGAAGAGATGACGAGCAGCGAAGACGCCTCCTTGGCCGGGATCTCGTTCTGCCTCCGCCAACCGGTGCGGATCGGTCAGGCCCTTCATCTCTCCATGCCCCTCCCGAAGCGAATGCGGCAATATGACCTCACGGATCCGTCCTACCATGTTTACGCGCTGGTGCGGAGCGTCGGCACCGGCACGCCTTCGCGTGTGGGCCTCATGTTCCTGGGCAAGCACCCGCCCCGGGGGGAGACCTCGCTCCCCAGCGGCCTCTTCTTGATGCCGAACGACCCCCGGCCCGACGAACGCCGGCGCTTCCCCCGGACGGAGTCGCGTCTGGGCTTGAAGCTGCGGCGGACGAGCGTCCCCGGCGCGCTCTCGGAGGAGCAGACCTACGCGGAAAACCTGAGCAAATGGGGTGCCCTCGTGAAGACCTCTCTGCCCGTGGCCAAGGGGGAGATGGTGGAGGTCGAGGACCTGAAGGGCACCTTCCACACCCGGGCGGAGATCCGCAACGTCTCCATCGGCGCCGACGGCCAGCCCCGGCTGAACTTGCTCTTCCTCGACCACCCCACGCCGGAGGGTCTCCTGCCCGAGGAGCCGGCCCCCTAGCCGCCGGACGCGGCCGGGATCTTGGCCAGGGGCAGGGTCCGCCCCAGGACGGGAGCGATGACCCGGAGCTCCCCCATGAGCCGGTCGAACTGGTCGGGGTAGAGGCTCTGGGCTCCGTCGGAGAGGGCCTTCTCGGGATCGTTGTGCACCTCGATGAGCAGCCCGTCCGCCCCCGCCGCCACCGCCGCCCGCGCCATGGGGATGACCTTGTCCCGGCGGCCGGTGCCGTGGCTGGGGTCCACCAGGATCGGCAAGTGGCTCAGCTTCTTGACCACCGGGATGGCCGAGATGTCGAGGGTGTTGCGGGTCGCGTTCTCGAAGGTGCGGATGCCCCGCTCGCAGAGGATGACCTGGCCGTTGCCCCCCGCCAGGACGTACTCCGCGGAGAGCAGCCACTCCTCGATGGTGGCGGAGAGCCCGCGCTTCAGAAGCACGGGCCGCCGGACCCGGCCCAGCTCTTTGAGGAGGTCGAAATTCTGCATGTTCCGCGCCCCCACCTGCAGGCAGTCCACGTAGCGCAGCATCATCTCGATCACCCGCACGTCCATGACCTCGCTCACCACGGCCAGGCCCAGCTCATCCGCCGCGTCCCGCATCCAGCGCAGGGCTTCCTCGCCGTGCCCCTGGAAGGAGTAGGGCGAGGTGCGCGGCTTGAAGGCCCCCCCCCGCAGCACCTTGGCCCCCGAGGTCTGCACCGAGCGGGCCACGGAGGAGACCTGTTCCCGCGTCTCCACCGAACAGGGACCGGCCATCACGATCACCTCCGGCCCGCCCACCGGGACCCCCGCCACCTCCACCACCGTGTCCGCGGCCTTGAACGTGCGTCCCACGAGCTTGTAGGGCTCGGTGATCTTGACCACCTCCCGCACGCCGGGGATGAGCTCGAGGGCGCGGGGATCCACCGACCGGCGGGGGGAACCCACCGCCCCCACCACGGTGTGGCTGACGCCGGTGGACCGGTGGACGTCGTAGCCCACATCGACCAGCGTCTCGATGACCTTCTGGACCTGCTCCTCTGTCGCCGTCTGCTCCATCACGATGACCATGGGCTCACCTTTATTAGTCGGGCCTCTCCGGCCCCTTCCCCCCCTGTCCTTCGCCGGCAGCGTCCTCGCGGGGGGGGCCCCCGCGGCGGTCCGCGCCCAGCCGCTCCAGTCGGCGGCCTTCGTCGATGATCCGCTCGAAGACCCTTCTCACCGCCAACGCATCGAGGGGGCCCGGGTTCTCGCGCATCAAGCGCTCCAGGATCCAGGCCTCCCGCTCTGGGGAATAGACGGGCAGGCCCAGCACCCGCTTGATCTTGCCGATCTCCACCGCGCAGGCGGAACGGCTGTTGAGGAGCCCCATGAGCTGGTCGTCTATGGAGTCGATCCGACGGCGCCAGTCCTCGATCTCGGCCACGCTCCCGGGCCCCGCCGGGGCCGGCGTGCGTGCTCGGTCCGCCTCTCTCCCCGGCTCCGGCGCCGCCTTCAGATCGCGCTTCTCAGCCATCTCACCTGCCCCCGGAGGTCTCCCCCCGGGTGCTCCTCCAAGAAGCGCACGAGCGCGCTCCCCACCACGACCGCGTCCGCGACCGCGGCCGCGGCCGCCACCTGCTCGGGGGTGGAGATCCCGAAGCCCAAGGCCACGGGCTCCGCGGTCAAGGCCTTGATCCGCTTCACGAGCGGTCGCGCGTCCTCGGAGAGCGCGCTTCTTTCGCCGGTGACCCCCGTGCGGCTCACCGCGTACACGAACCCGCGCGAGGCCTCCGCCACCCGGCGCAGCCGCTCCTCCGGGCTGGTGGGCGAGGCCAGGAAGACGGTGTCGAGGCCGGCGGGCCGGGCCGCCTCCAGCCAGGGGCCCGCCTCTTCCGGGGGGAGGTCCGTGACCAGGACGCCGTCCACCCCCGCCGCGAGGGCCTCGCCCACCACGCGGGCGAGCCCGTGCCGCAGCAGGGAGTTGAAGTAGCTGAAGAGAAGCAGGGGGATCTCGCTCCGGCGGCGGATGCCGCGCACGGCCTCCAGCACCGCAGGCAGGGTGGTGCCCCGGGCCAGCGCCCTCTCGCTCGCGCGCTGGATCACGGGACCGTCCGCGAGGGGGTCCGAGAAGGGCACCCCCAGCTCGAGCACGTCGACACCCCCTCCCTCCAGAGCGAGCGCGGCCTCGACGGTGGCTTCCAGGGAGGGATCCCCGGCCGTGAGGAAGGCCACGAAGGCCTTGCCGCCCCCCCTCCGCAAACGGTCGAACCGCTCCCCGATGCGGGTCATGACGAGGGGGGGCGCGCTCCGTCGCCGCCCTCCGGCCCCCTCTCGCCGCCCCCGGCGGGGAAGCGCTCGACAATGTCCATGTCCTTGTCGCCCCGGCCGCTCAGGTTCACGATCAGGAGCCGGCCGCGGAGGGAAACGGCCTCGCGCACGAGGAAGGCCAGGGCGTGCGCTGACTCGAGGGCGGGCAGGATGCCTTCCGTCGCCGAGAGCAGGTGGAAGGCGGCCAGGGCCTCCCCATCGCTGGCCGAGCTGTAGCGCACCCGCCCAAGGTCGTGAAGCAGGGCATGCTCGGGTCCGACCGCGGGGTAGTCGAGTCCCGCGGAGACGGAGTGGGTGGGGAGGATGTTCCCCGCCCCGTCCTGCAGAAGGTAGGTGAACGTCCCCTGGAGCACGCCCGCGGACGCGCTCCCGGCCAAAAATCTCGCCGCGTGGTCGCCCGGCGCCCCCGAGCGGCCGCCCGCCTCCACCCCCACCATCTCGACACCCTCGTCGCCGAGGAAAGCGGAGAAGAGGCCGATGGAGTTCGAGCCGCCCCCCACGCAGGCCACGAGCAGGTCGGGCAGGGCTCCGGCCTGGCCCAGGATCTGGGCCCGCGCCTCGTCCCCGATCACGGACTGGAAATCCCGCACCATCATGGGATAGGGATGGGCGCCCAGCACCGAGCCCAGCAAGTAGTGGGTGTGGCGCACGTTCGTCACCCAGTCGCGCATGGCCTCGTTGATCGCGTCCTTCAGGGTGCGGGCGCCGGAGTCCACCCCGCGCACCTCCGCCCCCAGCAGCTGCATCCGCCGGACATTGGGGGCCTGGCGGCGCATGTCCTCCGTGCCCATGTAGACGACACACTCGAGGCCGAGGAGGGCGCAAACCGTGGCCGTGGCCACCCCGTGCTGCCCCGCCCCCGTCTCCGCCACCACCCGCGTCTTGCCCATCCGCTTCACGAGCAGGGCCTGACCGAGGGCGTTGTTGATCTTGTGGGCTCCGGTGTGGCAGAGGTCCTCTCGCTTCAGGTAGACCCGGCAGCCCAGGCGCTCCGAGAGCCGGGAGGCGAAGGTCAAGGGCGTGGGCCGGCCCACGTAGTCGCGCAGGCGATCGGTGAGCTCCCGGCGGAAGCCGGGGTCGCGCCGCGCCTCCGCGTAAGCCGCCTCCAGCTCGCGCAGCGGCTCCATGAGCGTCTCCGGGACATAGCGCCCGCCGTAGGGGCCAAAATGGCCGGCCGCATCCGGTCTCATCCCTCCGCCCTCCTCACCGCCTCCACGAAAGCGCGCACGCGCCGCGGGTCCTTGCGGCCGGGCGCGGACTCCACCCCGCTCGAGACATCCACCGCGTGCGGGCGCACGACCGCGATCGCGTCCGCCACGTTCTCGGGGGTGAGCCCACCCGCGAGCATGAGGAACCCCACCCGCTCCCCGAGACCCCGCGCCCGCGACCAGTCAAAGCTCCGGCCCGTGCCCCCGGGGGCGCCCCCTTCCTGGGTGTCGAGGAGGAGGCCCGCCGCCCGGCCCTCGTAGGGCCGGGCCATCTCGGGGGAGAAGCCGCCGCCCACCCGGAGCGCCTTCAGGGCCCGGCGGTTGAGGCCCGCGAACGCTTCCGGGGGCTCGTCTCCGTGGAGCTGGAGCAGGTCCAAGCCCGCCGCGTCCGCGGTCGCGGCCAGGGTCTCCTGGTCGGCATCGACGAAGACCCCCACCCGCCAGACGAAAGGGGGCAGCCCGGCCCCGATCCGGCGGGCGGTCTCGGGGTCCACCCGGCGGGGGCTCCCCGGCCAGAAGACGAAGCCCAGCGCGTCCGCTCCCGCCTCCACCGCGAGCCGCGCGTCCCCGGGGGAGGTGATGCCGCAGATCTTGACCAGCACGCGGCTCACGCGGCGCTCCCCGCCTGGATCAGCGCGGCCAGGGCCGACCCCGGGTCCGGCGCCCCCATCAGATGCTCGCCGACCAGGAAAGCGTCGAACCCCGCCCCGCGCAGGCGCTTCAGGTCGGCGCCCGTTTTTATACCGCTCTCCGCCACCGCGACCACGTCGTCCGGGATGCGGGGGGCGAGGCGGAGGGCGGTCTCGAGCGAAACCTCCAGGGTGTTGAGGTCACGGTTGTTCACGCCCACCAGCCGGGCCTGGGCATGGAGGGCGCGGTCCAGCTCGGTGGCGTCGTGGACCTCGACGAGCGCGTCCAGGCTCGCTTGCGCGGCCGTGGCGAGCAGCCCCAAGAGCTCGGGGTCGGAGAGGGCGGCCACGATCAGGAGCACCGCATCCGCCCCCGCGCTGCGAGCCTCCCAGACCTGGTAGGGGTCGACCACGAAGTCCTTGCGCAGGGCGGGAAGAGAGGTGGCGCCCCGGGCCTGGCTCAGGTCTTCCAGGCGGCCCCCGAAGAATTCCGGCTCCGTGAGGACGGAGAGGGCGGCCGCTCCCGCCGCCTCGTAGGCCCGGGCCACGGTGGAGGGCGGAAGCTCTTCGCGGATCACGCCCCGGGAGGGCGAGCGGCGCTTGAACTCCGCGATCAGTCGGGGCCCGCCGGGGCGCGCGAGGGCGCGCGCGAAGGAGCGGGGAGGTCCCGGGGTCGGGCCCGCCGCCAGCAGGCGATCGAGGGGGCAGCGGAGCCGACGCTCCTCCACGCGGGCCCGGGTCCGGACCAGGATCTCGCCCAGCACGCTCGCGCTCATGACCGGGAGATCTCCCCGACCCGGTCCAGGAGGGCGGCCGCGCGCCCGCCGTCGATGGCCTCCGCCGCTTGGCGCACGCCTTCGCGCAGGTCGGCCGCCCGCCCCGCCACCAGGAGGGCGGCGGCGGCGTTGAGCAAGACCACGTCGCGGCAGGGGCCCCGCCCCCCGGCCAGGACCTCGCGCGCGATGGCCGCGCTCGCCCGGGGGTCGCCCCCCTTGAGGCTCGCGGGGTCGCCGCGGGCGAGGCCCGCATCCTCCGGCACCACCCGGAAGGTCCGCAGGCCGCCCGCTTCGAGAGCGGTCACGGTGGTGGGGCCGGCCAGGGTCAGCTCGTCGAGGCCGGAGCCGTGCACCACCCAGGCCCGGCCCACCCCCATGCGCATGAGGCAGCGCGCCATGAACTCCGTGAGCTCGGGCCGGGGGACGCCCACCACCTGGGCGGTGGGCCGCGCGGGGTTGGTCAGGGGACCGAGCAGGTTGAAGGCGGTGCGGACGCCCAGCTCCTTGCGCGGACCAACGGCGTGGCGGGTGGCGGCGTGGAAGCCGGGGGCGAAGAGAAACGCCCAGCCCGCCTCGTCCAGGGAGCGCTGCACCGCCGCCCGCGGGGCGTCGATGCGCACGCCCAGGGCCTCTAGCACGTCCGCGCTGCCGCAGCTCCCGCTGGCGGAGCGGTTGCCGTGCTTGGCCACCGGCACCCCGCAGGCGGCCACCACCAGGGAGGCCACGGTCGAGATGTTGAAGGTTCCCGCCCCGTCGCCCCCCGTGCCGCACGTGTCCACAGCGCCCGCGGCGACGATGGGCAGCGCGCGGTCGCGCATGGCGTGCGCGAACCCCACCACCTCGTCCTCCGTCTCCCCCCGCGCGGCCAGCCCGGTGAGGAGGGCCCCGATCTGGGCGGGGGTGGCCTCCCCATCCATGATGGTCGCCATGGCCGCCCCCGCTTCCGCCTCCGAGAGCCGCTCCCCGCGCGCGACCTTGGCCAGGTGGCGCCCGATGCTGACCCGGGCCCCGAGCCCCAGGAAGTTGCGAAGGAGGTCCTTGCCGGGCGCGGTCAGGATGCTCTCGGGATGGAACTGCACGCCCTCCAGGGGGAGCTCCCGGTGGCGCAGGCCCATGACCACCCCCCCATCGGCCCAGGCCGACACTTCCAGGCAGTCGGGCACGCTGTCCGGGGCCACGACCAGCGAGTGGTAGCGCGTGGCCGTGAAGGGGTTGGGGAGGTCGGTGAAGAGGGTCCGCCCGTCGTGGCGGACCTCCGACGTCTTGCCGTGCATGAGCTTGGGCGCCCGGACCACGCGGCCCCCGAAGGCCTGACCCAGAGCCTGATGGCCGAGGCAGACCCCGAGGAGGGGCACCCGGATCCGCCGGATCAGCTCCAAGCTCATGCCCGCCTGGTCCGGCGTTCCCGGCCCGGGCGAGATTACGACCTTCTCCGGGCGCAGGGCCAGGGCCTCCTCCGCGCTCAGGGCGTCGTTGCGGACGACCCGGACCTCCGCCCCCAGCTCGCCGAGGTACTGATAGAGGTTGTAGGTGAACGAGTCGTAGTTGTCGACGAGGAGGATCATGGGAGCCCCCCCGCGCGGCTCAGGGCCTCGAACATGGCCCCCGCTTTGGCCTCCGTCTCCCGCTCCTCCGCCCGGGGGTCGGAGTCGGCCACGATGCCCGCCCCCGCCTGCAGGGTGGCCCGGCCATCCCGGAAGACGAGGGTGCGGATGGCGATGCAGAAGTCCAGGTTCCCGCGCAGGTCGAGATAGCCGAGGGCGCCGCCGTAGAGCCCGCGCCGCGCCGGCTCCAGCTCGTCGATGATCTCCATGGCCCGGATCTTGGGGGCGCCGGAGAGGGTGCCCGCGGGAAAGACCGCGGCCAGGGCGTCCAGGGCATCCTTCGCCTCTGCCAGCTCCCCCACCACCGAGCTGACGATGTGGGCCACGTGGCTGTAGCGCTCCACCTTCATGAAGTCGGGCACCCTCACGCTCCCGAACCGGCAGACGCGCCCGAGGTCGTTGCGACCCAGGTCGACGAGCATGATGTGCTCGGCCCGCTCCTTCTCGTCCGCCAAGAGCTCGCGGGCCAGCGCCTCGTCGCGGGCCTCGGAATCGCCGCGGGGACGCGTGCCCGCGATGGGCCGGGTCTCCACCTGCCTGCCCTCGACCCGCACCAGCATCTCCGGAGAGGCCCCCGCCACCGTGGTCTCGCGGTCCTTGAGAAAGTACATGTAGGGCGAGGGGTTCACCATGCGCAGGGCGCGGTAGACCCGGAAAGGATCGAGCGCGCAGGGGACCGTTTGCTGGCGCGAGAGCACGACCTGGAAGATGTCTCCGGCCGCGATGTACTCCTTGGCCCGCTCCACGGCATCCCGGAAGGAGGCCCCGTCGCTGAGGGAGGCCGGCTGCGGGGGCCCGCCCGCGCTCGGCTCCGCTCCCGGCCGCCTCTGCCAGCGCAGGTCCTCCTCCAGGCCGTCCAGCACCTCCTGGGCCTGGGCGAAGGCGCGACGGCTGCCGGGCTCGGTGTCCACGATCAGCACCAGGCGTTGTTGGACGTGGTCGAAGGCGACGAGCGAGCGGTAGAAGGCGAAGGAGGCCAGGGGGACGTCCGCGGGTCCGTGCCGGTCGGGAATCCGCTCGAAGAGGCGCACCGCGTCGTAGCTCAGGTAACCCACGGCCCCCCCCGTGAAGCGGGGGAGGCCCGGGATCTCGGCGGGGGGCGCTCCCAGGCGCGCGCGCAGGGCCGCGAAGAGACCGCGGGGATCCACCTTTTCCGTCCCCCCCTCCCGCACCAGGACTTCGTCCCCCCTCACCTCCAGGGTGGCCAGGGGATCGCGGCCCAGGAACGAGTAGCGGGCCAAGCGCTCGCCCCCCAGCACGCTCTCCAGCAGGAACGCCCGCTCGGAGCGCGCAGAGAGGGCGAGGAATGCGGAGACGGGGGTGAGCGTGTCGCCGGGGACCTCGCGGAACACGGGGACGGGCCCCCCGCCCGCGGAGAGCCGGTCGTAGTCGTCGAAGGCCAGGGACTTCAAGGGCCGCTCCTTCGCTTCCGGAGCACTCCCATCACGTCCGCCACCGGCACCCCCCGCTGGGCGAGCACCACCAGCAGATGGAAGAGGAGGTCCGCGGTCTCCTCGGCCAGCCGAGAGTCGCTCTCCCCCTTGGCCGCCAGCACCACTTCCGTGGCCTCCTCCCCCACCTTCTTGAGGACGTGGTCGAGCCCCTTCCCCAGGAGGCGGCCGGTGTAGGAGCCCTCGGGAGCGCTCCGCGCCCGCTGGGCGATGACGCGCGCGATTTCTTCCAGGATTCCCGCCCCGCTCGGTCCCTCCTCGCCGAAGCAGGTCCGGGAGCCGGTGTGGCAGGCGGGGCCGGAGGGCTCGACCACCATGAGAAGGCTGTCCCGGTCGCAATCCGTCCGCACCTCGCGCACGGCGAGCACGTGGCCCGAGGTCTCGCCCTTCTTCCAGAGGGCACCTCGGCTCCGGCTCCAGAAATGAGCGAGGCCGGTCTCCCCCGTCCGGTCCAGGGCCTCCTGGTTGGCGTAGGCCACCATGAGCACGTCTCCGCTGCGCTGGTCTTGAACCACCACCGGGATCAAGCCGTTCGCGTCGTAGGAAAGCCCGTCCGGGATGGGAAGGCTCATGACCGCACCTCGATGCCGGCCGCCTTCAGCTCCGCCTTGGCCTCGGGGATGCGGACCTCGCCAAAGTGAAAGATGGACGCGGCGAGGGCGGCGCTGGCCCCCCCCTCGCGAAGGACCGCCGCCAGGTGGGCCACGGAACCGCAGCCGCCCGAGGCCACCACCGGCACGCGGACCGCCTCCGCCACCGCCCGCGTGAGGGCGATGTCGAAGCCGTCCCGGGTCCCGTCGCGGTCCATGCTCGTGAGCAGGATCTCCCCCGCCCCCCGCTCCGCCCCTTCCCGCGCCCAGGCCACGGTGTCCCGGCCGGTGGGGGTGCGCCCGCCGTGGACATAGACCTCCCAGGCCCGGGCCGGAACAGGGTCCGGGGGGGGCGGGGCGGCCCCGCCTCCGCGCGCGTCAATGGCCAGGACCACGGCCTGGGAGCCGAAATGCCGGGCCAGTCTCTCCAGAAGGGCAGGGTCGCGGACGGCGGCCGTGTTCACCGCCACCTTGTCCGCCCCCGCGCGGAGCAGGGCGTCCGCATCCTCCAGCGACCGCACCCCGCCCCCCACCGTGAAGGGGAGGAAGACGGTCTCCGCCACGTTCCGGACCATCTCCAGCACGATGGGCCGGGCGTCGGAGGAGGCGGTGATGTCGAGGAAAACGAGCTCGTCCGCCCCCTCGGCGTCGTAGCGGGCCGCGCACTCCACGGGGTCCCCGGCGTCGCGCAAGGCCACGAACTGCACCCCTTTGACCACCCGGCCCCGGTCCACGTCCAGACAGGGGATGAGCCGCTTGGCTAGCATGCCGCGCCCACCGCCTCTTCCAAGGTGAACCGGCCCTCGTAGAGGGCCTTCCCCACCACGACCTCGTCCACGCCCAGAGCAGCCAGGGCCCGGAGCTTTCTCACGTCCTCCACCGTCGAGACTCCCCCCGCGGCGGTGATGCGCAGGCCGCTCCCGCGAGCGAGCTGCTCTATGGCGGGCAGGTTGGGGCCGACCAGCATGCCGTCCCGCACCACGTCCGTGTACTGGAGCCGGGGGACGCCCCAGGCCCTCACCTGCGCGGCCAGGTCCAGCACGTCCACGGTCGTGACCTCGTTCCAGCCCGCCACCGCCACCTTTCCGTTCCGGGCGTCCACCGCCACCGCCACCGACTCCGGCCACAGACGCGCCGCCTCCTGGACCACGCCCGGACGGGCGATGGCCGCGGTCCCGAAGATCACCCGGTCCGCTCCGCGGTCCTTGTAGCGCATGGCGTTCTCGAGCACGCGCAGCCCGCCTCCCACCTCGACCGGGATCTCCACCGCGGCGATGACCTCGCCCACCGCCTCCGTCTGGGGCTTGCCTTCGATGGCGGCGTCGAGGTCGACCACGTGGATGCGCCGCGCACCCTCCGCCTCCCACCGGCGGGCCACGTCCGCGGGATGGTGGCCGTAGACCGTCTCCTCCTGCAGCCGGCCCTGCTTCAGCCGCACCACCCGGCCCCCGCGGATGTCGATGGCGGGAACGACGATCATGCGCTCCTCCGGCGGCCGCCCGCCGCGTTCAGGGAGCGGACGAAGTTCTCGACCATGCGCAGGCCCACGGCTTGGCTCTTCTCGGGGTGGAACTGAACGCCGAGGACGCTCCCCCGGGCCACCACGGCCGGAAAGTCGATCCCGTAGTCGGAGGTGGCCACGACCACGTCCGGGCCGGCGTCGCAGAAGTAGGAGTGGACGAAGTAGACATGGGCCCCTTCCGCGATCCCGTCCAGGAGGGCATGTTCCCGCCGGGGATGCAGGGAGTTCCAGCCCATGTGGGGGACGGGCAGGTCTCCCCCGAAGCGCCGGACCCGGCCGGGGAGGAGGCCGAGGCCCGCGTGCCGCCCGTGCTCCTCGCTCTCCTCGAAGAGGAGCTGCATCCCGATGCAGATGCCCAGGAGCGGGGTCCCCGCCTCCGCCCTCTCCCGGAGCACGGACACCAGCCCGCGTTCCCGCACCCCGTCCATGGCGGCCGCGAAGGCCCCGTCCCCGGGGAGGACCAGGGCCTCCGCCTGCCGCAGCCGCGCGGGGTCCCCGGAGAGGACGGTCTCCGCCCCCACCCAGCGGAAGGCCTTGATGACGCTCCCCAGGTTGCCGAGGCCGTAGTCGACGATCGTGATCACAGGCTTCCCTTGGTGCTGGGCACGCCCTTCACCCGCGGGTCCAGGGCCACGGCCATGGCCAGGGCCCGGGCCGAGGATTTGAAGAGGGTCTCCGCGATGTGGTGGGCGTTTCGGCCCCGGATCGCCTCCAGGTGCAGATTGAGGCGCCCGTGGTCGGCCAGGGCCCAGAAGAAGTCCTCGAACAGCTCCGTGGGCATGTCCCCCACGCGCTGGGCCTTGAAGCCAACGTCGTAGTGCAGGAAGGGCCGCCCGGAGAGATCCACCACGCAGCGGGCGAGGGCCTCGTCGAGGGGGACGTAGGCGTGGCCGAAGCGCACGATCCCCTTCCTGTCCCCCAGGGCCTGCAAGAGGCCCTCCCCGAGCGCGATTCCGACGTCCTCCACGCTGTGGTGGGCGTCCACGTGCAGGTCGCCCTTGCAGCGCACGTCTAGGTCGAGGTGGCTGTGGGTCGCGAACGCGGTCAGCATGTGGTCCAGGAAGCCGACGCCGGTGGCGATGCGGGAGCGGCCCGAGCCGTCCAGGTCCAAGGCCAGCTGGACGTCCGTCTCCCGGGTCTTCCGCTTGATAACCGCCTTGCGCGCGCGCATCAAAGCCTCCCCGCGGGGGCCCCCGCCGCGCGGAGGGCCGCGGGCAGGGCCTGAAGGAACGTCTCGTTCTCCGCCTCGCTGCCCACGCTCACCCGCAAACAGCGGGACAGCCGGGGATAGGAGGTGACATCTCGCACCAGGATCCCCTGTCCGTAGAGCGCCTCGAAGACGGCCCGGGGGTCGGCGTCCAGGAGCTCGACGAGGACGAAGTTGGCGCGGGAGGGATAGACGCGCAGGCCGGGAAGGGAGCCGAGCCGGGCCCGCATCCGCTCTCGCTCCACGACCAGCCGCTTAACGGCCACCTCGAGGAGGGGATAGTCGTCGATGGCGGCCATGGCCGCGGCCTGAGAGAAGAAGTTGATGTTGTAGGGCAGCCGCGCCTTGTTGATCTCGCGCGTGAGCTCCGCCGAGGCCAGCAGGTAGCCGACGCGCAGGCCGGCCAGGGCCATGGCCTTGGAGAACGTGCGCAGGACCACGAGGTTGGGATGCCGGGCGAGCAGGGGAACCACCGACTGGCCCGCGAACTCGTGGTAGGCCTCGTCGATCACGACCAGACCGTCGCCCCCCCCGCACAGCCGGGAGACGTCGACGGGATCGAGCACGCCCCCGGTGGGGTTGTTGGGG
>Ga0210409_10003860_pt1 | contig 16464 bp, 13 predicted proteins | sample IncBWH17MmetaG_FD_161649 | JGI IMG/M metagenome (GOLD analysis project Ga0210409, IMG submission 161649) | Forest soil microbial communities from Barre Woods Harvard Forest LTER site, Petersham, Massachusetts, United States - Inc-BW-H-17-M | ecosystem: Environmental > Terrestrial > Soil >...
ACCGCGCGCTGTCGATCCCCCCCGAGCTCGCCACCGAGAGCGAGAGCGCAGAAACGCTCAGCGTGCCGTCAGGAATGCGCGACGAGGCGCCGCCCCACGATGAACCGCCGCGGGCGCCGCCTGCAGCTCGCCTTTTCTGTACCTACCTGGCTCGCGAGCTCGGCCGCGAGCTGCGAATGAGCCATGGAGTGGAGCTGCGCTGCGACCTCGAAGGTTTGGAGTTGGCTCAACGCTACCTGCGCGAGGCGGTTGGAGACGAAGAAGTTCGCACAGCGGAGGACGAGCGTGAAGTGATGCGCCACGGTGCGTTCCTGAGTGAACTGCTTGCGAGACGGCTCGGTGCCCGTTGGATCGACCTTGAGTCTGGCGACCCTGCCCGGTGGGCAATGCTCGTTCCCTCGCGGTCCCGCAACGCCGAAGTATGTCGCACTTGGCCCTTCGGGAGGATCCTGCGCTTCGTCGCGCTCAAGCACAAGGAGCGAGATCTCGTCAGCCACTATCTGCAAATCGAGGCGCTCGCGCGTTGACAGACCCTAACTACATCACGCGCGACGGCGCGAAGAAGCTTCAAGAACAGCTCGCCGATTTGCTTCATCGACAACGCGCAAAGGTCGTGCAAGAAGTGGCCGACGCTGCGGCACAGGGCGATAGGAGCGAGAATGCCGAATACATCTACGGCAAGCGAAAGCTCCGAGAAATCGATCGTCGCATTCATTGGCTTAGGAAGCGGTTGGAGGCGGCGACCGTGGTAGAGCCGCACGGGACCGCAACGGAAGCGATTTTTTTTGGAGCATTCGTCGAACTGGAAGACGAGGCCGGCACACGTTCGTCCTACCGAATCGTCGGGGAGGACGAGATTGACGTCGACAACGGCCACATTTCGTGGCGCTCGCCGCTCGGCCGAGCGCTCCTCAAAAAGCGCGCGGGTGACACGGTCGCATTCAAGCGGCCCCGACTTCAACCTGGGAGAGACGCGCGCGGGCGGCAGGACGTGAGCGCCGAAGTCGAATGGACCGTTCTGAGCGTGCGCTACTAGTCCTCGAATTGCGCTCCCGTAAACGTGCCCGTGCCCGTGCCCGTGCCCGTGGGGCAACCGCAAGGCCCCCGCGCCATTCGACAAGGATCTCTACAGGGCTTGCGTGCTCGTCGAGTGCACCATCAACCTGCTGAAACAATCACGCCGCTTCGCGACTCGCTACGAGAAGACTTTGCGTAACTACGCCGCCGTCGTCGCCATCGGCTGCGCCCTGCTGTGGCTGCGGATCTGAGCCACTACTGTTCGCAGGCTTGGGCCAGCTTCACAAGCATCGAGACGATGCGCACGATCATGTCTTTGCCAGCCTTGTGGCGAACCGAGTCGATCAATTCAAGCCGATGACATACGTCCAGCAGCGCTGCAGATTCTGTCGCCAACCCTCGGGCCGTCAGGTAGTAGCGCCTCTTGTCTGGTTTCGAGAGCTTGCTCGCACCCTCCGAAAGGTTGAGCACGATGGACGTCGATGCACGTGTGAATTGGTCGGCCAGATGGCTTCGCCCCCGTGGAAGCGCCTCGATGATGCCGTTGGCCATGACAAGGAAGTCGAGCGCCAAGTGGTATACGTCGAGTCGTTCGTGATCGAGCTCCATGCGCTCCAATCGGCACCGCCGGCCTTCACGTTGCTTGCCTTTCCGGGCACGGGCACGGGCACGGGCACGGGCACGTTTACGGGAGCGCAATTCGAGGACACGCCCTAAGACGCACCCCCCGCTTGGCACGGAAGAGAGGATGGAACACGAAGACGAGAGTCAGGACCCGAATCGGGTGACCAGATCGCGCGCTTGTTGGACGAACGTGTCTCTGTAGAAGCGCTCGAATTCGGTCAACGTACAGAGCGTCCGCGTATCGATGACACGGTCGACAAACAGCTTACCGTCGAGGTGGTCCACCTCGTGCTGGAACGTGCCCGCCGTGAGTCCATTCACTTCGAAGGCGACCTCATGCCCGAGGCGATCCCAGGCACGTACGCGCACACCTGTGAAACGCGGCAGCTTTCCGCGCAAATTCGGAACGCTCAAACATCCCTCGAAATTGAGGAACGTCTCGTCCGTCGTCGCTGTGACGACAGGATTGACGAGTACGGTGAGAGGCCAGTTCGGTTTGTACGGGTAACGCGGATTGTTGGCGATCTCGACGACACAAATACGCACCGGTTCGTACACCTGATTCGCCGCTATTCCTGCGCCGCTGGCGTCGTGCATCGTTTCGACGAGGTCGTCGATAAAGCGCTGCATTTGCGCTCCCGCAAGCTCCTCTCGCGTGATCTCTCGCGCGCGCTCTCGCAGAATCGGGTGCCCGATCACGGCAATTTTGCGGAGCGCCACCGGCCTACCGCTTTTCGGCCAAGATGATGGTCCTCGGCGACTCGTGTCCGAAGAATACTCCCGGCGTAGATGTTCGGCCGCTGACCTCGCACACCTTGAACCCATGCGCATGCAACATCTTTCCAAGCTCGTGCAGACAATAAATGCGCATCGAGTACTCGATTTCACGCGTCCGGCCGTCGTCGAGCATCATGGTGCGCTTGATGCGCATTCGACTCGTGATGAAATCAACCACCATCTCGTCCATGCAAACGCAGCCGTCGCCCTCGAACCAAGCCAGCGACGGCGATTGCTGGACGAGGAAGTCGCGATTGACGACATCGAGGAGCAGCAGGCCTCCCGCTTTGAGAGCCACTCGGATTCGGTCGATAACGAGGGCGTTTTTGTCCTCCTCGAAATACCCGAAGCTCGTATTCCAGCAGTACACGCCGTCGAATTGCTCAGAGAAGGTCATCTCGCGCATGTCGCCCTGCACGAAATTTAGTTTCGTAGCCCGCTCCTGGGCCTCGTCGCTCGCCCGCGCAAGCATCGCAAGCGACAGGTCGAACCCGACCACCTGGTAGCCGCGCCGGGCCAGATCGACGGCATGTCGCCCCGTGCCGCACCCGAGGTCCAGCACCGCGCCCCCACGCTCAATACCCAGGCTCTGCTCGATGAAATCGACCTCGCGAGCGAGCTGATCCTCCGAGATTCGCTCGGACGCGCGCAAGTAGTCGTCGTTGAAGAGATCCTCCCACCACAAGCGGCCCTTGCGACGTAGTCCCGAGCCCTCGGGAGGCTGCGGTGCGATGCTGCCCATGTGCGGCGGCACGATGACGAGGGGTGGCTTGCTCGGCCTTTGGGGGGGAGGATTCGGCGCCTTCTTGGGCGGAAGGGAAGCAGGCGCCGGCTGAGGTAGTCGCGGCGCCACCGAGGGTGCCCCGGCGGGGGGAAGCGGCGTGAGGTCGACGGGCACCAGATCGTCTGTAGAGAGCTCCCCGTGTTGTAAGCCGGGGCGCGCTGCCGCCCCGGCGGTCGGCGCAATTGCGACGGGGGGGCTGCGCGGCGTCAGCGCAGCGTCGTCGATCTCAACCTCGCCTTCGGCGTCCGCGGGCATCGCATTGCGCTCCGTTGACTCGTCGTTCCGCGCGGGCGACGGCGACGGTGGATTGATGGTGATGATGCGCCCTGGAACGATGGCCGGTGTCGCGCCTGCAGACCGCGCGGTCGGATCAGACCCGACGTTCTGTCGGTTCACCGCCGGGGGGGCCGCTTGAGGTCGAGCCACCTCGTCGTCCGGAATTCGGAGACCGATCCGGTTGCGGCGGCGGGCAGCCGACGCCGAGTCACCGGATTCGGCGTTGGCAATCGGGCCATTGGCGAGCTCCGACAACGCCGGTGCCGATTTGCGAGGGTCGGCTTTGGACGAGTTGCCCGACGACAGATCAGGTAATGTCGGCGCCGCGTCGGAATCGAGCGGCTTCGGTGCGGAACCGGCGCGTTGGTCGTCGCTCATGCGCGCGCCCCATTGCCGCTGCCCGGAGCGCGCAACAGCGCCTGACCGTATCGCACCTGCCCGCCGCCTTCGCTTCCCGGGGCGATACCCCAACTGCCGCGGACGGGCTTTTCTGCGAGCACGACGGCGGTGGATCCCAAGTGGAAGACGCCGATTTCCTCGCCGCGGTCGACGCGAATCGGCGGATCGAATCGATGATCGCCGAGGGGCACGTCACGTGCGTCCACGCCGACGGTTGTGATGCGTCCGACAATCATCGCCACAACCATGACGACGGTTACTTTCGCGAGAGGCGCGTCGATTTCAATCGCGACGCGTCGATTTCGACAGAATAGGTTTGCGACGTGGCGCATGCCGATGGCGTTGACCGGATAGAAGTCACCCGGCATCGAACGAATGCGACGGATGTGTCCACTGACCGGAGCATGCACCCGATGGTAGTCGCGCGGCGAGAGGTAGACGACACACGCAGCGCCGCCGACAAACCGGAGCGCCTCCTGGTGGTCCCCTACGAGCTCTGCGACGGCATAAGGCCTTCCCTTGACCACCAATGTTCCACCCTGCTCGACTACGCCGATTGCCTCCACACGGCCATCCGCTGGGCTCGTGACATTGGCAGGATCCGGATCGACGCGGCGCACACCTTCTCGGAGGCGACGAGTGAAAAACGCATCAAAGCTCGCCCACCGGTCGGCGTCGAGGCACTCATCGAGCCTCACGTCGTAGAGTCGTGAGTAAAGGCGCACAACCGCCCGGGCGACGGGCGGCGACCATTGTCGGTCGGCCAAACGACCAATGGCGCGACCGATGCGTTCGCGCGGAAGCGCGCGCAGGATCTGGGCGGTGGCGTAGGTTACGGCGCTCACGGCTCGTGGGCGGTAAGGCGCCCTATAGCCAATGCTAGCTTTGGCGCTCGGAACGGGTCAATCTTGGGTGTTTGTCATTGCTCCAGCGTGGTTTGACTCCAGGCTCGTGCGGCATCGCACAATGGCGCCCTGGCGGGGTCGGCTGGCTGCGCCGTCCCATCGATTGACTCACATGCCGCCTCGGGAGTGAACGGATCGGTTGCAACCGCCTCCAAGAACGACGCACTGGCCGACGACTCGTCACCGAGCGCGCGCTCTGCGCGCCCCCGAGCGGCCCACCAGGGGCCGTAGGAAGCGACGATTTTCGTCGGATCGGCTAGGAGTCCGAGGCTTTCGTCTCTCCGACCTGCCGCTTCGAGGACCCGCGCGCGTAGCGAGCACACGCCCGGATCGGCCATCACGCGAGCGCCAACGTCCAGGACCGCACCGATCAGGTCGAGCTCATTCGAGGCCTCTCCCACATGCCCGCGGGCGAGAAGCAGCTCGGCCAGACGAAACCGGTCGCGAACATTCCGCCCAGAGACCAGCCCTTGGCCCGGTTGGCCATTTTGACCTTTGTCGCCAAACCAGAGCGCGGGTACCGGCTCGGGCGGCAGCGAAGCGATGTAGGCACGCCACTTCCCATTCCATCCGCGCAAATCTATGCCCGTCGCCGCGACAAGAGCTTCGTCGGGCTCCTTGCCTGTCTTGAGCTCTCCCATAAGCTTGGGCAAGGCCTCCGCACCTTGGCTCTGCGCATAGAAGCGCACGAAGCTCGTCACCTCGGCAAACGCGACCATCGCTGCATCTGCGCTCGGCAACATCGCAATGCTTGGACCGAGGTGGTCGAGGGCAAAACCAATTCCCTGCTGCTCTCCACGCTTTACGATGGCTTCCGCCGAGGGTCGATCGTCGAAAGGCCCGCCGATTCGCCAACGGACCTCCTCGCGCTTTGCGATGCCTTCCTGCAACCACAACGGCGCTCGGTCCCGCGATGCGCGCGTCACTGCAAGGTGCGTAAGTTCGTGCGCGAGCGTATCACGCCAAGGATATCCGTCACGACTGGCGCGCGGGCTTAGCAGGGTCACACGACCCCACTTCGCAACGGCGACGGTGCCCGTCGTTTGTGCGCTCGGGTAGGGCAACCCCGTCATTGCCGACAGGGAAAGAAGATCGCGGACGACCACGATTCGGGTTGGTCGCGGCCAATCGACGCCGAGATCCCGTGTAAGGGCGTCACGCGCCTTGGCTACGGTCTCGAAGAGCAGAGGCGCGAGCGCTCGATCGTGTTCGTCCTGCCAGCGCACCTGGATACCCTGCTCCTCGTCGGTGTCCCCGGCGAGCGCCGCCGTCGCACGTTGGCAGCCCCTTGCGATGTCGGAGAGATCGGACTTCTGAAGATCTGGCCGACCCAGAATCGTGACCGCCCCATCGCAATCAAGCTCATAGATGGCCAGGCGCGCGCGCTCCAGGGCGACCTTCGGGTCCTCAGAATCGGCGGCCGCCAGTACGGCGCGAGCCTGGTCGTAGTCGAGGCCGACTATCAGGGACTGAGCAATTCTCGCGGCTGCATCGTCGAGAGAGTGCGCTGGCGGCGCGAATGCCAGTGCGACTGCCACGAGCCAAGCGGCCAAGCGCGCCCTCATCGCAAAAGCCCCTCGGCGTACCGGCGCACGGCGTCCTTGAGCGCACCGCTCGCGGGCTGCCCGAGACCACGCACCACGCGCCGGCGGAATTCCTCCGCGCCGTTGTGCTTGGTTAACTTGATGTCAACTCCTGAAGACGTCGAGGCCGCCGCGCCGCCGCCCTCGCTTCCCCCTTGGGCCGATTCACTGGCCTCGTCCTCGGCGTGGAGCTGCCCGTTCGCTGCTTCGAGGTCGCGTTGTGCTTCGCGCTGTCGATCCACGCCCTGTTCGACCTCTCCCTGACGAAGCGCGCCCGCCGCCTGCCGGGCTGCGCGCTCCGCATCTTCGATCGACTCGACCACCTGCTGTGGTAGCGACCCTCTATCGCGCCCCTGTTGCGCGAGATCGCGCGCCCGGTCCGCCAGCTTGCCCTCCTCCTCTCCCCCTTGCTCCAGCTCCTTGCGGGCGCGATCGGCCGCGCGCCTGCGCATCTGCTCGAGCTTTCGTTCGGCCCACTTCTGTTCGGCGTCAAGCGCGCTGGCCGTGTCATCGATCCGTCGCTTTTGGTCGCCCGTCGGATCCTCGACATAACTTCCCCTCTGCAGCATTCTCTTCGCCTCTTCGAGAGCGCCAAGGGCGCCGCGACCGCTCTTCACGGCATCTTCGATCGACGCATGCTCCAGCGAACGCGCCATCTGCTCTGCAAGCTCGCGCGATGCGGCGCCCTTGCTCGTCCAGGAGTCGCTGCCCCGGCCGACGCTCGGAAGCTCCCGGACGGCTTCGCGGACTGCGGCAGCGTGACGCCTTCCCTCACGTCGTAGCTGCTCCAAGTCCTCCTCGCTCGTGGCCTCGGACAGCGCTTGCTCCGTCCGAGCGACCTCTCCCGCGTGATCCCGCGCCAGCTGCTCTAGACCCCTGGCCGCCTCCCGAAAGGCTTCTTCCACATCGTCGGAAGAACCTTCTCCTTCCTCGGGGGAGCTGCGCGCGCCCCCGGATTCTCCGCCCGCGCGACCCATGCTGCCGCCCCGCGAACCGAATGACGGATCCGGTTCTCGCAATCGGGCTGCCAGATCGCGCGCCGCCAGTTCAGCGTGCACGAGGTCGGCCGCCTCTCGCGCTCGCACGACCCGCAGCAGATCCGCCTCCACTATTTCGCCGAGGTCATGCCCGAGCACCCCCAAACGCTTCATCACACGTCCGCTTGCCGAGAGCACGTCGGTTGCTGCATCCATCCTGGCAGTGCCTCGGGGCGCCGCTTCGACACCCTCCTCTCGGGCGAGGGCAGCTCCTGCGGCTAGGTCGTCTGCAGCGTCGGCCAGTTGGCGCGCCGAGTCGCGCGAGTCGGCGAGGCCGAGGCCGCGCACCAGGGCGTCCGCCACGAGCACAAAACGCTCTGTCGCCTTCACCAAGCTCGCGTGCGTCGCGGCCGTCGGTCCGGCTCCCTCGGCGTCGAGCGCCTTTCGGGCCTTCTTTTGCTCGGCCCCGAGCAGCGCGCGAATGCGTAGCGGAACACGAATGCCCGCATACGCCTGCGTCAAGGTCTGCGCGAGCATCGCATCGTCCGCCGCCGCGAGCCGGCTTTCTTCTTGGATGAAGTCGTTTCGCGCCGCGCGTTCTTCGGGGATTGCGTGCGAAATGCGCCAAGCCAACGAATCGATCAGCGCGCTGCGCAGTCGGCGAAGCGCATCCAGCCTGCGCGCCTCCGGCTCGCCAACATCCGGCGGGACGAGGGTGATGGCGGCGCTCGCACCCCATTTCGGACCTGTCAGGGGGTCATTGTCCTTTGCTTCGACCACGACTTCGATGGGCGCATGGCTCTTCTTGATGAAAGCGTCCTTCCGTTTGAGAAGCGTGCCTCCACTATCCCGCTTCGTATCGCCGTCTAGGTGGGCGAGCACGCGGCGTTCCTCCCGGGTGCCCGACCGAAGCACGAGATGCACCTCGCGCAGCCCGTGATCATCGACAACCTCGTATTTGATGGGGATGTCCCCGTCGCCTTGCTCTGCAAGTGTGAGTCGCAGCGGCGCCCCATCGAGCGTCACAGTCGGAGCGGTGTCGGGGATAGACTCGATTATGAGTGCATCGGGCTCGGCAATGGACACTTCGCCGAAGCGCGAGACGACATGCAGGCTCGCGCTGCGGGTAAGCGACCATCGCGCCACCAATGCGCCGGCCCCGTCCTCGACGAACGGTACGTCCGTGCTCCCATCGCTCAGCAGAAGGTTTCGGCCCGGGTGCAGGGGCAAGCCGCGCACGGTCACCACCGTGCCGTATGGCAACGGCAGAGAGAAAAGGGCAAGCGCGTGCCGCTCGGGCTCCCGAAGGTAATCCGGGGGTCGCGTCGTGACATCGAGCTCGTCCAGCCAGCGCATTGTCACCGGCGCGAGACCACGGCGAGCAAGCAGCACATCGGCCCCCTCGAGCAAACGCCACCCCTCTGCGACGCCCATCCCGAGCACACCGACCGCGGCCAGAAGAGCTAAAGCGCGAAAGCGTGCGGCGGTGCGCGTCGCACCTTCGAGTACGCGATCGGAGGGCAATTGCGCAATCGAGCGCGTCACATGCAAGTGCGCAAGCTCGCGCGATGTCCGTTCGGCGGCCGACAAAGCAGCCGACTGCAGAAGCGACATCGCTCGCAGCGCTCGGTCGGCTCGCGCCGGGTCCTGTCGACGCACCAGACCTCGTACGATGTGCGTCGGCTCTCGTAATCGTCGCCGCTCAAACACACCCCAGATCACGGCCAAGCTCGCCGCGGCTACCATCCCCGCAGCAGCCGCGATTCGCGTGCCCCCCGTGCCTTGGCGCGCAACCATCAACGCGAAGACCCAGCAGAGGGCACCGCTGCCAAGCGCGACCCCTCTTCGCGAAGGGGCCGTCGCCGAGCGCCACGCCTCGGCGAGCTGAAAGAGCGGCTCCGTCAGCGAACTGCGCACGGCTCAGTACCCGGGGCCGCTGGCAGTGGGTGCCTCAACAGGCACCGGTTTGGGCGAGGACAACGGTGGCGGCCAGGCGGGCAGCACACTGGGGAATGTACTTGGGAAACCAGTCGGGAAAGGAAACACGCTCGGAAAAGGCGGCAATGTGCTGGGAAGTGTCGACGGCAGCAGAAACGGCGATGGGGGTGGCCCCGCCTCCGCGGTGGCAGGCGCCGTAGGTCGGCCGGCAGAACCGGAAGAAGGCAAGCGCGGAATGAGCGGCCCAGAAGTGGGTCTCGTCGGGAGGAGCTTCGGGACGTCGCTGACCGTCGGCCCGTGGGTCGTCGCCGGCGGCGGAATTGCCGCTGCGTCCTCTTGTGCCGGAGGCGCCGACATCGGCGATGGCCCCGCAGGGGTGCCTCCGGTCGCCAAGGTCCCGGTCCAATTCCCGGCCATCGCGAGCACACCGACAATCGCGGTGCCCAAGACGAGTGGCAGCGCCACGAGCGCTACAAGCATGCCTCTGCCGCGGCGGCGAGAGTGGCGCGGGGCGGCAGGTTGCGGAGCTGGAGCGAGGCCAGCTACCGCGGCGAGGGCCATCGCAATGGGCGGAGCGCGCAGCGTGTGTACGGGGGATGACTCGGCCGCCTCGCCTCGACTCGTTGCAGGCATGCCAGCGTGTTGCGTCCCGGCCGCCGTCGCAACGCCGGTCGGAGCGCTTTTCCCGTCGCCCGCCCCTATCAACGCGGTCCCCCGCCGCTTCACCTTTTCGAGGGCGAGCCGCATTTCTGTTGCAGTTGCGAAGCGTAACTCCGGCCGTGCGGCCATCGCGCGGTGTACGAGTCCAGCTAGCTCACCCGGCACTTGCGGGGCGACCTTCACGAGCGGGGTGACCTCGCCGTGCTCCACCTTGAGCGCGATGACCCTAGCGTCATCTCCCGATACCGGGCGCACGCCGGCAAGCATTTCGTAAAGCATGACGCCGGCGGCGTAGATGTCAGCGCGCCCGTCCACCTTATCTGCACTGCGCGCTTGCTCGGGCGCCATGTACTCGGCGGTTCCCATCACCACCCCGGCCACGGTGAGCTTCTTTTGCGGAAGCTCGGTCCGACGCGCCTTCGCAATGCCGAAATCGATGAGCTTGAGGACAGGCCTGCCCGCGAGGAATGTGACGAAAACGTTTTCCGGTTTCAGGTCCCGGTGGATGACACCGAGCGCATGCGCAGCTTCGAGCGCCGCGAGAATCTGAAGCGTGTATTCGCACGCGACGGCGGTGGTGAGCTTGTGCTGTCGATCGAGCACACTCGAGAGCGGCTCGCCCTCCAAGAGATCCATGACGATGTAGGCGTGGCCGTCCGATGTTCGATCCACGTCCGTCACGTGCACGACGTGCGGACTTCGAATTTGCGCTGCGACTCGCGCCTCTTGCAAGAACCGCTCGACCAGTCCGCTGCGTCCTGCGAGCTCCGGGTGCAAGACCTTGATGGCGACGCGCGTGCCCAGCACTGCGTGCTCCGCCTCGTATACCGAACCCATCCCGCCATCGCCGAGCAGGCGCGTGAGCCGGTACTTTCCGTTGACGACGCTTCCAATGCCAATCACACGCTACCGGCACCCAGCCTAGCATTGCAGCCTAAGCTGCCGCGGCGGGCGCGGCCGTCGTCACTTCGCTTCGCTCCGTAGTCCTCCGTGGACTCGTACAGCAAGCTGTACTCGTCCACTCCGGTTCAGGCCGCTCTCTCGAGCGCGCGCCCGCGGAGAATCTCGCCAACGGTATCGGCATCAGCAATGGCGGCAAAAACCGGGCGCAATACGTCGTCGCGGTCTTCGCCGCCGAATGCGCCACTGGGCGCAAGAGCGCGGGCCTGCGGGCCATCGAGTACGAGAAACACGTCGTGCAGCTTCTTCCACGGGGCGTCGATCACGTAAGCGATGCGCGACCGGTCGAGGGAGAGCTCTTCGTTGCCGCGACGAATCAGGACTCGACTGGTAGTGACGAAATACCGGGTCGCACGCGCGAGACGCGCTGGCCTCAGCAATGCCGCATAGACGACACCGGCGCTCACGGCCAGAAGCAACAGCATCCCGAGAGCGGCCCCTCCCACAAGCACGCCAGCGAGCGCGGGCGCAAGGGCATGAAGCTGGAGCACGCGTGCAAGGGTCGGCACGGATTTGAAGAGCGATCGCACAAAGGTCACCGCGAGAACCGCTCCTGCCAGCGCCATGGCGATGCGACGCACTGTCCAGGCGGACGCGAGCGGTGCTCCGGACCAGAGAACGCGCTCGTCAGGGTCGAGGCGCTGCGCAAGGGGGCGATGGGAGCTCCCCAGCGGTGCGCTCTGCTCCACGCCGCGAATCGTCGCCAAAAGCCGATCGGGGGACTCTACGTCGTGCAGTGTAAGTGTGAGCGTTCGACGCAGCGCGCCGGTTGGGACGGCCCGCACGATGACGAGGTCCCCCAGGGAGGCTTCTTTTGAGCTCCAGCGTACGAGCGCATAACTCATCTGAGTGATGTCGATCGAACGCCGAAGGGGCCCCCGCCTCCAAATGACGTGCCGCTCGGTCAGGACGTATTCGACCTGCGAGCGCCACCAGATTGGGATGCGCCAGGCGCCGAGGGCAACGGTCGCGCACCAAGCGGCGAGCAGAATCATCCCACCGACCGGCACAGCCAGCGACTTGGCAACGACGATCGCGTAGCAGAGCGTAACCGCCGACGCGACGGCGCCGACGACCGCCAACACCTTGTTCACGAAGGGCACGGTCACTGCACGGCAGCTGCCCTGCCAAAGGATGCGCTCGCCGAAGAGCGAATCACGCGCCATCGCTGAGTTACCTCGCTGCCGAGAAAGCCTCTTCTCAAAGAGTGTGCCGCGCGAGGGCCGATGTCCAGGTTCTTCCCCCCCGGAAGAGGAGAAAAAGCGAGTTTCAGTCAGCGCGGAAGGGTCAGTGGCTTGACCCGCTCGACCTGGATAGGTCGACGAGCTCGATTCCGAGGCGTGTCGCGACTTCGAAAATGCGCGGATCGCGATAGAACTCGCCGAAGCACACGCGCTGGATTGCTGCGTTGGCGATCAGCCGGAAGCAACCCCAGCATGGGCTGGCGGTTACGTAGATAGCCGCCCCGTCAATCCGAGCGCCGTGTCGCGCCGCTTGAACGATCGCATTTGCCTCCGCGTGGACCGTGCGCACACAATGTCCGTCCTCCATGAGGTGGCCTTCCTCGTCGCAGTGCGGCAGGCCCCGGATGCTTCCGTTGTAGCCTGTCGCCAAAATGCTCTTGTCCCTAACGATGACTGCGCCGACGAACTTGCGGTCACAGGTCGATCTCGTGGAGACCTCGCGCGCAATGTTCATGAAATAGTCGTCCCACGAGGCTCGGGCACGAGACATGGCTAAGGAGCCTCTAGAGCGCGTTCCGGAAAGGCGCAAGGCGTGCGCAGGCGTGCCCGCGTCCGCGCGGACGCCAGAAATTCCATGGGGCCGTAGTCCACCCACGAATTTGTCGGACGGCCGGCGAAGCTCCAGCCTAGGATGGCGCCGGTTTGTGGGAGGAGGAGGATTCGTCTCATGAGAAGGAGCGCCATTGTCGCTGTCGTCGTGCTTGGCTTGAGCACGTTGCCCGCGCGCGAGGCGCGCGCACTAGGTCCTATCGACGTCGAAGCGGCGGCGAAAATCGGCGGTGGGACGAGCCCGTTCGGCAGCTTTCCGAATCCGCTCGGCTTCGGTCTCGGAGCGCGCGGGGGCGTGGTCCTCGGTGGCCTCTATGGGGGAGTGTCGCTCATCTATTACTTCGGCGGCGGTTCTAGCGCGGCCGGCTGCGGTGGTGGCAACTGCTCGGCGAGCTCGTTTCTCTACGGACTGGAAGGGGGCTATGGCGGCAAGCTGTTCAATTTGGTCACGCTGCGGGGGCAGCTCGGCATCGGCAATTTCCAAATGAGCGAGGGTGGCTCGATAGGCAGTCGCAGTGCCAGCAACCTCTATCTCGAGCCGGGCCTGGTCGCCTTGGTTTCGTTCGGGATGATCATCGCCGGCGTCGACGCGAACATTCTCATTTTGCCCGGCGTCAACGACCCCACGTTCAACGGCTCCGGGGCCTCTTGGGATGCTGCTTACACGATGCACATCCAAGGGGGCATCAAGTTTTAGCTTCGTCGTGTTCGTCGCAAGACATATAAGGCAGGCCCGAGCGCGACGAGGGCAGCCCCAATCGCAAAGGCCGGCGTGCCGGCTGCTCTCACCAGAGCAATCGCAATCAGCGCCGTGGGCATCGCCGCCACCGCGACGGCTCCTGCGAGCCCGCCCGGCACGCGGAACGGCCGCGGCAGCGTCGGCTCGCGAATCCGCAGAAGAATGAGCGCGATGAATTCGAGAATCAGGCTCAGGCCGTAGAGGAGCACATCGAGCGCCACCAGGCGTTGAAAGCCCAACCCCAAGCAGCTCGCGTACACGAGGCAGCAGACCACGATGGCCACCCAGGGCGCTCCTGACCGCGCGTGACGCCTGGCGAGCGCGCGCGGAAGATACCCGTCCTGCGCCAGCGCAACAGGCAAACGGGAATACGACATGAGTAGCGCGTCGAACATCCCGAGGCCGCACACCATCCCTCCCGCGACAACGGCCCAGCCGAGCCAGTGCCCGCCCAAAATACGACCCAATTCCACCCATGCCCCGGTTTGCCAGACGCTCGGGTCAGTACCGGTGCGGGCCGCGACCATCACAGGCACCAGGTACGTCAGCGTGACCAGAGCCACCGCAATACCCATCGTCAGCGGATACACGCGTTGCGGTCGCTCGACTTCGCCCGCAATGGTCGAGGCGTTGTCCCAGCCCATCTGGTTCCACAAAGCCACGAAGGCTGCCCCCAGCATGCCACCCGACCCCTCCCCACTCCACGCCACGATGGCCGGTTGCGTGGGCCGCGCGAACGCAAGAGCGGCCATTATGGCGAATGGCGCCAGGAGTATCAGCGTCATGGCTGCCGATGCCTCTCCGACGTACCGCGACCCCGCGATGTTCGATGCGGCGCACACGCCCATCATGGCCGCGCCCACCGCAATCGGCGCCATACCCTCGCCGGCCGTCGGCCAGAGGCGCGCCAAGTAGAGAGTGAAAATCGTCGGATAGAGAGCCATATCAAAGATGCTCGCCGCGAGAGACAGCCAAGCCTCTTGAAACGCCCAAGAAGGCCCCATGGCTCGCCGGACCCACGCGTAATAGCCGCCCTCTTCCGGCAGCGCGGCGGCAAGCTCGCCGACCATGAGAGCGACCGGCAAGCTCCAGACGACCGGTGTGACGATGAGTACAATGATGGCGCGCCGGTAGCCTGCGCCGGAGATGAGCTCCTCGAGCCCATACGGTCCCCCAGCCACCATGAAGTAGGTCGCTCCAACGAGCGGCAGAAGCGTGAGGCGCCGGGTTGTCGTCGTCTTTTACTCAGACTGCGAAGTACTTCGTCGCACGCTTCTGCCCCTCTTTTCTAAGTGTGCCCCGACGGAGACCGTCCGAAAGAATCCGTGGCATTTCCCGCGACTGCATCTGCAGTGTTCTTCGGATTTGCTCGGCCGCCCAACCGCTGCTGTGGTTCCTCAACAAGTTGATAACGCTTTCGAGCACCGCGGCAATGTCCTCAGACGAGCGCCGGCGGAGGCGCCCACTGCTCGACCGCTTGACCATACGCTCGACCAGGCGAAGGGGTGGGCTCTCCGCCGCCTTGCGCTCGCGAATCGAGCTACCTGCCACTTCGCGGCGGAGCTCCAACAGCGACGCCCCCTGAATGGCGCGTACGACGTCGATTGCAAAGCCCGCGGCGAGCGATTCGAGGCTTGCTTTCAGTGAGCTCATGTCCCGAAAGGAGGAAAACGCGCAGACCCAGCGCGAGTCAAGAACCAGCGTGCATCGGCTCGAGGATCGCGCGCCCCGCGTCGTCCGCCGCGCCCGAGCAGCACCCCGAGCCGTATCCGCACGCGGGCGCTCAGGTGGGGTCGACACCCGGCACGATGGCGGCCGCCGTCCGCTGCGGATCGAAGATCCCCTGGTCACGCATGAACGCATCGCCTTCCGCCAAAAAAGCGCGCCCTCGCTCGTCGTTGGTTCCCAAATATGCCCCGAGGCGGATGCGGGCGCAGGCGGCTGCGAGTCGGTCTTGCGCCGCTCCTAGACCCGTAACGGCCTCGTCTAGCGCGGCGATAGCGCGCTCGCGCTCTCCCCGAATGGCAGAGACGCCAGCCTCGATCACCGCGGCCCACGCTTTTGCGTAGTCGGGAGGCGCCCCGCGAAGCCAGCGTGCATCTCTCGCAGCCGCAGCGAGGAGACGAGCCCGCTCTCGCGGTCGCGATTCCTGCGCGGCGGCCAGGATGGCACTGCGACCGCGCAGTTGGCGGGCGGGTACGTGGAAGTATTCGTTGATGAACTTCAATGCCTGCCTTGCGCGCGAGAAGTCCCTGCTGACGCGCTCGAACGCTTGACGCCCAAGGCCATCGTACAAGTCTACTTCGGCCAACCCGCTGCAAGCCCAGTGGTGATAGTTGTGGTATGCCCGTTGGGTCCACGCGCCTATCGCGTTCTCGATGCCGGCTCGGGCCCTCTTTGAATCGCCCTCGCGCAGCCATTCCCGCGTCAGGGCGGGCGCCACGCGGACCGCGGTGCTCGTCGTGAGGTCTCCGCGATCGATGGCCTCGTGAAGAAAGTTGTGAAGTCGGCTCGAAAGCCCCTTGATGTCTCCGGCCTGTGCACGTGCCGACAACGACAGTACCTGGATCCCGCGCGTGGCAGAGTAGTCCGACGCCGAGCTGTCGAGCGCGAGTGACACGGCCTGATCGAGGTAAGGAATCGCCTCATCGGGGCGACCGTGCACCACGGAGATGAAGCCTCGACTGAAGGCCGCCAAGGTTCTGAGCCGGGGCTCCCTGGCCGTCTGTGCAAACCTGTCTGCGTGTGCCAAGAGTTCCCCCACGCGCTGTCGTGTCCGAATGCCTCGTACCGCGAGGAACATTCCCTCGTAGAAAAGCGCGTACGACAGTCCGAACGCGCTGCCGCTCCGCAACGCAAACAGCAACATTCGCGTCTTGAAATATTCGCCCAACGTGGGGTCGACTCCACCGAGCACCCGCGCGACGCCGGCACACACCCATATGCGGATGAGCTGCTCCGGAGGGATGCTTTCGTCGTCGCGCAGCTTGAAACGCATGCCGCGAAGCCACAACACAAAGCGAAACGCGAGG
>Ga0210409_10003862_pt1 | contig 16462 bp, 16 predicted proteins | sample IncBWH17MmetaG_FD_161649 | JGI IMG/M metagenome (GOLD analysis project Ga0210409, IMG submission 161649) | Forest soil microbial communities from Barre Woods Harvard Forest LTER site, Petersham, Massachusetts, United States - Inc-BW-H-17-M | ecosystem: Environmental > Terrestrial > Soil >...
CGGTATTTTGAGACCGACCAGAGTGGCGTGATTTACCAGACTACGGATGGCAAGATCCCCTCGATCGGTGCCGCCGACACTACGCCCATCGGTCAGTAAATCTCAAAAGTAGCTTACTTGGGGGAGAAGGGCTGACGCCCTTCTCCCCCCTTTTTTGAGCCGGGCACGACCGCACAACGAGGCAAGGTCGCGGACAAACTCTTCTGGCGTTTCCCTCACCTCGCAATAACATCATGACCAGGCACGACGAGTTCTGGAAGTATTTCCCAGTGTTGATTAGGCGAAACCCAAAACACAGCGATCAGAAGAGGCTGCGCTCAAAGCCTCCCTGCCGGGCGCCAACGGTGCAACGCCAGATCATCTTGATTAATACCTTTGGAAAACCATTGGACCGTGGCAAGCTTTGGCTTTGGTGGGGACTTCAGCGGTCGCGATTTTCCCTCCCGTATCCGATTGGAAACACACCCGGTTTGCAGGGTTCGCCCTGCGAACTTGACCATACTATACTTCGCGAGTTACCGTCCTCTCCGGGCTGCTTTACAACCTCTCCAGCCTCGCGGCTACGGAGTTTTCGGTCGGGGGATAAATCATGTGGCGTAAACCAGAAGATTCAAAACCGGCGGCTCCATCCGCTGATGTGCCGGCGCCAGTCGCGGCGCCGCGAGTGGAGCCGGCCGTCCGCACCGTCGCCGGGCTGACTGCGGAAGTGGTGCAACCCTCCGGGGGGATTATTACATCGACTTTATTGATCAAGGGCGAAGTTCGGGGCAGCGATGACCTGTATGTCGACGGCGAAGTGCAGGGCACCATCCATCTCACCAACGGTCGCGTCACCGTCGGCCCGCACGGCAAAATTTCCGCCGACGTTGATGCGCGCGAGATAATCGTCCGAGGAAAAGTGACGGGAGCATTGCGTGGCCGCGAGCGGGTGGAGATTGGATCCACGGGAGAAGTCCGCGGCGATATCGCCACCTCGCGGATCGCCATTGGCGAAGGCGCCCAGATTCACAGCAAGGTGGAGATCGCCCGCGCGGAAAGCTCTCAGAACAATCGCGCCTTGGCCAAGCCTTCCGGTGGCGCGTCGGCAGCGTCGCAAGCGGTGGCCATGAAGGCGGGCGGAGAGAACGGGAACTAATAAGATGAATTTCTTCAGTAAATCGCGGCCGGGCCAGGTTTCGCCAATGCCGGAAAGGCTTTCTCCGCCGGGGAAAATCCAGCCCGCTAAGGCGGTGGCCGTCGCCAGCAGTGGCGCATTGCCCGCTATCCCCAGTGCTGCACAGAAGAGCGGCCGCCAATCTAACGGACTCAAGGAATTTCTCTGGCAACTGGAAGGGATCGGCCACGGCCACTTGTTGGATCTTGGTCCGGCGCGCCAAACCACGATCACTTTCTTCATCGAGCGCGGCTATAAGGTGTACACCGAGGACTTGCTGGCTACCTGGAAAAACTTCCTCGATGACGAGGAGCAGCGCGCAAGGAAGCTTCCGGCCGCCGCGGACCGGTCCGACATGACGCCGGAAGCACGAGCGAAGAGGTTCCTCGAGAGCACCATGCTTTTCCCGGATGAAACCTTCGACGCCGTGCTGCTGTGGGATATTTTGGATTATCTCGACAACGACTTAATGACCAGGGTCGCGGCGCGCCTGACTTCCCTTGTGCGCGACGGCGGGGTTGTATTCGCCATCTTCCACACGCGGAAGCCGGTACTTTTCAATCGCTATCGCGTTCTGGACGCTCAAAACCTGGAATTGATTCCGGCAACCTGTCCATTCGAGCCGCAGCGTGTTTTTCAGAACCGGGAAATCTCAAACCTGTTCGGCCGATACCGATCCTCCAAAATGTTCGTGGGACGCGATCAGCTTCGCGAAGGTCTCTTCGTCAAGTAAGCCCGCCTTGCCTTTCCCGCCGTATCTTAATGGAAAACAAATGCGGTTTGTACCTGGGGTGTTGCCGGCATTTTCTGCCCGTGAAAATTACAAAGGCGCTCTTGCCAAAGATGCGGCATTGGCGTAGAAGGGAATTGTTGTTCGGAAAGCTGCGGAGGTGAGGTTGATTCCACCGGGCTCAGAACACAAACAGCTGCCATCACACCGCGCACGCGGTGCGTACCGCCAGGGGCGCTAATAAGCGCCACGACGGCGAAAAATAAAAACGCTGAAACGGGGAGCCGCCAGGTTCCCCGTTTTGGTTATTGTCCCTCCCCTGGAACGCCAATCTCCCGATTGGCGTCACGCCACCCGCCAATCGGGAGATTGGCTTTCCCGGCTGCGCGCTCACAGCGACATGGCCTTACCCATTCGCTACAATCCGCAAGTGAATCATCCAATGAATTCGAGCTAGGCGGGCCTTCGACTGTGTTTGACGCGATGGCCCTTCAATATTTTTTGCTTCTTCGCTTTCCTGACTTTGTTTTTCTTTTTGGCGCTTGAAGCCGACGCAGGAACTGGCCCCGCGGAAACTCCGGGAACGAATAGAAGAGTGGTCTGAAGCGCCAGCAAAGCCACGGCGGACAAGATCGCGGCACGGAAAAATTTGATCACAAAAATCCTCCACTGCATCCGGTGACCCAAAAAAGATTGGCACATTATATGCCAATTATGCGTCCCTCATGCTTGCGAATATTTACGCAGAATAAAAAATGGGCGGCGCAGTTCTTGCCGCGCCGCCCATGCTCATTCCCCCGGTGGGAAAGAGTAAAAAATCGATTCAAGGTCGTGACCGGTGGATATCTAGCCCAAACCGCCGAACTGGGCGGCCTGCATCACCCGGATAAGATCGCGTTGGTAGGCGATGACATTGGCCTGCCAGATGATGGCCCAGAGCATCAGGCCCATGGTGACGGCGGCCACGACCAACGCCATCCCAAGTTGGGAATCGGATGCCGGCTTGCTCAGACGGTGAAGTGCTGGCATCACCCGCCCTGCTAATCGCGCCACACAAACCTCACCTGGCTGGTTCGCAGTTCTCAAGTCGCCTGCCCCGGAATGATTTTTCGTGCGCCACACGATAGGAAAGCTATGGCAAGACCAGGGCCACGCCTCAAGCCGGCCATCGAAATATGCAAATCTAATCAAATGTGCGATTTAGCTTCGCTTGTCAAATCTTCATAGATCAGCTGGCTGCAGAACGCGGCGCAAAAAGGCCTGCGATTTACCTTTGAGTGAAAGAAAACTCCCGACAGGAAAATACTATCAGTACTGAAACTATCCTATAATATTTAGAACCGCCTTGTTCCATCCGATTGCCCCGGGCGCGTCGCCCATGACGATTGACCTCGCCCGCGATGGGGTTTCCTGGGCGCGCACGGGGGCTTTGCCGGCAACGCGAGAATCCGGCAGGAGGACGGCCTGATCCACGGCGAGGAGCCAGGGAAGGTCCTGGTCCCCCCCTCCAATTCCGACCAGACGAAGCTTGATGTGGGTCGCCTCCCGGAAGAGCTGAGCGAGCGTGCGCACGGCCAGGGCGGCGTCGCACCCGGCGGAAAGATGCCAGAAAGTTGGACCACGCCGGGTATCGAAACCGCGCGCCCGTGCGGCCTCCACAAACCGCGCTATAGCCTTTTCGCTCGCCGAAGTGAAATAGAACGGCTCGTCGAATTCGCGGGCGCGCGCCAACTCGGCCTCACGCGGGCGCAACCCGGTATTGTCGGCAATCTCCCGAAGGGTCATGTGATGGAAGCCGGCGACTCCTACGGCGCATTCCTCCGCTATCTCGTCGAGCGCTTCGCAAACTTCCTTATAAGGCCGGCCCTGGGCGATGCTGAGATAGCGCGCCGTCCGCACTGCGCCTGGAATGCGCAAACTAAAGTAGCCATCGGGGAAGAAGATCCCCCCGCCATTTTCCGTGACGAACGGGTGGTTGTGTCCGAGTTTTCGCCGGATGGGGTCGACTTCCTCCCGTGTGCGCGAAGTGAGCAGAACGTATGCGATTTTTCGGCGCTCGAGGTCCGACAAGGCTTCTTCCGCGCCCGAAAATGAGTTTGTGAGCGAATCAACCAGGGCGCCTTCGAGCGCGGAAAAGATCAGATGGCGAGGGGCAAGCAAGACACTTAGCAGTGTAACGTGAGAGAGCGAAGCTTGGAAGCGGGGTATTTCGCCTTTCGAAGAAAGCTAACCGGAACTTTCTTGAGGGAGATTGCCGAATCGCGGAAGCTTTTCGCGGGTCGCGAATCACAAATTACGGATCACGACTAAAAACGCCAACGGCGGACAGGGCACCCCCGCGCCCTGTCCGCCGATACGCAAGTCCGAGCGCTCAGCGCCCAGACCCAATGAGGCCCAGCTAGTCGCTTGATGCGGATTGAGCGCCAGCGGCCTTGGGGACGCTTATGTAACCCGTCACCTTATCCTTGGCGACAGTGTTGACGACCAGTTCCAATGGGCGGCGATCGTTGCCCTGATGGAAGAAGATCGGTTCGTTGACAGGCAGATTCTTCTTTTCGATGCGCGAGTCATCCACAATCAAGGCAACATTGTAGCGTTTCTTGTTGGGATTGGTGCCGCGCAGTTCGACCACAAAGCTTCCGACCTTTTGCGGCTTGTTCTTGGAATCGATGGTGAATTCGATGTAGTCGCGCTCGCCGAGGCGGCGGAGCTGCTCTACATCCTCGTGGTTGCGAGCGATCAGGGTGCCCAGTTCGCTGCGCGCCATCTTCAGGTCATTCTGTGTGCCGGTGAGATCCGTGCGGACGCCGTCCACTTTGCCGTCCACGCCCTTGACCTCGTCCGTGGTGGCCTTGGTGGCCAGTTCGGTCTTGGCCGCGGCATCCACTTCGGCAATCTTCTCCTGATCTTCCGTGCGGATCGCCTGTGCTTCGTCACGCGCCTTCTTCAGGTCGCTCTGAGTGAGGCGCAGCCGCTTGGTCACCACAGTCAGGTCGCTTTGCAAGCCGGCGTTGGTCGTATCGACCTGCGCTTCGTGCTGCTGCAATTGGGCGATCTGGCCGGTGAAATCCGTCTGCATGGCCTTTACTTTGGTGTCGAACGATTGCTGTGCTTCCGTAGTCTGGGTCGAGGCATTGTGCGCCATGACCAGCCCTACCAAGGCTACAACCCCAAGGACAGCGACCGCCGCGATCACCCATCCGGGTACGCTACGGTTGCCATTAGCGGAACGATCCATCTCTTCTGCCATATTCCCCCCTTTGAAGTACCAACTGAAGGGAAGAGAGAGCACGCCAGACGCCAAGTAGCCGTTTCCCCTAAAGCCCTGTATCGAAATGAAAAATAAAGGGATATTTTCTATACAGTTTTCCCTATGGGTTCGCTCTCCATGCAAACTTTACGCGCTGTGGGAGTTTTCTGGATATGTCCTTAAATTTGCCTGGGAACCCAATCCATCCACGATACCCCTCTAAATACTCGAATCCCAAACACGCCTTTTCCCGGATTGACCACGTCCACACCCAGCAGAGGAACGGGCAGGGATACCCCCCCGACCCTCGAAAAATCCGCCAAGGACCGGTCAACCTGACTTTCGGCGGAGTTCTATCAGGTCCATGGGGAAGCCAACATATCGATGGGGCAAGAGATGGCGAGTAGCATGTAAGTCAGGGGTTGCAGAGGCACGTCGCGGAAATACTCATAAGAACTAAGAACTTCGATGTGCGGAAAAACTCCGTGCCAATGAGTTCCTACTTATACTACGGGAACTCGTATCGGGGGGGCGAGCCGGATGGCTTTAAGTAAGGCGGGGGTTCATCTTTATCCGCACCTTAAATTTTCCAAAGCCCCAAGCGAGAAAATTCAGTCAGAAGTTCATCCGGGGAGGTGAAGTGGAAGGCGTTGATACCGAGGCTGGCCGCGGCGAGCACATTTTCGTGAACGTCGTCGATGAACATGGCTTCGTCGGGCAGCGCGGCGACTTCGCGCAAAGCGTGGTGGTAGATCGCCGCTGAGGGTTTACACGATCCGACGCGGCAGGAATAAACGCGGGCATGGAAGTGGCGCACCAGCGGATAGCTGGCCTCGATATGGGCCACGTGGATGGGGTCGGTGTTCGAAAGCAAGGCCAGGCGGCATTTTGCGGCCAAGCGTTCGAACAGGAGATCCGGCAAAATGGGTTCGGGGTCGAGGACGCTGTTCCAAATCGCGCGGAATTCTTCCAGGGTGTAAGAAAAATGAAGTTTTTTGGAAAGGTGCGCGTGCCAGTCGCGGGGCGTCATGCGGCCTTGCTGCCAATCCGGCCAGAGCGCGTCCGCTTCCATTTCGCGCATGACCTGTCTGTCCGACAAACCTTCGCCCTCTCCGAGCGCCGCGATGGAACGCGACATATCCACGCCGATAATCACACGGCCGATGTCGAAGATCACGGCGCGCGGAGGTTTCTCAATGCGAGGACCGAGAAACGGCACGGCTATTCACGCTCATGCGGCGCAGGCTGCGGGATGGCGGGCGGCCTGCGCGATGCGGAAAATCTGGCGCGCAGCACGCTGATAATGGGGGGAAGCAACGACAAGAAAATGACCACGGCGATGACGTAGTGTATGTTTTCGCTGATATTGGGGATCTGCCGGCCCAGAAAATACCCTCCGAGGAGCATGCCCCCGCCCCACAGAATTCCACCGGCCACGTCATACGAAAAATAGCGCGCGTACGGCATCTGCGCCGCGCCCGCCACGGGAGGGCAAAACGTGCGGATGATGGGGACGAATCGCGCCAGGATGACGGTCTTGCCGCCATATTTTTCGTAAAACTCGTGAGCCCTTTCCAGGTGGCGCTTGCGGAAGACCAGCGAATCCTCGCGGCGGTAAAGGGCCTGGCCCGCTTTTCTGCCGATCCAATAGCCGATCTGGTCGCCCACAATCGCGCAGAGAGGGACGAGGAGAACGAGTTTCGCGATCTGCAGTTGCCCCGAGGCGGCAAACACTCCGGCGGTAACCAGCAGGGAATCTCCGGGCAGGAAAAATCCGACGAAGAAGCCGGTTTCAATGAAGACAATAATGCACACCAGCAGCGTGCCGCCCCACTCAATCAGGCCCTTAACGTTGAACAGGAAATGAAGTAAATGTCCGAGCGATCCGATCATCTCTGCATGCGGGCTTCATGTACAGCCCGAACCCGTCTCCCCATGGGGTGCGCTCTGAAATTCCAGATGAACAAGTATAAGGTCGCACCCGGAATGCTTTCACCTACGCGCGCCGAATCTTCCCAGGAATTCGCGCGCAGGCTCCACTGTTATACGGTAACAGAAAACGAACGGATCTTGACTGCAGAGTTCCCACTCCAACGCCAACATGACAATGAACGTGCGCATCAGCAGGGGAGCTTTCATACCGCCAGCCCTCTTTCCGCGCGGAAGGAAGCGCCCGCCGCCTGCGCCAGTTCGGACCGCCGGTTGAGCAATCCGAGCAGGGAAGGAAGCGCACGGCTCATGGCTTCGGCGCCCGCGGAGAAGGCTTCGTCCACGCGCGAAAAGTCATTCCAATCGATGTGGTGCACTTGGGGTTCGAGCAGGATGTCCGCATGTCTGGACCACGAAGGCTCCAGCGGATCCCTATGCGCGGACCGGAAGCGCGGATCGAATACCTTCACCACGTGCTCCGATGAAGAGGAACTCGCCACGTTGGAACCCACGTTCACTCCGACCACGCACCCTTCGCTGATTCTGGCCGCGACTTCCGTGGACACCGGCGCAACAATGCAGCCGTCGGCAAGCAAATGGCCTTCGTACTCCACGGGCTTAACCAGGCCGGGGAAGGCGCAGCTGGCGCGGATGGCCAATTCCAACGGCCCGCTCCTGAATACGTAGGGCGCGCCGGTGTCCAGATCCGTGGCCACAATCGCCGTAGGAATGGGCAGCTCTTCCACCCTGCGCGCGTGGAACCATTCTTGTACGAACTGGCCGATGCAATCCTTCTTCTGCACGCCGCGCTGCGTGTCCGGCCGGTGAAAGCGAAGAAAGTCACGCAAGCGGACGCGCCGTCCCAAGTCGCAGAGGTCGCGAACGGAAACACCGTCGGCGTAAGCTGCGCCGAGCAAGGCCCCGATGCTCGTCCCAACAATGACGGAAACGGGGATCTGCTCTTGTTCGAGGACTTCCAGAATACCTAGATGCGCGAACCCGCGGGAGAATCCCCCGCCGAGGGCCAGAGCGACTCCTGGTCTATTCTCCCCATCCGGCAATCTGAGCGCTCGCATTTCGCCGGCGGGTTGACGATTGAAAGTTTGCTCGGTAGCGCGTGGGGTGGCCATATGGCCAGTCTGGAGGACCGGTACGGGGGTCGCAATAAAGCCGAAGTGCCAGCCTTTAAGTACGCGGGTACCTAGTACCTTCAGTACTCATAAACTTGTGCCGCAACAGCTAACAGTACTTCTCTCCTATTCAATTGTGGCCTACGTACCATTGCTCGGCGCGCTGGTGAAATAGAAAATGACAATTGTTCGTACGGAACTCAATTGATCTTAGGGGGGCATTGCGATGCCAAGCGCTTACGCATCCTGGGTGGGACAAGCGGTAATCCTGCAAGTTGCGGCTGGGGATTTGCGCGTGCCGCTGCGCGGCATCATTGTCGGGGAAACAGATGGCGCGGTGCGATTTCGTATCGGGGATACCTGGGACATCGATATTTACAAGCCCATGATCCTGGCGGTGGAGCAGGACAATTGGGCCAGCCTCGTCATGAACTAGGCCGTTACTCCGGACACTCCAATTGGAGACCATGATGTGGCCAGATCAAATGAATGACGAGCCTACACGGAGAGAAATGATCGACGAGAGCAGGGCCGCATACATCTTGGGCTTGCCCAAACAGCAGCTGCGAGAAATTTGCGAGATGTCCGGGCTGGGACGTCTGGAAGAGGGAACGACAGCCGCGCGATTGGTTTTCACGTACGAGGAGTTGTACAGGTTGTGCCGCTTGATCGTGGGCCCGACGTCTTAGCCCAAAGCCGCAGCTTGATTCAAGATTGAATTTACTCCGGCCCCTGCTTCTGTTTCTACCCCCCGGCCCCGGGTTTGCATCCCCCTGACGAACCCGGGGCCTTCTCCCCCCTGCTGAAGTAATCCGTGAATCGTGATTGGTGATTCGTGACTGAGAATCGGTGACCGGTGAATAGTGACTGGTGAACCTGATGCGGGCGGGGGAGTATTCGTGAGCCACGATTCTTGATCTTAAGCTTTCGTTCTTGCCTTTTTGTCCTTAATTCTTGGTCATAAATCTTCTTAAATTCTAGATTTGAGATTTTCTCTGAAATCTGAAATTTGAAATTTCAGATTGCGGTGGGCCAATCGCGCGGAACGTCTATGTACGTTTGGTCAAGCTCGCTGAGCGACGCGCATCCCAGCAGCTTCATGGTGCGTTCCAGGTCCGCTCGTAGGATGGCGATGGCTCTGGTGACGCCGGGTTCTCCCGCGGCGGCCAGACCGTAGGCGTAGGCGCGGCCGACCAGAACGGCGCGCGCGCCCATGCAGATGGCCTTGATGATGTCGCCGCCTCGGCGCACACCTCCGTCCATCAGGACTTCCATTTGGCCATTCACGGCTTTCACAATTTCCGGGAGAACGCGCAGCGTTGCCGAAACGCCGTCCAGCTGGCGGCCTCCGTGATTGGAAACGACAACGCCCGCGGCTCCGACGTCCATCGCGCGGCGAGCGTCGTCGCCCGTGAGGACTCCCTTGGCCACAATTGGACCGGGCCAAACCTCGCGTAGCCATCGAAAATCCTGCCAGGTCACGACCGATTCCGCGAGCGCGGCGGCCACGTCGATCAGCGCCATCGGTCCTTCTCCGGGAATCACGACATTGGGCAATTTGTGCAGGCCGCCATCCAGCAAATACGAAGTGACCCATCCGGGGCGGGAGAAAAATTGGGAGAGATACGGAATCATTCCAATCCAGTTTCCGCCCATCAGTTGCCCGGTGCCGTTGCGGATGTCGCGCTCGCGCATCCCCGCCGCGCCCGTGTCAATGGTGACGAACAATGCGGAGAAGCCAGCTTTCCAGGCCCGCTCTAGCGCCGCTTCAGCCGCGGCGCGGCCTCCCAACAAATAAAGTTGATACCAGACGGGACCTTTCGACGCGGCGCGGACGTCCTCGAGCTGGTGTCCTGCAATTGTAGAGAGAATGTAGGCCGTACCGGCCGCGCCGGCTCCTTGAGACGCGGCGACTTCGCCGGCCGGATGAATGAGGCGGCTGTAGCCAATGGGCGCAAGGATCGCGGGGAAAGAGAGTTCGGCGCCCAGAACTTTTGTGCGCAAGTCACATCGCGGCACGGCCATGGCGTTGCGCGGGCGGAATTTCACGGATTCAAAAGCGTGATTATTTTCGCGCAAAGAAGTTTCGGATTCGGCGCCGCCGTCGAGATAATCGAAGACGGCCCGCGGCAGGCGGCGCTGGGCCCGCAGGCGCAAATCTTCAATGTTTACGACGCGAGGCGAAGAGATGGAGCGCGGCCACTTATTCATTCGCCACCGAATTCACCGCGCGGCAGAGTTCAGCCCGGCCCTGTATTCTTGGATTGAACATGGCGGGAGGCATTGTACTCCACCAATTCGATGGGCGAACACGCGCGATTCGATTTTCGTTTGACACTTCGACTCCTTGCAACGACACTGGACAGCCGATTCCTGCAAAACAAATGGATTCGCCGCAGCCGGACACTTCATGACACTCACGCTACTGGACTGGGCCGTGATCGCCGGATATCTGCTGCTGATGCTGGCGCTGGGGATTTATTTCCGGCGGCGATCGAGCCGGAACACGGAAGAATATTTTGTGTCCGGGCGGCAGGTGGCGTGGTGGCTGGCAGGAACTTCCATGGTGGCGACGACGTTTGCAGCGGACACGCCGCTGGTGGTCACGGGCCTCGTCTACACGCAGGGCATCGCGGGCAATTGGCTGTGGTGGAGTTTTCTGCCGTCGGGAATGATGACCGTGTTTTTGTTCGCGCGTTTGTGGAGGCGTTCGGGCTTACTCACCGACGTGCAATTTGCGGAGATGCGGTATGCAGGAAAACCCGCCGCGTTTCTGCGCGGATTTCGCGCCGTGTATCTCGGACTGCTGATGAATTGCCTGATCCTCGGCTGGGTGACCAAGGCGATGACCAGCATCGTGGGATCAGTGCTCGGCAAAAGCGAGGGCGCGAGCCTGGCAATCTGTATTTTCTTTTTAATTCCGTTCACGGGATTTTACGTTTCGCTCGGCGGCCTGTGGGGAGTGCTGTGGACCGACCTTTTTCAATTCGTATTGAAAATGGGGATCGTAATCGCGGTGGCGTATTACGGCGTGCGAGGCGCGGGCGGCATGCACGCGATGCTCGGAAAACTTTCGGCGATGCGGGAAGCCGCGGGGCCCGGGGCGTCGCATATCACGGCGATGTTTCCCGATTTTTCGCGGGGCCTCACCGGCGAAGCTTTGTGGACGCTGCCGGTGCTTACCTTTCTGGTTCATTTGGGAGTGCAATGGTGGGCGTTCTGGTATCCGGGAGCGGAGCCCGGCGGCGGAGGTTACATCGCGCAACGGATTTTCAGCGCGCGCGATGAACGGCACGGGCTGCTTTCCGTGCTGTGGTTCAACGTCGCGCACTACGCGCTGCGGCCGTGGCCGTGGATCCTGACGGCGCTGGCCGCGGCGGCGCTGTATCCCGGCTTGCAGCATCCCGAATCGGGCTATATGCTCGTGGCCACCACGTTTATGCCACACGCGCTGCGCGGAATTTTGATCGCGGGATTTATGGCCGCGTTCATGTCCACGATTGCGACGCAGCTGAATTGGGGAAGTTCCTACCTCGTGGAGGATTTTTACCGGCGCTTCATTCGCCGCGGCGCGGCGGAAAAGCATTACGTGAATATTTCGCGCATCGCGACGCTTCTGCTGGTGGCCGCATCGGCCTATGTTTCCGCGCAATTTGTTTCGATCGGCCAGGGCTGGGAAGCGGTGCTCGAAGTCGGCGCGGGAACCGGCGGAGTGTATTTGCTACGCTGGTATTGGTGGCGCATCAATGCCTGGAGTGAAATTTCGGCCATGGCCACGGCGCTCGGGATGACGCTCGTTCTGCACCACTGGGAATTCTTCGGAGGCAGCGCGCCGGTGATTTTCGCGAAGACCACGCTGACGACGACGGCCATCACCACGGCCGTATGGGTTGCCGTCACGCTCTTGACGCCCGCCGAGCCGGAGAAAATTCTGCTTCAGTTTTATCGCAAGGTCCGGCCGCACGCCTCAGGTTGGCGGCACATCGCCGCACTCGCTCCCGATCTGCCCGAAACGCGCGACCTCGGCAAAAACTTGCTTGCGTGGGTTCTAGGCTGCGTTATGGTGTACGCGGCACTATTTGGAATCGGCCAATTTTGCCTGGGCCAGATGGCCGCGGGATTTGCGCTGCTGGCGATGTCCATACTTTGCGCCGCTCTGCTCTACCGCGATATTTCGCAGCGCGTGGCGGCCGAACCAATGGGAGGCACTGTTGTTTAACAAGGGGCGCGACAGCGGAGTGGCCGGCCTTTCGAGCTCGGGCCAGGCCCATGCGGTAACCGCATCCTTTCTGGGATGGACGCTCGACGCGTTTGACTTCTTTGTGGTTGTCTTCTTGATTGACAGGCTCGCCGCGGAGTTTCACGTGGCGAAATCCGCGATCGTAGCATCCCTCTTTGTGACCCTGGTGATGCGCCCGGTGGGGGCCCTCATTTTCGGCCTGATGACGGACCGGTATGGGCGCCGGATCCCGTTGATGACCAACGTGGTCTTTTTCTCGGTCGTGGAACTGGCCTGCGGATTTTCACCCAATCTCACATTTTTCCTGGTGATGCGCGCGCTCTATGGGATCGGGATGGGCGGGGAGTGGGGCATTGGCGCTTCGCTGGCGATGGAATCCGTCCCGCCGCGGTGGAGGGGCGTGCTTTCCGGAATTTTGCAGAGCGGCTATTCGACCGGGTACATTCTCGCGGCTATTGTGGCGCGATTTGTCCTGCCCACATGGGGCTGGCGGCCGATGTTCTGGCTGGGCGGGTTGCCGGCGCTCCTGGCGTTTTACATCAGCGCTCGAGTGCCGGAGTCGGAAGCCTGGAAACAACATCGCGCTCCCTCAACGGGCGCAGTGCTCAGAATTGTCGCCACCCAGTGGAAGAGTTTCCTATATCTCGTTTTGCTGATGACCTTCATGATGTTCCTCTCGCACGGGACGCAGGACTTGTATCCGGATTTTCTCGGCACCGTGCATAAACTGACTCCCGCCATGCAATCGTATATGGCGATTCTTTACAATATCGGGGCCATCGTCGGCGCCATCATCTTCGGTCAACTCTCGGAAACGCTGGGCAGGAGAGTCACGATGATCTGCTCGATGTCACTCGCGTTGTTTGTAATACCACTCTGGGCGTTCGGCGGGACGCTCGTTGTACTGGCGATTGGCTCTTTTCTGATGCAGGCCGGCGTGCAGGGCGCGTGGGGAATCATACCGGTGCATCTGAGCGAGCTTTCGCCGGATGAAACGCGAGGGCTTGTCCCCGGTCTCGCGTACCAGCTGGGAATTCTGATTGCCGCGCCAACCAATTCAGTGGAGTTCATGTTGCGGGAACACGTGGGCTACCAGTGGGCGCTTGCGGGATTTGAAATTGTCACCATCGCCGTGCTCATCGTGACCATTTCCCTGGGGAAAGAACGCAAGGGGCGCAGCTTCCATCGGGCCGTCGAAGCTCCCGTTTCAACTTGAAATCCAGTTTGTCTCAATTCATATTCAAAGCCTGGAACATCGCGAGGCGCTGCTCGTGCAGCGGATCGTTGGCCACCTTGCTCACGTTGTTGATGACCATGGTCGCGCGGTCCTTGGCGTCGTAGGCGGGCCAGTGAGGCAACTTCGGCGTGTTCGGATCTCCGGTGCGCGCGAAGGCGATCCAGGCGTCGCTGACCTTGTCGGCGAGGGCCATGGCCTCCGCTCCTCCGCCCGTCATCCGCGCTGAAATTTTCACGTTGTCAAAGACGAATGGAATTTCCATGGTGTGAGGCGACTTCAAGCGTCCGCCCTGCACCGGAGTTTCCCAGGTGAAGTAGTACAGATACACGGGCGCTTTACCCAGTGCCGCCCGCCGCTGCGCGGCGAACATCGTGGGGGCGCCGTAGCGGCAATCGCTGGCGATCAAAAAGTAGATGTCGGAAGGCGACGCGCCTGGATTGAGTTTGCGGTAGAGGTCGATCATCGCGGGAGCACGATCGCCGAGCAGGTTGCTTACGCGCTTGCGCATGTCCGCATCGTTCAGCGAAAAAGCAGAGGGGTCGGTCAGAGAGAACAGCGTCATCTCCGTTCGTGTGCAACCGATCATCACCGGAACATCTGCGGAGACCGGCGAGGCATTCGGGTAGAACGGGTGCTGTGGCAGGATCTTGCCGTCCACTGAGGGTGAGAAGCCGCCCAGTGACGCGTCCACGTCCGGATTTTCATTCATTGCGGCGAAGTATGCCGCCATGATCTTCTCGACAGGAAGCTTTTGCATTTCGCGCACGTTTTTCTTCTCAATGCCAAGCTTGGCGAGAAGTTGTTCCGCGTTGCGCGCCGCGACGTCGCGATCCACCACTTTGACCGCCGCCCCGCTCTCGACAATGGCGCGGTGGAAAAGCCCCTTGGCCGAGGGCATGGCCAGCAGCGTCTCCACCTTGCGTCCGCCGCCGGACTGGCCAAAGATGGCCACCGTGTTGGGATCGCCCCCAAATTGCGCGATGTTCGCGCGCACCCATTTCAGCGCCTGAACGATGTCCAGCATGCCGGCGTCGCCGGAGGCTGCGAAATCATCGCTAAATGAGCTTAAGTTCGCAAAACCAAGAACATTGAGGCGATGATTGATCGTCACAACGACCACGTCGCCGCGCCGCGCGAGATTCGTCCCGTCGTTGTCGGGCGACGATCCCGAACCGGTGGCGAAGCCTCCGCCATGGCACCAGAACATTACTGGGCGCTTGCGCCCACTCTCGGCAGCGGAGGCCACGGCCGGCGTCCATATATTGAGCACCAGGCAATCCTCGCCTTCCGCGGGCAGGTTTTCGCCCGAGATTGTTAGCGTGCCCGGCGGTCGCGGCGGAGCGGCCGGGTCACGCTGCGGCGCGCTGCTTCCATAGGCAAGGGCATCGCGCACGCCGCTCCAGTCAGCCGGTTCCGCAGGCGGCATAAAACGGTTCGCACCGGCGGTGTTAGCCCCATACGGAATACCCTTGAAAATTTTGATTCCGCCGTTGTCGACGCCGCGAATTTTGCCAAACGCAGTTTCGGCGATGACAAACTTCTCAGCTTGCGCATTCAAATCCTGCAAGAAAACGCCCCCGGAAACGGCGAGGGCGGAGAGATGCTTCAGGAAACTGCGGCGCGTGGCTGGAGAGACGCGAAAGGTTGAGGTCATGACGGTCTCCTTGCGAGCGATCTTATCACTCCAGTCAAACTCTTTAGTGCAGTGGCGCTGCCGATTGTCAGGCCGGAACGGAGGCGCAAGTAAGAAGCTGCTTTTTATTTTTGCGCCTTCAGATCTTTGAAGTCTTCGCGCACTTTGTCTATGCCTTCGCGATAGGCGGGGGCATCGCCGTACGGAAGGAAGTGCGCATACCGGTCATGGGCATTTCGAATTCGGCGCGCATGCTTGATCGGACACCAGTGCTGTTCGGTGCGGCCTGCAATTTCCACTGCGTAGGCGAGCACGCCGTTCCCGTACGAGCAGTACATGCAATTGAATCCCTCGACAGCGTTCAGGTATCGCAATTTGTTCCGGTCGATAGCAATGTAATCCCTGCGCCTGGCTTTGGGGATGCCGTAGACGGGGAAGCAAACGGCTTGGTAGACGGTAACGAATAGATCGAGCAGCACGAATGGAATAATCACGGCGTAGATGAATGGTGCAGTTAGAATGGCCAAGATTCGGGAATGCAGGACGTAACGGACCAGCGAAGTCTTAAGCCGGCGATGCTCCCGTTTGATTTCCGTGGAGAACCATATCTTTCCCTGGCGCAGCTCGTAAAATTCCGACTTGATCTCTTCTTCTATTTTCTCGATGACCGGAAGATGGTGCAGGGGGTCGGGCTTCTTCGTAGGATCGTCGGCCACATTCACCTCGCACAGGTGTAGTCGCGGAACAAGAGTCAATCACTTCTACACTTATCCCGGCGGCTTTCCTATAGGGAATTCGCCCGATCGGCTGACAAGAGAAAGAAAGCTTCAACACAGAGAACATAGAGAACACAGAGAAAACCTGGAGAAAGGTTCTCTCTGCTTTTCTCTGCGTCCTCTGTGTTAAAGCTTTTTCGTGCGAGGCGGCGAGTGGAACGTTCCGAAATTTGCAGGTCAGCGGCAACCTGCGGCATGATTGCGCCCATGGAAGGCGCCGAAACGAAAAAGAACTTTGCCGGGCTGCGTGTCCTTTCGCTGGAAAGCCGGCGCGCGCCCGAAATGGCCAAGCTGATCGCGAATCATGGCGGCGACCCGGTCGTCGCGCCGTCCATGCGTGAAGTTCCTCTCGAAACCAACACGGAAGCCCTGGCGTTTGTCAGG
>Ga0210409_10003864_pt1 | contig 16451 bp, 14 predicted proteins | sample IncBWH17MmetaG_FD_161649 | JGI IMG/M metagenome (GOLD analysis project Ga0210409, IMG submission 161649) | Forest soil microbial communities from Barre Woods Harvard Forest LTER site, Petersham, Massachusetts, United States - Inc-BW-H-17-M | ecosystem: Environmental > Terrestrial > Soil >...
TGCGGAGATTTAAGCAAATGCACCGCTTCGTGGATGAACCGAACGCAACCACTACCCTGTATATCGGCGCCGAGAATTGGCCCACGCCCATACCGCTCGTAAAAACGGGCAATGCATGGTATTTCGACACCGACGCGGGCAAGCAGGAAATCCTTTTCCGCCGAATTGGCGAGAATGAGATGTCAACGATTCGTGTTTGCCAGGAACTTGCGGCGGCCGAAAAGGAATATCATTCCGCGCAGCATAACGAGTACACCTATATAATTTATAGCGATGAAGGCCAACACAATGGTCTTTATTGGAAAACCGGTGAGGGCGAACCTCCCAGCCCCATCGGACCGCTGTTGGCTTCGGCCGTGGTTGATGGCGATGGCAAAGGCCGAGACGGCGCTCAGGCTCCCTTTCGCGGCTACTTTTTCCACATTCTGACGCGTCAGGGGAAAAATGGCCCAGGCGGCGCAAAAGACTACATCTCAGACGGAAAAATGACCGGAGGGTTCGCGTTCGTGGCGTACCCGGCGGAATACGGCTCGTCCGGCGTGATGACATTCATCGTGAACGAGAATGGCGAAGTTTTTCAGAGAGATCTCGGCAAGAAGACCGAAATGCTCGCCAAATCCATGAAGGAATACAACCTCGATTCCAAGTGGCAAAAGGCTGAAGAGCCGCAGGAAGAGACTGCTGCCGGCGCGCAGAAAACCAATCAGTAGAAGTTGAGGTGGTGCGCGAGATGGTGGAGGGCCGCTAGCCAGGCGTTCGAAGATTCGAAGAGAAGATAAGACGCGATCGTGGCAGCGGTAAAGTACGGGAAACGCGGTACAGACAATTAAGAGCGGACGCATGCTAAACTACCGGGCGTGACGCTAAAGGCCCACCTACTCCTGGCAGGCGCAGCCATTTTCCTCACAAGCTGCGCTGCGAGCGCACAGCAAGCTTCTGACAAGTCCAATCTTCCGGATACTCCGAAACCGCAACAGAATCCGAATGGCGCAAACCAGGATCAGCAGAAGAACTTTCTGGCTACTCCGTTGGGGCTGATCACGAGAAGGTCCTACATGTATCCCGAGCTGGCAACCACGCCAGGACCGCTGAGTTCTCTACAGAAATTTGAGCTCTTTCTCGACAAGAGCGTATCCCCGCCGCAATTTCTGGGTTCGTTAGCCTTCGCGGGAATCAGCCAGGCACGAAATACGCTGCCCGGCTACGGGCAGGAAGCGTCGGGATTCGGCAAGCGATTTGGGTCCTCGATGGCAACAGGCGCCTCCAGCCATTTTTTTGGGTCGTTTCTCTTGCCGACGGTGCTGCATGAAGATCCGCGATTCTTCGTGAAACTGAACGGCGGATTTAAGGCGCGAGCCGGATACGCGCTGCGCCGGGCGTTGGTGACTCGCACCGATGCAGGAAACGAAACGTTCAACTGGGCGGGGACCTTGGGGCCGCTGGCCGCAGAAGGACTGGCGAATACCTATCTTCCGGATGCGCAAAGAACGGTGGGAAATACGTTTGAGCGCTATGGGGTCCGCATCGGATTCAGCGCGGCGAACAACCTTTTGAAGGAATACTGGCCGACGATTTTCAAGAGATTGCGCATCGGCAAGGTCGCTCCCGGATTGCAGCCCGATACCACGCAGCCAACGCGGACGGGCGGCCCGCCGAATGTTTCGTGACGGCAAGGCTAACGGCTGCGGCGCTTGGGGCACGCAACGTAATATAATAATGGGGAAGAGCGGGGCTGTAGCTCAGATGGATAGAGCAACGGTTTCCTAAACCGTTTGTCGGGAGTTCGAATCTCCCCAGCCCCACCAGTTTATTCCTGATTCGACAGATCAAAAATAATCTGCGCGCAAAGTCTCTAAACTTTGCCGTAGTCCACAACGAAAACGGGAGAATGGCACCGCTATCAGCGTGTGACGGCGGCAGTGATATAATGTCCGCGAGATGCGCTATGGATAAGTCAACCTTGATAGCCACATCACTCACGGTTCTTCTGGTATTGGGTTTGGTTGCCTATCGATTGCTTTGGGCTGCATCTTCTGTAGCTGCCGCGGATGGGCTCGGTCGATTTTCAAAATTGCCGAAAGGTGTGCGACGCTGGCTTTTTGGCGAACGCAACGATGCACCCCATTGATGGCGAGAATTGTTTTTCAGTTTGGCACGCCATCGTTCGGAGGGTGGAGAGCTTGAAAGCAACTGCCAGACGTAAAGAAGATAGAATGAACCAAGCGATTCCAGTTCGTACCCGGCCTGCAAATGTAGCCATGCTTGCCATGCTGACAGTCCTTGCTTTGGCGATCGCGCCTGCATGCGCACCGCTTTGCGCTGCGAAGATTTGTCCTTCCGGCACTGGGCAAGGGCAATGTCACGAGATGGCAAATATGGGAGCCGACGGCAGCGAACGGCTTGTTGCGCCGAACAAGGTTTGCGGCGCTTCCGAATTTTCCGCGGTGCTCGTCAAGGCCAGCGGGCAATCTTTGCTTTCGCAGGAATTACGGAACGATCCCTCACAAGCGCTTATCAATGGCTCGTCCGCGCAGAGCCTTGCTAGCTTGCATGCAAGCCCAGAGCGTTGGGACGTGCATCGAGTTCCAATAAAGTCAGGGAATCCCCTTCTCCTGACCACGATTCTTCGCATCTGAAGTTCTCCTTCCGAATCTATCCATCAAACCTAGTCCATTAATCCAGAGCGTGAGCATCACACAATCGCCACGCGGTGAGAACAACGGCCCGCCTCGGAATGCGAGCCCTGCCTTTGCTCGAAGAAGGGCAGATTCGTTGGGAAATTGTGGACCAATCCAAATCGCAAACAGTGTGAACGGCAATCACGGAGGCAAGAATGAGCGGCACGAGAAGAAGATTTTTTCAGGACGCGGCGTTTTTTGGTGCGGGGTTTCTTGGATTGACGGAAGCTTTGCGTGGCGACGCGCAGTTAAGCGACCCACAAGCCGCACGAGCCATTGAACAAGGACGCCATCACAGTCCGTATGGCAACCATAAGAAAACGGAAGCGGCGCCGGCAGGGCCAGATCCTTTTTTGCCGATGGTCACGCCGGACGTGGCGGATCTACCGCACGAAATGGATGGCAGCGTGAAGGTTTTTAAGCTTGTAGCCGAGCCGGTAAAGCGGAAAATCGCGCCGTTCAAGACGATTGACGCGTGGGGTTACAACGGCAGCTGCCCGGGGCCAACGATTCAAGTGCAGCAAGGCGAGCGCGTGCGCGTGATCTTCGAAAACAAATTGCCAGAATCCACTTCCATTCACTGGCACGGACTGGAGGTGCCCATCGAACAGGACGGCGTTCCGTGGATCAGCCAGAAACCTATCGCGCCTGGCGAAAAATACGTTTACGAATTCACGGTGCATCAGGAGGGGACCTTCTTCTATCACTCCCACGGAGCGATGCAGGAAATGATGGGGATGATTGGATTTTTTGTGGCGCATCCGGAAAAGAGTTACAAGCCGCGTGCGGATCATGATTACGGGGTGATCTTACAAGAATGGGCCGTCTTGCCGAACAACACCGTGCCGAATACGGCGGCGATGGAATACAACTGGCTGACGTTTAACGGTGTTTCCGCGCCGGCGATCACCCCGATGATCGCGCGGCTCGGCAGCCGCGTCCGGCTCCGCATCATCAACATGGGCATGGACCATCACCCCATTCATTTGCACGGAAATCAATTCGTCATGACCGGAACCGAAGGCGGCCGCGCGCCGGAATCAACGTGGTACCCGATGAACACGGTCTTGGTAGGTGTGGCGCAAGCGCGCGTCGTGGAATTCGAAGCGAAGTATCCGGGATCGTGGATGGTGCATTGCCATCTGCCGCACCACATGATGAACAACATGATGGATCTTCTAAAGGACCGCGCGATCGAGACGGCCAACACGAACGACGCAAAAGCGATGAGCCAGATGGAAACGCTTGCCAAAAGCGTGCCGTTCGAACACGTCCACCACTCCCCGATCGCGGCGAATGCTAACGCCGTGCCCGGCTTTCCGCAGGATGCCTTCATGGAAATGGGAATGGATGAAGCCGTGGCAAAACCGGAGACACACGGCCTGCCGCCGAATTGGAGCGCAGGGATGATGGGCATGATGACATTGATTCGCGTGCTTCCCGATCGCGAGTACGAAGAGATGACGCACAGAATCAAAACTACCGGCACCCCAGAACAAAAGGAGCACTCCCATGGCTCGTAAAACAGAATCTCTGTCCAGCCTCCGATTCCTTTTCTCTGTGCCCTCTACGGCGTCTGTGTTGAAATCCCCGTTAACCGCATCCCTATTTCCCATGCGAAAGAAAGCCTTGACGCTCGCTACAACGATTCTCTGTTCGACGATGCTGGTAATTGCAGCCCAAGCGCAGGAGAAAACTCCGCCGATGCCAATGAACCAACAAATGCAGCACAATCACGCCGATGTGCCGCTTGCGAAGCCGGAGTATCCGCGAATGGGGCGTGCGCAGGAGCGCGCGGGGGCGCAGGCTGTGACGCTCGAGCAAATGGAGAAAATGGCTGGGGAAACGAATCCCACCTTGCGCCAAGCGGAAGCCGAAATCCGCGCGGCCAAGGCGCGGCAGCAGCAAGTGGGGCTGTACCCGAATCCTTCCGTAGGCTACACAGGCGATGAGATACGGGGTGGGTCGGTTGGAGGAGGCAAACAGGGATTTTTTGTGCAGCAGACCATCGTGACAGCCGGAAAACTCGGCAAGAGCCGCGAGGTTTTGGGTGCAGAGGCCAAACTGGCGGAAATTGAAGCGCAGGAACAACGCACGCGCGTCACAACCGCGGTGAAAATGGCGTTTTTGCGCGTATTGTCGGCGCAGGAATGGCTGGAGGCACGGCGCGATTTGGCAAAAATTGCAGAAGATGCCACGCAGACGCAAAGAGAATTGATGAACACAGGGCAGGCGGACGAATCGGAAGTGCTGGAAGCGGAGGTCGATGCGCAACGCATGCGCATGGCGGCGCGCATGCAGGAAAACACTTTGCGCGAAGAGTGGCGTTCGCTGGCGGCAGTGATAGGGCAGCCCACGTTGCCGATCTCGACGGTGACGGGTGACCTTGAGAGAAACTGGCCGGAACTAAATGAAGAAGAGGTCGTCGAGACGATTGCGAAACAGAGCCCTGCCGTGCAGATCGCGGAAACCGCGACGCGTCGCGCGCAATCCGTCCTGACGCGCGCCCAGCGCGAGCCCATTCCGGACATTTTGGTGCGCGCGGGGATGGAATACAACCACGAGACTTTGGGAAGCGTGCCCTGGGCCAAAGGTTGGGAAGGATTGGCTGAGGCCAGCGTGCAGATCCCGATTTTCAACCGCAACCAGGGCAACATCGTGGTGGCTCTCGCGGACATGGACCGCGCGGAGCAGGAAAAAATCCGCGTGGCACTTACGCTGCGCGAACGCGCTGCCACCGTGGTTGATGAGTATGCAAACGCGAAGCTAATGGCCGTGGAGTACCGCGAGGAAATTCTGCCGCATGCGAAGAAAGCCTACAGCCTGCTGGTGGACAAGTACGGGCTGATGCTGGCGTCCTACCCGCGCGTGCTGGAGGCGCAGCGTAAACTCTACGAATTACAGATCGAGTACATCGCGGCGCTGGAAGGCGTGTGGACCAACGGCCTGGCCTTGCAGGGTTATCTGCTGACGGACGGACTGGAAGCGCCATCGCGGCCCGGGGAAGTCGATCGGCCCATCCGCGAGACCAACGTGCCAATGCCGGAGCGCAGTATGTCACCCGGCGAAGGGCTACCCCGGCCTTAACCGCTCTTCTGTCATATATATATAAAGGTTCCCAGAACCCTGGCGCGCGGAGGGACGCACGAGTCAGTACCGTCCCAGTCCGGGTCCAGCACGTGTCGAGTGCGAAACACTAGTACCCCGGTAGCGTTGACCAACTGAAAATTTAGTGGGTACTGTGCATGATAGGGCGTCCGGGTGTCAGCAAACGTGTCCTCGATGGACCGCCGATTTAATATTTGAAAATGACTGGCTGAGATGCGGGCGAACGGGGTCCAAGTGGCGTAGGCGGATGACGAAATAAGACGATGACAACAGGTTTAAAAGCAGGACGCTACGAAATTGTGGGCGAGTTGGGCCGCGGCGCCATGGGTGTGGTTTATAAGGCGACGGACCCGGTGATTGGGCGCACGGTCGCGGTCAAAACCATCAAATTGAGCGAAGAAGGCACGGGATTGTCGCGTCCCGAGCTGCTGACACGGTTCCAAACGGAGGCGCGCGCGGCTGGTTTGTTGACCCACCCGAACATCGTGGTGGTATTCGATGCAGGCGAAGAAGACGGCCTGTACTACATCACTATGGAGTTGGTGGAAGGCAAGAGTTTGCAAGCGCATCTCGATGGTGGGCAAGCGTTTGCGCTGCCGCGCGTGCTGCGCATCATGGAGCAGACCTGCAGCGCGCTGCAGTTTGCGCATGAGCGTAACGTCGTGCACCGGGATATCAAGCCGGCCAACATCATGCTCACGGGTGACGACACGGTGAAGGTCACCGACTTCGGTACAGCGAAAATTTTGCAGTTCGGCACCATGCAGCAGACAGCTCATGTGATGGGCACGCCGAGCTACATGTCGCCAGAACAAGTAAAGGGCCGCGCAGTTGATGGACGAAGTGATATTTTTTCCCTAGGCGTGCTTCTGTACGAAATGGTGACCGGCGAGAAGCCCTTTCCCGGCCAGAACATCACCACGGTCATCTACAAGATCGTGAACGAAGAGCCGGTTCCTCCGCGGCAGATTGACCCGTCGATTCATCCGGGGATCAGCGCGGTGGTGATGAAGGCGCTGGCTAAGGAACCGGAAACGCGCTACCAGAGCTGCCGCGAAATGCTCGAGGATTTGCGGAATTACCGCAGCATTGCGCCAGGAGGGAGCCCGGATAAGACTATGGTGTCGGGCGGTCCAGGTGGACTGGGAGCGCCGAACGCGACGGTTCCTCTCAGCGGAACAGGCGTGGGCGCGCAGGGCGGCCGAAGCTACCAAGCAGAAGATCCCATGACCGTGGCAACCACACGTTCACTGAATGCTCGCGCTTCTAGCCCCACGCAGACGCCCGTCGTGCGCCGTACTGGTCCGATAACACCGCTCGCCCCGATCGAAGAGCCGAAGAAGAAGAGCGTCATCGGCAGCATTTTCATCGCGCTGGTTCTGATCGGCGTGATCGCGTATGGAGTGCAGAAGCTGCGGCCGGTAATTGAAGATGCCCGGCAGAGCAACGCCGCACAAAAACGCGCCGACAAAGATTCCACAGCGGCTGCGCCAGTGGATGGGGTAACGAACACGACTCCCGCGGTTTCAGCGGGAAATGAAACACCAGTAGCAGCGAGTCCCGAAGTAGCTCCGGCTGAAAAGAAGCCAGCAGAAGCTCCTGTAGAAAAACCTGCACCGAAGAAAAGCGAACCGGTTGTGAGCGCGCAAGCCGCGGAGTACAAGGGGCGAATTGAGGAAGCCATTTCGGAAAAGGGTTTGACGGGACGTGCCAAGGTGCAGGCGATTGGAAGCACGCTGATCTTGGCGGGAAAACTGCGTCCCGCGGAACACGGCGCGCTGCTGAAATTTTTGCGCGACGCGCCGGCGAGCGTGCGGGTGGTGGATCACATCGAGTATGAAGACGCGCCCGCCGCTGATAATGGACATGACGCGGACGGAGGGCACCCTGTTCCCACGGGGGGCCGCGGAGCGATCCACGTGGTCACGGATCTGGTTGGTGCCACGGCAGTTCTGCGCGGCCCGGCAGGTCGCGTCGTGAATCAGTGCCAGACGCCATGCAGCTTCAATGAGCTTGGTCCCGCGCAGTACAGCCTAGAAGTGCAAAAAGAGGGTTACCAGCCGATGCAGACCGCGCTTCAAGTGAAGGCGGGCAGTGTCGTCGACCAGAAGGTGACGCTCGAATCCCTCGCAAAGGGGTTGCTCCTGACCAGCAAACCGGCGGGGGCGGATGTCTTTATCAACGGAGCGAAGCAATCCGGTCAGACCCCTGTGACGCTGCCACTTGCGCCGGGCTCGTACAACCTGGTGCTGCGCATGCCGGGCTACGACGCATACGCCGGAAGCGTGCAAGTAAAGGACAACATTCAGACGCAGCTTGACGTGCCACTAAAGGAAAAATCCAACGTGAAGGTGGCGTGGGCGGACGTAGAAACGACTCCCAAGGGCGCAGAGATCTTTGTGGATGGGCAAACGACAGGACAAACGACGCCAGCGCGGGTACAAGTGCCGGCGGGCCTACACACAGTAACCATTAGGCTCAACGGCTACCAACAAGTGAGGAGAACTTTCCAGGCGACCGAAGGTGGCACAGTTAACATCACCAATGTGACGCTGCAGCCGAAATGAGCCGAGTCTGCGCCAGAAGCGCCGGGCTAGCGACTTACAGAGCAGTTGCTAAATGCCAATTGAGATAGGTTCCCCCCTACTAGGAACGTAACTTTTTGTAACCACCCCATCTCACGGATTCCAAGACCTCGGAATCAACCTACTCAAAACAAGCAGCTTAGTTCCCAAATGAGGGGGCAGGCAGCGTGCTTGCTTTATAGGCAAGGGTACCCTGCCCTCGCGCTCCTTTCCTTTTGGGGAGTATGCAAGGCAGAGGTCCCTATTTCGCCGGTTGGTTAAATACGGGCGTCGGTTAGATGTGGGCGACGGAAGCAAAAGGGGAAAGCCTTGGTACTTCGGGCCATCATGCCGGTGGAGGAGCAGCGCTACGACGCTGAATCGCACCCGCACGCCGAGTCACACGTACGAAACGCGTCGCGGCCACTTTCTGGCGCCGCGCCCGGCGTAAGCTCTCCTACCCCGGATGCACGGACGGCGGGCCTCATTCATTCCCTGCGATGCCTTCATCTGCTGTTCCGCTCGGAACGCCTCTATGACAGGAACCACCCTCGCCGGCTGCAAAGTTTGGACGCCTCGTATGAGACATTGCACGATCTCGCGGGCGCGCTGAACGGCATTGAAATTCATATTGAGCGCAGCGGACTGGTGGCGCCAAAGCTCAGCGACGCGCATCTTCCAGATGTGCGAGGCGAAATGCAGTCTCTTGCGCAGGATTTGCAGCGCGCGGGAATTCAATCCCTGGCATTCGCACGACAATTTCATGTAGGCGAACTGGACACGCTCGCGCAACTCTTCAAGGCATCATTGCTAAGATCAGAGGAGTCTATAAAGCGCGGTGGAAGCAGCTGGTGGGCCGCACGATTCCTGGAGAATCGCGTGGAAGGGATTTCCATTAACACGCAAACGGAACGCAAAGTGGATACCGTGCTGGCCAGCCTGATGGGCGCGCTGGTGGCCTACGGCGGAAACTCGCCACGCGAGGTCAACGAGACTCCCATTTTGCCGCCGGAAACCGACGATCTTATAGGCGCCTTGCGTTTGATTGGGCGTCTGACGCCACCGCTCGAGGCGGCACGCGGGCTTGCTCCGGAAGAGGCAGCGCGGGCGATTCACAGAGCGATGGAAGATGCGAGCCGCGAGACGGTGCGCATGCTGCTTAGTTCGATTTCGCAGTATGCTCCGCGCGAGGGCGAGCGCCCGCAGCCATACCTGCTGCGCCTTTCCGTGAGTTTGATTCTCGAGTTCCTCGGAGCGGAATTTGCCGCCGGAACGCTTGCGCCTGCTGCCGTGCGCCAGACATTTCATAAACTGAGCGACGTGCTGGTCGCTTCGGGCGGATATACCGGCCCGCATTCTTCGCAGCACCTGACGCTGCTGGCGACTACCTGGGCCAGCGACACGCACAGGGAACAAATTGTCGAGAAATTCTGGCTGGAACTTCCGCCCAGAGAGAAGTCTGCAGTGCTGCGCGGACCAGAAGTGTGGAGTGTGCCCGTTGTTGCGTTGAAGCGAACGCTTGGGCAATTGGCTGAAGCGGGAGCGGACGCTCCGCGGCGCGAGGCGCGAAACATTCTGCTGAACTACTCGAGGCGCGTGGAAAACGAGAACGTCAACGCACGGCGGGCGGTGGCGGCGGGATTGAACGAAATGACGCCGATCATGGAATCGCTCTGGCCCAATCAATTGCCAGAGGATTTGAGCCGCGGAACGATGAAGGCTCTGGAGAAGGAAACCATTCCGGAGACCGCAGCGCTGCTGGCGGCTTTTCTGGAAACGCTGGGACGCGTGGCCGTGATTCGCGCGGATTACGCGGGCTTCGAAAATATTTTGATCGGCTTGGAACGTGTGCCGAAGGATAAAGAACACGATCACATGTCCGCGCTGGCGCACCGGCTTGTGGCGCAGGACCGCTGGCTGCTTCTGGTGGATGCGGCGCTGGCCAACCGGCCGCTCGATCCAGTTTTGCCGCGGCTTCTGCAGCGCGATCCCGAGAGACTGCTCGATCGCCTGACGCTACTTTTGACGGAACCACGCGGCACGGAAATGGTGCCCGCGATGGCGCGGTTGCTGCGCACTATCGGTGTGCCGGCACTGAACCTTCTTGAAACGCGGCTGTATGAAGCGCGGAGGCAACGCGTGAGCGCCGCGATTAAACTGCTGGCCGCCACCGATCCGGAACGCTTATTGCGCGGTCTTGCGCGGGCGCTGGCAAGCTGGGAATGGAATTTGCAAGACCTGGCGGTGAGCGAACTTTCACGGCCGGCCCTTGCCAGTTCGTCACACAGCGCGGCTTTTGTCTTCTCCGCGGTTCTGGCGGACGCTCATCCGCTGGTCGTTCCGATGATGATCGATCAAATTGGCTTGGCGCAGGAGACGACCGCCGTGCCGCAATTGATGGAGATTGCCGCTGGCGAGCATGAAGTCTTGCGCGACCTCTTTGTGCGCATCAAGGCGATCGAAGCGATCGGGCGCATGCACGCCGGCGAAGCAGCGGAATTGCTGCGCATGCTGGCGGAGGGCCGCGAAGGGCTTGCGTTTGCCGAACCCTCGGGATTGCGTGCGGCGGCGGAAGATGCGTTGGCTATGATGGAAAACCGGCCGTCTTCGGCGCGGGCGCGGGCGGCGTTTGAATCGGCGCCGCAGACCAATACCAGTTACGTTGTGCCACGGAGGTATGTACGAGTTCCTCTGGAATCGCCGTTGCGGGCGCAGATTGACGGCTCACAAGCAGGCCTGGCGCGCGTGAAGACTATCAGCCTGGGCGGAGCGTACCTGGAATCACCCAAGAAACTTAGCGTGGGAGATTCGATCAAGCTGGAGGTTCGTTCGGGGCTGCGCAAGATTCACTTCACCGCTGTGGTCCGGAATCTCGGTCCGGATGGTAGTGGTGTCGAATTCGTGCATATGAAGGATGAAGACCGCGAGAAGCTTCGCAAGCTGGTGCAACGCCACTTGCAGTTCTAAGTCAGCAGTCCTCCTCCCCCTGTATTAGCAGTGCCTGTCATGGCTTGTGTTTGCGTTGTGTGGAGGGGCCCCCTCCCCCTTTTTTTGTAAGTGTTCATTCTAAAGACGCTTAAAGTCGCTTGTTTTTATATATCCAGGAAAGTGTTCATTCTAAAGAACTTGAGTGCCCCAATTTGCGCCATAATTGTGCAGGTCTCGTAAGTGTTGCGAACAAAAGGCTTAGGCCAATTCGCGGACGTCAGAAAGCAAAAACGCCAGCAAGACGCTGGCGCTGCTCGAAAGGGACGCAATAATATCCAAGGTCTACTATATGCTGAGAGTAATAGATCGTCAAGGAAAAAATGAGTAGTGGGCCAGCTTTCGGTTAGCTCGTCACTCGGCTAGAAAACAAAGCACCATTTACCTATTTCGAAGGAAGCGCGTCTCGGAGAATTTTAACGTTCTGCGCCACGCTTCTGTTCGCAGCGTCAATCACAATATGTTCGCGATTCCACGGGTGATATTCGCGCGAGATTACCTCTTTCCAAGTCGGCAATCTCAATCCAGAAATGTCCGGTAGCCGCGTTTCCACCCGGGATCGATGTTCACGAGAATCTGAACAAATAACCTCGATTTCAACGGTTTCTGCTTGAGCATTTTGCCCCACTTTAAGCCAAGCATCGCGCGTGATGAGCAGCGGATTAACCGAGTCCGCAACCACTGTGCGGCCGATGCCAAGGTTGTCTCGCGCAATAGCATACCCAATCCGATAGCCTGCCTCATCTAGAGGTGGTGGAACCACAGGAGTGCAATCCCGGATCGCCTGTTCAATCGAGTCGATACGTATATGCATTGCACCGATCTGACGCGCGAGCTCTTGAGCAATCGTTGTCTTACCGACGCCTGACAGGCCGCCAAAGATAACAAGCACCGATCACCGCCTTCCGCCATCTTGCGTCTGGGGTTCTTTCGTCCGACATCCGAGAGTACATCGGAATCCCCGGTTGTACGGTAATCCAGCGGGCAATCGAGTGGATCGTCGGCAACTCTTACCTTCGGATTACTCCCGGGTGGCCCGTCATTCGCCAAGTGGGGAATCCTTTACGGCATAACTCTTCACTCGGCAGCCTCTCAAGAGTAATCGCATTTTTGCTCTTACTGGATGAGTCTTCGCGGGATGCCTCCGGCAGGGCCGGAGCACGGGAATTCGGTTGGCCAGTTCAACAGATTAATCAAAGCTTGCGTGACATGGAGGCGTTGTAACCAACTCCTTCCTTTCGGTGTTGCCGCAAGAGAGCTAGACGGAGCCGACTGCTTTACGGTTGAGGAATTTGGTGTCGGCAGCGAGGCCGAAGGCTTCTAGCAGATTGGTTTGCACTTGCTTTGAGACGGCGTTGATCTGGTCCACACCGTTGCTTCGGGGGCTAACCACATACCGCAGCTGCTTCTCTCCCGCAGGAGTTTCGATAATCCGCAGAACGGCGTCCGCAACTTCTTGCGCATCCGCGGTAGTGGAGGAAAGTGCCGCGTTGATCTTCGCTGGGATCTCCTTGACCGCGCCATACGTATCGGTGCGCGCCTGGTCGGCAGCCGTCACCATATTGCCGAAAACAGCAGTCTGATAAGCCCCGGGTTCGACAATAACAGATTCAATTCCTTGCGCGGCAAGTTCGTAGCTGTACGCCTCGGCCAACGCCTCAAGGGCAAATTTGCTGGCGCAATAGAAACCCACGGAAGGAAGAACCACGCGGCCGGCGACGCTGCTGACGTGCATCAGCACGCCGCTGCGTTGGCGCCGCATGTGCGGGAGCACGGCGCGATTTACGCGAACCGGACCAAGAAAATTCGCGTCCATCAAACGCCGCGCCTGTTCGGTGGTGACCCCTTCCTCCAGCCCCGTGAGGTAGTAGCCGGCGTTGTTGATGGCGACGTCGATGCGGCCGGCTTGGGCGATGGCGGCATTCACGGACCGCTCGACCGAGGTGTCGTCGGTTACATCCAAATCAAGGACATGTATTGGCAGTGAATCTTTTTCCGCGAGCGCACGGATTTCAGAGGCATTCGTGGCATTGCGGCCTCCAGGGTCCCGCATCGTTGCGAAGACCGTGTGCCCTTTACGAGCCAGGGTTTCGGTGAACAGTCTGCCGAAGCCGGTGCTGGAGCCGGTAATGAGAACCACTTGCTTGGAATTCACGATGATTCCTCCTTGCGCCTACCGTGGACCAGTTTGATGCCGGAGGTAAAGCGGTTGGTTACTGAATTCAATAGATTGCCGACCAGGGGAAAGGAACGGCGCATGTGTAAGTGGTCCATGGGTTTGGTGCCGACTTTTTTTGTCAGAATAAGATCGTTCGGTTACGCCTTTCAAATGCAGTAGATACAGGACAATGGCGCTTGATGGTTGGGGGCGCGCGGGCCAGTTCCCGAGTTGTCGGCAATCCGGAAATTGGGATCGGTCTCTAAATAAGTTCCGTATAGCCCGTCACTTGGGACAAATCCATTTTGAGCGGCACACGGCAGAGGAAAAGGGTGGCGGAAAGATCGGCAAAAAGAACTTGACATATTCCTATATGGGAATATATTGAAGGTATGGCAAGAGCGGCGACAAACTCGGACGCATTCAATGCTGTGGCGGAGCCGCGGCGGCGGGACATCCTGAACTATCTAGCGATGCAGGAAAGGTCCGTCACCGAGATTGTGGACGCAATGGAGATGGAGCAGCCGTCGGTTTCGAAGCACCTGAAAGTTTTGAAAGGTGTTGGCCTGGTGGAGGTCCGGAGGGATGGTCGGCAGATACTTTACAAGGTGAATGCGATGGCGATCCGGCCGTTGCACGAATGGACGAGCACCTTCGAGCGGCTGTGGAAACACCAACTGCTGCGAATCAAGGAACGGGCCGAGACCAACAATGCGCAGAAACAATAGTCTTGTGGAATTTCAAACGAGGAGGAAATCGTGAGTTCACCCGCACTATCGCTGGAAGCGACAACGATTCATATAGAGCAGGAGATTGAAGTGCGCGCGTCGATCGAGGTGACGTTTGCGGCGCTGCTGGATCAGCTTGGACCGTACAACGAAACTCAAGTGGACAGGCCAATGCCGATGAAGCTGGAAGCATGGCCAGGCGGCAGATGGTATCGCGATCTGGGAGACAACAACGGCCATTACTGGGGAACGGTGCAGGCCATCAAGAAGCCGACGCTGCTGGAAATTTGCGGGCCACTGTTTATGTCCAATCCGGTGATAACGAATCTTCAATATCGGCTGAAGGAATCGGGCGGCGTGACGATCATCTCATTTCGGCAGCACTCCTTTGGTCTGGTGCTGGAGGAGTACAGAAACGCGAAGAATGGCTGGGCGCACTTGCACCAGCTTTTGCGGCAGCGAGCGGAAGCGCCACGGCCCCACTGAGGCGCGCACGACTTGGAAGTTCAGTGGAGGGAAATATGTGCCCAGTATGCATTGCAAGCGCAGCAGTGATGGCCGCCGGAGCAGGATCCACGGGAGGAATTCTGGCGGTGTGCATCGACAAATTCAGAAAATTTTTCGGGGCGAGTGGTCTCCGTCTGTTTCAGAAAATTAAGGAGAAATAAAATGGCAACAAGCAAGAAGATAGACATGGAACACCAGAAAGAGCATCTCGCAATGAAAACACCACCGATCGTGTCGCCGCAGGAATGGGAGGCTGCGCGCCAGCAGCTCCTCGTGAAGGAGAAGGCGTTTACCCGTTCGCGTGACGCGCTGGCTGCGGAGCGTCGGCGGATGCCATGGCTGGCCGTGGAGAAGAAGTACGAGTTCGACGGACCTAAGGGCAAGGCGAGCCTGCTCGAGTTGTTCGAGGGCCGCCCTCAGTTGATTCTGTACCGCGCCTTCTTCGAGCCAGGCGTGTTCGGCTGGCCCGAGCATGCCTGCCGCGGCTGCTCCTTCGGCGCTGATCAGGTCGCCCACCTCGCCCATCTGAACGCCCGCGACACTACCCTCGCGTTCGCCTCGCGTGCGCCGCAATCCGACATCGCGCGCCTGAAGGCGCGGATGGGCTGGACAATGCCTTGGTACACCATCACAGACAGCTTCGACTCCGACTTCGGCGTGAACGAGTGGCACGGCCACAACGTGTTCTTCCGCGATGGCGAACATGTGTTTCGCACCTACTTCATTAATAACCGCGGCGACGAGGCGATGGGGAGCACCTGGAGCTACCTTGACATGACGGCGCTCGGGCGGCAGGAGGAGTGGGAAGACTCGCCGAAGGGCTATCCCCAAACTCCGCCATACAAGTGGTGGAACTGGCACGACGAATACGCCGCCGGCGCCTCGCAAGACCCCAGGTGGGTCAAAGTGGTGGAGAACGCTAAGGTGACGTTGAACCTCAACGATTAGTTAGTACGGTGGCGTACGTGATCGCTCGCGTCGGAGGCGTGCTGGTGGAGGAGACCCTGCTTGCGTTGGTGAGCAGGGTGAGCTTCTGGACGAGTGGTCGGCTACTGGAAGTAACCAGGGGATCGGATCCTGGAATCACTTCCGGGTTGCTCGTCGCCCGCCCAAGGACGACTACGAGGCCGCCGAAGACTCAAACGTAGTCCGAGCTAATGGCCAGATCAAGAAACTTTTACGCAGAGTTCGGTACCACTTTTAAGTGGGAGATTCACGGAAATGAAGCCGTTTGCCGTATCGCGAATGAATTCGAGAAAATCCGGTTCTGCGTTGTCGTTCACGACGTAGCCCCCAATACGAATTTGAGGAGCGATGACCTGGATAAGTTCGCGCGCGAGCGAAGGTTCCTGGGAAACTGGCCAGCCGTCAATCAGAACAAAATCAACGGGACCGCCAAGATCGCTAAGAGTTACGCGCGCGTCTCCCTCTCTAATATCAACGTAGCCCGAAAGTCCAGCGTCCGCCAGATTGCTTTTGGCAGTCGCGATTTTCGCCGGCACGAGTTCTGAGCCAATTACGGTGCCACCGCCATTGTCATGCATGGCTGCCGCAAAATAGAGAGCTGACATGCCGACCGAGGTCGCGAAATCAACGACCCGTTTCGCGCCGATACCGCGGCAAAGCAAATAGATCAGCTCGCCTTGCTCAGGAACAATCGAAAAACCGTATTCCGCGTAGTCATAAGGATCAAGACTTGCGGCCGGATCGTTGTGTGGACCAC
>Ga0210409_10003865_pt1 | contig 16450 bp, 16 predicted proteins | sample IncBWH17MmetaG_FD_161649 | JGI IMG/M metagenome (GOLD analysis project Ga0210409, IMG submission 161649) | Forest soil microbial communities from Barre Woods Harvard Forest LTER site, Petersham, Massachusetts, United States - Inc-BW-H-17-M | ecosystem: Environmental > Terrestrial > Soil >...
AGCCGGGTGCCGGCTGCGGCAGCGGGTACTCACGCAGTTCGTACTTGCCAGGTTGGACCAGCGTAGCGGCGAGAACAGGTGTAGCAGACATCGCTGCGGGTACCTCGCGAAGTGATCTTATTGAGCCTCAAAAGAGCGCAAATCCTCATTTGCAATAAGCGCTTAGAAACGATATCGGCGAAGCCTCCATTTGTCAAGCCAACTTTCATGAGGGAGGTAGTGATCTGCTGGAAAGCAGAAGCTAGACTCAGTTAATGGAATCCAACCGCATGCGCTTCTCTTCCTGGTCAGCCGCCTTGCGCTTCAGCGCCTCGAAGGTTTGCAATTCTTTTCGCGCCTCCTCCATTTGCCCCCGCTCCTTATATAGGCTGAAGAGCACATAGTGGGCTTCTTGCGCGTCCGGATTCGCGGCTACGACCGTCTGGAGCAGCTTCACTGCGTCGTCGGCCTTCCCTTGGGCGTGATAAATTTTGGCCAGGTCTAGCTGGGCGTCGGCGAGTCCGGGTTGTAGATCCAATGCCTGAGACAAGTATTGTTGAGCGGTGTCCAATTTGTTCTGCTGCCGGTAGACGTCGCCAATAAGAAAATCCGTCATGGCATCGCTAGGTGAAATCTTCAGCTCCTCATTGAACTCCGAAAGCGCTTCATCAAGCCGCCCAGCTTCCCGATAAACTAATCCGAGAGCGTAGTGTAGTCCGGCCGCGTCCGGTTTTCGGGCGATGGCCTTTTTGTACTCAGTAATCGCCGCCGGAGTCATGCCTTGTTGCCGGAGCATTTCAGCCCTCAGTTGAAACATGCGGTACGAGTCTGGCGCGACTTTGGTCAACTGCACAAACGAATTCGAAGCCACGTATAGAGATGCCTTTCCTTTAAAGTACAGGGCATCTTGACTATTCGGTTCAAGTTCAGCCCAACGGCTGAGCATCACGAGAGCCTTGTCGTCCTTCTCCTGCCTCAAATACGCAAGCCCCAGATGAGCAACCACCACCGGATCGTCTTTCTTGGTTTCGTAGGCTTTTTCGAGCAACGGAATCGCGCGCTCGACTTCGCCGGCGTTGAAGTAACTCAAGCCCAGCAGGACCTGGGCGTGATCGAGGTGGGGATTAAGTTCAAGTGCCTTCCGCAGCTCGCTGATCGCTCGCGGATAGCTACCTTGCATATAGAGCGCCAACCCAAGATTAGAATGGGCTTCCGCCGATCTAGGATCCAGTTTGACGACCTGCTCATAGACTTTTTCTGCCCGATCGAATTGCTGATCTCTGAGCGCGGCTCGTCCTTGGGAGGAAAGGTCTGAAAGACTCGGTGACTGAGCTGCTGACGGTTTCACCGACATCGAGGTGCACAGGAAGGAGAGACTAAAAACCAGTAAGAAGACCTGCTTCATTGATATCCTCGGCACAAGACTCCGGCAAAGCGAATCGAATCCTCCGTTGTTACGACCGAACGCTGACACTGATTCGATGAGGAGTATTGAGCTCGTAAGCATCTTTTCGATCAGGGTCGCGGACATCCGGTTGAGTATGGCCATCACTGTCGGTTGCGCGAACCTCCAGCGTGTACTGCCCCGGTCGGACGATTTGCCACTCATAGCTCCAGGGCGTCCACACCATGGTCACGGCTGCAGCCGAAAGAGTTGCTTGTTGCCAAGGCCCACTCGGTTGGAGTCGCAGCTCAACTTTTCCGATGCTACCTTCTCCAGCCCAGGCCTCACCCTCTACGCGGTATGTCTTGCCCTGGATCTCCTCTCCTTCGAACGGGCGAAGGAATTTGGAGTTAACGAGCATGCGCGTGATCGGCCGCCTTTCGCCATTCGCCTTAACGGACACGTACTCTTCCTGCTGGAAGTATCCTTTGAAGGGCTGGTCCGAAATCTCAACCCGAGTCAGCCACTTTACCGAGTCCATTCCATACCAGCCCGGAATCACCGCGCGCAGGGGAAATCCGTGATCCGCCGGTAATGGCTCACCGTTCATCTCGTACGCCAGCAGGCTGGAGGGATCCATCGCCTTGTCTAGCGCAATGGCGCGGGCAAAGTGAGTGCCCGGCGGAACAGCCTCGCCATCGCCGGAATCCGCACCATGGAAAACCACCGTGGTTGCGCCCGGCCGGAGTCCCGCTTGCTTAAGCAATTCTGCCAAAGGTAGTCCCGACCACACGGCTGTACCCACACCACCGCCACCCGACCGGTTTCCCGCACACTCCAAAGTGAACGCGCGACGGACGGAGGACGTCAGCAGCAGGTCGGAATATGACAACCTGAGCGGCTTGGAAACCATGCCGCCGATTTCGAGGCTCCACGCATCACTGTTGATCTTCGGCGTAGCAAAATGATTGCGAATAAAAAAGTCGATGTTTGATGTGATCAGATCTTTAGAGATCTCATTCAAAGTTGCCCGAACTTCGCGGCTAGGTGCGCGACTTATGCGCAGCAGCCCCATCATGCCACTGGCGTAGGTTGAGGCCAAACCGCCGGCTGCGATTGCTGCCCGCACGAAGTCGCGTCGGCTGATACTCTTCGCAAAAGTGGCTTTGCCAACGTCAACTAAGCGATTCATGTGAGCACTGTCCAAGACAAATTATTTTAGCGGAGATTGTTTCGGCGTGCTGGCCTCGGATATGAGGCTCTTTGAATCCGATGCTCGAGGCGCAGTAAAGCCCGAGAATCGCGCGGATGACAAAACCGATTGCGTAAACTAGACTGGAAAATCAAACGCAAGGTTGGCCGGGATGGCGGAACTGGCAGACGCAGCGGACTCAAAATCCGCCGGTACTTAGTACCTTGGGGGTTCAACTCCCCCTCCCGGCACCAGCACTTTTGGGGTCAATAGTGGCGCTCACTTCCACAGCGAGCGCCGCATACAAGCCGGGAGCATTAGCTTCGATCTCATAGGTCCCAGGGGGAAGGCCATTGATAGCGAATGCTTCCAGTGCGTCCGACTCGGTCTCCTTGGTTATAGGGCCGTGAAGGACGACTCGAACGCCGGGCAAAACAGCAGGTTCTCCATTTGTGCCCTTCGTGAATACGTCCCCTTTTATTGATCCAGGTGCAGGGGAGCTACCTTGCGCGAAACAAGGTCCCAGGAAGAGCAAGATCGACAATGCGGTACCAACCAACGTTCGCATATGGATGCCCCTCCTCGTCGCCTCAAGTGCAATGCGCCTTCCAAACCACAGGCGTCTCATGCGATTGTCATGAAGGCATTGAGAATACGAGAGATGGAATAAGTTGAAGCAGAAACCCACGTGAAGAGCGAGATGTCATTTGAGGTCGCTCGACTTGACACGTCGAAATCGGTGACAGTCCCGCAATTGTGATGAAGGGAGGAAATGCGCGATGCCGTGCTGTCCGTAGCGGACGCGTGCTCTGGCCGAAAGAAGAAGCTGGGCGAGAACGTTGTCAGCGGACGCCCGGGGAATACTTCGCGTTAATGCAACGAAGTCGAAGTGATGGTGGTCTCTGGGACGATTGCCCGCGCCTCTTTGCTCTGACCCGCATTCACAGCGTAGTCCCGGTGTTCGATAGTGAGAACCTTCTTCCCATACAGCCGTACCTGAACCAATGTCTGGTCCTTCTGCGGAAGCCAGAACCCATCAGTTTTCTGATACTGCCGTACGAAATCAGCGCGTTGGATCCAGAAAGACAGTTTCTTCGCGGGATGGCCTTCGATCCGCACCACAGAGTAGTCGTCTACATCAATCCAAAGCTTACCTTCGAACAAATACTTGTCCTTCCGCCTGGGCACGGCCTCGGCGACGAAGCAACGATACGAACCCACCTGTTGTTCTCCCAGGAGATTTAAGGAATAGTTGTCAGCCGAAATGGCGCTGTCATGATGTTCTTTGCCGGCTGCCGCTTCGATCTCGCTCTTGATCAGCGGATTCAGTGCCATGTTCCGGACCAAGCCTGAGCCAGATTCGGAAGTAACTGTGAATGTCTTTTTGTCCGGCGAGAGAAACTCCATTCGTCCGATTTTCTCGGCATGAACCTTTCCCTTGAGATCGATTACTTGATACGTCCTCAGTACGCTGTAATCGTGCAGCGCGGACTTGCGTTTTTCGTTGTGAGCGGCGAGTTCCGCAAGCACTTGGCTTTCGTTGACGCCAGGCCTCAAGGGCTCGACGACCGCGTCCAATTGCGGTAATTCGTCGCCATCGCTCTGAGCCTTCGTGTCTGCTGCGAATATGGTTATTGCAAGTATCGCGGCTACTGCAAATAAAAGTGCGCCCTTGTTATGCGATGTTGCTGGATCTTTTCGCTCCATGTCTATCTGTCCTTCTCCATTCCTCCTAAAACTGTATCTCTGTATGTTTCGCGATGCATGTTCGCCAGATAAGTCTTAACAAGATCTCACTCGTCTGCTCTGCCCCCACGAGAAACTGGCTTAGGTTGTTTGGGCTTGGCAGCGGGGTATTTGGCTTTCTACAGGCACCTCAAACGACCGCCCCAATATCAACTTTGACGGAAATGTCATAACTGGCAGCATCAGAGTGCGCCAACTTCGGCAGTCTGATGAATCCTAAGCTCAGTGATGGTGCCGACTTGATACTTCGACGTGGACTGGCAAAAAAACCGTAGCGGTCATCAAACAAATACAAAAAGCACCCACTAGCCTCAGCATAAATTGCTCCTCTTGTTTGTCCTACTCGAGCCCTCGTTCTCCTTGTCGATCTAGAAAGCGTAAGCATTGTCGCTATGACTCAGAGTTGGCCACTGATTGTCGCTGTTGGTTCCTGGGAACCTGCCCAGGACGATTGCTTGATCGTTTTGGCTATATTGCGGGCCAGGTTGTGAGTAGCCCGCAAGTTGCTACCGAAGAAGCGCACATCGCCGTTTACGGTGCGCTCTAGAACAACTTTGCCTTCGCGGGTGAGGAGCTGACTCCGCACTGTCAATTTCGTCGCGCCACTCACAGTGGTCACCGCACGGCGCGTTTCGCCGCCAGGCGTGTACTTCTCTACAGTTGTTTTGAGCACCAGCAAATTTGGAACTTCGCTGGCCTTCAGGTCGCCGTCGCGGAGCACCTGCTGGAACTGCTTTGTCTTTTTCAATTCCGCCACGAGATTCTCGTAAATCGCGATTTGGAACGAATAGGCGAGGCCCAGGTTCCCAGGGTCAACTTGGTCGACTTGAACGCTCCAGCGTGTGGCGGAAGCCCCGTTGCCACCAGAGGATTTCGGAGCCGCAGTCTGGCCGGGCAGGCGACCAGGAAGTGCAAGGATGATCGCCACCAATGCGATCCCATAAGCGATCGATGAACCGCATTTAATTGTTTTCATGCCTGGCCTCCGTAGCGCTTTCTTTCGTCGACTGATCTTGGCGGGAATTAATAGTTACGCCCTGAGCTATCAGTTCATTCTTTACACGCTCGCCCTGTCCTTTAGCTAACTGGAGGATCGCCCCGTGAATTCCTCCATCGCTGTCGACATATCTCAGAGTCAGTGTGTCGTACTTCTTGTGGCTGAGGAGACTGACAACTCGGCCACCACCGTACGGAGCCGCAGCCTTACCCAAGGTCAGCGGCAAGCCGCCCACCTGCCGGCTCTCCTCACCCAGGAAGACATCCCGAACAGAACCGATCTTTATGTGTGCGTTAGTTTTCCCGGTCTGCTGAAACTGCAGCAAATTGTCCTGAAAGGATAGAGTCCCGCTACAGTTGCTCTTCGCGTTTTCGAATCCGAGCAGATGCGTGGCTCGAATGCCGAACGGTGCGCTCCCATCATGTCGCTCAGCGGTGTTCTGGGCGGGAACAATGAGGCTGCAGGAAATCAAGAGAGCGAAGAGCCTGACAACGAGGCGGCTGGTAGAGTAATCGTCCCTGTGGTTCCGTGCAACAACAAAATAGTTCATTTTTCAACCTCTCGCAGCGTGGCGGCGGAGGGAAGCTACTGACCCTCTTGAATGCTCGAAGCAATTTCTCTGCCACGACTGCGACCCTTTCTATGCTTTGGCGGAACTCGCTTGTGGCTATTGCGTTCGCATCTCGAAGAGCGCGCCCCAATCCGTCGATCCTCGCAATGAACTTTGTGGTCTTCTCGTCAAGCGGTAGCGGGTAAAGCGCCAACTAACCTATGTCACCCGGCTTTGACAGAAGCGCCATCGCCGATTGCACCAGGGCCAGCACCACCCCCCAATACGATGCAGAAGCGGAACAAGCCGCCACCGATGTTGTGTCACTACTTTGACAGGAACGTCATCTTTGACATCCGAGCTACCAGTTCCTTGAAGCGATACGCGTCAAGTGATGCTGTGCATGTCCCGGCAAAGCGCTTGTGTTGCCAGCACGATGCAGTGGAGGTCGGTTGTCGCCGGACGCTACCGCATCAATCACCTCTAGTGCTGGTGCCAAAGACATCGCGTGGGTTCCGCGTTGGCCACAGCCATCCGGCGATTCGTTGGGGTGTTGACACCTCTTCAATTCGCACTTGCAAAAGGAGATACTGCGCCACCTTGCTTGACGCTGTTATGGAAGCTTGCATGCAGGCACCAGGGCTGAGCGGCGCAAGCATGACTCAGCGATTGTCCAGGCAAAGCGTAGAAAAAGGTTCTGAGATTGGCCACTTGGGTGCCTTCTCGATTGAGCCGGGACTTCCGGGCACCCTTGAGCAGAACAAGGGAATCGCACGAAGGGAGCACAAAACGGCTATGTTTGGTATAACGCGCGAAACTCTCCGCCAGTTTTCCCTAGGCGAAATTCTCCTGCTAATCGCAATGAACCTGGAAACGGGCCGCTTAGCTTCTGAAAACCGCGTCCGTCTAGCGAATGGCGCAGCTTTGAGTAGCTAACCAACAGACGGAGGAAAACGCGCTTACCCATATACCCACACAAGCGGGATTCATGCAGTTACAAGATTCCGCGCGGCTCTTGCGCGCGGTTTTCCCGAACTATCCGGAATTGCGGCCGTGCAATCCCGTGCCCGGGCTTGAAGCCGCGCCGGTCTATCCGCAGGCGCATAACGAAGGGTACTTACTTGCTTCATGACGTAAGCCCAAGAAGCCTACGTTGAAGGTTATGTGCGCGTTGCTGTCTGAACCATCATCTTGACATTGAAGGAAGGAGTTAGCTATGAGCGCGGTCGAATTTGGGTTGGCATCGCAGACACTTCTTGTGGAAACACCGTCGCAAGTGCCGTCGTTCGAGGAGCATTACAAGAGAGCGGAAGCCTTGGTGAGCCCCTACGAAGAACTGTCCCACGTTTCCCGATCGAAGGGATCGATGACACCCGAGACTCGGCTGAAACAGCTAATCGACCTCAATGGGGGTCTCGTCTCGAGAAGTCTTATGGCCAACGCGGAACTGGAGTCGTTTCTAGCGCATATTTCAAAAACGATGCGGCGGATCATGACCTCAGATTTTGCAGTCATTGGCCAATCACGGGTTGAAGACGGGCGATTTCAGGTCATGGCTTTCGATACAGCGGACGACAGTGCTCTGACCCAGGAGTCAATCGAAGGCTTGGCTGAAGGGTGGAGTAACGTGCTGTCTACTGGTGAGGGCTGGACAGGTAAATTGTGCGATCTTAACGCAAACGATGCGGTCGATGACGCAAGCATAGCAGCGCTCTGCATGCAAGGTTGCGTTCTTCCCCTAGTGTCGCGAGAGCGACTTCTGGGTGTGTTCGCCCTCGGGAAGCGTGGCGATAGTGCGTACACCCACCATGAACTCGAGTATCTGCGGCAAATATCGAACCAAGTCGGCGTTGTGCTCGAGAACTTTCTCTTGCGTGCCGAATTGCGAAAACTGAAGGAGGAGGGCTCAGAGAACATGGGTTACGCCGTCGACGAACCAAGCAGCAAGGCGGGTTTTGAAGAAATCGTCGGCCGAAGCGCGGCCCTGCAACGTGTCCTGCGGCAAGTCGAGGTCGTAGCTCCAACCGACTCCGGCGTGCTGATTCAGGGAGAAACGGGCACCGGAAAAGAGCTCATCGCCAAGGCCATTCACAATCGAAGCGAACGGCGTGATCGGCCGTTTATAAAGGTGAATTGCGCCGCCATACCTTCCGGCTTACTGGAAAGCGAATTGTTCGGGCATGAAAAGGGTGCCTTCACCGGGGCGATCGCGCGTAAGCCCGGCCGTTTCGAGCTGGCGGACAAAGGAACCTTGTTCCTGGACGAAGTCGGTGATATTCCCCTCGACCTGCAAGCTAAGCTGCTGCGGGTTCTGCAGGAGCATGAATTTGAACGGCTGGGCAGCACGCGGACGCAGCACGTGGATGTACGCGTAATCGCAGCTACTCACCGTGATCTGAAACAAATGGTTGAGGACGGAACCTTTCGCAGCGACTTGTATTACCGACTGCATGTGTTTCCGTTGATGGTTCCTCCTTTACGCGATCGTTGCGAGGACATACCGTTCATTGTTCGCCACTTCGTGGGCAAGTATTCCCAGCGAATGAACCGGCACATCGAAACAATTTCGGCCCGCGCCATGGAAGTGCTCACAAACTATGCTTGGCCAGGAAATGTGCGGGAGTTGCAGAACTTCATCGAGCGAGCTGTGATCCTTTCGCCTGGATCCTCGCTCCGCGCTCCCTTGGACGAATTAACACAAGAGACAGTTCAGGGTTCACAGACCCACTTATCGACACTTGAAGAGATGGAACGGGAGCACGTGCTGCGCGCCCTGAAGGAATCGAACTGGGTAACTGGGGGACCCAAAGGCGCGGCGATGAAGCTGGGGATGAAACGAACCACCCTGGCTTATCGGATCCGCAAATTGGGGATCCCTGTCCGGCCACAGCTGTGAGAAAAGATCATTTCGCACTCCATAAAGGTGCAATTGAGGTCAAAAGGGCTTCTGCACCTCGATTGCCGTAGCCCATGGTAACACGCCACTTCGCGCCATAGGACGCTGCAGGAAGCCGTCCAGTTGGCGCTCAAGCATAACCACGATAGTAGATAGCGCCTTCAGTCTCGTGAGCCATCTTGTGAATCTTACTTCGATGTGTGACGGGTTGCTGCCGGGCTTGGATTCGACGGTGTTCTTGCCTCCGTGCCATGCCAAGCACTCCCGGTCCTTCCCTCTGGAGTTCTGCGGCTGCGTTACAGGGTGAGCAATGATCAAGAATCCCATCGGTACAGCGAGGTGATGAGCTTTGAAATTCCGGAGTTCTCCTTATCGAGCTGCCCTTCTTGTGCGCACAAATTTCAAAAATGAGCATCTTCCCGTCGTACGGTCTCGGGTGCTATAGCACGCTCGTCTGTTCCCTCCTGAGGGATAGGCCGCGAGATACCCAACCGTCTCATCTTGGCGAGCAGCGTGGTTCGTTTCAGTCCCAGTTTCGCCGCTGCGCCGCGCGGTCCACCGACGATCCAGCCGGCCTGCTCAAGTGTTTCCAAAATCAAAGCGCGATCCGAGTCTTCCCAGGTCATCGATGAGTGGAAAGTTCGGGTGCGATGCAGACTGGGGATCATGAGCTCTGTTTGCATTTTATGCAGTGGGTTCGGGAGCACGCCGTCCCGCGAAAGGATAACCGCGCGTTCCACTAAGTTCTGCAACTCGCGAATGTTGCCAGGCCACGAATACCATTGGAAGGCAGCCACGGTTTCCGGAGGAATGCTGTCCAGATGCTTCCCCATACGGCGGCCAAATAGTTTCACGAAATGGGTCACAAGAGCAGGAATGTCTTCCCGACGCTCTCGGAGCGCCGGCAGCGAGATGGGGAAGACGTTCAGACGATAGTAAAGATCACTCCGAAATTGCCCGCGAGCTATCATCTTGACCAGATCCCGATTGGTCGCGGCCACAAGCCTGACATCTACCTTGTGCGTGCGGCCACTCCCTAATCGCTCGAACTCCTGCTCCTGCAGCACGCGCAGTAGCTTCGGCTGCAGGGCGGGAGGGATGTCGCCGACTTCGTCCAAAAACAGCGTGCCTTTATCGGCCATCTCGAAGCGTCCGATCTTCTGCGCGATCGCTCCGGTAAAAGCACCCTTTTCATGACCGAACAATTCGCTTTCCAGAAGATCCAGCGGAATGGCCGCGCAATTGAGTTTTATAAAAGCGCGCCCGCAACGCTGACTGGCGTTGTGAATGGCGTGCGCGACGAGTTCCTTTCCCGTGCCGGTTTCCCCTTCGATGAGTACAGTCGAGTCGGTGGGCGCAACCTGCTCCACTTGCTCGAGAACAGATTCGAGGGCAGCGCTATTGCCGATGATCCGCTCGAACGTACGCTCGGCCTGATCCGGCTCGGGGTTCACGACTGTTGCGTAATCTCCCACAGACACCTCTACGCTTAAGGCTCCCCACGCGACTGCAATAGCCGAGGTTGCTCACATATCAAATGCAGCGCGGACCCTTTTGAGCAACAGTTGATGATCGAACGGTTTTGCGAGGAACTCGACTGCACCTTCTCTCATTGCTTGGATCCGCATTCTGGCGTCTCCATGGGCAGTAATGAAGATGATCGGAACGTTGGATTCCTCTTCCTTCAGCTTGGCCTGCAACTGCAGACCCGACATCTTCGGCATACGGATATCAACAATTAGGCACGCAGCCCGAGTATGCAAATCGGATTCGAGGAATTCTTCCGCGGATCCAAAGCACCGTGCAACCAGACCAGCCGCTTCCATTAGGTCGCGCAGTGAATCTTGCATGGCCTCGTCGTCATCAATGATCGCTATTAATTTGGACGTTCGGTCCACCGACATATGGGCAGCTTAACGTCATTACTTCACTTGAAGCAATCAAACTTTAGGCTGACTGAACCAGACTTTAGGAGATTAGATCCCTACTATAGACAATCGGGTGAGGGAGGCATCGATTCGCGAAAAGTGGACTATGTGATGGACTTGAGCTTGTCTGCAATTCGGACGAGCTCAGGCAAGGACTTAGCCTGCATCTTTTTCATTGCTTGGCTCCGATGCATTTTGACAGTGGCTTCACTGGCACCGAGTTCTGCCGCAATTTGCTTATTAAGCATCCCGGAAACGACCAGGCTCATCACCTCGCGCTCCCGGACGCTCAATGTGTTGTATCGCTGTAGGAGTTCAGACGTGTCTCGCTGTTTTTCGCGGACGATGCGATCTCGAGTGAGCGATCGCTGAACCGCATCGAGCAGATCTTGATGCCTGAATGGCTTTGTAAGAAACTCAATCGCGCCAGACTTCATGGCCTTGACCGACATCGGAACGTCCCCATGTGCTGTGAGAAAGATGATTGGAATACTTACTTTCCCTCTTTTCAGTTCGTGCTGAAGGTCCAAGCCGCTGATGCCGGGAAGTCTCACGTCAAGAATTAGGCAACTGGGACCGTCACTGCGCGGACTCGACAAGAACTCCTGTGCAGTTCCGAAAGACTTAGAATGCAAGCCGACAGAATCCAGCAACTCCTGGAGAGACTCACGCACATCTCTATCATCATCGACAATGAATACGGTTGGCACATCCTGCGTGCTCATAACGACGCGCCTCAATCACAAGAAAAGTTAAGTCAAAACGTGGCCTCGTTCTATCGTCGATCAAGCGCCGATTGACACCGCCGGTAGATTGTATCGGATGATGCAATGCGAAGCCGCGCAAAGCCTCGGCGTTGGGGGACTCGAGGATGGTTGCGACCTTTCACACTCACCAGATTTCCCCTTGTGTCGAGATCACGGGCTACTATCTGGTTGCAGAGGCCCAGCACACCGGCCTTACCAGAAGTGGCCAATCGGGAGTCTTGGTGAGCTCGTGGCCTGTATACGGGCCAGAGCAGTCGTAAACTGGCACAAGGATTGTTTTCGGTGTGATCACTGGCGTGCCGCTGAGAGAGTGATCTCTCGATACGGTACGCGAACATCCGAACGGTTCCCTTGCAGGTAACGTTTATGCGGCGCGGGGGTAGGATGAAGCTCCAGCATCTGATCTTCTACAAGTAGGCGGCCTGCGCTCCAGAGCCGCGCCAGGGATGCCGGACCTCAGAATATCGACCTCGGCTGTGATCCCTCCACTACGCGATCGGTGAGCAGTCCGTCACTGTAATGTTCCGCCAAGTGGGCCGCGATCGGGACCGGAATCCTCTTCTTCCCCGCGTGACCTGGCGCAAGGGAAACGCACTCCATCATCGCTTTACCAATCAAGGTATGCACTACCGCGCTGGGGTGAGCAAAATCCCGTGTCCGCTTGCCAACCGGATTTGTCGGACGCGTACACCAAGCGCAGCGTCTTCATGTCATGCAGACTTCGGTTCCGGTGCGGAAACGGAATGATCTTCCCGCGCTGCTCTAGCGGAATCCATTGTCCGCCCTGTCTTCGGAACTTCTCAGGTACGTAGAACTCAATCCGTTGTGCCATTGCAGCTACCTTTTCCAACCGCACTCGCACGGAATCTGATCGCAGAGCTTAGACTTCCTGAGTAGTCGCCTGCATGCTGCACACCGGCGAATCCGCATTCCCGCACGAACTTCACGTTTGTTCCTTTGCCTCGTCGCCGTGTAACTAAGCAATTCATCTGCCATCACGTTCGATTGAAATGGAAATCAGATTTACTCGCCATCAGCTGCGGTGGACCTGAACGTATTGTTGCTTGCTTCCTTCTCGTGAAACCGACCCAAGCTGTCTGATGTCAGGCGTCATTTTCGTGACACGACTTACGAGATGACACTTCTCACGCTTGACTCACGGCGATCTGCGGCTGTTGCGGCGCTATTTCTCTGTAACCTAGCCCTTTCAGGTCGTGTTCGTTCCACTGGCATGCAGCGAGGTGATGACCTTTGAAATACGGCGGGCACACTTCGATGGCTCTTTTGATGATCGTGTCTTGGCCCCAAGAATGTTGTCGAATCCGAGCTCGGTAGCAACCGGTTACGCATCGGAGTAAGATTCCTAAGATGGCTCACGAGCCTTTCGACCTGTCTTTCACTCTTGGTTATGTTGAGGTCATTGGACGAAGCCAGTGTCATAGCCAAGGCTAACTAATCGGCCCCTGGGAGACTGGGTTGGCTGCCGCAACCAAAAAGCGTACACAGCGTTCGATCGATGTACCGTCTCACGTCGATTCCATCGACCTCGTAGTCCGTAAAGGCACACTGGTCCCTGGGGTCGAGGAAGTGGCGACCTCCTGGCGGCGTTGTCTAACCGCGCATCACCTCGATCCGGAGATTCAGGCGGCACCGCACATCATCACAGAGAAGGAACTAAGAGACTCCCGCGAGCCCTTGCGCAATCTCATTTTGCACGCCCAGGAGGAACTCGATCGTCTATACGCCATCGTCGGACCACAACAGTATGTGGTTCTGTTATGCGACAGGGACGGGGTTGCCATTCACCACCGCGGGGATGAGTCACTGGCGGATGATTATAAAGATTGCGGGATCTGGCTGGGCGGAGTCTGGTCGGAGCAAATCGAAGGTACGAACGGAATCGGGACCTGCATCACTGACCAACGAGCCACGACGGTACTTCGAGGCCAGCATTTTCGCACGCGCCATTCCAACTTGAGCTGTGCGGGCGCCCCGATTTTCGACCCCCTTGGTCGATTGGCTGCCGTGCTCGATACCTCATTGATGAATCCGCAAACCACAGAGCAGTCCCTCTCTTTGGCCATGGCTGCAACAAAGGTAGCCGCCCGCGGTATCGAGGAGCGTATATTCCGCGAGTATTTCCGACATGCATGGAACATTGCAGCCGCTCCCTGCGGGGGTAGTGATGTAGCGGTTCTGCTCGCGGTGGACAATGATCAACGAATTCTGGGCGCAGACCAGATCGCTCGCCGGCTCTTCGGTCTCAATGACGAAGCGCTGAACCGGGGCATAGCTCTAGCGACGATCTTCGAGTATGATTCCTCGATCTTTCGTTTCAAACGGATGCAAGATGTGGCGGCTCGTCTGCTTCGGACAGGAACTGATGAGCCATGGAATGCCTTGACCACTCCCCCAGCTTGTGGGATGAGTGGCTTGTGTTCTCCGACGGACTCCCTACTTCACTCACGACCGCGATTCGGCATGCTCGCACACCTGCCACTCTCAGTGGATCCGCCCACGAATCGCGGGGGCCTGGCACCAGCACGCGCCAATCGCATATGCCAATACATAGATTCGCATCTGCAGGAAAATATCGCCCTGGAAGTGCTCGCCGAAATTGCACAATTGTCGGTTCATCATTTTGCCCGCGCGTTCCGCCAATCGCTCGGAATACCGCCGCACAACTATATAGTGCAACGACGGGTCGAGCATGCACAGCAGCTGCTACGAAACACTGACCTTCCACTTTCGGAGATTGCGATTGTGGCAGGTTTCACGGACCAAAGTCACCTTGCCCGACACTTCCGGACAATTACCGGCGTTTCTCCTAGCCTAACTCGCCAGCGATTCAGGACTGGGCCCGATATCCTTCCTCTTCGCCCCGCGCACGTTGGAAGCTAACAATTCAGCAAGAACGTACCGATCACGGCCCCTTCATCCAAGACACATAGTATGGTTTACGCGCGGAACTGTAGAGGCGTGACTCCGACCATCCTGCGGAAGACCTTTGTGAAGTGACTCTGGTCTGCGAATCCGGTCACCTCTGCAACTTGGCGAACTGTTAATTGAGGACTGCGCAGGAATTCCTTCGCACGATCCATCCTGCACCGCAGCGAGTACCGATAGGGACTGACCCCCATGCTCTTTTTGAAGAGCTCGCAGAAGTAATGCGGGCTCATTCCTGCCAAATTCGCTAATTCCCAGAGACGCGTCTCCTTAGCGTAGTTCTGTCGCATGAAATCCAGCACGCGGTTGAGTCGGACCGCTGGCATTCCGTTTCGGTATTCGCGGTCATGGGTCGTTCGTACGGCAAAACGTCGAATAAGGTAGTGCGCAAGCGCGACGCTCAGGGACTGGCCGTAGAGTGGACCCGCTGGCGAGCCATCTTCTAGATCGGCATGTAGGGCGCGCAATATCCCGACAACGTGCCGGTCCTGAAAACTCCAGTTTGGCCGCAATTCAACGTCCGCGAGGTGCGCTGTTTCATCGAGCGCCCCGGCCAAAAATCGTGGCTCCATTACCAGAAGGATTCGACTGTTCCGCCCCGACAACTCGCCAGATCGTGGCTCCCGGCAGGGAGAAGGTATAGCGTACCCGGACCATGATCCGCAGTTCGGGTGCGGCCGTCCATCGTCCATTGCGCCCTGATTCGGCCCGACGTGAATAGATTTAGAAAATGGGTTGGATGTTCGTGCTCTGGGATATTGCTGGCGGGCACATCATGGAATGCTTCAAGCGCAATACCATTCCATCCAACATGTCGGCTTGAAACAGTCGAGACTGTAAGGATCGGTGAGACGAGCTGCCCTTTGCGAAGGACTTCCACAGCCCGTACCGGCAACATGCCGCTGCTGTCCATGTACTAGCCTTCCCGGATTCTCATTGGCTGCCACTTGAGTAGGCAAGCGAGAACCGCTCATCCCAGGAAAGAGCGCTAGGCTGCCGTTATGTTACCAAGCTTGCTCACGCCCATTCAACCGAGCTACTCAATTAGCGCAAGTTTCTGAACTCTTTCGCACACAACATTCCTGATGGGGTGCACGATCAGTTCTGATCTCTTCACAAAAGGGGGGATGGAATTTCGGAAGAATTGACCAGCACCGGACCTTTTGACCAATCATTTCGTTTTAGGTTGCTTAATGAAGATTGATTGTCTCGTAGGAGAACAGCGATGAGCGCGCACTCTCCTCGCACCCGTCGATCGGACGACGTCGCCAACAGCACCAAAGTTCAGGCCAAACTGATTCGCATCCGGACCGTGGAGGATCATCCGGTCTTCCGCGAGGGTCCGGCCACGATCATCGGCTCTCAGCCGTCCTTCTTCATCGCCCCGCCCAGGTTGGAAGCTGACAATTCAGCAAGAACGTACCGGTCACGGCCCCTTCATCCAAGACACAGAATCCCCATCTTTGCGATCATCGCTTCACTGCAGGGGAAACAAAGGAGGGAACTGTGGATACTCCTAATGAACGACGCCCTGGCGGTACGCGAATCGAACGGAGCCGAACTCAGAAACTGCTCGGCCTGTGAACGGATCACGAGAGAGGGCAGACAAGAATGCTTCGGAGACAATGTGGTAACCAAGTGCGAGCGGAGCGAGCTCGCGAAACGACCGAGTTGATTGCGATCATTGATGACGACGACGCCATGCAAGATTCATTGCGCGACCTGATGAAAGCCGCTGGACTGGTCGCACAGTGCTTTGGATCCGCGGAAGAATTCCTCGAATCCGATTTGCATACTCGGGCTGCGTGCCTAATTGTTGATATCCGTATGCCGAAGATGTCGGGTCTGCAGTTGCAGGCCAAGCTGAAAGATGAGGAATGCGATATCCCGATCATCTTCATTACTGCTTACGGAGATGCCAGCATGCGGATTCAAGCGATGAGAGAGGGCGCGGTCGAGTTCCTCGCAAAACCGTTCGATCATCACCAGTTGCTCCAAACGGTCCGAGCTGCACTTGATATGTGAGCAAACAGGTTATAGCAATCGTATGCGGTGCCTGGAAAGG
>Ga0210409_10003867_pt1 | contig 16442 bp, 14 predicted proteins | sample IncBWH17MmetaG_FD_161649 | JGI IMG/M metagenome (GOLD analysis project Ga0210409, IMG submission 161649) | Forest soil microbial communities from Barre Woods Harvard Forest LTER site, Petersham, Massachusetts, United States - Inc-BW-H-17-M | ecosystem: Environmental > Terrestrial > Soil >...
ACAATGCTCATGGGTCCAGTGCATACCAGCCCACCAAACTGCGAAGCCCACGGGAGGGCGCTTATTAATGCCAAACTTTCCATGGTTCCTGGAGCCGCTCCAAGCGCGTTGGCTATGAGATCGCATTCGTTCCACTTAAAGATGGAAAAACGACGAGTGCGCCAAAAGAGTTCCTGGCCTGGTTGATTATTTCCCCCGATTCTTCGGATGGTGGCGCAGGCCTGTGACTGTGTTCCAGATGACCGATGGGAGTTTGCTGATCTCGGATGACGGCGGCAGGATCGATCGGACGCCGCCTGGTTCCGGGAGAAGCAGCCCGTGGGATCCGGCTTCGAGACCACGTTCCAATTCCAATTGACGCATCAAGGTGGACTCGGACACGGTGCCGATGGGTTCGCTTTCGTCTTGCAAAATTCGGGGCCGGAAGCATTGGGAGGACATGGTTCCGCCGGGGGCTTTGCGGTTACCGACCCAGAATACCACCACAGGGAAACGGCTATTCCATGGAGGCTTGCAGTTTTCTTCGATACATACAGAAATGAGGATCAAGGAGATCCTTCAGCCAACTACGTCGCGTTCTGTACCTACGGCAAGCCCAGGGAAATGGGCTGGCCGGCACGGCGCGCCTGGCGTTCACGCCGAATTTGTCGGTTCAGTGGAAGGACCAAAAGGTGCACTCCGCCCGCATACTGTTTCAGCCGCCGGTTGTGTCAGTTTTTCTGGATGACTCTTCCGCTCCCGTTCTGGAATCGGTGGTGGAGCTTTCGATCGTGGTGGATCGACAAGGCGGAGCTTGGGTCGGATTCCGCGGCAGGCTCCAATGACTGCCCGCCACTCCGTCTCTCTGTTTGTGCAGCTCTAAATGCAAAGATGTCCTTCGATGACACAACCGTGCCACTATGAACCCCAAGTTTTGCACCGGGCCAAGACCCGGCGAGTCTCTCAAGTGTGAGCATCGCTTTAGTTTTGCGAATCCGGCCCGGCGTGACGTTAGCGTTCCCTTTCCTTCTCACGACCCTGATGCTCGGCGCACAGGGCATGGCCGTGAACGACGCGCCATTGAGGCCCGGAGTCGGCAAGAAAGAGATCCAGGATAAAGGGCGCCAAGGCGACGAGGCCATCGGTTGCGAAGCTTACAGAGCAGACTTTGACATGTATGCAGTCTGTAAGAAAAGAGGGCTGCCCCCCCGCCGAAGCAGCCACGGCGGTTTTGCGTACCGGCCCATGGATCAAGATATTGCAGGCGCTGTCTTGCCATCGGAATGCCGCGAAGTTGACGGGCAACCAAAATGGAACGGAGCGCCTGAGGTGATTGAATGGGTATACTGCAACAACCTAAACTCCGGGTGTGACTATTATCTGTTCGTGCAACAGTTCACCTCGCTTGACGATCTTCGCCTTAAGGACACCCTCACCGCTAGAGACAAGGTTCAGGCTTTTGTTCAAGCTTGCCGGCAGGAGACGTTCGGCGGATCCCATGAGCTGGCCTACGTGGGAACGTATCCGCTCATGGCGCAGGACTTTCTCGACGTCCTCTTCGGCACCCAGACGGCAGTTCGTCCAAAGGACGCCTTTGGTTTCGACGGCGTGAGACGGCAGGGGCTTGCGCTGGCCCCACCGCCGCCGTTCCATCTGGAGTCTTTCCTTTTGGACATGTCGCTCGCGCCCGTCGTCCGGAAGCTCAATGCCGTGGTCCGCGAATTCGAGGCGTTCCGGGACCAATTCACGGTGGAATCGAATGATCTGGCAAAACTCGAGCACGCTAAGGCTCTCACCCCCACAGAGCGCGAGCGCAGAAGCGAACTGACGCAAAAGCGGGACGTGCTCTTTGTCAAAACGTTCAATGAGCTGCACGCGAACGGCGTCGCTCGCGACCACAAGCCGAGCAACGCCTCGGCTGCGGACGCCCTGAAGAATGCCCTTGCGATCTATCCTGCCGGAGACCCCCAGCGCGAACGGTTCGAAGATCTTGAGCGGAGGTTGCGTGAGGCGCTGAAAGAATTCGACGCCGCAGTCGATGCGGCCGTCAAGGCTATGTCACGCCCGCAGGCGGGAAGGGAGCTGATCTACCGCGCCGGCGACAGCCTCTTCCTGTTCCTCAAAGGGACGGGGTCTACCGCTCCCAAACTGCGCATGACGCTCCGCATCAGACAACTGGCAGGTCCGGAGGAAACACCAGTTCCCACCGAACAGGCTTTTGGGGTTCTGACCCGCGCATTCGATGACCCTCCTGAAATCAACCGCCAACAGAATATCGTCTTCGCCATCGACTACCAGCAATACTGGGTGTCGTTGTTCACCCAGCCGCTTTTGTTAGCGGACACGTCCTCCACGCCCGGCGCGGCGAAAGGCGTGGTTCAGAACCGCGCTATTCTCGCTGACGTTCCGGGCGACTACATCGCCACCCTCGAACTGTTCGACGAGACCACCAAAAGCTGCACGAAGACTGACATAAAGTTCTCCATTGTGTCGAATCGAACCACCAGACCGCGCCAAGGCCTGGATTAATCGGGCGCGGCAATGCCCATTCCACGATTTGCCGACAACTCGCCAGGCTAGCGACTTATCAAACTCGTGGACCGTGTCCGAATTGCCGACTTATACGGCCAATTTCTGCCCAATCCACTGTGGTGGAGCGGCGAGTCACTGAAGACGACGCATGACCATTCTGCACAGTGAAGGCGGGCACTGCAAGAGATTTCTGCGACAGCGGACCGGCAAACCTCGGGAGCCCGCCCAGACGGGGCTTCTGGGCTATCTCTTGTAAGACAGCTCAAACGAAAAGAAGAAATGGAGGCCTATCCATCGAACCTTGAGCGCTTCGGACAAAGGACAACCTCAATGAAAGATTGGCCGGTTTTAAAACGACCATCCGGACTCTGCCATTGGTGCCCGTGGACCTGAGTTCTCCGCGCTGTCTGGCAGGTCTTGGCTTCGCCAATTGCCGGGCCGACAAGTTACCGTGCTGTAATTTTGCAAAGGAGACACGCCGATTGATTAAGATACTCCGACTGGTACTGCCGATGTTGCTGGCCGCTTGGGTGTTCCGGCAGGTTCGGAAGCCCAGTGGCTGGCTCGGCAGGCGCGTTGTCCGGGCAATGAATCTGAGTCACTCCACAATGGCCGACTGGGGGCTGCAACAGGTGAGGGTGACGAAACAGGCCGCAATTCTGGACGTCGGTTGTGGCGGCGGTTGGACGGTGCGCAGACTCGCAGCATTGGCATCTGAGGGCAAGGTCATTGGGCTGGACTATTCGGCCGCCAGCATCGCTGTCTCGCGCGACACGAATGCCAAGGAGATCGAGGACGGACGAGTGCAGATCGTGCTGGGTTCGGTGGCCGCTTTGCCGTTCTCAGATCGCACGTTCGACATTGTCACGGCCGTAGAGACGCACTACTACTGGCCCGACCTGCCGGCCAACATGCGAGAGATCTTGAGAGTACTCAAACCCGGTGGGACCTTCGCCTTAATTGCCGAAACGTACCGCGGCGGGCCCCTCCGGCTACTCTACGGCATAATAATGCCGCTGCTCCGCGCCGCATTCCTGAGCGATGCAGAGCACCGGGACCTCCTGACTCAGGCCGAATTCACAGAGGTCGCGACCATGCACCGGTCCGGGAAAAATTGGATCTGCGCCACGGGGCGCAGGCCGCTGTAGCTCGACCTGTGCCGGGTCCGAGGCGACCGAGGGGAAGTGCGAGCCTCGATTCTAGGGCCATTCGGGAGCTGGCCAGGGCGCGGTCAACTTGACGGGAAGCGCCGACTCGTTGATGTGCACCAGTCGGCGGGACCCGAAAGTCGTTTCCGAGACGAATAGCTACTGATAACCCCAGATATCAGGCTGTAGCCTGTGCGGTGTCTAGCTTCCGCATGCGCTCGCGCGCGATCGTCGGTAAACCCTTTGGCGACTACTCGCGGGCCATCGCCGCCATGCACGAGTTGCGCTTGTAGAAACTAAGCGTCGGATATGCCCGGTTGCCAGCCTGTCGCTTGGGACCATTCCGTCGCGGCTCGTATGACCGTCCAAATGAACGGTCCCTTCGCATCGGTGTAGGCTTGTCGGTTCGTACAATGCTCGCTGGCAAGCCGGTGCTTCAATTCGCTGTAGGTCACAGCGTCCGCTGAATGTGTCCGCAGGTAGTCACGGAAGAGTAGCGAAAACTGTTCACCCCAACTGCCCGACTGGCGCACATGGATATGGACCGGCTGCTGCCCTGAGACTTCCCGGAAATATCGCTTCGTTAGATCCGGATTCTTGACACGCCAGTCGAATCCTATCGATTCGAGGGCGGCCTTATATTGCAGCATCGGTTCCAAGGAGGTTACCGAGATTTGAATGTCGAGAATAGGCTTGGCGGACATGCCCAAAATGGAGGTTGAGCCAATGTGATCGATTCTGTTAGCCCAGTGTTGAAGGGCAGCGCGGAGTTCGCGGCCAAGGCGTCGGAACAACTCGGGCCACTCAGCGTCGTAAGGCACCACGGTGATGTTTTCAGGCATATTCGAACCGCTCGAATGCAGGTAAAACAATTTTACCGGTGATCTGTATTGAGTTCACACGTCTGTCGGGGGATCGGGCCGGATAAGCTGAAGTCGATCCCCAAGTAGTTCTCGACCGCTTCGGTCGTGATCTCCGATAATGCCAATGCGCCGAACGCGGGCCGCAGAAACTTCAGGGCATTCACATTCTGCTGCTGGTTGCCAGCACTCCGGGACGGCGGTTTCGAACGCCGCTCTAAAAACCTATCGGCCCATTGACTGAACGGGAGCTGCTTGCTGATCAAGACGGTCGCCAGAATTCCGTCGTCTCGCGCGTCGAGCCGGTTGCTAATACCGGTGAAGATCGACAGCCGCGCGTCTTACGAAAGGCCAGTGATTGAACCCTGGACATTATCGGCGTGCCTCGCCATAGCGCGGAGCGGCTTCCCGCCAGCGGAAAAGACAAGCATCGCTGAGACGGAGCCCCGGATACGCGTCCCCCTGCGCACAAGCTCGGCATAGCACTATTCGAGCCACGCCCTCAGGGCGACCAAAAGATCATTCCAATGGGGGATGGTTTCTGAGGTTTCACTCCGGCATAAGTAGTGAGTAACGAGGCTGGTAGACCAACATTTGCCGCGAACGGAACGAGAGCTAACGATGAAGGTTTCGGAGACGATCAGATGGACCTCTGGCACGCGCGCCAAATCTCCGTCGCCGGATCATTCGCCTCGCGATATTTCGCGCCACGGACCTTGGCTCCTAAAAGCTGTTGGAGCAAGCATATAGGCCCTAATTCAAATGCTCCGTCCTCTTTGGCTCCTCAACTGCCGTTTCTGGCAAGAAGTGGAGGGACGGTAGTGCTGAAGATCACCATAACCGATTTGTCCGATGAGCAGAGGTGGTCTTTGGCGGGTCAGCTGGGGGGCCCGTGGGCGGATGAGCTCCAGTCGAGTTGGAGAGAAGCGCGCCATACAGGGGACAGGCGGAGACGCATCGTTGAATTGATCGAGGTGACATCTATTGACCGAAATGGCGAAGCCGTTCTGGCGGAAATCATGAGCCAGGGCGTCGAGTTCATCGCCAGCGACGTGTACACAAAACATCTTCTACGGAGCCTGCGCAGCGAGCTGAAGCGAACTCGCATGAAAGGAAAACAAGATGACGGTGGCAAGCATTGACGAAGTCGAGCGCGCGGGAGGAGACGTATGCCGGTCAACCATTCAAGGGATGAAGCCGGGCTTGCAACTGCCAAATTGGCCCAATGACATTACGAGGGGAGGATTCCACATTGCAGCCCAGTAAGAGAATTCGGGTGATGAGTGTCGAAGACCATCCGATCTTTCGCGACGGGTTGAGTACGATCATCGACTCTCAGGAGGACATGGTTCTGGTTGCCCAGGCAGGCAACGCTGAACAGGCCGTCGCGCAATTCCGCCTTCACCGCCCGGACATTACGCTGATGGACGTCCTTCTGCCCGGTGCGAACGGCACGGACGCTGTCATCGCGATTCGCGGAGAGTTTCCGGACGCGCGAGTGATCATGTTGACGACGTCCGATGCGGACGGCGAAATATATCGAGCCTTGCGAGCGGGAGCCGTTGCTTATCTGCTGAAGAGTACCCCGAAGACGGAACTCGTGTCGGTTATCCGGTCCGTACATTCCGGGCGATCCTACATTTCGCCGGATGTCTCGGCCTCCCTGGCGGAACATTTCGGAGAGGACTCTTTGACAACGCGCGAGATCGAAGTCCTCCGGCTCATTCGCGACGGTCGTCGCAACAAAGAGATTGCAGCGGACCTAGCTATTGGGGAAACAACCGTCAGCTTTCACATAAAGAACATCATTGGAAAACTGGGAGCCAATGACCGCACCCATGCGGTGACTATCGCCATACGCCGGGGGTTGCTGAGCTGACAGTTGCGGGATGGGCTCCTGCGAATTCCGCAGACAACCAGACAGATCAGGGAGGGGAACTGATGGCGGCCGGAAGTACCCATGAATTGAGGTAAACGATGGTGAGGCGTATTGTTCTCGCTCGCCGCTTCTTTGTTCTCATCCTTGTCACAACGTGCGCGCTGGCCCTTGACCCAACTCAACCCGCTGCGAGCTACATAAGAACTGCCTTTACTGTTGAAGACGGGCTTCCGTCTAATGTCATAAATACGATCGTTCAAACCCGGAATGGATTCCTATGGGTCGGTACTGATGCCGGGCTAGCGCGCTTCAATGGCCGGCATTTTACAATGATCGACTTTCGCGGGCCACGGTCGGCAGCGCAAGGCGTCGTGCGGACGTTGGCGGAGGGGCCGGACGGCGATCTGTGGGTGGGGACTCATTTCGGACTGGCGCGCATCCCATCCACGGCATCGGATGAGTCCGATAGGCCGTCATCCACGTTCTACCATCAGAGCGGAAAGCGCGACGAGATCACGCGCCTTAAGTTCAGCCACGACGGCACACTGTGGGTGGGGACGGAGGATGGGCTCTTTCGCTTCGACCGCGGTCACTTCGCAACCGTCTTGTCGGGAATGGGAATCGGTCAAATCGAGGAAGCCCTGGATGGCCATCTGCTCTTGGTTGCTGGAGGTAAGTTTGTTGAATGGGACGGCGCGCGGATTGTGGAGCATCCTGGGCTGGCAGTCCGGTTGGGGATCGGCGACCATGGATTCGTTCAAGTCATCAGGGATCACACCGGCGCCACGTGGTTTTGCAGCGGGGCGGGCGTCGCGCGCCTGTCTGGCACCTCTGTCCACCGCTACAATCCCTACGGTCACGCAAATGCGGGCGCGTCTGAGCTCATCGAAGACCGCCATGGCAATGTATGGGTGTTCACGAAGCGCGGGCTGTTCCGATGTACCCCGAGCGGTTTGGAGCCATTGGCGCCTGGAAGTTCTGTAAGATCCCTCTTCGCCGACCGGGATGGCAGTCTGTGGGCCGGTACGAACGGCGATGGACTCGTTCAGTTTAAGGATCGGCTTGTCCGGATGTTCACGACCGCCGATGGGTTGCCGAACAATATACCCATGACTGTGTTGGCGCGCCACGATGGCAGCATATGGGTAGGCAACAATTGCGGCGGGCTTTCCTGGTTTGACGGGCGGCATTTCCATACGTACGACGAAAAAAACGGCCTGTCAAATTCTTGCGTCTGGGCCCTGGCTGAAGACAGCAAGAATGATCTATGGATTGGGACATGGGGCGGCGGGGTCTTCCGTTTCAAAGAGGGTCATTTTGCCCAGTATTCGATGCCGCAAGGGTTGGTGAGCAACGTTATCAGAAGCATTATCGTTGCCCGGGACGCCTCCTTGTGGATGGCAACCGCCGAAGGCGTGAGCCACATGGTGGATGGGCGTTTCCGCAACTACACGACGGCGGATGGGTTGTCCAGCAATCGCGTGGGCGCCGTGTACCAGGATCGCCGAGGCGTCATCTGGGCCGGAACGAGCCGGGGCATCGATCGAATGACAGGTGAACGGTTTGCACCCGTTTCGTCGCCACAGGAAATATTCGATCCCCGTTACATCAGTCTTGGAGAAGGACCGTCCGGCGACCTCTATGCTCTCTCGGCGCCGAAAGGCATCAGCCGCATTGAGGGCAATCAACTGGTTAGCGTTAATGCAGACATAGATCTATTAAGCATGACGGCGTTCCAGCGCGAGGACCTATGGTTCAGCGGGGGCGACGGCATTCTCCGGGTACCGGCAGCCGGAATGAGCAGATCATGGCAAGATCGGAGTGCGCCTCTCGACTACACCTCATTCGGCCGTGCCGACGGCCTGAACTCGACGCAGTGCAGCATCGGTGCTCCCAATATGGCGACTACGGCCGACGGCAAGCTCTGGATAGCCACCGTCCAGGGCTTGGCCCAGCTTGATCTGCAGCGGCTGCCTCGCCCGAATTCGAAACCGGTGATTTTTATGGAAGAAGTCACGGTGGGGCAAAAGAAACAACCCGTCCGTACTAAACTGGTCTTACCCCCCGGCGTACACCATTTGGAGCTAAAGTTCGATTCGATCGAATTTACATCGCCGGAAAAGATCCGTTTCCAATACAGGCTAGACGGTGTCGACGGTGTTTGGCTGGATGCCGGCACAACGCGAACCGCGGTATATACCAGCATTCCTGTTGGTACCCATTCCTTCCACATTCGTGCCTGCAACAGCTACGGCGTGTGGGATCGTGACGGCATCGTGTACGGTGTCACGGAGCAGCCGTTCCTTTACGAGACGACTTTGTTTCGAGTGGCCGCTCTCGGCGTTTTTGGATTGCTGGTAGCCGGCACTTACCGGTTCCGAATACGGCAGATTGCCGGGCGAATTAACGCCCGTTTCGATGAGCGCCTGGCAGAGCGTACGCGGCTGGCTCGCGAATTGCACGATACCATGCTTCAGACGATCCAGGGAAGCAAGTTGATTGCCGACGACGCGCTCGATCACACCGACGACCCGGTTCGGACGCGGCGCGCTCTGGAGCGACTTTCGAACTGGCTTTCCACGGCAACCCAGGAGGGACGCGCCGCACTCTCGTCTCTTCGGCAATCAACGACTCGGGAGAACGACCTTGCGGCAGCGCTTCAACGCGCCGGCGAAGACTGCATCCTAAGAGAATCGATGATGTTCAGCTTCACCGTGGAAGGCGCCGCGCAGGAGATGCATCCCATCGTTCGGGATGAAATCTACCGGATCGGTTATGAAGCAATTCGGAATGCCTGCTCGCACTCGGAGGGCACGAGCGTTGAAGTGGACCTTAGGTATGCCCGCGATCTAATTCTGAGAGTCCGTGACAACGGACGAGGGATCGCGCCGGACGTCCTGACAAAAGGAAAGCGAGACCACTTTGGGCTCAACGGCATGCAGGAGCGAGCAGACCGGATGGGAGCCAAACTTATCTTTCATTCGAAGAACCCCGGAACAGAGGTCGAGCTGATCGTTCCCGGCAACCTGGGATTTCGACGTCAGAACACCCGACAGCAATCCTTCATCGCCAAGGTGCGGCGATTTCTGCGGCAGTGAGTGGCGTGCTCGTGAGCCAGCCACCACCTGGGCTGCGCTCTAGCTGCGCCGGTCCCATGGAACCCGATTTGGATGCGTTCTGACTGAGACGTTACGGAACGGTTACAGTGCAGATGCAGCACAGAGCGCAAAGCGGACGTTCGCCTCGCGGCAGGTATTAGTTACATCCTGCAGAAAATATAGGCCACGCACTACTCCTTTAGGGGTTGTCCGAGAAAAAGATCGCCACTATTCTTGTCACGTTGGGGCGTTAACTGAAACGACCGTTAGCAGACGTCGATGGTCACAGGCTTACCGGCTAACGTACGACAAGGAGCGCGACTCATGACGAGGGAAAACGAGATCTACAAAGGGCTCGAGGGGGCCTTCCTCCCGGCCCTCCTGCTCACGGGTAGCGTCGAGGGTGCGGAGGCAGCGGTGCTGGATGGAATCGCCGCCTTAGAGTCCGACGGCATTTCGCGCGACAGCCTCGTCCTGCGAACGGTCAGGTCCGCGATCCAACTGCACGGCGATTTTTCGGACCAATGCCTGCCACCTTTTTCAATCCTCCCTTTCGAACTTCAACGCATTCTTCTGCTTTCCCCGAACCCTCGCTGCTCATTTGTGCTGCGGGTCCTTCTCGGCATGACTCCTGAGATCTGTTCTGATCTTCTACATCTCACCGTGCACGAAGTCGAAGGCGCATTGCGCACGGGCTTAAGGACGTTGGCCATGCCTCGGAGGGGGCCATGAAGGTTTGGGAAACAGTATGAACAACTCAGCACATCTCGTTCCGCGTTACGAAGCGCTCTTTCGCGTCTCCGATTGCCTGAGGGCACATCAGGATATTGAGGGTCTGTTTCGGGTCCTTCCATTCCAGCTTCACCCGATTCTGGATTTCAATTACATGAGCGTCTTCTTGAACACGGGGTCCGCGGATGGAGCGTCTTGGTTCGTTCCCGACAACGACGATCATTCGGCATTGACTGCGGCGCCAGACGTTCCCATCGAACACGCCCACGTATCCTGGGTCTTCGAACACCAACAAGCCGCCATAATCGGGAAATGGGACCAGGAGGTACGGTTTTCGGGGTCGAAGCGCCTGCTGACTGAGCGGGGCCTTCAATCGGGTTGTGCGGTTCCTATTACGACTACACAGCGGCAGTTGGGAGCAATGTTTCTGGGAAGTGAACGGCCTTGTCTCCGTTCGGACGAGGAGGTGCGGTTTGTGTCTTTCGTTGCGGATCGAGTTGCGCTAGCTGTCGATGCCGTGCTCGGTCAAGGGTCGCGCGACGACCTTTACAGAGAGAACCTTGCGCTACGTGAAGAAGTCGCCTCGACGTCGATGTTCGAGGAAATCGTTGGCTCCTCGGAAGGGCTCTATCGCGTTTTGGCGCATACGACGAAGGTGGCTCCGACGGATGCCACGGTTCTGATCACCGGTGAGAGCGGAACCGGCAAAGAGTTGATCGCACGCGCCATTCATAGAGGGTCCCACCGTTCTCACCGCCCCTTCATTCGAGTCAACTGCGCGGCGATCCCACCTTCGCTGATTGCCTCAGAGCTTTTCGGCTATGAGAAAGGCGCCTTCACCGGGGCTACGCAACGCCATTTAGGCCGCTTCGAGCTGGCCAACGGCGGAACGATCTTCCTGGATGAGATCGGCGATATTCCGGCGGAGACGCAAATCGCGCTGTTACGCGTGCTGCAAGAGCGCGAGTTTGAGCGGGTAGGCGGGACACAGCCTATCCCCATAGATGTGCGCGTGCTAGCGGCGACGAACCGCGATGTGAGAGCAGCGGTGGACGCCGGCACCCTTCGGCTGGACTTGTTTTATAGGCTCAATGTCTTTCCGATTCAGATGCCTTCACTGCGCGAGCGCCCGGAAGATATTGTCTTACTGGCCACGTACTTCATCGAGCGTTACGCGAGCAAGGCTGGGAAGAAGATCAGGAGCATCGAACGAAAAACGCTGGCATGGTTGCAAGAATACGACTGGCCAGGCAACATTCGCGAGCTGCAGAATGTGGTGGAGCGGGCCGTAATCCTGGGTGATGGAGAGACCTTCTCGATTGAGGAAACCTGGCTGCAGCCCAAAACAAGGGGGAGAGGTAAGCCGCCTGTCGCTATCACGTCGACGCTCGCGAATCAGGAAAGAGAAATTATTGAAACGGCTTTAGAGGAGAGCCGGGGTCGAATCTCAGGACCGTCGGGGGCAGCCGGGAAGCTCGGCATGCCTCGAACCACGCTCGAGTCGAAGATCAAGAGCCTGCGGATCAACAAGCACCAGTTTAAGTCTGCCTAGGGCGCGGCTGTTTCTTGTACCGCTTGCATGGCGGTACCGTTTCGAGACGAGATTCGTTGCATAATGTCTTGGCGCGTTTTTAAATACGGCGCCAGCTTCTTCTTGGCGTTGAACACCCTCCACTGAACTGTCCCGATCGGGATCGCCTGGGCGGCGGCAATCTCGTGGTATTCCCACTGCTCGATAAAGCGCAGGCTCATGACTTCCCGCTCGTGTGAATCCAAAAAGGCCATCCAATGCAAAAACTCGAACGCCAGAGTTCCCGCGGGTTTGGGGCTGGCGGCTACCAAGCGAGCCGGAACCTCTGTTAAGTCCACAGTTTCCACTTCGCGCGTCTGCTTGCCATAATGGCGGCCGAGAACGTTACGGGCAATCTTGAACAACCATGCACGGAACAATGTGCGGTCTCGAATTTGCGCAGCTTTGCTGTAAACGATAAGCATCACTTCTTGCACCAGGTCTTCAGCCAAGGCCAGCTTGCAACCGCGCGTCCGGAAGAACGCCACTAGTTGCGGTGTAAAGGTAGTGAATAGGTTAGTGAACGAATCGTCGTTCGGGACCTCCAAAAACCTCTCGGTCACTGCCGCTTCATGGAGGAATCTCTTGTTTGCGATTTGCTGGTTGCTCATGTGAGGTTCAGCCCCTTCTTCGGCTGCAGCTTGCATAAAGGCATTCGCGCAGCCAACCATTCCCGCAGCTGATCCTTTTTTGTTTCTTCGGTTTACGGACCCCGGCGCAGGGCTTTCGCTTCCCGGGACTTCGTCAATTGCTGAGTTCTCGTCGTTAAGGTCCCGGAACTATGCCAGTGTGCAAATTCGAGAGTAAGTTTGGTAATGCATGAGTGGCGAACATGATGGCCAGATCCGTCAGCTCCCTGCGGCGGAAATTACGGAACCGGAGGCTCCCAACGGTGCATAAAGGACCACAACGGAGCGCGGCCCTGCGCGATATGTTCCCCCTGTGAACGGAAGTGCGGCTTGCCATGCGACGATGTCTTCCGGCGAGTCCAGGGCAGTGTCGATCCATCGCCGCCACGTGACGTCACCTTCTTTGCTGACCGGTGGTAGCTCAAACTCGATCGGCTCCCAATATGCGTTCATGATTGAGTAGAGGAATTGTTTTTCCTTCTTTAACTCCGCGCTGAACGCCAGACTGTGCGAGCCGTTGCTCCAGTCGGGGTGGTAGGGTTTTACGCCGTGCCAGGCTTTGTTCGACTCCCGGAGTAGTTGGTTCAAGGTCTCTCCCTGGTCGGCATCGACATCTAGCAATAGCCGCCGCGCAATGAGCAGTGTCACAAAGCGGTGCATATCGGCATGCTTTGAGATCAGAGTCCAATCGAACCAGCTGGTCTCGTTGTCCTGGCAGTAGGCGTTGTTGTTGCCCCGCTGGGTGCGGCGCACTTCGTCGCCCATCATGATCATGGGCATACCCAGTGAGAGCATAGTGCACGTCAACAGGTTCTTGATTTGCCGGTTCCGCAAGCTGTCCACGGTGGGATCATCGGTTGGACCCTCGACGCCGCAGTTCCAGCTTCGGTTGTCGTTCTCGCCATCGCGGTTGCCTTCGCCATTCGCCTCATTGTGCTTGAGGTTATAGGAAACAAGGTCGTTGAGTGTGAACCCATCGTGACAGGTTACGAAGTTCACGCTCACCGCGGCCTCCCGTTCCTTGTGCCCGTAAATTTGGGGACTGCCGACCAACCGGTCGGCCACTAATGGCACTAGGCCCTCATCGCCGCGGAAGAAGCTGCGCAGATCGTCCCGAAACTGCCCGTTCCACTCGTTCCAACTATCCCCCGCAAAGGTTCCGACCTGGTAAAGGCCGCGGGCATCCCATGCCTCGGCTATCATTTTCGTGCCAGCCAGCGCCGGATCCGACTCAATGTCCCAAAGCACAGGTGGGTTCACCATGGGCTGACCGGAGGAATCGCGCGATAGGATCGAAGCGAGATCGAATCGAAAGCCATCCACGTGCATCTCCTCGACCCAGTAGCGGAGGCTGTCTAAGATCATGCGTCGAACGATGGGATTATTAGCGTTGAGCGTGTTTCCCGTACCGCTGTAGTTTGCGTATTGGGAGCGGTCCTGTTCAAGGATGTAGTAGGTGCTGTTATCCAATCCGCGGAAGCTTAATGTTGGGCCCCTATGGTCTCCTTCCGCCGTGTGGTTGAACACAACATCGAGAATGACCTCAATGCCGGCCCGGTGCAAAGCTTTGACCATGTCGCGAAATTCGTCTATTGACCCGAATGGATCTTGGCGCGAGCTGTAACCGTGGTGCGGGGAAAAGAAGGAGACGGGCGCGTAACCCCAGTAGTTGACTTGGCCCAGTGGGGCATCTTGAACGTCGAATTGAAATACGGGAAGAAGTTCGACCGCGGTGATCCCCAGTTCGTGAAGATACGGAATCTTCTCGATTAGGCCGGCATACGTACCTTGGAGCTTGTCCGCCACACCGGAGCTCGGATGCCGGGTGAAGCCTCGCACGTGCATCTCGTAAACGATGGTCTGTGAGCTTGGCCGCCTTAGAGGTGCGTCACCTTCCCAGTCATATAAGTCGGGATCCACTACTACGCTCTTCATGGCGCAGGCCGTGTTCTCCTCGGCTGTGCGAGTAGCGTCGCGGCTGTAGTTTTTCGGAACAATTACGCACCGGCCGTAGGGATCGAGAAGCACTTTGGTGGGGTCAAAACGCATGCCGTCCGCGGGATTCCAAGGTCCGTTCACGCGATAACCGTAAATCTGGCCCGGCCGCACGCCGGGAACGAAGACGTGCCAATAGTGGTACGTACGGTTCGCCGCGGGATCGATCGGAATCATAAGGGCCGGGCGCGCATCGTCCTCCCGATCAAAGAGCAGCAACTCCACTGCGGATGCTGCACGGGAGAATACGCTGAAATTGGCGCCATCAGGAAAGATGGTTGCGCCCAGAGGGTAGCTCCGCCCAGGCTCTGTAGCACCTTCTTCCCAAGTTGTCTTTTTTTCGCGAACGGCTTGCCTTGGAAAACTCATGCGGTCCTCTTACGCTCTGCCTAGCTGATTGGTTTCGGCCTCAATGGCTGGCTGAACACAGCACGCATGTTATGCTCCCCCTTTGTATTCAGCGGCGAGTTTTCCTGATGCCGCGTTATCCGCAATCACCAAAGCTCGTTCACGATGAACGCGACCTGCCGGAATCGACTCATCGCCGTCGAGCAGGCGTTTCAACATCTGCACCTTCTCGCTGCCGGTAACAACCCAGAGGACCCGCCGAGAACGGTTGATTATTGGATACGTCAATGTCATCCGCCGTCTCCCCTGGTAGGGCCCGGTTGTTGCGACGTCTGCATCCTTGACACTGAGAACAGGATCGCCCGGCACCAGTGAGGCGGTGTGGCCGTCAGGCCCGAGGCCCAAATGAACGAGATCGAGCACCGGCGGCGATCCGGCGGTCTGCCGGAGAGTCGCCGCATATTGCGCGGCCGCGATCTCCAGATCCGGTGACTCCACGGGCATGGCATGGATCTGCTCAGGAGCGAGCGGAGCATGATTCAGAAGGCTTTCGCGCAAGTGCGTGAGGTTCCTGTCCGGATCTCCGAGGGGGGCGACACGCTCGTCGACTTGCACCACGTGGACGTCCGGCCACGGCAGGTCTTCGGTTCCGAGCGCTCGCAGCATCAGCCACGGTGTGTGGCCGCCGCTTACGGCCATCACAAAACGACCGCGCGCGGCGACCGCGGCTCTCGCGTCTGCAGCAATGATTGACGCCGCTCTTTGGGCTACCAAGTCGGCGCCGTCAAGCACTTCAATGTTCATACTCTCCCCTGATCGCGACACACCCTCGGGTCACGCTGCACGGACTTCCGCGTCTACCGCCGTGGGAGGCGTCATCACCGGGTTGTGCCAGCCATCTGCGGGCGCAATTCTTTCTTCGACCTCAGCAGGCCCCAGGTACCCGGCTCTGATCGAAGGGCAGAATGTAAAGAGGTCTGTCAAAGCCAATGGTCGTCATGCGGTCTCCTTAGACTTCCGGTAGCGGCGAATCAAACTGCTAGTCGAACTGTCGTGCTCGAGCTTAGGTTCTTCCTGACTCTCCAGTTCCGGAATAATGCGTTGTGCTAGTACCTTGCCCAGCTCGACGCCCCATTGGTCGAACGAATCAATGCTCCAGATGGTGCCCTGGGTGAAGACGGAGTGCTCGTACAGGGCGATAAGCTTGCCAAGCGTCTCCGGCGTGAGCCTCTCTGCAAGGATGGTGTTCGAGGGGCGGTTGCCCTCGAACACCCGGTGCGGGACGAGCCAGTCCGCAGTACCCTCAGCCTTGACCTGCTCGCGTGTTTTACCGAAGGCCAAGGCTTCGGCCTGTGCCAAGATGTTCGCAATTAAAATGTTGTGGTGGCGGCCCAGCGGGTTCAGTGGTCTGCAGAATGCAATGAAGTCACACGGGATGAGCCTGGTTCCCTGGTGAATGAGTTGATAGAAAGAGTGTTGCCCGTTGGTTCCCGGCTCACCCCAATAAATAGGACCGGTCTGATAGCCCGTGTCTGCTCCGGTTAGGGTGACGTGTTTGCCATTGCTTTCCATCGTCAACTGCTGGAGGTAAGCAGGGAATCGCTTCAAGTACTGCTCATAGGGCAATACCGCAACCGTTTCTGCCCCCAAGAAATTGCTGTTCCACACACCG
>Ga0210409_10003869_pt1 | contig 16439 bp, 12 predicted proteins | sample IncBWH17MmetaG_FD_161649 | JGI IMG/M metagenome (GOLD analysis project Ga0210409, IMG submission 161649) | Forest soil microbial communities from Barre Woods Harvard Forest LTER site, Petersham, Massachusetts, United States - Inc-BW-H-17-M | ecosystem: Environmental > Terrestrial > Soil >...
TGGCGAAATCCACCGGGCTGCAAACGGAGGTCGCTCTGGTTCTTCCCGGTGCGTCTTCCAAACGCGGACCGGCCGATCCCGCGATCTTCACCAGCGTCATCGTCTTCGCCCGAACTCCGGCGCGTATTCTTTGGCTTGATCCGTCGGTGGAGGTCGCCCCTTTTGGAATGATCGCCGCAAGTATCCGCGGTAAGCCCGCGCTCACCCTCAATCCGGCAAGCGACGCTCGTCTCTTCGAAAATGTCCCCGATAATTTGCCCTTCGCGTCAACGCAGCGCGTGCGTGTCGATGCCACTCTCGCCGCGGACGGCACGCTCAGCGCCAGAGTCAATTACTCCATGCGCGGAGACAACGAACTCCTTCTGCGCGTCGCCTTTCACCAGTCCTCACGCGAGAAATGGAAGGAAGTCGCCCAGCTGCTTGCCCTTTCCGACGGCTTCCGCGGCAACATCACTTCTGTGAGCGCCTCCGATCCCTACGCCACGAAATTGCCTTTCAGCGTCGAGTATCAGATCACCCAGCCTAAATTCGTCGACTGGTCCAAGAAGCCCGTCCGCGTCCCCGCATTGCTTCCGCAGCTCGGCGTCCCGGAGCTCCCCGAAAAAGCGGCGGATGGCGCCGCATCACCCGTCGAGCTTGGCACTCCGCTCGACGTCGATACGCGCGTCACCCTGCGCCTGCCGCCAGGCACCAGCGCCGAAGTTCCCACCGGTACCGTAGTGGATCGCGACTACGCCACGTTTGCCTCCCGCTACAACGTCCAGACCGGCGTAGTCAGCGCCTCGCGCCACATCAACTTCCTCCACCGCCAAGTCCCCGCCGACCACGCAGCCGACTACGCCGCCTTCCTACACGCCGTCCAAACCGACCAGCTTCAACATTTCACCCTAACCCGCACTGACGCCACCCCCAAGCCCGCCCCTCCCAAGTCCAAGTAACCCGAATACTGTTGCAAGCGCCCGCCACGGTCGTGCGACACCCTCAATTGTTTGTTACAATTCCGTGGATTTTGAAAGGCTGATCCCGGAGGCTCATGGCTGCAAGAAAAGCTGCAAGCAAGCGCAAAACGACGATCGTCGCAAAGTACATCGAGCCGAGATACAAGCGCATCGTGTTGAAACTTTCCGGCGAATCGCTGCAGGGCCCCCAGGGATTCGGCATTCACGGCGAGACGGTACGAGCCATCGCCCAGGAATTGAAGGAAGTGCATGCGCTGGGCGTGCAGATTGCGGTCATGGTTGGCGGCGGAAATATTTTCCGCGGCGGCCGGCAAAAAGGTTTCGAGATCGAGCGCGCCACCGGCGACTACATGGGCATGCTGGCGACCATGATCAACGCATTGGCGCTGCAAGACGCCCTGGAAAAAGAAGGCGTGCACACCCGGGTGCAAAGTGCCATCGAGATGCACCAAGTTGCGGAGCCCTTCATCCGGCGGCGCGCGTTCCGTCATCTGGAAAAAGGCCGCGTGGTGATTTTCGGCGCAGGCACCGGCAACCCGTACTTTTCTACGGATACGGCGGCGGCCCTGCGCGCCATGGAAATCAAGGCCGACGTGATCTTGAAAGCCACCCGCGTGGATGGCATTTACGATGCCGATCCCGAGCACGTTTCCGATGCGAAATTTTTCGCGCAGATCACCTATCGCGATGTGCTGCACCAGAACCTCAAGGTGATGGACGCCACAGCAATTTCGCTGTGCATGGACAACGGCATGCCCATCGTGGTGTTCAACATGAATCAGCACGGAAACATCAAGAGAGTGGTGCTCGGAGAGCGCGTAGGCTCCACGGTAAGCCCGGCATGACGCGACGTACGGGCATTGCGGAAACTCGCAAAGCGAAGCGCGAAAGCCGGTTCCGGAATCTCATGTGACGCTAAGCAGCCAGCGCCATTCTCGATTTTGTTTCAAGCTCTCAGCACCCACTTCGTAACTCTGAGGAAAGATATGACGACGATTGCAACGACCAAGGAAGCGGTGGCTGCCGCCAGGACGCGCATGGAAAAGGCCCTCGACGACTTCCGCAAGGAAATCTCCACACTGCGCACGGGGCGCGCGAACGCCTCGCTGCTGGATGCGATTCGCGTGGACTATCACGGCACGCCGATGCCCGTGAACCAACTGGGTACGATGACCACGCCAGACGCGACCATGATCGTGATTTCGCCGTGGGATCCCAGTGCCGTGGCTCTGATCGACAAAGCCATCCGCACCTCCGACTTGGGGTTAAACCCCACCAACGACGGCAAAATCGTGCGCGTGCCCATTCCGCCGCTCACCGAAGACCGCCGCAAGGACATGGTGAAGCACCTTCACAAGGTGCTCGAGAATCACCGCACCGCGGTCCGCAACGTTCGCCGCGACATCAAGGAAGCCATCGACAAACTCGAGAAAGACAAAAAGATCAGCCAGGACGAACAGAAGCGCTCCCTGGAGGAGCTGGACAAGGTATCGCAAGCGGAGACCAGGAAGATCGAAGACCTAAGCGCCACAAAAGAAAAAGAAATCATGGGTTTGTAGGGAGCGCTTCGGTAGGCCCTGGAAACTAAAAGGGCGTCCCCTTTTCCGGGACGCCCTAATGGAGTCAATTAGCAGATCAGCTTCAGACCGCCACGGGTACTCCAGCTTCCCCGGTACCGGCTTCCGGCCCAGCGGAGGCGACTTCGCCGACCTTAAACCGCACGAACCGACGCACGGCAACATTTTCGCCGAGCTTGGCGATCGCTTGCGTAATCATCTCGCCAATAGTCACCGACTCGTCCTTGATGTAGTGCTGTTCGTAGAGGCAATTCTCCTCGTAGAACTTTTCCATCTTGCCGGTCACGATGCGCTCGATCACCGCCTCAGGTTTCCCGGTGGCCTTCGCCTGTTCCCGGTAGATGTCGCGCTCTTTCGCCAGCATTTCCGGAGTGACTTCCTCGCGACGCAGGTACCGCGGATCGACCGCCGCGATGTGCATGGCAATGTCGTGGCACAACTGCTGGAACGCTTCGGTGCGCGCGACGAAGTCCGACTCGCAGTTGACCTCCGCGATCACGCCGATTTTTCCGCCGGCGTGAATGTAGTGGCCCACGAGCCCTTCGCTGGCCTGGCGTTGCGCCTTCTTTGCGGCCGCCGCCTGACCCTTCTTGCGCAGGACGTCGATGGCCTTCTCCACGTCTCCGGCCGTTTCCACCAAGGCCGTGCGGCAATCACTAAAGCCCGCGCCGGTCCGTTCGCGCAATTCTTTCACGAGATGTGCTGGGATTTGCATGGCTTGCGGTTGTGTACTCATCCTTCTTCTTTCCGGGAACTCTAATTTTTTTGAATCGACGCGTCCGCCTGCAAAAAGACCCGGCGCGTCGCAATGACGAGAGCGCCGGGCCTTCTAAATGCCAGCGCTGTCTCTTTAGTGTGATCCCGCGTCCGGCGGAACAGTGGCATGTTCCGGGGTCTCCGCAGGCTCGGGTACTTCCGGTGTTTCGACGGGAACCTCGCCTTCGACGAAGTCGCCTTCTTGCTTCTCGTACTGCTCGTATTTGCTGGTGTCCACGTACTCGACGCCATCGACCAGCGCCTGATCTTGCGCCGACTTCTGCTCCGCCACCTGCGATTGCTGATACAGATTGTGGCCTTCGAGCACCGACTCCGAAATTTTGGACGTGAACAGGCGAATCGCACGCAGCGCGTCGTCGTTTCCAGGAATGATCCAGTCCACCACGTCGGGATCGCAGTTGGTATCGACAACGGAAACGACCGGGACGCCCATGCGCCGCGCTTCCTTCACCGCGATCTCTTCGGCGTTGGAGTCGATGACGAACATCGCGTCGGGAAGCTGCGCCATGTTCTCGATGCCCTGCAGATTCTGCAGCAGGTGCTTCATTTCGCGCTCCAAGCGCGCTTTTTCTTTCTTGGAGAGCTCGTCCATGCGGCCATCTTCGCTCATGGCTTTGAGCAGCTTCAGCCGCTTGATGGACTTCTGCAAGGTCGCCCAGTTGGTCAGCGTACCGCCCAGCCAGCGGTGGTTCACGAAGAAGGCGCCGCAGCGCTTGGCTTCTTCGGCGACGGCTTCCTGGGCCTGACGCTTGGTGCCGACGAATAGCACCGTTCTGCCTTGGGCGGAAATTTCGCTCACGAAGCGGCTTGCTTCGCGGAACATTTTCAGCGTTTTCTGCAAATCGATGATGTGAATGCCATTGCGTTCGCCGAAGATATATTCCTTCATCTTCGGGTTCCATCGTCGCGTCTGGTGACCGAAGTGAACGCCAGCCTCCAGCAGTTCTTTCATTGTGATTTCTACTGCCAAGTTTCCTCCTCGTTGGATTGCCGCTTGCAGCCGCGGTCGTCGATCAAAGTAACGACTCGTGGAAGAGCAGCCTTTTTGCCGGCGGCTTGCCGGCCATGATCTCGTCCTGGCCGAAGCCGGGACGGAGGTCGTTGCGGCCCCGCCGTAGCGGAGCCGCCAAAAACTAGCGCTTCGTGAACTGGAAGCGTTTGCGCGCGCCCTTTTGCCCGTACTTCTTGCGTTCCTTCATGCGGGAATCGCGCGTCAGAAAACCGTTGGTTCGCAGCGACGGCCGCAGTTCTGGGTTGTAGCGCGAGATCGCGCGGGACAATCCCATGCGTACCGCGCCAGCTTGACCGCCAACGCCGCCGCCGTTCGCGGTGATCACCACGTCGACCTGGTCCGCCAAATTTGTGAACTTCAGCGGCTCCAGCGCATCGTGCTTCCACGCAAAATTCGGAAAGTATTGCTCCGCCGTGCGGCCGTTAACCGTGAACTTGCCGGAGCCTGCGCGCAGAAACACCCGCGCAATGGATTCTTTTCGGCGGCCCGTGCCGAGAAACCAAGATTTCGTACCCGCAATGGGCGTACCAGTAGAACTCAACGTGCCTCCTAGACTTGACACCACGCTCGGCTTGCTCCCTACTCGACTAAGGAAGGCACCGCAACGCGCGGAAAAACCTATGGGACCGACTGACCTGGGAGACTGAATACGGAAGGCTGTTACGCCCACCAGAACAACAATCCCCGAACCTTGTTACGCCGCTTGCGGCCACCGCTACCGGCAACTTCTCAGCGCCCTTATTGCAGCGCTGTCACAGTGCGACCGCCTGCGGCTTCTGCCCGGCGTGCCGCGCCAAACCAGCGGCGTCGCGGTAGATGCGCAACTTCTTCGCCCGGCGCGCGCGCAGCTTGTTCTTCGGCAGCATGCCGAGAACCGCCTCGCGAATCATCCAGTCGGCCTTGTTCATACGCAATCTCTTCGCCGGCACTTCCTTCAATCCACCCGGGTACCCGCTGTGCGAGTAATAAACCTTTTGCTCGACCTTGTTACCGGTCATGCGAACTTTGTCCGCATGGATGACCACCACGTGATCGCCCGAGTCCAGATACGGCGTGAAGCTGGGCTTATCCTTGCCCATCAGCATGCGCGCGATCTTGGTCGCGAGCCGGCCCAACACTTGGTTGGTGGCGTCCACTACAAACCAATCTGCGCCCACTTTGAGCGCTTCCGCTTCTTCTCCCTTGGCTACATACGTCCGCATTGCCCTAGTCACACCTTTCCCAGTAGAGACAAACGCTAATGTTAGAGGATCACCCGCATTCTGTCAACGAAGTTCCGCCAGCGACATTGACGGCCGATTTTGCGGTGTGTATGTTTACGGGTGATGCTCGCCGCCTTAATTTTCCGTTGTTGTCCCTTCGGTTGTAGCCGCTGAGTGTTCGACCGTCCCGCTTTTCTTTGCCTGTTGCCGTTCTTTATTTCCATGGTCTGATTTCAATGCGAGGAGAGTCACAGATGAGCAAGATATTGAACGAAGTATTGGAAGCGAATGCGAAATACAGCGAGAATTTCACGGAAAAGGGAAAGCTTGCGATGCCGCCTGCGCGGCGCTTCGCGATTCTTACATGCATGGACGCGCGGTTGGACCCGGCGAAGTTTGCAGGACTCGCGGAAGGCGATGCGCACGTGATTCGTAACGCCGGCGGACGCGCGAGCGACGACGCGATTCGTTCGCTGGTGATCAGCTACAAGCTGCTCGGTACGGAAGAGTTTTTCGTGATTCACCACACGGAGTGCGGAATGCTCTATTTCACGAATGACGTGATGCGCGGACTACTGGCTTCGAGCCTGCAAACGGCGCAACTCACGGCCGATGGGTTCAAAGATGTGGGCCAGGGGCCAGGGTCGCGGGAAGGCGAATATATCGACTGGCTTACCTTCAAGGATCAGAAGCAGGCCGTGCTGGATGATGTGGCGCGGATCAAGACACATCCTTTGGTGCCGAAGACGATTCCAGTGCACGGATTTATTTTTGACGTGAAGACGGGGAAGTTGGTCGAGGTCGAAGGGGGGAAGACAGTCGGGGCGGCGGGGTAAGACGGCGAACGATTTCGTGTGAGCCCGAGCGGTCCGGATGCGGGTAGTCCACAACGCGTTGGGGGCGAATTTTACAGTTGAGATCCTTCGCTTCGCTCAGGATGGCAGTTTCTTAGTGGAGCAACTGCACTGCGGTACCTTGCCCCTACGGTCAGATGTTCACTGTCGGCAAAAAGCGCGGCGGCTTTCTGACTTTTGTGGCTTGCTCAAAGGCGTAGGCCAGGCGGATCAACGCGGGTTCGCTCCAGGCTCGTCCGAAGAACGAGATGCCTACCGGTAGGCCGTGGACGAATCCCGCGGGCACGGTGATGTTAGGATAGCCCGCCACCGCCGCGGTGCTGGAACTGCCGCCGCCGAAGGAATCGCCGTTGATGTGGTCGGTGAGCCACGCGGGACCTCCGGTTGGACCAACCAGTGCGTCCAGATTGTTTTTGTCCATCGTGGAGTCGATGCCTTCTTTGCGGGCCAGCTGGCGATTTTTCGCCAGCGCGTCGATGTATTCCTGCGTGGTCAGCGGGCCTTTTTCTTCGGCTTTCAAGAACGTATCCTGGCCGAAATACGGCATCTCCTTCTCGCGATTGCTCTCGTTGAAATCGATGATATTTTTCAGCGTTTTCATCGGCGCGTTGGGTCCGAGGCGCGCTAGATAGGCATTCAAATCGGCTTTGAGTTCGTAGAGCAGGACGGTGAATTCGGAATCGCCGAATTTGCCGGCAGTCTCGATGGGCGCTGGATCGACCAGCAGCGCGCCTTGTTTCTTCAAAGCCTCCAAGGCCTCTTCCATGACCTTGTCGACCTCTTCGTTGAACCCGAAAGTTTTTCGCACCACGCCGATGCGCGCGCCGCGCAAGCCGTCGGCTTTCAAGAACTGTGTGTAGTCGGTATAGGAATGCTCGCGGCTGTCAGAGGTCGCGGCGTCCTGGTCGTCGATGCCTGTGAGCGCGCCAAGGAGGATGGCCGCGTCGCGGACCGTGCGGCACATGGGGCCTGCGCCGTCCTGGCTGTGCGAGATGGGAATGATGCCGGTGCGGCTGACCAGTCCGACAGTCGGCTTGATGCCTACGAGCCCGTTGCTGGTCGAGGGGCAGACGATCGATCCGTCAGTTTCGGTGCCGATGGCCGCGGCGCACAGGTTCGCGGAAACGGCGGCCCCGGAACCGGCGCTGGAGCCGCAAGGGTTGCGGTCCAGCGCGTACGGATTCTTGGTCTGACCGCCACGGGCGCTCCAGCCGCTGGTGGAGTGGCTGGAGCGAATGTTAGCCCACTCGCTGAGATTGGTTTTACCGAGAATGACCGCGCCGGCATCGCGCAGTTTTTGCGCGACGGCGGAATCCTTCGACGGCCGAGAGCCGAGCATGGCGAGCGAGCCGGCCGTAGTCATCATTTTGTCGGCCGTATCGATATTGTCTTTGATCAGCACCGGGATGCCGTGGAGCGGGCCGCGAGCGCCCTTGTCTTTGCGCTCTTTGTCGAGCACTTCCGCGATGGCCAGCGCGTCGGGGTTGAGTTCGATCACGCTGTTGATCGCGGGGCCCTGCTTGTCGATCTGACTGATACGCTCAAGATAGCTCTCGGCGATGGAACGCGCAGTGTGCTTGCCCGACTTCATGGCGTCCTGCAGATCGGCGATGGTGATTTCCTCAAATTCAAATGAGGAGACGTCGTTGGCGTAAAGCGGAGCGTACCGTTTGAGTGCCTGCGTGACTACGGGTTTGACAGTGGTCGCAATGGCGGCGGCTACGCCGCCGATCACACTGTTGCGCAGAAATTTGCGGCGCGCGGGAACAACACGAGTTTGAGCGCTCGCACCGTTATCTTCGCGCCTGGAAACCTCACTTCTGGAAGCTTTGGCCGCTGTCTGTTCAGGATTGCATTTCGAATCTTGCTTCATCGCGAAGTTCCCGCCCGTGTAAGAAAATGACAAAACTGTGCCGACCGATAGTAAGCCAAGCGCACCTGCAAAGTCAGGTTTTTGCAACGATACACTCAGGCGGGCTGGGCGGTTGTCACTAGCTTGTCAGTCTGTCGAACGGGCGTGCGCGTCGAGATGAGCCACGTTGCGGCGAGCAGGCAGAGGCCTCCGGAGAGCCAGAAGGCGTCGCGATAGTCGCCGAGGTAGGTGCGTATGGTTCCGGCAGTGAGGGCCGCGAGCGACGCTCCGAGCTGGTGGGACGCGCCGATCCATCCGTAAACGACGCCGACATTCTCCTTGCCGAAGGTGTTTGCGGTGAGGCGCACGGTCGGCGGAACGGTCGCGACCCAGTCCAACCCGTAGAACACTGCGAAAAAAGAAAGCCAGCTTGCGGGATGGGAAAGGGAAAACGGCAGAAACAACAGCGACAGGCCGCGTAGCGCGTAGTACCAGAAAAGAAGATAGCGGCTGTTAAAGCGGTCCGTGAGCCAGCCGGAAAAAGTGGTGCCGGCCAAATCGAAAACACCCATCACCGCGAGCAAGCCGGCGGCTCGGACTTCGGCGATGCCGTGATCCATGCACGCGGGAATGAGGTGCGTACCGATCAAGCCGTTAGTGCTGGCGCCGCAAACGAAGAAGGAGCCCGCGAGAATCCAGAACTCGCGGGATTTCGCGGCCCAGACCAGTCCGCGGAGCGGCGGATGCGGCACGCCTGGGACAGTCGAGGTCTCCGGACGTGCGCCATAAGCAAGCAGGCCGACATCGGATGGATTGTCTTTCATCGCGAACAGCACCACGAGAAACACCACGCCGGCGATAGCCGCGACGAAATACACGGCACTGCGCCAGCCGTGCGTGGTGACCAGCTTCGCGAGAAACGGCAGGAAGACAAGTTGGCCGGTGGCGTTAGCGGCGGTGAGCAAGCCCAGCACCAGGCCTCGGCGTTCCTCGAACCAGCGATTCACGACCACTGCCGCTAGCACTAGAGCCGTGACTCCCGTACCGGTGCCGACGAGGATGCCCCAGAAAAGCATCAGCTCCCAGCGGTGCTGCATGATGGAGGAGAGCCCCACGGAGAGCGCGAGCAACGCCAGCGCGAGCAGTACTATCTTGCGCAGCCCATAGCGCGCCATGAACGAGGCGGCGAATGGGCCGATGATGCCGAACAACGCGATATTTACGGCGATGGCGCCGGAAATGGCCGCGCGGGTCCAGCCGAATTCGTGTTCGAGCGGAACGATCAGAATGCTAGGCGTCGCGCGGATTCCGGCGGTCACCAGAAGAACCAGGAACGTAACTCCCGCGACGATCCAGGCGTAGTGCAGCTTTCGGCTTTCTGACGGTACCGGTTGCACGAGGCCTCCACTCTGTTCTTTCGAAGAGATGCGTGCTAAAGTGGAAGAGTGACAGACAGGTCTGTCTCATGTCAATCGCTCCAATATGGCTTCTAAACCCTTGAGAAAAACCTCCTCGCGCCTCGTGGCTCAGTCCTCCTCTGTGCGTTCTGCCCGACAGCGCATTCTGGATGTCGCGATTCCACTTTTCTATCACGAAGGCGCTCGCGCGGTGGGTATCGATACGATTATCGCGAAGTCCGGCGTGGCGAAAATGAGTCTGTACCGCAGCTTTCGCTCGAAGGATAAGCTGATTGCGGCTTGCCTGGAGGAGCGCGATAAAAGCTACTGGCAATGGTTTGACGGCGTGGTGGCGCAGCATCCGGACGAACCCCGGGAACAGCTTCGTGGGGTGATTCGCGGGATCGCGAAACGCACCTCGAATCCTGGATACCGCGGCTGCATTTTTCTCAACACCGCAACCGACTACGCGGCCCCGTGGCATCCCGGGCGCAAATTGGCGGTGCGCCATAAACAGACGCTGGCTTCGCGGCTGCTGAAGATTTGCCGTCAATTGGGCGTGCGGGACCCGGTGGCGCTCTCACGGCAACTCGTTCTGCTGATCAATGGAGCGCAGGCTACGGCCGGGATGCTTGGGACGAGGACGCAGATGGAATTGATCGCGGCGGCGGAGCAACTTATCAGCGGCGCCAAGGGTACGGCGGAAATCGCGCCGCGTCAAACAGCGATACGAAGAAGAGCTTAACCCAGAGGACACAGAGTGCGGACGCAGAGGGCACGGAGAGGCCCGGGCTTTAGAAACTCGGGTACACTTGTAGGGGGTGGGCAGGGGAAGGGATTTCGTGATTCATCGTTACGTGTTTCACAACGACGAATTAAAGCCGGTCGGGAAAGTGCGGCTTTCGCCCGGGCAGGCCGGACTGATCTGCGGTTGGGGTATCTTCACGACCATGCGGATCTCGCGCGGCGAAGCATTTGCGTACGAGCGGCACTGGCGCCGCCTCGAAAAAGACGCGGGAGTCACGCATATCCCGGTGCCCTATACGGCGGCAAAGGTGCGCGTACATCTTCACGAAGTGATTCGCGCCAACAAGGTGAACGATGGCTGCGCGCGGATCTACCTGATCTACAACAATGTGGGCTTCTGGCAGAGCGATGAAGAACGCGCGGAAACGGATTTGATTATTTACTCGGCGCCGCTGCCGGAGTATCGCGAGCCGATCCGGCTGGGAATCCAACAGCACGGCCGGCACGCGGCGTCTCCCCTGGCCGGGGTGAAAAGCACTTCGTGGTTGCCCAATGTCTGGGCGGTTGCCGATGCGCAGCGCGAAGGCCTGGACGAAGTGGTGCTGCTCAACGAGCGCGGCGAAGTCGCGGAATGCACCGCCGCCAATATTTTCGCGGTGAAAAACGGGAAGGTCTACACGCCGCCGCTGAACTCTGGATGCCTCGAAGGCGTGACCCGGGCCATTTTGTTTGAAATTGCACCAGAGGCGGGAGTTGCCGTCGTTCAGCAGACGCTGCGGCCCGAGGATTTGTACTCCGCGGATGAGGTTTTCATTTCGTCCACGAATCGCAACCTGCTGGGAGTCGGCGAAATCGCCGGCCATGCCATTGCGAAAGCTCCGGGACCCATGACCCGCCAACTGGACGAACTATTCGACACGCACGTAGCGGACTATGTGTCACGCCGGCTGTCTTCTGCCGCAACCTAAACGATGCTGCTGCCAGCCTTCCGGCTTGGTCGCCTCGCGCTGAAAGGCGAATCGTTCTCAACACCGTCCCGTCACTAATCGCAGAGTTACGGGTGTCCGTACGACAACGTGCCATGCCGTTAAGTATCTGAAAATAAAGGAGAAATGGCTGAGCGAGAGAGTTGACACGCTCCCACGCAGAAGACGTGAAAAATCTAGCGTGCCCGGTCCTTCCCGCAATTATTCCACTGGGTATAGTACTGATGTTTAAAGTTTTGCGCGAATTTTGGGACAATTTTACTATTGCATCTCGACTGACTCATTGGCATAACATATACCAGCGTCGCTTAGCGGGCAGCAACGCGTCCCCACTTCCAGGGTCTCCCGCTTGTGAATCTCGTATCTCGTATTTCGTATGTTTTATCTCTGAACTAGGGGTGTGAATTAGTGCGACTCGGATTTCGGAATAAAACCGGATTCCACGAATGTCCGCAGTGCCTGAGCCGGTCGGTTTGGAAAGCCGATCCTTATGGCACATTCGAAGAAACCCTCCACAAGTACCTAAGACTTTCCCCGTATCGTTGCGCGCGATGCGACACGCGTTTTATGGACTCCAAGATTCCGACCGAGGGTGCCCCGCCACGCTTGATACGCCGGTGGCTTTCGCGCGGTTGGCGCCTCTTGCAACGTACCCCGCTGGACGAATCGCTGCGACTTTACTCCATCCTCGATCCGCTGATGCCCACCACGGCGGGACACGCAGGTTCACGTTTGGGGGATCGCTCGTCAAAGCGATCCCGATCAGCAGCCAGTGAAGCCGTGAGTCTCCGCGAGAACCGCGGCGTGAATACTTGAGCCTTAGCCCTACGGATATAGCCGCTGTTTCACTGATTGTCGGGCTGGTCCCTGGCTGCGCACAATTGTGCTGACTGGTCCGCCGCTTCGTCACCCACATGCTACAATCCCGCCGTTCATGCCCGATACCGTTCCTAATTTAGCGGAAACTGTGCTGGAGGTGGTCTCGCCCGACGGCGCGCGGCGCTACGTCCGCGTGACGCAGATGCCCTTTCTGATCGGGCGCGGCGCGGAGACGGGCAACCACCTGCAGCTTGCCGACCGCCGCATCTCGCGTAATTGCGCCGCCATCGTCACCGAAGCGAACAAGTACTACATTGAAGATCGCGGTCAACGCCGCGGGCTGTTCGTCAACGGAGAAAAGGTCGAAAGCCGCGAGTTGCAGGATGGCGATTCCATCACCTTCGGCCTTGATGACTCCTACGAGATCATTTACCGCTCGGCCGCAAACGCCAGCACCGATTCCCTTCCGCATCTGCTCACACGCATCGAGCACATCACAAGTTCGGAGCCGGGCAGCGGCGGCCTTCGCAAACTGAATCTTCTTTTGGAAGCGACCACGCTGCTGCACTCACAGTTGCCGCTCGACACCGTTCTCGGTCACATGCTCGATCACGCCGTTTCCGTAACCGACGCCGACCGCGGTCTGCTCTTGGAGGCCGATGATACGGGAGCACTGAAAGTTCGCCTGGCGCGACGCAGCGGCGGCATGCGCTTGCCTCCGGAAAGTCTGACGCCGAGTCAGACCGCCATTCAACTTGCTCTGCGCAGACAATCCGCGGTAATCACCGAGGATCTGGCGCAAGCCGACATGGATTTGCAAGCCGCGCAGAGCATCGTTGCGCAGCGTTTGCGCGCCGTGGTGGTTGTTCCTCTATACGCCATGTCGCGCGCGAACACCGACCAATCGATGATCAACATCAAGCGCGGCGACTTTCTCGGTGTTCTTTACCTGGATTCGCGCCGGCCCGCGGCTTTCTCCAAACTCGACCGCCAAATCCTGGATGCCCTGGCGGCCGACGCTGCCAGCATTCTGGATAATGCCCGCCTCGTCGAACGCGAGCGCGAACGCCAGCGTCTGGAACAGGAAATCGGCATCGCCCGCGACATCCAACAAGCGTTGTTGCCGAAGAATTTTCGCGACTACCCGCACCTCTCCGTCTCCGGTATCAATTTCCCGTGTCTCGCGGTGGGCGGCGACTACTTCGACGTTTTCCCCCTCGGCGACAATCGGACAGCCTTCCTTCTCGCCGACGTTTCCGGCAAGGGACTCGGGGCGGCACTCTGCACCAATTTACTGCAAGGCGCCCTCTCCGGCATGACCCTGGGCACCGACCCCGCGCGCGTGTTCAATCATGTCAATCGTTTCCTCTGCGACCATTCCGAAATCGGGCGTTACGCCACAATGTTCTTCGGAATCCTCGATGACGCGGGCCACCTGGAATACATCAATGCAGGCCACCCTTCGCCTTTTCTGATTCGCCGCGGCGTCGCTGAGGACGTGTTCACCGAGGGATCGTATCCCGTGGGTCTGGTGCCGGAGGCGGAATATACCGCGGTGGGCCTCAAGCTCGAGCCTGGCGACACGCTCGTGCTGTTCAGCGATGGGGTCACCGAGGCCATGGATCCCGCGGAGCAACTCTTCGGTGTCCCGCGGCTACGCGAAGTGCTCACGGGCCACATGCAGACGCCGCTCGATGAACTTCAGCGGGCCATCCTCGAGTCGGTGGAAAATTTCGCACACGGCGCAAGTCAGGCCGACGACCTGACACTCCTGCTGGTACGCTACCGAGCCACCGCGGCCACCGGTGACACTGATCCGCCAGTAAGAGCTTCCGCTGGTGTGGCCTAGTGGTTTTACACAGCCTCAGTAACTGGCGGCTTGACCTCGAACACTTCGTTCTATATAGATAGTAGTATCGTCATTCCAACGGTAGCAGTTTGGGTTTTCGCGGCTTGAAAACGCCACCAAACATCTCCACGGGAGCATTTCGATCGCCGAACCGCCCGTCGCCTTCAGGCGATGCGCGCGGCGGGTCGTGGACCGAATCCACCTGGCAAGATCTTCGACTTGCCCTGCGTTCCTTGCGCAAAAGTCCCGGCTTTGCCATCACCGCGATATTGACGCTGGCATTGGGCATTGGGGTTAACGCCGCGATATTTCAGTTGATCGACGCGGTGCGTCTGCGCAGTTTGCCGGTCGCGGAACCGCAAACGTTGGTCAGCGTGCAGATCAAGGGCGGGAATCACACCGTGGGCATCCGCAGGACCCCGGCGACGCTCAGCCTCGCCCTGTTTGAGCAGATCCGCAAACAGCAGCAAGGTTTGTCCGGGATTTTCGCGTGGTTCAATCAGGATCTTCGACTGGGTCAAGGCGCCCAACAAAGGCGCGCGCAGGGAATGTGGGTAAGTGGAGACACGTTCACAACGCTGGGCGTGGTTCCTTTCAAAGGCCGCCTTCTCTCCAGCGAGGACGACCATCCGGGCTGTGGAACTTCCGGGGCCGTACTCAGCTACGGGTCTTGGCAGAGCGAATTTGCGGGTCAGGATTCCGCGATTGGCAGCAAGCTCCTGGTGGACGACCATCTCACCGAGGTAATTGGCGTTACGCCGCCGGATTTTTTTGGCATCGAGGTTGGGAAGAGCTTCAATCTCGCCCTGCCATTCTGCTCCTATCCAGCCTACCAACCTGAGGATATTTACTTTGCCCGGCGGGACTTTCTTTCTTTCTCGGTCATGGGCCGCCTGAAGCCGGGCTGGTCGGCCGAGCGCGCTTCCGCGGAATTGGAATCGATCAGCCCCGGAATTTTCGAAGCGACCCTACCGGAGGGATATAACGCGACCGTGCTGGCCGACTATCGAAAGTTTCAATTGGCCGCATATCTTGCGCCCAACGGCACGAGCGCTCTCCGCGAAAAATATGACGCCTCATTGTCGTTGTTGCTGGGCATTACCGGGTTAGTGTTGCTGATCGCCTGCGCGAATCTAGCCAACCTATTGCTGGCTCGCGCGAGCACGAGAGAGAAGGACATGGCCGTGCGCGCGGCGCTAGGGGCGTCCCGCTGGCGTTTAATGCGCCAGTTACTCGCGGAAGGATTTGTGCTCGCCGCCGGCGGCGCGCTCCTGGGCTGGACCATCGCCAACGCCTTCAGCCGAGGCATCTTGTGGCTGCTGCATTCCCAGGACCCTTCGTTGCAACTGCATCTGGGGCTGGACTGGCGCGTGCTGGGTTTCACCGCAATCGTCGCACTGGGCACCTGCATCCTTTTTGACCTGGTCCCCGCGCTGCGATCTTCGCGCGCTGTTCCGATCGCAGCATTGAAGTCGGGAAGCCGCGGAACAACCTCGGGGCGAGAGCGTTTTTCCTTCCAGCGCGCATTGGTGATCTCGCAAATCGGTGTTTCGATGGTTCTCCTGGTCGGCGCGCTTTTGTTCGTGCGCAGCTTTCGGAATTTGATCGCCTTCGACCCCGGCTTTCGCGAGGACGGCATCCTGGTCGGCTACGTCAACCTCGCGCGCCTGCGCCTCTCGGGCGAAGAACAGTATGAGGCGGTGCAGCGTCAGCTCGCCGATGAATTGCGTGCGACTCCCGGCGTCGAAGCAGTAGCCACTTCGATGCATGTCCCGCTGGATGGAAGCACCTGGTCCCTCGACGTCCGCACCGGCGAAACCGAAGGCTCCTCAAAGTTCACCTGGGTAAGTCCCGGCTATTTCCAAACGATGGGTATTCCCATCCTCGCCGGACGTGATTTCAACGATCGTGACACCCGGACTTCCCCGTGCGTAGTGGTCGTGAATCAGACGATGGCGGCAAAATTTCTGAACGGCGCGGACGCTACCGGAAAGACACTGCGCACGGATCCCGAGCCCGGCTATCCGGCTGCGCAGTGCCAGATTATCGGCGTCGTCAGAGACGCAAAATACTCAGGACTTCGCGAGGAAATTCCGCCGGAGACCTTCGGGGTCGCGTCGCAATTCCCACTGGGACAAGCGGCGACCTTTATGTTTGTGCGCTACTCCTCCTCTCCCCGGATGCTGACGCAGCTGCAGGCAAAGATCGCCCAATTCCATCCGGGAATCCAAGCGGAGTTCCGGCTATTTCGTGACAACATCCAGAAGGGCATGGTGGCCGAACGCATGATGGCCTTTCTTTCGGGCACTTTCGGAATGCTGGCGATACTGCTCACCACCATCGGACTCTATGGAGTTATTTCTTACATCGTAGCGATGCGCAGGTCCGAAATTGGCATTCGCATGGCG
>Ga0210409_10003870_pt1 | contig 16438 bp, 11 predicted proteins | sample IncBWH17MmetaG_FD_161649 | JGI IMG/M metagenome (GOLD analysis project Ga0210409, IMG submission 161649) | Forest soil microbial communities from Barre Woods Harvard Forest LTER site, Petersham, Massachusetts, United States - Inc-BW-H-17-M | ecosystem: Environmental > Terrestrial > Soil >...
ACCATGGAGTCGCTGACACTACCATGACAACTTTGCGTTTCCCTAATGGCATCCGCGCGCATGTTTTCGTCAGTTGGCTGAACCCTTTCAAGGAGCAAAAGCTCACGGTCATAGGCTCGAATGGGATAGCAGTTTTCGACGATACCAAGGCATGGGCAGAGAAGCTCGTCATTTACCGCCAGTATATGACTTGGGCCAATGGCCAGGTGCCGACTCCAAACAATGTCCAAGGCGAACCTGTTCCAACGCCCGAGGCGGAGCCTCTTAAAGTGGAATGCCAGCATTTTATTGAATGCTGTGCAAACCGCCGTGCCCCGCGCACCGACGGGCACGAAGGCTTGCGAGTACTTTCCATCTTACAGGCCGCGCAGCACAGCCTCGATTCAGAGGAGCATGGGGTTAGCCCGGCCAGGCCCGCCGCTGCCGAGAAGACTTCCGTTCCCTCCTCCACGCCCGCTAAGGTGGCGGAATTCTCCGCTCATCCGACAGCCGTAGTGGATGAAGGAGCCAGGGTTGGGAAAGGGACCAAAATCTGGCATTTTTCGCATGTCATGAAGGCGGCCAAAATCGGCGAGCGTTGCGTTCTTGGGCAAAATGTTAATGTCGATGGCGGCACAGTGATCGGCAACAATGTTAAAATCCAAAACAACGTTTCGGTTTACGCAGGAACTGTTATTGAAGACGACGTGTTCCTGGGCCCATCATGCGTGCTCACGAACGTCAGCAACCCGCGCTCGGAAATTAACCGGCACTCCTTGTATGAAACCACGACCTTGAAGCGTGGTTGTACGATCGGGGCAAACTCCACCGTTGTGTGCGGTGTTACTATCGGACGATACGCCTTCGTAGCCGCTGGCTCTGTCGTAACAAAAGATGTTCCCGATTACGCGCTTGTGATGGGAAACCCCGCCCGGCGTGTTGGGTGGATGAGCCGCCATGGGCACCGGCTCGCTGCATCAAATGGCCACGGTGAAATGCGATGCCCCGAGAGCGGTTTCCGATACGCGGAAGTGGAAAAGGGAGTGCTCAAGTGCCTCGATTTGGAGGAGGAAGTAGAATTACCGCTGAACCTGAGGAAGGGAACCAAACCCTATCGGGAATTGAAGACCTCAAGCCTGGACGCAAAGAACAAATGATCGGCGTAGTAAGCAAGTCGACCGAAATCGCGGCTGTTGAGGAGTTTTTTCAATTATTCAAGACTCCGTGGGAATTCTTCCGGGAGGATCGATCCTATGACGTCCTTCTTGTCTCCACCGACCAGGTTCCCAGGACAGACGCCAGAGCCATCCTTGTGTATGGGTCTGACATCAAGAGCAGTGATCGCGGGGCGAATATCAAAGCCCATTCAATCCACCATGGCGCCACACTGGACGCATGGGGGGCGCAGCTTCCTATCTATGGAGAACTCCTTGGTTTCGAAGGAGGTGGCACTGGCGTGCTGCGCACGTGTGCCACGTCTGAGCTCGCCGGGGTTAGGTTGAATTCATCCGGCGTCACCGTGCATCGGTTTGGATATGATCTTTTTGCGGAGGTGGCGTTTCTGCTGGCAGCGGGTCAGCCCGTCGAACATGCCCAAATCCCCGCGCTCGAGCTTCATATCGCAATCATGCGCAACAGCATTCTGGATTCTGGAATCGAGGTCGTCGAGATCCCTCCGGTGCCCGCAGGGTATGATTTTACCGTCTGTCTTACTCACGACATCGACTTTGTCGGGATACGGCGCCATTGCTTCGACCACACGATGTGGGGATTTCTTTACAGGTCCACCTTCGGGGCGGTCCTGGATTTTGCCAGGAGGAAGCTTTCATTGGGCCGGCTGCTCAGGAGGTTTAAAGCCGCCGCATCTCTGCCGCTGGTTTATTTGAACCTTATGGAAGACTATTGGATGCCCTTCGAATGGTATCTGAACGTCGAAAAGGGGTTGTCGCCCACGTATTTTCTAATTCCGTTCAAAAACCGAGCCGGCGACAATGTCTCCGTAAGGCACGGGGAAAGGCGAGCGGTTGCGTACGACATCACCGACCTGGCTGACTGGACTGGGCGGCTGATGAGAGAAGGCTGTGAGATTGGAGTTCACGGGATCGACGCCTGGCACAGCGTTGCTAAAGGGCGTGAGGAGTTGCGACGGATTGCCGACATGACCGGCCAAAAGGGGACGGGCATTCGGATGCACTGGCTGCTCCGCGACGAAAACACCCATGGCGTTCTGGAAAAAGCCGGCTATGCCTACGATTCCACGGCGGGTTACAATGAGACGGTAGGATATCGATGCGGGACGACCCAACCGTTTTGTCCATTAGGGGTTCGCACCCTGATCGAGCTGCCCATGCATATCCAGGATGGCGCCCTGTTTTATCCACAGAGACTCAACCTTTCCGAGCAGGAGGCTTGGAAACGCTGCCAGTGCATCATGGAAAACGCCCGGACTTTTGGCGGCGTCGTCACCGTTCTCTGGCACGACCGTAGTCCGGGCCCGGAAAGGTTTTGGGGTGAGTTCTACGCTCGCCTCGTTGAAGATTTGAAATCTCAGGCCGTGTGGTTCTCCTCGGCCGGGCAAGCGGTTGACTGGTTTCGCAAGCGGCGCGAAGTGATTTTCGAACGGGTCAATCCCCACAGCGAAAGGGTCCACGCCAGACTTCACTGCGGCAACAAGGCGCTCACACCTCCTTTGGTCATTCGAGTTCACCGCGCGCGCCGCCCGCGCAGGGAAGCCCAGGTTCAATCTGATCGGACCCTTAAGGAGTTTGTGGACTCTCCCTGGACGGGAGAGACCGCCCCGGATCTGGGCACCTTGATTCCCGCTGCCGAATCCTCGTCGCCGCTTGGTTCTCCGGTGGCGGTGCAGGCTTGATTATTCACGTTCAGTGGTGTAGTAAACTTAGCTTTTGTTTGTGAAATCTATCTGCATAATCGTGCAGAGCTATTACGAGGTCGACATCCGCGTCCGGAGAAAGGCCGAGGCTCTGGTGGCTGCGGGCCATTCAGTAGATGTGCTCGCGTTGCGGCAATCCTCAACCAGTCCAAAGGCGTTCGACCTCAACGGCGTGTCCGTCCACACGATCGCGCTCGGCAAGAAACGAGGATCGTTGGTTCGTTATTTCTTCGAATATTTTGGGTTTCTCATCTGGGCCTTCTTCAAGCTATTCCGTTTGATGCGCAAACGCCCTTACGCGATCGTTGATGTTAACAATCTGCCCGACTTCCTGGTTTTCGCGGCGGTGTATGCGAAATGGAAAGGGGCGAAAGTCGTCTTCGATATGCACGAGATCACGCCTGAGTTTTATATCTGCAAATACGGCATCGGAGAAAACTCATGGATGGTGCGCCTGCTGAAACGCATCGAAAAGGCCAGCTTTGATTTCGCGGACCACGTCATTGCCATTAACGAGCCGATCCTCGAACTCCTCGCCAGCCGGGGGCTTCCGCTGTCGAAATGCACTGTGATCATGAATTCCGTGGACGAGGCAATGTTCAAGAAAGGTGCAGCCGCTGTCGCCGGCGGCATTTCGCCCCGTGCCGGGGAGGGTTTTACCATGATGTATCATGGCACCCTCACGCGCATCTACGGACTCGACATCGCGATCGAGGCCTTCGCCAGGGTTCACAAACAGATGCCCGGGGCGGAGTTTCTGATCCTGGGCGATGGCCCTGAAAAGAATTCGCTGGAGAGTCTTTGCCGGCAGCACGGTCTGATGGAAAAGGTGCGTCTGTTGGGCTTCGTGCAGCCGAAAGAGGTGCGCCAATGGCTGAGCCGCTGCGATATCGGCGTCCTGCCCACGCGTCGTGATATTTTCCTGGACTATTCCTTTTCCAACAAACTGCCGGAGTACATCATCATGGGCAAAGGCGTCATCGTTTCGCGGCTCAAAACGATCCAGTACTATTTCACCTCGAAAGCCCTCGCCTACTTCGAACCGAACAATCCCGAGGATCTCGCGGCCCAGATGTTGCGTTTGTATCAGGATCGCGGGCTCTCGATGAGCTTGGCTTTGCAGGCAAAAAAAGAATACGCGCCAATTTGCTGGGAAGTCATGAAGGAGCGCTACCTCAGGAGCATGAACCAGTTGCTCGGCGTCGAAACGAGGGTGGTCGAGAAAACGGTCGAGACAGCGGTCGAGACAACGGTTGAGACAACGGTCGAGACAGCGGTCGAGACAAGGTTCCCGCCACCCTCCCCTGGCGTGGAGCGGAAGGAGTCCCGGCGGGTTGCAGAGAAGCTCGGATAGCCGGATGCCCATGACCGCGCTCCCAAGCCTGGAAAAAACGACGGCCCTTGCCCTGCTGAATTATTGCCGGAGCAACGACTGGGCGGGTTACGATCCGTATGATGCTTTGAACAGCCGGCTGTTTGAATGGCTGCCTTTCCTGAACTCCAAGCTGCCGCGGCTTTGCCTGACGCAGGCCCTGAAGCGCAGCCCGATCAACTTGCGCCGCTGGCTATGGATTCCCAAGACGCAAAATCCAAAGGCGCTCGGGCTGTTCCTGGAGGCATTCATTCAGCTCTCCAAGCTTGGACTGCTCGAGGAATCAGGCCTTGTGGAGATGATGGTCGCAAAGATTGCCTCGGCACGCTCTCCTGACCAAAGGTATTGGTGCTGGGGCTACAGTTTTGCGTGGCAGACGAGAACACTCATAGTACCCAGGGCTGCGCCAAGCCTGGTCTGCACTGTTTTTGTCGGCAACGCCCTCCTGAGCGCGTACGAATATCTCAAAGACGACAATTGCCTTCGCATGGCCGTGAGCGCTGCCGAGTATATTCGCAATGAACTGTTTTGTCGTGAAGGCGAGTCGGTCGCTTGCCTGCGGTACCCAACTCCGCATTCAACCTCACGCATTCACAATGCGAACTTTCTAGGGGCGGCGTTTCTCTCTCGAGTCGCCCTGCTGGCCGGCGAGGAGAAGTTCTTGGAGCCGGCACTCAGAGTCGCGCGTTACTCAGCGGCCAGGCAACAAGAGGACGGCTCGTGGCCTTATGGGGAGCTGCCGTCGCAGCGATGGATCGACAATTTCCATACCGGCTACAATCTCTGCGCCTTGAGGGCTCTGGGGAGTTCATTGAAGACTAACGAGTTTGAACCGTCGATTAGACGCGGGTACGACTTTTATGCGGACCACTTCTTTCGCAAGGATGGCATCCCCGCCTATTTTCACGATCGCACTTACCCCGTTGATGCCCACTGCGTGGCTCAAAGCATCATCACTTTGTCCGTCTTTAGGGACCTCCGGCCGGAGGGTTTGGACCTTGCCCACCGGGTGTTCGGCTGGGCGATGGACCGAATGTGGGATTCCAAAGGGTTCTTTTACTACCGGGTTTATCCTGGCTGGCGGATCAAGACTTCCTACATGAGATGGGTCCAGGCCTGGATGCTTCTGGCGATTTCCACGCTCCTGACTGAGTCGGGTGGGTTAGCGAATGGAGTGGGTCGCCAAAGGACTCCCCAAACCGCGAACGCCTGAGCCTGCCATAGTGGGTACTCCGGCTCATTAAATGGTAACTATTCGGGGCGCCCATGCGAATCTGACAGGGGCGGGGACGGCTCGTCCCCGCTTTGCTCAACGGATCAACAAAACGCGGGGACGAGCCGTCCCCGCCCCGATGCAACCTGAACAGTTACATTAAATGGAAGTTACACTTCGAGGACCTGAACGCGCCCAGCCGTATTCGTACGTGGTGATCACGCCGGCGCGAAACGAAGCCGCTTTTATCGAAGAAACCATCAGGTCGGTGGTCGCCCAGTCGGTTCGCCCTCTCAAATGGGAAATCGTTAGCGACGGCTCAACCGATGGAACGGATGACATCGTAAAAAAGTACGCCGCGCAGCATGATTGGATCGAACTGGTCCGCATGCCGGAGCGCAAGGAGCGCAATTTCGCCGGAAAAGTGCTCGCGTTCAATGCCGGTTACGAACGCGTCCGCCAGTTACCCTACGATTTTTTGGTCTGCATGGATGCGGACATCTCGTTCGAACCCGACTATTTTGCGTACCTGCTCGACAAAGCCTGCAGCGATCCGAGGCTCGGCGTCGTGGGAACCGCGTTCCGCGAAGGCGGGGTGTCCTACGATTATCGATTCGTCAGCATCGAACACGTTTCCGGCCCGTGCCAGGTGTTTCGGCGCGAGTGCTTCGAGGACATTGGCGGTTACGTCCCCGCTCGCGGTGGAGGCGTCGACCACATCGCCGTGCTGACGGCCCGGATGAAGGGATGGAAGACCCGTTGTTTCACGGGGAAAGTATATCAGCATCGCCAGATGGGCTCCGCTAAACACGGGCCGGTTGGATACAAGTTTGCCGTGGGGAAGCTTGATTACGCCCTGGGCGGCCATCCGCTGTGGGAAGTGTTCCGCGTGCTTTATCAAATGACCAGGCGACCCTGGATATTGGGCGGCGTGATGATCGCCGTAGGCTACACCTTTGCCGCGCTGACCCGTGCCAAACGTCCGATTTCTAAAGAATTGGTGAGGTTCCGCAGACGCGAGCAGATGGCCCGGCTCAAACGCCGGCTGTTCGGTTATCCGAAGTCCTCCGCGACGGGCGAGCCGTCCGGACCAGCGGGCCGAGGTGTCCCGCTCGGCTAAAAGACGTTTAGGTTTATACACAACCGAAATTAAGATGCAGACTTTCCAAGCGCGCTTGCGGACAAAGTTCAGCCGATATGGCCTCTATCAACGACTGAGGACATCGCTGCTTTGCGATCTTTACAGACGGCTAAGCAGTCGTGGTGGCATAATTCGAAGGCGCGACGAGGAAGTGCGATTCTACCGCAACGTATTGAAGGGTTTGCGCAAGGGCGACCTTATTTTTGATATCGGCGCGAATGGAGGGGATAAATCTGATACATTTCTTAGGTTGGGAGCGCGTGTAGTAGCCGTTGAACCGGATGAAAGAAATCAGCAGGTGCTGGCTCAAAGATTCCTGAAGCTCCGCCTAGTCAAACGACCTGTGCGCATTGTCGGCAAAGCGGTAAGTGATTCGGTGCGGAAGGAAACAATGTGGGTTGACGCGCCCGGATCCGCTCTGAATACGCTAAGCCGGAAATGGGTTGATACTTTGCGCGCTGATGACCATCGTTTTGGGGCGACAAGGGGCTTCGGTGAGGAACGAAACGTTGAGACGACTACACTCGAGGACCTCATGGCAACGCACGGCGCACCGTCCTATATAAAGATTGACGTCGAGGGGCACGAAGCCGCGGTGTTGCGCGGACTGCGTCGTCCTATACCCTATGTCTCGTTCGAAGTGAATCTTCCCGAGTTCAAAACTGAAGGGCTGGAGTGTATCGAGCGCCTCAACGAGATCGATCCGAATACGACCTACAATTACGCTACTGACTGCGGGCGCGGATTGGCCTTGGCGGACTGGGCGGGGAAAAAAGACTTTGTGGCCGTTTTCAACAGAATCACGGAACCATGCGTTGAGGTATTTTCTGCTGCGTCGCCTCGGGCCGGCGGTTAAGCGTTGGCTCGCGTATGATTGAATGTGAGTTAATCTAAACGTGAATTATTTGACCAAGAAGAGAAACATCAATAAGAATCAAGAACATGTATACTGCGCAACGAATTCTAGGGAAAATGCAGAGCGCTCTCAAGAGCTATGGGCCATCGGGTATTAAACGTTTTCTCTGGAATAAGGAATATTCTGGAGAAAAATGGAACTTTGCCGATAACACGCTTGGCGATTGCGTGTACTCGCACCTGGAAAAGCATCTTGCCAACGGGAGCATCCTCGATCTCGGATGCGGCGCGGGCAACACAGCAACCGAGTTGGCCTTTAACGCGTACAAGCTTTATGTTGGAGTGGACATCTCTGAAACCTGCCTGAGCAAGGCCAGGAGGCGGTCAAAGGAATGTGGTCGGGGGGAGAAGAACCAATTTGCCTGTGGGGATTTCCTCAGTTTCGCGCCCGCGCAGCAGTTCGACGTCATCCTCTTCCGCGAGTCAATGTACCACATCCCGATTGCTAAGATTCCGTCTACAATACGCCACTATACAAGTTATTTGAAAGATGGCGGGGTCTTCATCGTGCGGATGGCGACCTGCAAATCGGACGGCACGCCGATTCCCAGGCCGACAGCAATGATGGACACCATCAAGAAGGAATTCGACATCGTAGAGGATTGCCTATATAAGGATAAGCAATCAGAGGCGGAGGTAATTGTGTTTCGACCAAAATTCCTGACGCACAAGGAAAGTAACGCACCGGCGCGATGAAAGTCGGCGTGGTAACGAGGGATTACACCTCGGCGCCGCTTCAACAATTGACAGAAGATAATGAAGGCCAGAATGACGACTGAACCCTCTGCGCAACTTTCGGACATGGAGCCAATAATCAGTCCGCAATTCACCGAGATCAGGGTGCAGGGGATGACGGTCGTGGTTCCTTCTACTCGAGTTCAAGGCAGGACGATTATTGTTACAGGCAAATGGGTCAAGGTGGCCTCCGTTGAGGACGAAAGCTGCCTGGAAGGGGACGTTGTCGATAATCCCGATTTGTTTCTCACCCAGCTAAAACAGGGTCCACTCAAAGTCGATTTGTTTACCTTTGAACAGAAGCCTACAAGTACGAAGCCGCGTTACCGATACCACATGGAATGGGACAATGCCGCCATCATTCCCATAACAGACTATGCTCATTGGTGGGAGAGTTTACCTCAGGAGACGCGAAGAAATGTCAGGAAAGCCGCCAAGCTCGGAGTGGATGTAAAAGCCGTTCAGTTTGACGACGAGCTTGTACGGGGTATAGTCGACATCTACAATGAAACTCCGATTCGGCAGGGTCAGCGATTCTGGCATTATGGAAAGAGCTTCGAGGCGGTGAAAAAGGAAAAAGCGACATATCTAGAGCGCAGTGAATTCATAGGCGCGTACTTTGCAGGTGCGTTGATCGGCTTTATCAAACTGTTGTACGTGGACAAGTGTGCAACTGTATTTCATATTCTCTCCAAGGAACAGCATGCCGACAAGCGACCCACAAACGCCCTGATTGCCAAGGCGGTGGAAGTCTGCGCCGCAAAGGGCATGACCTCCTTGCAGTATTGCAAGTATGTCTATGGAAAAAACGAGACAAGCCCGCTTACAGAATTCAAGCGTCGGAACGGTTTTGAACGAGTTCTTTACCCGCGGTATTTTGTTCCCCTATCGACAAAGGGGAAACTCGTGTTGAAACTCAAACTTCACCATGGATTGGTTCACCTTTTGCCGCAACGGGTGCTGGTTGCCTTGCGCGGATTTCGCAGAATGGTTCTTGAGAATCTTTCGAGAACAAACTCGGGCACGTCGAAACCACAAGTGAGTACTTAAAAGCAGTGTACAGAATGCGGGTGTAGCTCAACGTTAGAGCGCCTGATTTCCAATCAGAAGATGGGGTGTTCAATTCCTCCCGCCCGCTCCATTTACCCTTGAAGAGACTAGGCTTCAACTAGTGGCTAAGAGATGAGAAGAAAACTATGCCGGGAATAGCAGGGATTATTGGCGGCAACCCACGGGAACAGAATGGGGCTGAGGTGCGGGCCATGATCGATTCCATGGTCCACGAGCCATTTTATACGTTCGGCACCTATGCCGAGGAACGCCTGGGGCTCTGGGCGGGTTGGACGAGTTTCAAAGGAACATCCGCCGAGCACATGCCAGTTTGGAACGAAGCCAAAGACATTTGTCTCATATTCTCGGGCGAGCACTTCGGCGACGGTTCAGGAGGAGATGGCCGCATGAGGGAGGGGATGTCGGCACACTGGCTTCGGCTCTATGAGAAGGAGGGGCCGAGGACTTTCGAGCGGCTGAACGGCTGGTTTTGCGGTGTCCTGGCAGACCTTCGTGAAAATCGGGTCATCGTCTTCAACGACCGTTATGGGATGAACCGCATCTATTTTCACCAGAATGACCATGGGTTTTATTTCGCCTCTGAAGCGAAGGCTCTCTTGAGGGTATTGCCCGGGACGCGCAAGTTCGATTACCAGAGCCTGGGGGAGTACTTTTCCTTCGGCTGTGCGCTGCAAAACCGAACCCTTTATTCCCGGGTTTCACTCCTTCCCGGTGGGTCTGCGTGGGCCTTCTCCCCGGGACGGGAGGTCCGGAGAGAAACCTATTTCGACAAGGGAGTTTGGGAGAACCAATCGCAGTTAAGCGGCGCGGAGTATTACGAGAAGTTGCGATCGACCTGGGCCCGGATCCTGCCAAGGTATTTCGGCGGGCAGGAACCAGTGGGCCTATCGCTGACCGGCGGCCTGGACAGCCGGATGATCCTGGCTTGCGCGCCTCATTCAGCCGGTACGCTACCTTGCTACACCTTCGGCGGGATGTACCGCGACTGTGCGGACGTGCTCGTTTCGCGCCGGGTGGCAAAGCTGTGCCAGCAGCCGCATGAAACGATTCCGCTAGATCGGCAGTTCCTAAGTGAATTCCCCGCTTTGGCCGAGAGGGCGGTGTACCTTACGGATGGAACACTGGACGTCACGGGCTCGACGGACCTATACGTCCATAGAAGAGTGCGGCAGATTGCGCCGGTTCGTGTGACGGGCTTGTACGGCGGCGAGGTCTTGCGAGGCCTCGTCGCGTTCAAGCCGATGAGCCAGTCCTTGGGCCATCTCACCCCCGAGTTGGCCAAATCTATCCAGGCTGCCCGGCAAACTTACGCCGACGAACTGAATGGCAATCCTCAGTCCTTTATCGCTTTCAAGCAGGCCCCCTGGCACATTTATTCCCGCCTGTGCATCGAGCGTACCCAGGTCACCATCAGAACCCCCTACTTCGACAATGAGCTCGTCGCGCTCTCCTACCAGGCCCCGCCGGAATCGCTGAGCTACCAGCCTGCGCTGCGCCTGATCGCTGAGTCCAACCCGTCCCTGAAAGGAGTTGGAACGGATCGAGCCGTCGGCGTTCGTGGCCTCGCGCGTGCGCGGCATTCGCTGCAGCAGTTCACCTACAAAGCTGAATACGCTTATGACTACGGGATGCCTCAGTGGCTCGCCAGGTTAGACGGCGTATTCGCCCCGCTCCATATCGAAAGGTTGTTTCTTGGCCGGCACAAGTATTATCACTTTCGGCTTTGGTACCGTGATCATTTCCATGATTACTTGAAAAACGTGCTGTTGGATCCCGAAAGCTTGCAGCGACCCTATGTTCGCGCAGGCGCCGTCGAAAAGATGGTTCAGGCTCATATCACCGGCCAAGGAAACTATGCGCTCGAGCTCCATCGGCTCCTTACCGCGGAACTTCTCCAGAGGAAATTGATTGAGCAGGTGCCGCAGCAGCGGGAGGAGGCAGGAGGGGAGCCGCGACCATGTTTATCCCCTGTTTCCACCACTGTGTAGGTGGCTGCGCCCCACCAGTGTGGTGTCTCTCAAATGACCGGTGCTATGCTCAACAGGAGCAAACACAGAAAACAGAGGTTTTGTCTCTGTTTCCTCCGTTTCCTCCTGTAGAAATAACTCCAGTTGTTTATGAGACACTACACTAGAAAGCGATTTTTCGCATGCCCCCCCAGCTAACATTGCTTCCCGAGGGCTCTGCTAATAGGAGAGAGCAGATGACTCCAAAACCGGCCAGGCCAAATCGTATTGCCGCGCTCGATTTCACCAAGGGGGCCTTGGTCCTGATCATGGTGCTTTATCATTGGTTGAACTACTTCGTTGGGCCTAACCTGGATTATCGATATTTGCGGTTTCTAACGCCTTCATTTATTTTTGTCACGGGTTTTCTTGTGGCTCACGTCTATTTTTCCGGGCAAAATGCCGCGGATCCTCGCCTTGGGAAAAGACTGCTCATCCGGGGCATCAAACTTTTGGTCATCTTCGTCATTCTCAACGCAGTCAGGAGTATTTTGCTGCCAGTACTGTCCGGCGCCCACATCAGTTTTGCCGACCAGTTAAGCCCTGGAAATCTCTGGGCTGTTGGTGTCGTCGGGAATGTTCCGGTCACGAGCAGCAAGCTCATTGCCTTCTACATCCTGGTCCCCATAAGCTACTTACTGTTGCTCTCCGCCGGCTTGTCGCTCCCATACCGGTCCTTCAAATACAGCTTTCACGTCGCATGTATTTTGTTTTTGTCAGGCATCCTGGTACTGGCGCTGAATGGGAGGCGAAGCTACAATCTAGAATTTATAACGATTGGGCTTCTGGGAGCAATGGCAGGATTCGTTTCTATTCAAACGATAAACAATTTCGTTCGACACCCAATAACGCTATTACTTGGATATCTAAGCTATGTTGTTGCTATAACAGCGTGGAATGTGCCCTTCCCTTTGCTCGCTGTGGGTGTTTGCTTGAGCGTATGGGCCATCTATTTAGCGGGATTACAGGAGCCTGAATCGAGCAGGGCGGGCAGGCACGTCATTCTTTTGGGAAAGCATTCCTTGTTCGGATATGTGGCGCAGATTGCCATCCTGCAGATCCTCAGCACGACCTTCCGACATGTCAAGCCCGGTCCGGCGGTCACCGTAATTTCTTTTGTAGCGGCCTTCGCTCTTACCATGTTGGCCGTGGAAGTGTTGGAACGAGTTAAATCCAGGTCTCTGATCACGGACCGGCTTTATAAAGTGGCTTTCGGCTGAGACGAGTGTCGTGGAAGATCTAGTGGAAACTCGGGAAAGCAACTGGAAGGGAACCGCGCTGTATCCTGAAACGCGGTTAATAAAATGAACATGCCATTGCTTCCGTTTCTTATTTGCGCCATTGGAACCGCCGGCCTCTTCTACCTGGACCGCGACCGGTCTGCCCGAACCTCCCGTGCACTGTGGCTGCCAGTCATCTGGGTGTCAATTGTCGGATCCAGACCGATCTCAAGCTGGCTAGGAGTTGGGCCTGCGGGTGGGAATCTGGACGCAACACTCGAGGGGAATTCAACGGATGCCGCAGTATTTTTGGTCCTTCTTTTAGCTGGTGTCCGAGTGCTGATTCGCCGTAAGGAGAGTATGCGTGGGTTCTTCGGCACGAACCGCCCTCTAGTGGTTTACTTCACCTATTGCTTACTGAGTGTCCTTTGGTCTCCTATTCCTGAGCCATCGTTTAAACGTTGGATTAAGGCCGTCGGGGACGTGGTCATGGTTCTCATTGTCGCGACGGATGACCTTCCAGTCGTCGCGATCGGGCGGTTTTTCTCCTATGTCGGCTTTCTTTTATTGCCTGCCTCTGTCCTGTTGATCCGCTACTCGGATCTGGGCCGCGGTTTCGATCCGGACGGAAACGCAATGAACACCGGCGTGACCACAAACAAGAATATGCTTGGCGTTCTCGTCTTGGTTGTTGGCTTGGCTGCCCTATGGCATGTGTGCGCTTTGCTCCGCGCAAAACGCCAACCCGACCATAAGTCACGTCTTGTAGCCCAGTGTACTCTTCTGGCTTTTTCAATCGCACTGCTGGCTATGGCACACTCGGCGACCTGCGTAGGGTGCTTCGTCCTCGGGAGCGGGCTCATTCTGGTATCGAGTCTGCCCATGATCCAACGGAGGCCTGGCTTGATACATATTGTTGTTTTGACTCTCGTACTAGGCGGCGGGCTAGGAATGGTGTTCGGCGGCGACGCGGTGGTAGTGGGCGCGCTTGGCAGGGATACCAGTCTTACAGGGCGCACGGACATTTGGACCAGAGCGATTTCATTGGCTCGAGACCCGATTATCGGATCCGGTTTTGAAAGCTTCTGGAATAGCAACTCGCAGATATTGCGGACCTTTTCTGAAGTCAATATGTTCAGCAATCTCAACTCGGCCCACAATGGGTATATTGAGGTGTATCTTGAACTGGGATGGGTGGGGCTTGGGCTAATCGTGACGATCTTGATGAGTAGTTACAGGCTCGCGGGGAGGGTCTTTCAATGCGATCCCGAGATCGGCGGTTTGATTCTGGCCTACGTCATGACGATCCCGCTCTACAACATCAGTGAAGCCGGCTTCAGGTTGTTTAGCCCCATTTGGATTAGCTTTCTATTGTCGTACGTATTTGCGGGCCGAATCTTACGCGGCTACGCGCAGAATTCGGAAGTGAGTAGCGAGCCTATAGACCAGGCAGTTCCATTGGGGGGTCCTGATCGAAATGAAGTGCTTTTGAACGGGGCGCCTGAAACTTCGCAGGTTAACCGCCCGCAACACGGGTGGACAGAAGCCTGAGCCAGCCTCGATCCTGTTTGCTCCCAGCTCATTTTCTGTCGTATCAACCGTATTTCCAAAAACAGTAAGATCTGGGTTCGTTTGCCACTTTGTGATGCTCACAAATGTCCCATTTGGGGACATTTGTGAAACGCAGCGACCAATTTCGTGGTGGATCCCCCCACCGGGAAGGCCAACTGCGTGCCTGCGTCAGGCCTTGAGCCGCCCTCCCGGCTGGCTCTGGCTTGGCTGGGAATTCCCTAGTGGCTGAGTTGGCAAGTTTCTTGCATAATGTCTCGATGATGAATTCTGAACGATCTGGTGGACACCCCCGAGCACGCTTTTTTGGCATATGTTTGGAAAACCAGCGGGTGTCGAATAATGCGCTGTCGTCATGCAAGTTGAGTGTACACAGAGCACCGAGAAAGACCCAATGCGCGATTTTGGCGTTCTTACTGTCTGCGCCTCTTTGGGTTTTTGGCTCGGACCCAGTTCCGGCGGACCGGCTTCCGTATGGGGGCACGTGGGAAGGGATAGTCGGGGTGGGTGGAGGGATTCCCACTAACCGTACGCAATATGGCTCAACCCTCAGCACCGCGTCAACCGCTGCGCAAATCAATGCGGCTATCGCGGCATGTCCGTCCAACCAGTACGTCCAACTAGCGGCTGGCACGTTTAACAGTCTTGGCAGCGGCAATATCAGTATTGCCAAGAGCGGGGTGACTCTCCGTGGAGCGGTGGATGTCAATGGCTTACCGGCGACGACATTGGTCATGGGCACCGGGAACTCCATGACAATCCGAGCTGCTAGCGATTGGGATGTTTCCAACGCCGGAGTGTTCTCAACTATAAACGTGAGCAGCGGAGCCACACGCGGGTCCACATCCGTTACCCTTGCATCTACACCAACTGGGCTTACTGCTGGCATTCTTATGTGGATCACCGCACCGGCAAATCCACCAACTGTGGATGGCAGTGGGTGGACGGATTGGGCTGGCTCCAGGCCATTTTCGCAAGTTGTAAAGGTGACAGGGGTGGCTGGAAACGTGGTTTCTTTCTCGCCTGCGATCAACGCCGACTATATCTCCTCGCTTGCGGTTCAGGCTAACTACCGCAGCTCCGCAAACCAAATCAGTTTTTCCGGCGTAGAAAACGTGAGCATGACCAACAGCGCTGGGTCATTCACGAGTGGTCAGTGTTTTACGTTTGATGGAGCTGACCAATGCTGGCTTCTGAACTGCAAAGGATATGGATTGGCGACACCGGGTACCTTGAATGCCTTTGTCTACATGTATTGCTGTTATCGACTGGAAATAAGACATTGCGATTTCGCGCATTTCACTTCCTACGGATCGAGCACTTACTGCCTGGCGTCTGTTCATTGCTCTGGACTGCTGGTGGAAAATAATATATTTCACGATGCTCCGAATTTGTGGCCCATGATGGCAACTTCTGGCAGCGCGTTCGCATACAATTGCTTTACAAACGAACCTTACCAAAGCGCAAGTTTCCTATCTCAGATTGTGTTCAGTCATGGTTCGCATAATCATTATAATTTGTTCGAGGGGAACTGGATACCAACGCATTTCAATGATAGCACTGCCAGTGGGAATTACTCTCATTCGCGCAACGTCCTCTACTTTAGAGAACGGTTGTCGGGTTGGGACGGGGTCGGTTCGACCAGCGGGAAGACTGGTAATGCACATGGTATCTCTTTTGAGAGCCACCACGACAATATGACTGTCGCGGGTTGCGTTATGGGCCACGCGGGGACGCAGACTCAATATGAACAGACAAGCACAAGCGGCATTGTCGGCGGTGTTAACTCTATTTTCAATTACGATTCAGTAAGCGGTCCAACGCTTCTCCGCATGGACAATTGGAATACGGTTGATAACGGAGTGCACGCGGGAGAAGGTTTAACCAGCGGTCAAGTGCTCGCGACGAGCTACCTGCATTCAAGCGAACCCTCATGGTTTGGCAATCGCCCCTGGCCTCCGGTTGACCCGACAAGGACGGGTGCGGCACAGATTGACATGACTAATCTTCCGGCTGGCTATCGCTACGTTTACGGGGCCGATCCAGCGAGTGGCGGCCCAGATGTAACCCCACCCACGGCTCCGACGGCATTGGCTGCGTTGGCCGTCGGCGCAAACCAGATCAACTTGATTTGGACCGCGTCCACTGACAATGTTGGGGTGACAGGATACCTGGTGGAGCGACAAGACCCGGGAAATGTTAATTTTGTGCAGGTTGGAACGTCGACAGCGACGACTTACTCGGACTCGGGGCTAGCACCGGGCACCACCTACAGCTATCGAGTGCGGGCCACTGACGCAGCTGGGAACTTGAGCGGCTATTCC
>Ga0210409_10003871_pt1 | contig 16436 bp, 16 predicted proteins | sample IncBWH17MmetaG_FD_161649 | JGI IMG/M metagenome (GOLD analysis project Ga0210409, IMG submission 161649) | Forest soil microbial communities from Barre Woods Harvard Forest LTER site, Petersham, Massachusetts, United States - Inc-BW-H-17-M | ecosystem: Environmental > Terrestrial > Soil >...
CCCGCGCCTTCTTGAAGCCGTTGTAGTCCACCAGGCCCGCGGCCACGTGCTTCCGGAGCAGGCTGTCGAAGGCGGAGTGGTCGAAGCTCGCCGACTGGGCCGGGGAGAGCCGCGCCCAGAGGCCTGTGGCCAGGGCGAGGGCCAGGATCCGGGGGGCGATCATGTGGTGCTTGAATATCACAGTTCCCTGTTGACGGCGGGTCCGGCCTCCCCTATACTCTCCTCCATGAAACGGGCGTCCCTTCTCGCGGCGGTCCAGGTGAGAGGGCAGCGTCTGTCCGTGGGCCCCATGGCGATGCGCATTATCGTCCGCCGGGGCCCCGCGCGCCCGCTCGGCTAAAAGCCAGCGCGTCGCGAAAATGGCCCTCGGCGAAATCGCCGAGGGCTTTTTTGTTTTTGGAGGCCGACATGGGGTGGGTCACGGGCTTGAAATGCAAGGAGTGCGGGAAGGAACGGGGGATTGAGCCCGTGGCGGCCTGCGACGCGTGCTGGGGGGCCCTAGAGCCGGTATATGACCTGGACCGGGCCCGGGCCACGTTCACCCGGGAGGCGATCGCGGACCGCCCGCGCGACCTCTGGCGCTACCGCGAGCTCTTGCCCTTGGAGGCGGAAGGAACCGTGGGCTGGGGGACGGGGTTCACCCCTCTCCTGCGCGTCCCCCGCCTGGGTGAGCGGCTGGGCATCGCCGACCTCTGGGTCAAGTACGACGCGGCCTGCCATCCCACCCTCTCCTTCAAGGACCGCCTGGTGGCGGTGGCGCTCAGCAAGGCCAAGGAGTTCGGGATGGACACCGTGGGCTGTGCCTCCACCGGCAATCTGGCCAACGCGGTGGCGGCGGGAGCGGCCCGGGCCGGCCTCCGCGCGGTCGTGCTCGTGCCCGAGGACCTGGAGGCGACCAAGCTCCGGGGGACGGCCGTGTACCGCGCAACGCTGGTGGGCGTGCGGGGTAACTACGACCGGGTGAACCGGCTGTGCGCCGAGATCGTGGACCGGCACGGCTGGGGGATCGTCAACGTCAACTTGCGCGCCTACTACAGCGAGGGCTCCAAGACGGTGGGCTTCGAGGTCGCGGAGCAGCGGGGCTGGACGCTGCCCGGCCACGTGGTCGCGCCCATGGCCGGGGGCAGCCTGCTCACCAAGATGGAGCGGGCCTTCCGCCAGCTCGTGGAGCTGGACCTGGTGGACGACGAGCCCTTCGTCCTGCACGGGGCCCAGGCAGCGGGCTGCAATCCGATCGTTGGGGCCTGGAAGGCGGGGCTGGCCGCGCCCCGGCCGGTGAAGCCGTCGACCATCGTGCGCAGCCTGGCCATCGGGGATCCCGCGGACGGCGCGTCCGCCCTGGCCGCGATAAGGCGCACGGGGGGGAGGGCCGAAGATCCCACCGACCCCGAGGTGGTGGAGGGCATGCAGCTCCTGGCGGAGACGGAGGGGCTGTTCGCAGAGACAGCGGGGGGGACGGTGGTGGCCGCCGCCCGCCGGCTCGCAGAAGGCGGGGCTTTTGCGGACGGCCGACCGGTGGTGCTCCTCATCACCGGCCACGGCCTCAAGACCGCGGAGGCCCTGGGCGGGTCCACACCTTTCGATACCGTCATCGACGGGCGGCTCTCCGAGTTCGAGGCCTTCTGGACGTCCCGAGAGGGGGCGGTAGCCTAAGCCGTTGGCCGAACGCCTGGTGGGCTATACTCGGAAGCGAGAGAGGGTATGTCGACGAAAGAAATCCTGACCGAGACCGACCTGCTGCGAGAGCCGCGGGACGGCCGCAAACACGAACTTGTTGACGGGAGGATCGTCGTGAGCCCTGCCGGCTACCGTCACGGCCGCATCGCAGTCCGCTTGGTGCGCCGGCTAGACCAGCACGCGACCGACCACCAGCTCGGCGACGTCCTCGACTCGAGCACGGGTTTTCGGCTGCCGGGCGGGAACGTCCGCTCGCCGGACGTTGCCTTCGTCGCCGCCGGACGGGTCGCGGGGCGCGCGCCTCTCGGCTTCTTCGACGGCGCACCGGACCTCGCGGTGGAAGTCCTCTCACCCGAGGATGACCCTCGGGCCGTGCTGGACAAGATCGGGGAGTACCTCAAGGCGGGCGCGCGCCTCGTCTGGGTCATCGACCCTAACCAGCGGTCGGCCGCCGTGTATCGATCGCTGACCGACGTTAGACGGTTGACCGAGTCGGACGCTCTCGACGGTGAGGACGTCGCGCCCGGATTCTCTTGCCCGCTCCGTGACGTCCTCGGCAACGACTAGGGCGGTGTGGGTCGGCCTTCAGTTAATTCGCGGATTTCCGCGGCCCACCGGTAGTGCTCCTCACCACCGGCCACCGCCTCAAGACCGCGGAGGCCCTGGGCGGGTCCACCTCCTTCGATGCTGTCATCGACGGTCGGCTGTCCGAGTTAGGGGCGTTCTGGAGGGCCCGGGAAGGGGCGGCGGCCTGAGGGGCTGAAGTGGATTCCCCGCTGATCGCCGCTGCCCGTCGTGTCCAGGCCGCCCTGGATGGGCATGGACTTGAAGGCCGCGTCCTCGAGCTTCCGGAAACCACCCGCAGCGCTCGGGAGGCGGCGGCCGCGATCGGCTGCCGCGTGGAAGAGATTGTGAAGTCCCTCGTCTTCCGCACCCGCGCCACACGCTCTCCCATTCTGGTTCTGGTGAGCGGCGCGAGCCGCGTGGATGAGCACCGGCTGGCGGCGATGGTGGGCGAGCCCGTGGAGAGGGCCGACGCCGACTACGTGCGAGAGCAGACGGGATACTCGATCGGCGGGGTTCCTCCTCTAGGCCACTCAAGACCAATTCGGACGCTGATTGACGAAGGCCTCCTCGAGTTCGAGCGTCTGTGGGCAGCCGCCGGGACCCCGTACGCCGTGTTCCCCTTGACGCCGCCGGAGCTGCTCGCCGTGACCGCCGGAGAGGTGGCAAGGCTCAGCGGATGAGCAGGAACCCCGCCACCAATGACGTATACTGAAAAGGTGGCAACGACTCGGTCAGGGGTCACGGACCAGGACCTCCTGCGGCTTCCGAGGGATGGGCGCAAGTACGAGCTCGTGGATGGGGAGATTCGCGTGAGCCCCGCCGGTATGCGCCACGGCAAGATCTCGGTGCGTCTCACGGCTGCGCTCCTGGCTTTCGTCAGCCCGCAGCGCCTCGGGGACGTCTTCGACTCCAGCACCGGATACCGGCTCCCGGGCGGCAATGTCCGCTCACCCGACGCCAGCTTCGTTTCCTCGAAGCGCCTTCCGAGGGTCCCCGAGGGCTTCGCGGAACTCGCGCCTGACCTCGCGGTCGAGGTTCTCTCGCCCGAGGACAGCCCCCGCGAGGTGCTGGATAAGGTGGGGGAGTACCTCTCGGCCGGCGTGCGGCTCGTGTGGGTCATCGACCCCCGCGCTTCCCGCGCCGCCTCTTACCGCTCGCTTACCGACGTCCGCGAGATCGGGCCGGACGGGACCCTCGATGGGGAGGACGTGCTCCCCGGCTTCCGCTGCCGGCTTGCGGATCTGCTCGGCTAGCCGGCCTAGGAGACCGAGGTACGGAGGCGATAAGGCCGTCGCCCGCTAGGAACTACTGAGAGCACGATCCTCGAACCATGCCCCACGCAAAGAGAACCCGCACACTCGAGAGCGTGCTGTCCCGTTGCCGTTCCAAGCTGACGGCCTGGCAGGTGCGCGCGCTCTATCTCGGCGCACAGACCTCGACGAACGTCCGACTCGGCTTCCCGAATCTGATGGACCGCATCTTCGGACCAGAGCCGATCCTCGGTGACGACCTCGACGATGCCAACGCCAACCTCCAGGCCTTGGTGAAGACCTGGAACGACCTCGTGGCCGAGGGGGAGGCGGGTCCGGTGCGACTCTCCAAGATGCGACTGAGCGATCCGCCCGATGTCGCCGAGCTCGACGCCCTCGCCGAGCGGCGAGCCGAGGAGATCATTTGGTTTACGCGCGGGCTCGATGCGGGCGGGGATGATCCCAAGGATTTCGGCCCCGAGGCCGAGGAGCTGTTCCGGAAGCTCGCGGAGGGAGGCGCCTTCCTGGAAATGTATCGAGAGCTGCTCCGGAGAACGCCCGAACAGAAGCCAAGCACGCTCCGTGAATCACGGGGTTCCTTGGCACTGCTGACGCGCACGCTCGAGCTTATTTTCAGCGATCTCATGACGATCAGTCAGGAATTGCGCAGGCGCGCCGCGGAAGAGATTGTGCGGGCACATCGGCGCGGGGGTCCACGCCGATCGGTCAGAGTCGGCCCCCGCGAGCCGTGCCCCTGCGGCAGCGGGCGCCAGTGGAAACGGTGTTGTGGGGCGCCAACGGCCCACTGACGCTAAACGCAGTCTTGGTCCAAGGGCGGAGTTGGGCGGGGTTTAGCGGCCTCAGGCGATCCGCTGCCCGCTCCGCGCCTCCGCCAGGGCCCGGCGCTCCAGGTAGGCCTTGCGCACAAGCTCCGCATCGCGAACGAAGTGATCGAGCTCCTCGAGGCCGAGGGCCTGCGGCCCGTCGCAAAGGGCCTCCGCCGGCCTTGGGTGAAAGTCCACGAGCACCATGTTGGCGCCGGCGATGATGCCCTGGGCGGTGGCGTGGTGGATGTCGAGCAGGCCGTCGACCGCTTCCAGGCGCTTGCCCACGGAATGGGAGGGGTCGACGCCCACGGGCAGGCGGGTCAGGCGCTTGACCACCGGCACGTGGCCGAAGTCCACGAAGTTCCGGTGGGGATCCCCCAGGTGGCTCTTGGCCCCCCGCAGGCAGAAGATGATGCGGTTGTTGCCCCCCGCGGCCAGGTACTCGCAGGCGTTCAGGGACTCCTCGAGGCTGATGCCCATGCCCCGCTTGAAGAGGACCGGGAAGTCCTGCTGCTGGCCCACGATCTTCAAGAGCTCGAAGTTCTGGGCGTTGCGGGTCCCGATCTGGAGCATGACCCCGGTGGGGTGCCCGGCCGCGGCCAGGGCGGAGCGGATCTCATCCAGGTGCGATTCGTGGGTGACCTCCATGGCGATGACCTTGATGCCATGCTCGCCCGCGAGCCCGAAGACGTAGGGCAGGCACTTGGCTCCGTGCCCCTGGAAGTCGTAGGGGCTGGTCCGCGGCTTGTAGGCGCCGGCCCGCGTGGTCTTCAGGCCCACCCCCTTCAGGGCCCGGAAGGTCCTCTCCACGTTCTCCCGGGTGTCGACCGCGCAAAGGCCGGCGAAGATGTGGAAGCTGTCCTGGTCGAAGCGCAGGCCCTGGTAGGAGAAGCCGACCGCCTCCGCCTGGCCCTCGTGGCGGCCGATCGTGCGGTAGCTCTGGCGGATGCGGATCACCTTCTCGACCGCGGAGAACTCCTCGAAGGGCTCCTGGGGGATGGCCCCCGTGGCCCCCAGGAGGTAGATCTCGGTGAGGGAGCGGCTCGCCCCCTCGATCACGCGCACCTCCGTGCGCACGTCGGGGTAGCGCTCCGCCATCTGGCGGACCTGCCGGATCTCCGGGGAGTCGGGCCGGATGTCGGCCTTCATCACCAGGATCACAAGCCCTCTCCCCCGCCCGTCCGCCGGAGGGGGGCGTCCACTAGACGCCCCACTCCGAGACCGCGCCCGCTTCGTCCTCGGAGGCGTGGGCCCAGCGCAGCCAGGAGAGGTGGCGCTGAACCGACGCCGTCACCTCGACGGTGGTCGCATCGCCCCCGATGTCGGGGGTGCGGACCTCCTTGAGGGCGGCCCCCACCGAGGCCTCGACCGCCCGCGCCAGCGCCGGCCGCTCCAGGCCGTACTCCAGGAGCATGGCCACGGTGAGGATGGCCCCGATGGGGTTGGCGATGCCGCGCCCGGCAATCTCCGGCGCCGACCCGTGGATGGGCTCAAAAAGCGAGGGCCCCGTGCCCAGGGAGGCGGAGGGAAGGATGCCGATGGAGCCCGCCACCACCGCCGCCTCGTCGCTCAGGATGTCGCCGAAGAGGTTCTCGGTCAGGATCACGTCGAAGCGGTGGGGCGCGCGCAGGATCTCGAAGCTGGCCGCGTCCACGTACCGGTGCTCCAGCTCGATGTCCGGATACTCCCGCCCCACCTCCGTCACCACCGCCCGCCACAGGCGGGAGGTCTCGAGGACGTTGGCCTTGTCCACGGAGGTCACGCGCTGACGCCGCCTTCGGGCCTCCCGGAAGGCCACGTGGGCCACCGCCCGCACCTGCTCCGCGGACTGACGCCAGGTGTTGAAGGCGTCGGTGCTGCTCGCCCCCCGCGGCTCCCCGAAATAGACGCCCCCCGACAGCTCGCGCACGATCAGCATGTCCGCGTGGCGGGCGAGGCCGTCGCGCAGCGGGGTGGGGAGGCCCATGTAGCGGGCGGGGCGGAGGTTGGCGTAGGCGCCCAGGGCCCGCCGCAGGCGGAGGAGGCCGTCCTCGGGCCGTACCGGCCCTCCCTCCCAGCGGGGTCCGCCCACCGCGCCCAGGAACACCGCGTCCGCCTCCGCGCAGATCTCGAGCGTCTCGCGGGGCAGGGGATCGCCGGTGGCGTCGATGGCGGCTCCCCCGATCAGCCCCTCGCGGACCTCGATCGGCAGGCAGGCCTTGAGGATGGCGAGCGCGGCCTTGGTGACCTCGGGGCCGATGCCGTCTCCGGCCAGGACAGCGATGGTGGGGCTCATGACGCGGGACCTCCAGTGGGGAAACCGTGGGACTGTTCGTGGGCGGCGATGGCCGCCTCCTGGGAGAGGAGAAAGGACAGGGCGTCCGCCCCCTCCAAAAGGCAGTGGCGGGCGAAGGGCTCGATGGGGAAGACGGTGAGGCTCCCGTCGGGGAGGCGGAGGGTCTGATCCTTGAGGTCGATGGTGACCTCGGGGGGAGGAGTGGCGGCGACCTTGCGGTAGGTGAGGGGATCGACCTGGACGGGCAGAAGGCCGGCTTTGAGGGCGTTGCTGCGGAAGATGTCGGCAAAGCCGGTGCTGACCACGGCCCGAAAGCCGTTCTCCAGGAGCGCCCACACCGCGTGCTCGCGGGAGGAGCCGCAGCCGAAGTTGCGGCCGGCGACGAGGACGCGCGCGCCCTCCGCCTCCGGCCGGTTCAAGGCGAATTCAGGCCGGGTCCGGCCCTCCCCGTCCCAGCGCCAGTCCGCGAAGAGGGCGGTCCGGAAGCCGCCGCGCGTGGTCGAGGTCAGGAAGCGGGCGGGGCAGATCTGGTCGGTGTCGATGTTCTCGGTGTCGAGGACGACGGTGCGGGAGGTGAGGGCGCGGAAGGGCTCCATCGGCTACCCCACCATCTCGCGGGCGTCCGCGATGCGGCCGGTCACGGCGGCGGCGGCCGCGGTCAGGGGGCTGCCCAGGAATGTCCGGCCCCCCACCCCCTGCCGTCCCTCGAAGTTCCGGTTGCTGGTGCTGACCGCGTACTGACCGGGCTGCAGGCTATCGCCGTTCATGGCCAGGCACATGGAGCAGCCGGCCTCGCGCCAGTCCGCGCCCGCCTGCTTGAAGATGCGGTCTAGGCCCTCGGACTCCGCCTGCCGCTTCACCTGCTGGGAGCCGGGCACCACCAGGACCCTCACCCCCGGGGCCACCTTGCGCCCGTCCAGGAAACGGGCGGCCAGGCGGAGGTCGGAGATGCGCGAGTTCGTGCAGCTGCCGATGAAGACCACGTTGATGGGCCGGCCGAGCAGCGGCTCTCCGGGCTCGAGGCCCATGTAGCGGAGCGCCTTCTCGAGCGTGGGGTCGCCCCCCGGGTGGGGGACCAGCCCCCGGATGGGGATCCCCATGCCGGGATTGGTGCCGTAGGTGATCATGGGCTCCAGGTCCGCGGCCTCGAAGAGCTCCCGGCGGTCGAAGGCGGCGCCCTCGTCGCTCGGGAGCGCGCGCCAGCCCTCGAGGGCGCGTTCCCAATCGCGGCCCGCGGGCGCGTGGGGCCGCCCCCGGAGGTAGGCGAAGGTGGTGTCGTCGGGCGCGATCATGCCCGCCCGCGCCCCCGCTTCCACGGACATGTTGCAGACCGTCATCCGCTCTTCCATGGACAAGGCGCGGATGGCGGAGCCCCGGTACTCGATCACGTGCCCCGTCCCGCCCCCCACCCCCAGCCGGGCGATGAGGCCCAGGATGAGGTCCTTGGCCGTGACCCCCGGGGCCAGCGCCCCCTCCACCTCCACGGCCAGGGTGCGGGGCCGGTCCTGGAGCAGGCACTGGGTGGCGAGCACGTGGGCCACCTCGCTGGTCCCGATCCCGAAGGCCAGGGCGCCGAAGGCCCCGTGGGTGCTGGTGTGGCTGTCCCCGCAGACGATGGTCATGCCGGGCTGGGTGAGGCCCAGCTCGGGGCCGATCACATGGACGATCCCCTGCCGCTCGCTCCCCAGGCCGTAGAGGGTGATGCCGAACTGCTGGCAGTTGACCTCAAGCTGCCGGATCTGGGCCGCCGCCCGGGGGTCCGCGACCGCGATCGCGCCCTCCCCCCCGCGGGGGGTGGTGGGGGTGGAGTGGTCCATGGTGGCCAGCGTGCGCTCCGGCCGCCGGACCTTGAGCCCGAGCTCGCGCAGGAGCGCGAAGGCCTGGGGCGACGTCACTTCGTGGACAAGGTGCAGGTCGGCGTAGAGCACGGCCGGTGTTTCCGCGGTGGGGGGGCGCACCAGGTGGCCCTCCCACACCTTCTCGAACAGCGTGCGCGGTCGCGCCATCTTGTCCTACGCCGCCGCCTGGGCCCCGCGGGCCGCGGCCACCGCGGAGAGATAGGCTTTGAGCGTGGCCTCCAGGGTGTCCGTGCTCGCCGCCTGGCCGGTGCACTCCACGCCGTCGTGGCGCACCCGCACGATGACCTCGGCCAGGGCGTCCTTGCCCGCGGTCACGGCCCGGGTGTGCATCTCCAGGAGCTCGAGGTCGAGCCCGAGGGCCGCGTCCGTGGCCTTCAAGGCGGCGTCGAGGGGCCCGTTTCCCACCGCGGAGGCGGTGCGCCGCTCCCCGTCCACCTCCACCTCCACGGTGGCGGTGGGCAGGATCTCGTTCCCGGAGAGCGACTGATAGCGCACGAGGCGGGCCCGGCGCTCGGGGGCGGAGGAGACGAGGGCGAGCAGGTCCTCGTCGTAGATGAACTTCTTCTTGTCCGCCAGCTCCTTCACCCGGGCCGTGACCGCCTCCACCTCATCCGGGTCCAGGCGGACGCCCAAGGAAGAGAGGCGCGACTCCACCGCGTGCTTGCCGGAGTGCTTGCCGAGGACCAGGCTCGACTCGCGCACCCCCACGCTGGCCGGGGTCATGATCTCGTAGGTCAGGGGGTTGCTGAGGACGCCGTGCTGGTGGATGCCCGCCTCGTGGGCGAAGGCATTCCGCCCCACCACCGCCTTGTTGGGCTGCGGCCAGACCCCGGTGGTGGAGGAGAGGAGCTGGCTGGTGGCCGCGATCTGCTCCGTCCGCACCCCCGTCTCCAGGCCGAAGTGCTCGCGGCGGACGCGCAGGGCCATCACGAACTCCTCGAGGGAGGTGTTGCCGGCCCGCTCGCCGATCCCGTTGACGGTGACCTCCACCTGACGGGCCCCCGCCCGCACCGCGGAGAGCGAGTTCGCAACGGCCAGGCCGAGGTCGTTGTGGCAGTGGACGCTCAGGACCGCTTCGGGTAGGTCGCGGTGGAGGCGGCCGATGAGGGCCCCGTACTCGTCGGGGAGGGCGTAGCCGACAGTGTCGGGAATATTGAGCACGGTCGCCCCCGCCCCGTGGACGGCGGCCAGGATCTCGCGCAGGAAGGCGTAGTCGGTGCGGGAGGCGTCCTCCGCGGAGAACTCCACGTTCGGGCAGAGGGAGCGGGCCAGACGCACCGCCTCCTCGGCCTGGCGGAGCGCCTCCTCGGCCGTGATCTTGAGCTTGTACTTCAAGTGGATGGCGGAGGTAGCGAGAAAGATGTGGACGCGGGGGTCGGCCGCGCCCTTGAGGGCCTCCACCGTGGCCAGGATGTCGGCCTCCTTGGCGCGGCTGAGCGCGGCCACCGTGCACCCTCTGACCTCGGCGGCGATCGAGTGGACGGACTCCCATTCCCCCTTGGAGGCGATGGGGAAGCCGGCCTCGATGACGTCGACGCCCAGGCGGGCGAGCTGGCGGGCCAGGCGGAGCTTCTCCCCCGCGTTCATGCTGCAGCCGGGGGACTGCTCCCCGTCCCGAAGCGTGGTGTCGAAGACGGCGATGCGGTCCGTCATCGGGTGGCCTCTACCGCGGGCTCCACCCGGGCGGAGCGGACCTCCCCTTCCGGGGTCACGGTGACCGCGTCCAGGAAGGGAATCATCGCGCGCAGGCGCTGGCCCACAACCTCGAGGACTTGGGCGCGCTCTTCGCGCCGCCGCCCCTCGAACCAGGGGCGGCCGGCCTCGTTCTCCGCGATCCACTTCTTGGCGTAGGCCCCGCTCCGGATCTCCTCCAGCATCCGCTCCATCTCCCGCCGGGTCTCGGCGGTGACGAGGCGGGGGCCCCCGGTGTAGTCGCCGTGCTCCGCGGTGTCGGAGACGGAGTAGCGCATGTAGGAGAGGCCGCCTCGGTACATCAGGTCCACGATGAGCTTCAGCTCGTGCAGGCACTCAAAGTAGGCGATCTCCGGCTGGTAGCCCGCCTTGACCAGGGTCTCGAAGCCCGCCGTGACGAGCGCGGAGACCCCGCCGCAGAGCACGGCCTGCTCGCCGAAGAGGTCGGTCTCCGTCTCCTCCGCGAAGGTCGTCTCGATGACGCCCGCCCGGGTGCATCCGATCCCCTTGGCGTAGGCGAGCGCGGTCCTCTTGGCGTGGCCGCTCGCGTCCCGGTGTACGGCCAGGAGCGCGGGCGTGCCCTGCCCCTCCCGGAAGACCTCGCGCACCCGGTGGCCGGGGGCCTTGGGGGCCACCATGGACACGTCGACCCCCGGGGGGGCCTCGATGGTCCCAAACCGGATGTTGAACCCGTGGGCGAACATCAGGGTGTCGCCGGGCCCGAGATGCGGCTTTACCTCCTCGTTGAAGAGGCGGGCCTGTCCGGTGTCGGGGGTCAGGATCATGACGATGTCCGCCCCTTCCGCGGCCTCCCCCGGGGTCTTCACCGTGAGCCCCTCGGCCGCGGCGCGGGCCCGGGACCGGCTGCCCGCGGGCAGCCCCACCGTGACCGCGACCCCGCTATCCCTCAGGTTCAACGCGTGGGCGTGGCCCTGGCTGCCGTAGCCCAGCACCGCCACCCGCCGGCCGGAGAGCGCCTCTAGGTCCGCGTCGCGGTCGTAATAGATCCGTGCCATGTCACCCTCCTTGCCGGCTCAGAAAAAGCCTCGAAGCGCCCATCGGATTCCGGGGCATCGGCTAGCCCGTCTCCCCGGGGGCGGCGGCGGTGCCCCGCACCATCGCCACCTTGCCCGTCCGCACCATCTCCAGGATGCCGCGGGGGCGCAGCAGCTCCACGAGGCCGTTCACTTTCTCCAGGTCGCCCGTGATCTCCACGATCACCGAATCCGGGGCCACGTCCACGATGCGGCTCCGGAAGATCTCCACCAGGTTCGCGATCTCCCCCCGCGTACCCGGCTCGCAACGCACGCGGATCAGGGCCAGGTCTCGGTCCACGGTGGGCAGATGGGTCACGTCCGTGACCTCCGCCACCGGCACCAGCTTGCGCAGGTTGGCCGCCACCAGGTGGGCGGGGGCCCGCGCCGTGTCCACCACGATCGTCATGCGGGAGAAGTCGGGGGCCTCGCTGCCCCCCACGGTCAGGCTCTCGATGTTGAAGGCCCGCCTCCGGAAGAGGCTGGCCACCCGGTTCAGGACCCCCGGCTGGTCCTGCACCCGCGCCACCAGGGTGTGCTTCATGCCTGCGCCTCCTGGGCCTCCACCACCGCCTCCGCGGGGCGGCGGATCATGGCGTGGAGGTCGGCGCCCGAGGGCACCATGGGGTAGACCACGTCCTCCTGCTCGACCCGGAACTCGATGAGGGCGGGCCCGGGCGTGTTGCGGGCCGCCTCCACCGCGGGGACCACGTCCGCGCGGCGGTTCACCCGGCGGGCGGGGATGCCGTAGGCGGAGGCCAAGACCACGAAGTCGGGGGAGAGCATCGGGGTGGCCGCGTAGCGGCGCGCGTAGAAAAACTCCTGCCACTGGCGGACCATGCCCAGGAAGCCGTTGTTCACGACCGCGATCTTGATGTCCAGCTTCTCCTGCTGGAGGGTGGCGAGCTCGCACTGGGTCATCTGGAACCCGCCGTCCCCCGCGATCACCCAGACCTCGGCCTCCGGACGGGCCATCTTGGCCCCGATGGCGGCGGGAAGGGCGAAGCCCATGGTGCCGAGCCCGCCCGAGGTGATGAGGGTGCGGGGCTTCTCGTGGTGGTAGTACTGGGCCTCCCACATCTGGTGCTGGCCCACGTCGGTCACGACCACGGCCCCGCCGCCCGTGGCCTCCCAGAGGTCGTTGATCACGTGGGCCGCGAACAACCGGCCCCCGTCCGGCTGGTGCAGGATGTCGCGGGCGTGGGTCTCGGCGCGGCCGGCGTCGATCTCGCGCCGCCAGTCCGGGTGCCGCTTCTCGGAGAGGAGGGGGAGGAGGCCGGCCAGGGCCGCCCGGAGGTCGGCCGCGATCTGGACGTCCACGGCCACGTTCTTGCCGATCTCGGAGGGATCGATCTCCACGTGGACCTTCTTCGCTTCCGGGGCGTAGGTCTTGAGGTTCCCCGTGACGCGGTCGTCGAAGCGCATCCCGAAGGCGAGCAGAAGGTCCGCCCGCTGGATGGCCTGGTTCACGAAGGCCTCGCCGTGCATGCCCATCATGCCCAGGGCCAGGGGGTGGCTGGCCGGGAAGCCGCCCAGCCCGAGCAGGGTCGAGGCCACGGGGGTGTCCGTCTTCTCCGCGAACTCCCGGAGGAGGTCGGAGGCGCCCGACCGGATGACGCCCGCCCCGGCCAGGATCAGGGGCCGCTTGGCCCCCGCCACCAGCTCCGCCGCACGGGTGAGGTCGGCGGCCCGGGGCGGGGAGGGCTCGTGGCCGTTCAGGGGCGGCGGCGCCGCCGGCCATTCGAACTCCGTGCGCGCCTGCTGCACGTCCTTGCAGATGTCGACCAGGACCGGTCCCGGGCGGCCGCTGCGCGCGATGTGGAAGGCCTCGCGCAGCGTGCGGGCCAGGGTCGTGACGTCGGTGACGAGGGCGTTGTGCTTGGTGATGGGGAGGGTGATTCCGGTCACGTCCGTCTCCTGGAAGGCGTCGCTGCCGAGAAGGAGCGACGAGACCTGTCCGGTGATGAAGACGGTGGGGATGGAGTCGAGCATGGCGGTGGCGATGCCGGTGGTCAGGTTCGTGGCGCCGGGGCCGGAGGTGGCCACCGCCACCCCCACCCGTCCGCTGGCCCGGGCGTAGCCGTCCGCCATGTGGGCCGCCCCCTGCTCGTGCCGGACGAGGACGTGGCGTATGGAGGGGTAGTCGAGCATGGCGTCGTAGGCGGGGAGGATGGCCCCGCCCGGATAGCCAAAGACCGTGGTGACGCCCTCCTTGACCAGACATTCCCAGAGAATCTGCGCCCCGGTCAGAATCACCGCTTTGCCTCCCCGGCTCCCAAAAAAAGAACCCCAAAAAGCAAAACCCCCGAGGTTTGCTTCCTCGGGGGTTCTGATCGATCTCGACTTGGCTCTTGGCCTAGATCACCGAACCCCCGTGCGGTCGAATGGAAATCAGTACCAGCAGTCGCAGGGACAGTCGTACCGCGACCAAGGTGGGTTCGGCGACGGCGAGCTGGGTCATCGAGAGCATACGAACGGTCGGCAGCTTAGACGGGATGCCGGCGGCTGTCAAGGGCCGGCCTGAGTTTTTTGCAAGTTTGAAGGAGGAACCGCCGAGGGGGTTCCCAAAAATTGACCTGCCATATGGCAAACAGTATAGTGCCAAATGGCGGAGGGCGGAATGGAACCACGTGCGGAGAGATAAGGCCGTTGCGGAGCCTAAAGGGGTCGATGCGTACGGTGAGGCCGCGAGGGGCGGGCACCTGGACTCATACTGGTACGTGTCGCTGTTGGGGCTCCGATTGCAGGACCCCATCCGGATACTGAGGCGCGTGGAGCAAGGTCTCGAGTTCCGGGCCCTCGAACGATTCCAGAGGAACACCCGATTCTCGACCAGCGAACTGGCGGAACTCGTCGCCATCACATTGCGGACGCTCCATCGCCGCAAGGAACAGGGGCGGCTGGAGCCAGACGAATCCGATCGACTACTTCGGGCATCGAGAGTCTTCGGAAAGGCTCTGCAACTCTTCGAAGGCGACGCCGACGCTGCCCGGCGCTGGTTCTCGACGCCCGCGAAGGCTCTGGGGGGCGAACGGCCGATAACACTCGCGAGAACGGATCTGGGGTCGAACGAAGTGGAAGCGCTGATCGATCGGCTCGAACAGGGAGTTCTCACTTAGTGCTGGGCGCCTGGCGTCTCACGAAGACGAAGTACTTGAGCACGGCGTGGGACGGTGAGGGAGCGAAACGAAGCGGCGGTCGCTGGAACAACAGCGGCACGACGGTGGTGTACACCTCCGCTACACTTTCGCTGGCGCTCGTTGAGATTCTTGTCCATGTGACGAGCGGGCTTCTTGCCGCCTACACGGCAGTGCCGATCGAGCTCGAGGAGTCCTTAGTCACAACTCTGGAAGACAAAGACTTGCCAGCCAATTGGAAGGACGATCCGCCTCCAGCCGCTACGCGGGCAATCGGCGACGACTGGGTGCTGGCGGGCAAGAGTGCGGCTCTGAGGGTTCCCAGTGTCGTGGTTCCGGTTGAATTCAACTACCTACTCAACCCCAGGCACTCGGACTTCGGCAGGGTGAGCGTCGGCGTTGCCATGCCCTTCCCGTTTGATCCGAGACTTCGGTAAGGGGCGGCCAGAGGCCTCAGTCCGTCACCGCGCCCAGGCTCGCGCTGGAGACGAGCCGGGCATACTTGGCGAGGACCCCCTTCCGGTAGCGCGGCGGGGGGAGCGACCAGGCCGCGCGGCGGCGGGCGAGCTCCGACTCCTCCACGTCCACGCTCAGCCGGCGCGCCTCGGCGTCGATGGTGACGAGATCCCCCTCCCGGACCAGGGCGATCGCGCCTCCCACCGCCGCTTCTGGAGACACGTGGCCGACCACCATGCCGTGGGTGGCCCCGGAGAAGCGGCCGTCGGTGATGAGCCCGACCGAGTCGCCGAGGCCCGCGCCCACGATGGCGGAGGTGGGGCTGAGCATCTCGCGCATGCCGGGGCCCCCCCGCGGGCCCTCGTAGCGGATCACGATCACGTCCCCCGCGCGGATGCGGCCGGCCAGGGTCGCCTCCATGCAGGCCTCCTCGGAGTCGAACACCCGGGCGGGGCCGGTGATCTTCGTGGCTTTGAGGCCCGTGATCTTGGCCACCGCCCCTTCCGTGGCCAGGTTGCCGCGCAGGATGGCCAGATGCCCCTGGGCGTGGAGCGGGCGCTCCCAGGGCCGGATCACGTCCTGATCCGCCCGCGGCGTCGCGGGCACGTCCTTGAGCTGCTCGGCCACGGTGCGGCCGGTGATGGTGAGGGCGTCCCCGTGGAGCCGGCCGTGGGCGAGCAGCATCTTCATGACCTGGGGGATGCCCCCCGCCCGGTGCAGGTCGGTGGCCACGTAGCGGCCGGTGGGCTTGAGGTCGCAGAGCACGGGCACCCGCTCGCGCACGGTCTCGAAGTCGTCGAGGTCGAGCGGGACCTCCGCGGCGTGGGCGATGGCCAGGAGGTGCAGGACGGCGTTGGTGGATCCCCCCACCGCCATCACCACCGAGATCGCGTTCTCGAAGGCGGCGCGGGTCAGGATCTGGCGGGGGGAGAGGCTGCGGCGGATGGCCGCGGCCAGCACCGCTCCCGACTCGGCCGCGCTCTCCGCCGTCTCCGGGTCCTCCGCGGCCATGGTGGAGGAATACATCAGGCTCATGCCCAGGGCCTCGATGGCGGAGGACATGGTGTTGGCGGTGAACATGCCGCCGCAGGAGCCCGCCCCCGGGCAGGCCTTGCTCTCCACCTCCTTCAGCGTGGCGAGGTCGAGCTTGCCCGCCGCCTGCGCGCCCACCGCCTCGAATACGCTGCCGATCGTGAGGTCCTGCCCCGCGTGGTGGCCGGGCTTGATCGTCCCCCCGTAGACGAAGATGGCGGGGATGTCCATGCGGGCGATGGCAATCATGGCCCCCGGCATGTTCTTGTCGCAGCCGCCGACGGCCAGGACCCCGTCCATGGTCTCGCCCTGGCAGGCCGTCTCGATGGAGTCCGCGATGACCTCGCGGGAGACCAGCGAGTACTTCATCCCCTCCGTGCCCATGGAGATGCCGTCGCTCACGGTGATGGTCCCGAAGACCTGGGGCATGGTCCCCGCCTGGCGCAGGGCGGCCTCCGCCCGCGCGGCGAGGGTGTTGAGCCCGAGGTTGCAGGGGGTAATGGTGCTGAAGGCGTTGGCGATACCCACGATCGGCTTGCCGAAGTCGCCGTCCCCGAACCCCACTGCGCGCAGCATGGCCCGGCTGGGCGCGCGCAGCACGCCTTCCGTCACGATCCGGCTCCTCCAGTG
>Ga0210409_10003872_pt1 | contig 16433 bp, 11 predicted proteins | sample IncBWH17MmetaG_FD_161649 | JGI IMG/M metagenome (GOLD analysis project Ga0210409, IMG submission 161649) | Forest soil microbial communities from Barre Woods Harvard Forest LTER site, Petersham, Massachusetts, United States - Inc-BW-H-17-M | ecosystem: Environmental > Terrestrial > Soil >...
CATGCAACGTAGCTGAGACACGCGTCCAGACGCCTTCCAATAGCGCAGGCGCCCACTTTTCGGCCGGACAGCGGCTCCAACTCTGACTGAGGAAGACGAGGTCACGATTCGCTGCGCCTTTGCTCGCGCTTCCCAGCTCAAGGATGAAGAGGGAGCCTCTTCTAAAGGGACAACCGTCGACCTCACCGGAGGTCTTCGCCTGGCGTACGACGTTCGTTACTGTAAAGAGGCATTCGTCCACGGCAGCATCCTTCGTTATTGAAGATCGAAGCGCTGGGTCGACAGCAAGGTTCCGCATTTTGTGAAGGCCATCAACAATGTGATGGAGCGACACGCTTATGCCGTTGACGGCATCCAGATCTCCATTCACCATGGAGAAAAGAAGCGTTTTGGCCCGATCGAGCTTGCCGTTGATGCGCCAACCCAGCATTTTCAGGATATTGGAAGAGCTGGCAGCTTCAAGCACCGTACAAGCCGCCGCCCAACTCTCGTCGGTCGCGGTGAACGTTTCCACGAATAATCTTCCTACGCTCTGCTGCACAAGCAGACCGAGCTGCTCCGCAGTTCCGGTGCCTCTGACCCAATCGGCCAGAGGCTCCAATTGAGCGGGTCCGTGTTTGACCTCGTCAGCCTTGGCGTTCAGTCTCGACCACAGCTCGTCTTGCGCGGCGGCGCGGCTGAGGTTGGTGCGCGGCAGCATGGTTGGGAACATTCTGCCGTTGACCGAGAAAATACGGAGCATTTTCCGGAGACGCCGCACGTTGCGAATAGGACCATGTGCTATGAATTCCCGGTCGAACCTTGAATCGTTTGAAATTGTTCGGATCCCTGACGGATCCGTGACGTCGACAATGTCAACGATACCGGGGAAGTGCGTGCGTTTCATGCTGTGGTTGCTCATCCTATGCACCGAGATCGTTTCAAAGCCTGGTTGCTGCGTTCCACTCTCACGATCGATTTCCTTCAACGTGTTGGTTCTCCTAGCGTCGTTCGCGTTGTAGCATTCATTCCAAGATCATGCGGCCAGTTCATGACGCCTCCGAATTTAGAGAGGATCGCGGCTCCTTTCAGATTCATGCAATGTGGCTGAGACACGCGTCCACACGCCTTCTAATAGCGCAGGCACCCACTTTTCGGCCGGACAGCGGCTCCAACTCTGACTGAGGAAGACGAGGTCACGATTCCCTGCGCCTTTGCTCGCGCTTCCCAGCTCAAGGATGAAGAGCGAGCCCCGTCTGAATGGACAACCGCTGACCTCACCCGAGGTCTTCGCCTGGCGTACGACGTTCATTACTGTAAAGAGGCATTCGTCCACGGCAGCGTCCGTCGTTATCGACGATCGAAGAGCTGGGTCGGCAGCAAGTTGCCGCATTTTGTGCAGGCCATCGACAATGAGCTGCCGAGCCGTAATCATCGCGACAACGGCAGTCAGATCGCCATTCACCATGGAAGCAAGAAGCGTTTTGGCCCGCTCCAGCCTGCCGGTGATGCGCCACCTCAGCATTCTCAGGATATTGGAGGAGCTGGCAGCCTCAAGCACCAAATGGGCCGCTGCCACACTCTCCTCGGTGGCCGTGAACGTTTCTACGAACAGTCTTCCTATGCTCTGCTGCACAAGCAGATCGAGCTTCTCCGCAGTTCCGATCCCTCTGACCCAACCGGCCAGAGGCTCCAATTGAGCGGGTCCGTGTTTCGCCTCGTCGGCCTTGACGTTCAGTCTCGACCACAGTTCGTCTTGCGCTGCGGCGCGGCTGGGGTTGGTGCGCGGCAGGAAAGGCTCGAATACTCTGCCGTTGAACGAGAAAATACGGAGCAGTTTCCGGAGACGCCGCACGTTACGAACAGGACCATGTGCTATGAAGTCCCGGTCGAACCTTGGATCGTTTGAAATTGCCCGGATCTCCGACGGATCCGTGACGTCGATAATGTCGATAATCCCGGGGAAATACGTGCGTTTCATGCTGTGGTTACTCATCCTATGCGCCGAGATCGTTCCAAAACCTGCTTGCTGCGTTCCATTCTCACTATCGATTTCCTTCGACATGTTGGTTCTCCTGTTCTCGTTTCGCGCTGTAGCATTCATTTCAAGATCATGAGGCCAGTTCACGACGCCTCCGAATTCAGAGAGGATCGCGGCAATCAATGAACTTGCACGGCATCTTCGCAAGCGGCGGTGTAAAGGGCGCCGCGGTCTCTTCGCCGCTGATTAAGCCAAACGCGAGCAGGCAAGCCGCGAATGCCACGCAGGCTGCGACGAGAGCCGCCGACGCGAAGCCGGCCCCGTAGGCCGCCAGTGCGACGGAGCGCAGCGGCACGCGCACGCCGGGCGGTAGGGCCGCCAGAAATTCGGAAAGATTGCCCGTTGTCACACGAGCAGCGGCCTCGCGCGCAGAGTCTGGGGACAATCCGATCTTGGTGGCGCCCACGATGAACCGATTCCGCGCCACGTCGGCGAGGACGGCACCAAGTGCCGCGACGCTGACGAGAATTCCGATGAAGCGCGTCGTGCTTGCGATGCCCGAAGCCATGCCAGCGCGATCTTCAGGAACCGCGCCTTGCAGGACTTGCACGGTTTGCCCATTGAGCAGGCCCGCTCCGCTGCCGGCGACCAGCATGGGGACCAGGAACAGGCTGTATGGCAGATGGGACTTGGCAACGAGCCAGAGCATGGCATTCCCGGTGACGGTGATTGCCAAACCGGCGGCAAGGAGCGTACGTCCCGAATAACGGGTCGCGAGCAGGCGCGTCTCCCGCGGCGCAAGCACCATCGGCAGCGCAAATGGCATCATCGCAATGCCAGCCGCCAGAGGCTCAAACCCGTAGGCGTTCTGCAGGTAAAGAGGAAGGAAGAAGATCATGACCTGCGCACTCGCGCCGTAGCCGATCATCGCGAGCACAGCACCGACGAACGTCCTATTGCGAAACAACCCGAACTCCACCATCGGGCGAGCCTGATGAAGCTCTCCAATAACGAAGGCGACCAGGAACACGAAGGCGACCACAAGGCGCAGGACGATGGTCGGGCTTGACCATCCGGCGTCGTTCCCGTCGATGAGGGCCCAGATGAGGAGTGCGAGGCACGCGCTGAACGTGATCGTGCCGAGGACGTCGAGACGTTTGGCGTTAGGGTCGCGAGACTCACGAATGAACCTCAGGGTTCCGGCGATGAGGATGGCGGACGCGGGGACGTTGACCAGGAACACCCACCGCCATCCGAAGTAGTTCGTGATCACGCCGCCGAGGACCGGCCCTATTGCCAGCGCTGTGCCGAGGCTCGCTCCCCAGAACGCGAATGCCTGAGTGCGTTCGGCGCCGGTGAAGGCATTCGACAAAATCGCAAGGGACCCCGTCACCAGGAAAGCGCCCCCCGCCCCTTGGGCCGCGCGGGCGATGTTCAGCAGCACCGAACTCGTCGCCACTCCGCACGCCGCCGACGAGGCTGCGAACACCACGAGGCCGATCAGCATGGACTTCCGGCGGCCTTTAAGGTCTGCGTAGTTGCCTGACGCCATGAGGAGGGCCGCGTAGGTGAGGACGTAGGCGCTGATCACCCACTGGACCTCGGTGAAAGATGCCCCGAGCGACCGGCCGATCGCCGGTAGGGAGACTGCCACGATATTGGAATCGAGCATCATCAACGAAGAAACGAGAGACGCTGTCAGAAGCAGCCACGACTTTGAACCCGCCTCGAATTTCGATTTGTCCGCCAGGTTCGGCATATTTACAGCCCTATTGGTCGCATCCGAGAGGGTTGGTGCCGCGAGAGTGCCGACTCGATCGATACCGGGGAAATATGACTGTTTCATGCTGTGGTTACTCACCCTATGCGCCGAGATCGTTTCAAAACCCGCTGGCTGTGTACCGCCGCTGTGGTTTGGCTCCTTCAACATTTTCGTTCTCCCCTTTACGTGTTCGCCACAATCGCCTCCGCTTCGTACTACCCCACTCGCTCCCAGTGACCATAGTTGCAACCGAAGCGCGAACCGCAGTTTCCTGAGGTTCTTCTACACGGAGCTTGATCCTGATGCCCGCTTCGCGCTCGTGCGGGAACACATATCGTTCCGAGCATTTTCCGCAGAGCCAAAAATGCTCTATGCTGGGTCGTTCTGAGGGAGACTTTGGGCCTGCCGAAGAGACCCGAATCAGTCGGCCTTCGCGGTGGTCAAACGGCAAACCGCATTCGGGATTCAAGCATCTCTCGAACATACTTTTTTCGCCTAACCATGAAGTCCTACTCACTCGTAAATCAGCGGGCATGAGAGCTCCATCAGCGAAACTCTCCGCCTCTTTTGGAACAGTAAAGCGAGCTTTGGCGAAATCGATTCATCTACGCCTTCTTCGATCGAAGCGATCGGAAGCCCGCGCGGACCTCTTCTGAAAAGAGTTGTGGCTGTTCCCACGCCGCATAGTGCCCGCCTTTGTCGACCTTGTTGTAATAAATGAGTTTGTGATACGCCCGCTCCGTCCAACTTCGCGGAGCTTGATAGTTCTCGCCGGGAAAGACGCTCACGGCAGCTAGGATGGAGACATCGGCCGCGTTATAAAGATTTAGGCGAAGTTCCCAGTAGAATCGAGCCGCAGAAATCGCTGTATTTGTCAACCAGTAGAGCGTGAAGTCATCGAGTACATCATCCCGTGTCATTTCACCTGCGGAGTATCCATTGATCGTGCGCCCGAGCGCCGCCGAGGTGATCGGTGCCGCTGGCTGACCATAGCCGTCACCGTGGTCAAACAGCCAAGCTGCCAGGGAGACGGGCGAGTCCGCCAGTCCGTACAGCGTTTGGGGGCGAGTCGCCATCATTTGTGCGTACGCACGTCGCTTCGCGAATAAGACCGTGAGCTGCTCATATGCGCGTCTTTCGTCGGGTGAGAGCCCGGATGGCGCGGGATCGCCGCACTGGAGCGCCCTTGCAATGTCGGATGGAATGGTCCCAGGGAAGTTGGTGTGAATTCCCAACAACTCTGGAGGCGCGTGCCTCGCCATCATGGTGCAGACGCCCGCGCCCAGATCGCCCCCTTGCGCAACAAATTGTGCATATCCAAGGCGCTTCATCAGCACCAGCCAGGCACTTGCCGTGCGCTCGGCACCCCAGCCGGAAGTGGTGGGCCTCGCTGAAAACCCGAACCCAGGCAGCGACGGAATCACGAGATGGAAGGCGTCCGACGCGCTCCCTCCATGTGCCGTAGGGTTGGTAAGCGGATCGATAATCTTCAGTTGCTCGATAATTGATCCGGGCCATCCGTGCGTGACGATCAGCGGCAACGCATTTTCGTGTTTAGAACGAACGTGAATGAAATGAATGTCCAGGCCATCAATCTCGGTGATGAACTGCGGGAGGGCGTTGAGTTTCGCCTCGATCTTGCGCCAGTCGTAATCGGTCGCCCAATAGCGGGCAAGTTCCTGAATTGTCGCTAGCGGCACACCTTGCGATTCATCCGTCACCGTTTCCCGATCGGGCCACCTTGTCGCTTTAATGCGCCTGTGTAATTCCGTAAGTTCCGTTTCTGGAATATTTACCCGAAACGGACGAATCGCATTCTTGTCAGCTGCTTGCCCAGCGTCTTGTTCTCTGACACTTGTTCGTGTCACAGCGTTCTCCGGTGGAGTAGTTTTGCGTTTCGAATCCGCAAATGCCTCGCCGATCGCTCTTGGGCTGAACGCGACTGCCGCACCCAAAATCGAGCTCGCCTTGAGAAAGTAACGGCGTGATCTGTCATCTGCTTGTTTCATCGTGTGCTCCTTTCACCTCAGGACGCGGAGACCAGGACTGCGATAGCGCCAATCGTTGCCAACAGGCGGTCGGAAACAACTGTTACGACTAGTGCAGTTCCGCTTTTTTCGGCAGCTCGGATACGGTCCATCCCCCTCCTAGGGCTCCTCCAGACTTTTAAAATAACGGGGCAATGTGCGACTGTTGCTTACTTAACTAGCAAAGTCCCGGTCATGTTGTTCATGTGCATATGCGCGCTGCAGTGGTACGGGTATAGTCCCGGCCTGTCGAAGGTCAACGTGAACGTGTCGCCCTTCGCCAGCGGCTGCGGCGAGTTCATCGGTGGGTAGTAGGAATGCTCTGGGTGCTGGTCGGTGTTCACGTAATGAATGACAGGGTCCTCATTTTTCCAGGTAACCTTTGTCCCCTTGCTCACCATGACATACCTCGGGTCGAAGGAAATATTTTTCATGGTGATGGTGACCGCTTTTTGCCCTCGCAGGTCCGTGAAGGTGCTCGCTTTCGACCGGTCGATGGCGAACTGGAACGTGCCATCGTTGCAGCTTCCGTTGAAGGTTCCGTTAAGCTGGCACGAAGTATATTTGACTATGTATATGCCATCGGGGGCGTCAGAAGTCATGTTCCGCCGTATATGCAGATTACTGAGGCCGTCGATCGTCGTATCACCTATACCGTAGTCTTTCCCGTCTTTCAGGATGGCTATTTTGGACCCCGGACCCCGGTCGTAGTTGAAATCGACGACCACGTTAATGGGCGCGTCTGCCAACACGGCGCCGTGCAAGGGCGTATGAGCCGTCAGTTGCGGGACATCTTTCGGAGGGCTAAACCGTGGGTCTGTGGCCTGCCCATCGGCGATGTTCCCGGCCTTTTGAATGGCGAACTGGTACTGTCCTGGGTGGCACTCGCCGTCGTCCGCGCAGAGTTCATAGTTCACCGTGTACAGGCCGTTGGGCGCGTACGGGTCTACGCTGCGGGTCACGGATCGCTTGTCACTGCTGACGACTGTTACCCCCATGCCGTACTCTTTGCCATCTTTCAACATGGAGATTTGGTCCCCTGGCCCCACGTAGAAGTCAACATCGAGCTCTATCTGTGAGGGTACGGAGGTTAAGACTGCACCCGCTGCTGGCGTATTATCCTTCAAGTGCGGTTCCTTGATGGGCGTGGAGAAGTGGTAGCTCGTGCCGGACTGCTGAGCAAAGCTTATCGTCCTAGACGCCAGCAGGCTGGCGCCAACGGTTAGCAGAATTGACAGCACAATTGCTGTATGTCTGTTTGAGTTTTTCATGTACAAACCCCCTTTTCCCCTTTTTTGCTGTTGTACTAAAACCTTCAAAAACTCGATGTTAAATGAACGCTGGGCCCGCAAATACTTCGCTCTGCGGCAGATTGGAGAACTCTTCCCACGAAAACCGCACCTGCTTCTCCACCATTCCGAACATGCGAAAATCCAACGTCCTGGCATCGAACGAGCGCCGCGTACGCGCCTCTCCTCCTGCTTGAGCTCTCTCGCCTGGACGTCCTTGAGGTCGTGTAGGTCCGAAGTGCGCGACGTTGCGGACGCGCCTCCCGCCACATTAATCGCCTGAGTTTGCCGCGGGCGCGCGCCAACTGCATTTTCACCCTTCCATTAGGCACGCCTAAAATGCGCGCTGCTTCGTTCGCGTTCAGACCATCCAAGACGCGCAACTCGAATACCTTGCGTAACGGAGGCGAGAGTTGCGTCATATACCCTTTCACGCGCGCATATAGTTCGATTTCTCCGTACTCGTCCTCAGGATTAGGCCGGCAGTCTGTCAATGAGTCTGACGCGGTTTGTTCAGAGTCCTCACCGCGGGGTTCGTCCAGCGACACAAGGGTCTGGCGCTGCCGTTTGCGCAATCGCATGCGCGCAGAGTTGGACACAATGGCGTTTAGCCATGTGGACATCTGAGCCTCGCCTCTGAATTGGTCGATGTGCTTGTAAGCGGACAGGAGCGCGTCTTGAACCGCATCCTCTGCGTCTGCTTCATTATTCAGAAAGCGATACGCATTCCTGATGAACGACGCTCGGCAGCGCCGGAGAGCCCTATTCATCTCTTCGTCCGCGTTGACGCCCTTGCAGAAGCTGGGTTCCGGTTCTGGTTGGATGTACGCCTGTGGCTCGTTCATTGTTCTTTCCTCTCGAAACCATCAGCCGCTTGTTTAGAAATGCGCTGGATCTGCCTGACTCTTCGGGTCCCACCCCTTCATTTCATTGAGTTCCTCGGCCGTGATCTGAGGCAAGTGCCTGATGAACAAAACCAGGCGCCAGGTTTGCGGGACAGTGTGGGTTCCGTGGAACGCTGGCATGCCGCTCAAACGAACTCCATTTTCAATTGTGTAGTAGAGCTCACCATCGCTCTTACTCTGCGTCTCGGCTGCGCGCAAGTCGGGCGGTTTCGGATAGAGGCCCTTGCCGAATACCGTCTGGCCCCCTCCGTCATTCGAATGGCACTGGGAGCAATGGTAGGAAAAATGCTCCATGCCTCCTCGAATGTTCTCCGTTGAAGGCGTGATGGGATTGCGAAGTTGGCGATACGCGGATGGCAGGGCTAATTTGCGTGCGGTTGTGGCCGCAAACTCCTCAATCGCTGATGGTTTCGCGAGTGCGCTGAAGCCTCGTCGCACAAGAGTCAGCCCGTATCCCGCGACCGCAATCGCAAGAGCAAATAGAATCAGCGCAACTGCTTTCCAGAGTGTCACGTTTACCCCGCTAGCTTATTCGTGTCCTGCTCGCCCGCCTGCCCGAAAGAAGGCAGGTACCGGCCGAAGTTCAATTCGAAGTCGCTCGGAACGCCGTAACCGATATTGCGGAGCTTGGCACGGCGCGCCTGTGCACCGGGCAAGGCCAGCAATGGGAAGAACAAGTCGGTGCTCGACTTAAGTTCCGTAGCTGTCGGCGTCCCGAACCGATTGATCTGGGCCTTCGCTGCAGCTAGCGTTTCACGATCGAAAGAGGCCAGACGCCGGGCGAGCGCATCGACGAACGAGTCGAGGTTGGCATCGTCCAGCGAGCGGTTGACCCAACCGTAGCGTTCGGCAATATCAGCATCGAAATCGTCGCCGCTGAGGACGATCTCAAGTGCCCGCGAACGCCCGACCAAGCGCGGGAGCCACTCCAGCGCACCGCCGCCCGGCACCAATCCGACGCCAATCTCGGGGTTGCCAAACAGGGCGCTTTGCCGGCTGGCGAAGCGCAAGTCGCAGGCCAGCACGAACTCGTTGCCGATGCCGCGCGCGCGGCCGCGAATCTTGGCGATGCTCACGACTGGCGTGGACGAGAGGCGCAGCACAAAGTCGCGCCAAAGGCCCAGCACCTCTGGCCGTTCAGCTGTCTTGGCTACATCGAGATGGGCTATGAAAAAATCGGGATCGGCCGACTCAAACACCACGACCTTTACGGATGGGTCCGACTCGAGGTCGTTCATTAGCGCTCCCAGTTCGACAATCGTTGTGGGAAGAAACATGTTGATTGGCGGGTTGCTGAAAGTGATCGTCCACCATCCCGGATGGGTGTAAATGTCGAACTGCGCATCTGCCTGCCGGCCGCTTCGCTGCGTAGCGTTGGATTGGGTCATCATCTTCTCCTTTCTTGTGAAGGTCCTTACCGTAGCGATCTGAAGCCCGCGCGAAGCTCTTCGGAAAAGAGCTTCGGCTGTTCCCAGGCCGCAAAGTGCCCGCCCTTGGGGAGTTTGTTGAAGTGAATGAGTTTGGGGTACGCGCGTTCCGCCCAGCTTCGCGGGGCGGGATAGAGTTCGTCGGGGAAAACGCTCACGGCGGTCGGGACAACGACGCCTCTGACGCCGAAGAACGAATAACCCTTGTTTTCCCAGTAGAGACGAGCCCCCGAAAGCGCCGTATTCGTCAACCAGGTGATCGTTATGTTGTCGAGGACATCGTCTCGTGTGAGGCCCTCGCTGCCTCCGGCAAAGACGCGCGCGATCATCTCGTAGCTTCGCGCGTCATGGTCAAGGAAATACGCCGCTAGGCCGACGGGTGAATCAGCGATTCCGTAAAGCGTCTGAGGGCGCAGCCCCATCTGGTACCCGTAGGCGATTCCCTTTTGATAGACAGACTGCACACTCTCGTAAGCGACCTCTTCGTCGGCGGAGAGAGTCGAGGGTGCCGGCGCTCCCGAAAAAGCAGCCTTGTCGATCTCGGCCGGGAAAATGCCGGGCATGTTGGTGTGAATACCAAGCAACTCCGGAGGTGCCTGCATGCCCATCAGCTCGGTGATGACTGCACCCCAATCGCCGCCTTGCGCCACGAACTTGTTGTAGCCGAGGCGCTTCATCAATGTGGCCCAGGCGCGTGCAATGTAAGCAGGGCCCCACCCGGTCTTGGCCGGCTTGCCGGAAAAACCGTAGCCGGGCATCGACGGAACCACGATATGGAACGCGTCGGATGCACTTCCGCCGTGTGCGGTGGGATTGGTCAGCGGGTCGATGATCTTCAGCTGTTCGACGATCGAGCCGGGCCATCCGTGCGTCACGATGAGAGGCAACGCATTTTCGTGTTTTGCACGAACGTGAATGAAATGAATGTCCAGCCCATCGATCTCAGTGAGGAAGTTCGGAAGGGACTGTAGCTTTGCCTCGCACTTGCGCCAGTCATAATCTGACGCCCAATACTTCGCCAGCGCCTGAATCGTCGCGAGTTGTACTCCTTGGGTTGCATCGGTCACTGTTTCCCGTTCAGGCCACTTCGTTGCGTTGATGCGCTTGCGCAAATCTGCAAGCTCTGCATCCGGAACACTCGCCACACAGAACGGACTGATCGCCGTCGCCTGCAATAGATCTTGTGTAGTTGTAATCCTTGTCATCAATGCCTCCTGGGCAGCCAATAAACCGCTGAATTTAAAATTATGGTCCCCACCAATACGCGCGCTAGCTGCTGTCTCGCTCTCTCGTGATCCACTCGCGGATGTAGGGCGGACAGTGTTTGAGCTCAATGCCGTTTGCTTCGTTGATCGCCAGGAGCTTCATGGCATCACGGTCGATCAACTCGAGTTCAGCGAGCTCGACGGCCACGACACTGCCGTCCTCGAGCGCGGTGCGAAGTATGTCCAGATCTTCGCGTGTAATCCGCCCACTGATGTTCAGCACCAGGCCCTGGCTAGTCGGAAATCGGTCGATTCTGTACGTCATGTCAGCCTCGCCGGCCCGCGGTTCAATGATATGAATAGCAAACGGTGCGCCACTCGTAAGTCTCTGAAAGCGCGCCCGATTCAGTCGACAGTGGAATATTGGATGTGGGGATTGTGGTGAATATGGCGATTCTGGCGGATCTGGTGGCGCGTCAGCGAAATTTGAATTGCGTCTTATTGATGCCTAGCGCCTTAATGCGATGTTCCAGCGTGGATGGTGGAATTCCGAGCTTCGCGGCGGCACCTGACCGTCCGGAGATCCGGCTCCGACACTCGGCGAGCGCCGCTTCGATGATCTCCCGCTCGCTTCGGGATTCGCTTTGTAACGGCGCGGGGGCAGCAACCCGCGGTCGTCGTTGCACCGGTTGTCTTGACAGCCACGACTCGTCGACGGCAAAGACCTCGCCGGAGTTCAGAATCACCGACCGTTCGACCACGTTCTGCAGCTCACGGATGTTGCCTGGCCAATCGTAGTTCAACAACAAATCCAACGTCTTCTTGTCAATCGACTTGAAGTTCTTGCCCGCGCGGCTGCCGTAGCGTCGCACGAAGTACTCGACTAGCATCAAGATATCCTCAGTCCGGTCTCGTAGCGGTGGCACTTCAATGGGAAATACATTGAGGCGGTAAAAGAGGTCTTGCCGAAAGCTTCCATTGGCAGTAGCAGATGTCAGATCACGGTTGGTCGCCGTGATGACTCGAACGTCGACTCGAATCGTCTGTGCTCCACCGACTCGCTCAAACTCTCTCTCTTGCAAGACCCTCAAGAGCGCGATCTGGGTGTCCTGCGGAAGTTCACCCACTTCATCCAGAAAGATCGTACCGCCATTCGCTTGTTCAAAGCGGCCGAGCCTCCGCTGTGTAGCTCCCGTGAAGGCTCCTTTCTCGTGACCGAACAACTCCGACGAGATCAGCGTGGGTGCCAGTGCGGCACAGTTAACACTGACAAAGGCACGTGCAGCCCTTTGGGATCGCTTGTGGAGGGCGCGGGCGATGAGTTCCTTACCCGTGCCAGTCTCACCCGTGATGAAAACAGTGGATTCTGTAGGAGCTACCTTGGAGACGCGAGAGAGAGTGGTCTTTAACGCCTTTGAAGAACCAACGATTTCCTCGAACATCAGCGCCCGGTCTACCTCGTCCCGCAGAGCCAGGTTTTCCCGATAGAGTTGATCCTTAAGCGTTCTGATCTCTGCTTCCGCCTGTTTCTGTTCACTCAAATCGAGAGCAAAGGCGACTCCGTCGGTTCCTGTCGAGTCAATCAGCGCACCGCCCGTTAGCACAGGGACGCGAGTGCCATCCTTGCGGAAGAACTCCTTCTCGTATGGCTGAGCCTTCCCAGTCGCCTTTAGATCCACGATCGCGCGCTCGTCTTGTTGGCGCCATTCGGCCGGTGTCAAGTCGGTCCAGTTCACACCATCCGCCACGAAATCTTCACGGCCGTACTGCAGCATGCCGAGAAAGGCGTCATTGGCTTCCAGAATTCGTCCGTCGAGATTCCAGATGAGAACACCAACAATGTTGGAATCAACCAACCGCCTAACGCGCGCCTCGCGCTCCTGGAGATCGCTATAGAGACGCGTGTTCTCCATGGACATTGCCGCCCCCGACGCAAGCAACTTAAGGACAGCCATTCGGGCAGCCGTAAAGGCGTGAGACGTTAGTTTGTTTTCAAGGTAAAGGACACCGAGCAATCTCGTCTGCTTAAGTAGGGGTACGCAGAGCACTGACCGTGAGCGGTGCTCGCGAATATAGTCATCCGCCGAAAAGGAGTTATGACTGGACGCATCGTGCAGGAGAACGCTTTCTCTTGTCCGAAGGACGTAGTGAAGCACAGACTTCGGTAGATCTGCAGCCGTGACGGGTGCCTGTTTCAGGACTACGTTCACGTTGTCACTGCCGGTTGTGGCCTCTGCTTCAATTTGATATTCGTCGCCTCGCGGGAGAATCAAGAGACCTCGTTCGGCGCCCACGTGTTCGATTGCCGAACTCATGAGCGTGTTGATTAACTTCTCGAAAACGATCTCGCCTGAGACTGCTTCCGAGACTCTGATTACCGTAGCCAAATCGAGCTGCTCGAGGGGTGTCACTATCGTCGCCGTGGAATCCGGGATCGACTTGTCCACTCTGAGTTGGGGATAAAGCTCCTCGAGTTGGCGAACCTTTCCGTCGGCTCCCCAGCGCAGGTAGCAGGCCCGCGCGTTCCGCAAATAAGTCGCCGCAATCTTCTCGTAGCCACGCTCTGCGTAGAAACGCCCGGCAATCTCGCTGGCAATTGCCTGGTTGTGCACGAATCCGCATTTGTGAGCCGCGCGGATGGCCTGGTCGTACAACTCCTGAGCGTCCGGCACCCGGCCCTCGATGCGGGCGATCTCGGCGCCGACCAAGGCAGCGCGGTCTTCGAAGGTTTCGGGGTTGACTTCCGCCCACACTTGGAGCTGCCTGTGGTGGTCCAGCACAGAATCGAAATGCCTCGGTCTCTGCTCGGGTGTGGCGTGATCCCAGACCGCCGCATTCGCCAGCGCGCCATAGAGTCGATACTCCGCGGACTCGAACATTGCCGCCGATGTCCAAAGTAGCGATTCCGCGTGCAGCGAGGCGTCGACCGCCGACGCAAGGTCTCCGGCGAAAAAGTGGGCCTGCAGCTTTCGCGTCCAGTAATAGAACTCGGCGAACACCAGATTGGGGCTGTCCGCCAAGCGACGTTCGGTACCGAGTTCGCTATATCCCTCATGATCCAGGCACCCGAATTTCGCAGTCAGCCCGCGCAAGGTGAGGATCAAACCGAGTTGTGCTCCACAGCGCTCGATGACCATGCCGAAATGCACCCGCCTGGCAGACGCCAGGCCGTTCTCGCATTCCTTTTGCACTTCCGCGAGTGGATCCCCGGCGGCGAGACAAACCGTGACGGTCAGCAGTTCGCACTCGGCTGTCAGATACTCGATCGAAAAGATGAGCTGGTGATTACGTTCCCAGGTCTCTTCTGCAAGAAGGGCTCTGCCCGCCCGGAGATACTTAAGCGCCGAGTCATATGCTGTCGAGAGTTTCGCGCGCCGGCCTGCGACCAGATTCAGTTCTGCGACGCGTTCGCGATCGTCGACTGAGGTGATGAGATGGGAGCCCCGGTTGAGTTGATTGACGATCTCAAATATCGCCCCCTCACGTTTTTCGGCGGGCGTGTGCTCGGCGAGGAGGACCCCTATGCGCAGGTGAGCCTCGGCACGCAGCTCCTTCGGAATCAGCGAGTACGCGGCTTCTTGAACGCGGTCGTGCAGGAAGCCGTAGGACAGGGAGCCGTAAGAATTATCCGCACGGAAGATGAGGCCTGATCGCACAGCTTCCCAGAGATGGTCGTGCATGTCCTCGATCGAGCCCGAGCCCTGATACGCCATCCGCAGAATCTCGAAGTCTGCAATGCTGCCCATGCAGGCGAACTGCTGAAGGATCTTCTGGGTTTCTGGCGGAAGGCGCTTCAACTTCTCCACCATCAGCTCTACAACATTGTCCGTGAAGCCTTTGGCACGAATGCGGAGCAGGTCCCATACCCAACGTCGCGTGCGGTAATCGAATGTCAGGAGGCGATCGTCCGCCAGAGTAGAAATGAACTGGATTGCGAAGAACGGGTTGCCCGTGGTCTTTTCGTGAATCAAGTCTGCCAGTGGGGCGCCGCGCTCCAGTTGGCAGTGAAGGGTGTCCACAAGCAGTTTTCCTAGATCGTCGCGACTGAGTGGTTTGAGAACGATGTCTCGCACTGCCGCTCCGGACTGACGGATCGCTTCTAGCTTACGTGCCAGGGGGTGGGTGGCATTGACCTCGTTGTCGCGAAACGCACCAATGAGCAGTAAGTGCTGCAGATCGTTGCGGGTCAACAGCTCTTCGAGGAGATCGAGCGTGGCGACATCCAGCCATTGCATGTCATCGAGGAAGAGCGCAAGCGGATGTTCAGGTCGCGCGAACACGCCGATGAACCGTTGAACTACCATCTGAAAACGTCTCTGTGCTTCCTGCACAGGCAATTCGGGCACTGGCGGCTGCTCGCCGATGACATGCCTCAATTCCGGGACGAGATTGACGATGAGCAGTCCGTTCGGATCCAGCGCCTCACGAAGTGCGTCCCGCCATTTGCGCAGATCTTCCTCGTTCTGGCTGAGGAGTCGCCGAATGAGGGTCTGGAACGCCTGGGCCAGCGTGGCATACGGAATGTCGCGCTTGTACTGGTCGAACTTGCCTGACGCAAACAAGCCGCGTGGCGGCACGAGTGGTTTGTGGAGCTCATTGACGAGTGCGGATTTGCCGATGCCGGAGTATCCGGAGACCAACACCAGTTCCGGTCGGCCACCGCCAACGATGCGGTCGAAGGCGGTGAGCAGAGTGTCAACCTCGCGGTCCCTCCCGTACAGCTTCTCGGGGATCATCAGGCGATCCGGAGTGTCATGAGCGCCAAGTGTAAAGTCATCGATGTGTTCGTGGGACTCCCATTGGGACAGGCAGCGCCGAAGATCGCTCTCAACTCCCCCCGCTGTCTGATACCTTTCCTCCGCCGTCTTGGAGAGCAACTTCATCGTGATCGCGGAGACCGAGGCCGGCACGGTTCCTAGCCGCTCGCTCAGTGCGGCTGGTTGTCTCGCGATATGACAGTGCACCCATTCCATCGGATCGGAGGCCGCGAACGGGAGACTCCCGGTCAGCATTTCGTAAAACGTAACTCCAAGCGAGTAAAGGTCACTCCGGGAGTCGATCGAACGGTTCATTCGTCCCGTTTGCTCGGGTGCCATATAGGCGAGCGTTCCCGCGATGAGCCCGGGAGGTTCGAGCGACTGGCGCTCGCGCGGAAGTTGGGACGCAATCCCGAATCCGGTGAGCCACGCGTTGCCAGTGTCGTCGACGAGGACATTCGCAGGCTTGATATCCTTATGTATAAGGCCGTGCTGATGGACTTGACCAAGTGTTTTTGCCAACCCAATGGCAGTGCGCAGGAAACGAGTCAGATCGAGCGGTTGCCCCTGGGTCCGCTCAATAATCCGATCCAGCGGCTCACCGCCAGGGTCCTTGAGTACGAGGATCGTCTTCTCTTCCTGACGAGTAATGGCCAGAGGCTTGGCCGCCCATGCGGGATCGAGTTCGGCTGCGAGCGAGTATTCGTGCTCGAGCCGCCTGATACCATGAGGCGACGGCTTTTCTGTAGAGAGTGCGATCGCCAGGACCGGCGAGGTGTCGTCGTGCTTTCGGCCGCGGTAAAGGGTAAAGTCCGCGCTTTCCCGCAGGGGCACCAGTACGTACCCCAAGGGCCCCGGGATGGGTGATACTCTTGCCGCCACCACAGCACGACCTCGGAATATTCATTTAGACCCGACGCTAGGAGTATGTCAACAGGAACGAAACATCAATGGCCGTGCCGGCCGCAGAGTTGGTTCAATCTTTCTAACGAACTGAAAAGGGTCTCTTCATCAACGGGATTCTCCCGCCGCGGCACTCCTGATCACCTTCCGGCGTAGTCTGAAGTGTCTTCTTGACAAACGGGGCAAACGGGGGCATAT
>Ga0210409_10003873_pt1 | contig 16431 bp, 17 predicted proteins | sample IncBWH17MmetaG_FD_161649 | JGI IMG/M metagenome (GOLD analysis project Ga0210409, IMG submission 161649) | Forest soil microbial communities from Barre Woods Harvard Forest LTER site, Petersham, Massachusetts, United States - Inc-BW-H-17-M | ecosystem: Environmental > Terrestrial > Soil >...
CATCTCACTGAGCTTCAGCAAACCCACTTTGTTTTTGATGATCTTTTCGTCGGTACTCATCTGACATCCTCCTGCGCGCTAGCCGCGCGAGTTTATCAAATGTCAGATCAAGTTGAGACTAGGACATATCAAGATAGGAGAATGCTGTTGCAACGTTCACGCTGAGCGATGCAGGCCCGCCTCTAAACGCGTCTCCGCCTACAATTACATCGCCAGCGCGGATCGAGCTGTGATTATGCTGCAGTAGTTTTTTCCGCTTGAACCTGCCCCGCACGAATTGCTCTCAACAAGGTGGCGTGATCGCGTTCGGCTTGGTCTGCGTAAGCGCTGGCCAATTTCGCCAGTGTAAAATCGAATACATCATTCTTGCCGAGATATCCGCCTATCAGAGCGGCGTCTCCGGTCCGGGCGTGTGCTCTCGCCAGGGTCCATCCGCAGATTTCGACGTATTCGAGCCAGTCGCCTTTTGTCATGTTCTCGGGATTAATTTTCATTTTCATGTCGCGGAGCTGGCGAAAATAATAGCTACGCCCTCCCTCGTCATGTGTCCACCCGAGAAACACGTCGCTTGCCGATTGCAGCATGCGTTGGCCGGTTACTACGCGCTCACCGTGATTGGAATAGCGGCTCTTGCCCGCATATGGTTCGAGCACCGAGGGAAGGGCTTCCTTGAATTGCAGCAGCATCGGGTCGTGCTCGCCACCCATCAGCAAGGCCACGGCACAGCGCGTTCCTACGCTACCCACTCCCACCACCTTACGTGCAACATCGAGAATGTGATAGCGATCCAAGATCACGCGCCGCTCCGCTGGAAGCGTTTCACGATACTTATGGAACATCTGGATCACGTGCTTTCGAATAACATCGCTCTGACGTGAATGGTACACAAGCGGCGGATGATCCACGATGCGTGTGTGCCCATTCATAACTTTCGCGATTCGCGGAAAAATGTGCTCGGAGGTTTGGTCCCTCGCTTTCTCCTTCACTTGCTCCCACCGTTTTCTGGCTGCCGCTGTCTTCGCCTCTTCGATGAACACCTCGGCGTCCATGCGCGAATACCAAACCTCCAACGCCGGCGTGTGGGCATATTCGCGCATGTGCTCACGATACGACTGCGCCATCGTGAGCACGGCGTTTTCACAGCGCCCTGCTCCCAAGCCGAGTTCACGGGATGCCAGGACAATACTCGCCGCCAGTCGCTTGATGTCCCATTCCCAGGGGGCATTCAGCGTTTCGTCGAAATCGTTAATGTCAAACACTAGTCGGCGCTCCGGACTGGCAAAGCCACCGAAATTCGATGCGTGACAATCGCCGCACGCCTGCACGCGAATTCCTGTCGCAGGGGTTTTTGACAAGTCCCACGCCATCACCGCAGCCGAGCCTCGGAAAAATGCGAAAGGAGATTGCCGCATCCTCCCGTACCGGATAGGCAAGAGTTCGGGTAAGCGCCCGCGGTCAGAATTCCGCAAAACGGCAATCGGATCGGGGCGGTTGGCGGCAACGGCCCAATCGGCATGGGAACTCCGTGGCACTTTTTTCCGCAGAGCCTTGCCCGCACTCATACGCTCTACGGCACTCGGGCCAATGACACTGGCATCTCGATGTATGCTGTGAACCCTTCCTGTTTCCGCGCTCATCGTTTTCCCACACTACTATCATACGACCTTTACTGGGTCAGACGTTAAACCGGGATCTCCGTTCAGGCAACATCCTCATCGAAGGAGTTCAGGACCTAATATTTTGAAGGCTCGGATATCACCCTTAACTAGCCGACGTGTCATCGCCCTGTAGATTGCCTCTGTGTTGTTCTCAAAAACTGCTCTTGCTATTTCGGCGGAGATGTCGTATTTCGGGCTTGGCAAAGAGATCGTCGCTTTGGATAGCGCTGCCAACTTGGGCGGACTCATTGGCACGCTTGACCAGTACGTTCTTGCAACGGAGGGTCACGGCCCTCCAACCCTACCCCCTTTCCCTCTGTATCTTAACGGTGCTCCTTTCGCCGACACCTATGCTTTTAGTGTCCATTGCTGTGTTGAAGCCAGGCCTGTGTCTATGTCCGATTTGGGAGACGAACAAAGTGGCAACGAAGTGCCCGTCTTTGGGGAGTCTTGCCGGAAGCAGAGTGGAACCGGATTGTTTCGTCACCCAATCACTAGTGCGCTGATCGAGGTGGCGAATGCAAGCTGTGCTCGATTCTGGATCGAGTTTGAATTTGGCAAATGGCTGCTACCCAAAATTGACGACTCGTTGAATATTCTGAATCCAGCGATTACGAGCTTGGCCAATGAGTGCTTCGGGCTAGTCTTTGCACAGGGATTTCATCACTTTTAGCTTCGGTGTGACGTTCAGGCCACAGCGATTTGGCGTTCTTGAGTGTAATCGGGATGTTAGTGCGCCGGGCTAAACCGATATGAAGCAGGGTCGAAAATCTCCTTCCTCATACTGGATTTCCCAGGGGTTCGACTCGGTAGCCGAGGGTTCGGAGTGTGCGGAATCATTCGCGAAGTGCGGGCTCGCCTGGACTTTTCGGATACCGCGGGGCCGCGTTCCTCATAGCGAACGCCATTAGTGTGCCGGCGCCAGTGAGTTTTCAGCTTGGGCTCCGATGTGGGTCACGGACACGGGGTTCACAAACAATCCCAAAGAAGACCCAAAAAAGACCCGATCTCCCAAGGAGGGAAACCGGGCCTTTTGTAGCCAGTAACCGGGCGGTGCGCTAAGCAGCTTGGATCAATTCGTCCAGCCGGTCGTTGGCCGCTTGGATTTGGCACGCTCTTTCGACGATGTCGCGCTGCACATTGGTTGGCAGGTCGGCAAATTCAGCCGGGTTCCATGTTTTCTCGCGGTACTCCCAGAGGGCTCGCTCGAATGAATCATCTTCAAGGCAATCATCATTGGGGGGCATGATGTTTTCTCCTGCATGAGGAAAAGCTGTCAGGGCCTTGAGCTCACGGACACAATGGACCGAAGGGAGCCTGTCAGTGAAGCGGGTGGACAGTTTGTGGATTTGGCTGCCTAAAGTATCCGCCCCTTTTCGTTGCTGAGTCAAGGGGCCACTCTAATCGGGAAGGCGAAAGAGGCGGAACGCTGCTCACAAGAACAGGGCTCCCAAAAGCGCTTCTCTGTAGCTACGTAGTGAGGTACGTATGGAGAAAATCATCACTTGCATGAAGTGCAGGAAGACATTCACCGTTTCCGGCCCCTACAGCAGTGCGAAGGAAGCGCCGCAGAGCGTCACGTGTCCATTCTGCGAAGAACTCAACGAGGTAAAGTGGCCGATGGACACGGGATTCACGACCATCCCGAAGAAGCCAAGCGCCTCAACACCGGTTTGAGAGTGCCATGACCGTGCTGAGCAAGGGGCTCAAGATGGCTGACCAGATCGTTCGCTGCCCGTATTGCGTTCTAGGGGAAGACTTCCGCCCGATGTTGCCTCGCCCGGGAGGTTGGTTTGTCTGCCTGAACTGCATTCACATAGCATTCCCCGAGAAACCAGAGTTCAAATGCTTCTGTCAGAAGTGCAACGAACTGAATCGGGCGGCGTGATCAACATGGGACGCACGCTAGCGATAAAGAAGGGCCAGACCCGAGAGAAGGCAGCCGGTTTTCAGGAGATGGGTACCTTCAGGTGTGACACCCTAGCCAACCAGAACCAGCCGGACTTACGAATGGAGAGCACAGGCAAGAATCCGGGCCCGGAAATGCTTAAGCGATTGATCTTCTGGCCGCTCCCCGCGGTTGCCACTTTCGGGCTGGCGCCGGCGTTTCGCTCAAAGTCGCCTCCACATCGATCCCCCATGCACCCAGCAACCATTCCGGCACATAGCGTGAATTGCAGTTACACTCGCACCAGTATCGTAGGGGACCAGAATCCGCATAGGTTTCCTTCGTGAGTCCCAATCGTTGAACTTGCTGTTCGAACTCAGTGGCGAGACCGGGTCTCGGCTGAACTGGTCGTCCCCAATTCGGATTTCCGCGCTTGCGAGCCACCGCCAAATGATACTCCTCTATGAGGGAGTAGCCCCCCTGCCGAACCCGAAACTTACTTCAGTCACCACGGGTACACGAGCTTTGGGGGGGAGCAACGGCCGTCGGTTCGAACCTTCCAAAAACTCCCTGACGGCCGCTCATCCAAACCATTGATTTTCTAGATCGACGGTCAACCCATCGGAGCCTTCTGAAAAGACTTGATTTTGGACCCCAGAACTTAACCGCCGCGCTGCAGAAGTATTGGTATCCTTACAGTGTGAATCCACGTTATTCAAGATGACGCGGCAGCGGAAGATTGCTCTGATAGGCGCCCGCGGTTATAACCTTCAATCCGCGGAAGTCAAGGTGTCGTCCTACCCGTGGGATCATCTTGATGAAATTGCCAACCTCCGTGACTTCGACACAGTCATTCTTGATCTCCTGTCGGTTCCGAGTACCGTTGACTGGAACCGATTTACAGAGATTCTAAACATTTACACGATGAACGACATCGTCAAGGTTGGCGGCGGCATTATCGTGATCGGCGATTCCCGGTTCAGGGTTACTGGCAACGACCTGGATCAGCCATTTCTTGATTGGACCGTAATTCGTTTCACATGGGACGACCAACCAGGCGACACGATTGAACGTTCGCAAGACTGGCCCCATAAATCCTTTCTTGGCTATTTGGAATACCTTAAGCATTGGGACTATGCTTTGCGCCACTGTGCGCTTCATCAGGAAACCCTGAGACATTTGTTGGACCCGGAACTGATGAAAAAGATGGGAAGGCGAATCAGACTGGAATGACCCGGGGAATTACCTGTTTCGTTCGTGTGCCTGGACATTTCTGTACATGGGACAGCCGGAGCGGGCGCGGGAGTACATGCAACTGGATCCCGGGTCTGAATGGGCAAACTGGGTGACCGTTTCCATCCTGATCGAGGAGGGAAAGGCAAAAGAAGCTCGTGATGTGTTGAAGAAAGTTCCGGCCACTCCGCGCTACCATCGCGACCTGGCGGAAGCCGTTCTAGGGGTACGCGCGCAGCCGGAACTGGACCGCATTGCACAGGAAGATACGACATCGCTGGCGGTCGGGGATGATCAGGAAAACTCCTATTACCAGGGTTCGTTGTTGGCCTACGCGGGTAAGAAGGATGCGGCGGTACACATGCTCCGCCCTGGCGATCGAGCAGAACTATTGCTCGTATTCGGCCTTGGAGCACGATCCTTTGCTCGACAAGCTGCGAGAAACTCCGGAGTTCGCGGAGTTGCTGAAAGCGGCCCGATCCTGCCAACAGCCGGTGCTGGCCGAGGGGCCGGCGCAGTGAAGTACCTCAGTCGCACGAGCTCTTCGCGTCTCGAATTCAAGTCCCACCGCGCTACTCGTTCTCGCATTTATGCAACGATTGCAGATTAACTTGAGCCGTCTCGCCAAGAGAGAGAAAGACACAAACGCCGTATGTGTCAGAGGAAACGCATGGTTGACAGGTTGAATCCGCGAGCCAGCGTGACTCTGACGCGGCTAGTCTTCGTTCCTTCGTCCAGAATGATTACTGCCGGTTAGCTCGTCGCTCGGGAGGAATCTCAGCAAGTGTCAGCGGCAGACTTCTCAAAAGCCGACTTCTGGAACGGGCCCCCACCCATGACCACTGCCTAAAGGGATAGTTCGTTAGCCCCAGCGGGGTTGTTCATCCAGACTGATACCCAGAACGGTCTTCGCCACCACCTCATGAGTGAGGAAGGAATTGGCGGGATGGATTCGGCCCAAACGCGCATCGCGGACCAATCGCTCGTAACCCGCCGAGCGAAAGATCCCATTGCCGCCGGTCACGTCCAGCCCCAGATCCACGACGCGCCAGGAACCCTCGACTGCACGGTATTTGGCCGCAAAGATTTTCGAGGGCCAATTGGCGCCGTGATCCACGCCATTCGACCAGTCCTCGGCGATCGTCTCCAGATGTGGTCCGATGGATTCAAGTTCGATGACCATGTCCGCGATGGCGTGTTGAATCTCGGGGTGATACGCCAACGAACGGGAGAGCGCTTGTGAGCCTTTGCTCTTCACAGAGGTAACACTCTGGTCCATCGCACGTTTGGCTAATCCGTAATAAACGTTGCCAAAGCCCATCAGCGCCCAGGCAAAGACTGAGAGTACGAAAGGGTCGATTCCCGCGGCGCCAGCTGGCACGACCCGGGCGACGTAGCGATCCGGAACAAATGCGTTCTCCAGCACAGTGTCATCGCTGCGGGTCGCGCGCATCCCGAGCACATCCCAGGTCTGCTTGATGTTGTATCCGGCGGTATCGCGCGACATGAATGCGTGAACGATCTGGGGTTGGTTCGGGTTGCTCGTGTCGATCCCATGCAAGCCAAACCGGGTCCAGACTGGCGTGAGGCTGCCAAAGTGCTTCCGGCCCGTGAACCGGTATCCGCCGGCAACAGGTTCTGCCTTCGTGGTCGAGAGCAGGACCGGCACATCATTGCCGCTTTCCGCATGGCCGGCGGCGAAGATCTCGCCAGCGGCCGCCTCACGCAGGAGCCATTCCAGTGAGACATCTCCGCGGCGCCAAAGGTCGGCTGCAACGCCGAGCCAATAAAGGTGCATGTTGACGGCGAGGGCAGTTGCAGGTGCGTGGTACGCCAACCGGCGTTGCTCGCGGCACACTTCGGCAAGGGTCATGCCCGCGCCGCCGAATTCCTGCGGCAGAGGCAACAACAGATACTTCGCCGCCCGGAGTTCCTCGAAATCCTCTTCAAAGAAACGGTTTTCGCGGTCGTAAGAGGCGGCGCGCGAAGCAAAACGCGCGAGCATCTCTTCGGTGAGTACGGGCGCACCTGGATGCGGTGCTGATGCACTCGCGTTGGTCGCGTCCCGCGAGCCGCCATTGCCGCTTGAGCGCTCTTCGGAAATGGCTGCGTTCGGAGTTGGATTCATTTGAGTCTCCTGCTGAGTTCAGTATCCGCGCATTGTACCGCGCTCGATGGCTCGCCAGAGCCGGTGATGAATGCGAGCGTGACGGCGCGATTTCCTTATCGATGCCGTCACGCTCACGTTCAGCCCGACTCAGCTACGGCCGAGCCTCATAAACAATGTTGAAGGGTGTTTCCGTAGCCCGGCGGAAACGGTTGAAGCCGGCCGAGGTCACAACCTCTCGAATGCGGCTCTCGCCGGCCTGGGCGCCCAGGCACAATCCCACTTCCTGCGACCGTGAGCAGGGCGTACACAGCAGGGTCGAGAAAGAGTAATAGACCCGGCCTACCGGATTCAGATTGTCCCTCAACTGGTCATTGGCGAAGGGTTCAACGATCATCCACGTGCCATCCTTGGCCAGGGACTGGCGGACGTGCGCAGCCGCCCCAATCGGGTCGCCCATGTCGTGCAAGCAATCGAAGACAGCCACGAAGTCGTAATCTCTGCCGGGAAACTCCTTCGCCTTGGCCACTACGAAGGTGACGCGATCGGCAACCCCAGCACGCCTGGCAGACTCGCGTGCTGCCTCAATCGACTTGTCGTGGTAGTCGAATCCGAAGAATCGAGACTTGGGGAATGCCTTCGCCATCAAGATGGTGGAAGCCCCCTGTCCGCAACCCACGTCGGCCACTCGCGCTCCCGCTTCGAGTTTCTGTTTGACGTCGCTCAGCGCGGGAATCCACGAACTAACCAGATTCGCGGCATAGCCAGGACGAAAGAATTTTTCGCAGCCGTGGAAGACGCCGTCGACGTGCTCGTGCCAACCCATGCCATTGCCAGTTCGGAAGGATTCCGCGATTCGTGGGACCGCCGCCAGCGAGCCCAAAGCCAGTTCGAATGCTCCGGGCAGATATGCGGGACTGTCTTCCGTTGCCAGCGTGAACGCTTGTTCTTCACTCAGGCTGAACTTGCCGCTCGCTTCGTCGTAGGTGATGTAACCGCCTGCCGCTTGTGAAGCCAGCCACTCTCGTAAATAGCGCTCATCGGTCTTCGTCTTGGCGGCAAGTTGAGCGGAACTCAACGGACCGGCAGCAAGAGCTTTGTAAAGCCCCAACTTCTCCCCAATGACGACCATGCCGGCATGAACTGCGGCGCCAAGATCAGTCACGAATTGTCCGATAAATGCGTTCAGCTTATTCATATCAATAGCCGGTGCCTGTGTCGCTGTGCTCATTTTGATTTGTCTCCTTTTCTAAAATCAGTGCTCATCCTCTCTTGCTGTTGTGACCGGACTTCTTCAGTCCGGCAAGCGATGGTTCCCAATCAAACAAGCCCCTCTCCTCTGAGACGGACAATCTCCAGGTTCGTCCTGCGCAAAGGACTGGGAATCATGGTTCAATCGATGGCTGAGCCTCCACCGACAAACGCTCCTTGACTCGTCCTTTGTCCAATTCGCCGGTGGGGAGAACATGTGCCGTACCGGCCAGTGTGACCTCCTGCAGGAACCAGCGATCTCCGGAACGTTGGAATCGGAGGTAGGTTCGCCCTTCTCCCGGCCGTTCCTCGGTGGTGGTCCGTATTAATGCCGAGGAAATGCCGGGTGAACTCAGGGTGAGGGTGCTGTTTTCCGTCCTGATTTGCACGCTGTAGTCGGCGGCTGGCCAAATCTTTCCTGCTGTCACGAACGGGAACGGTACGTTGACCCGTACTGCTTTCGTGCTTTGAGCAGAGGCCGAGACCGCCGCCAGCAGCAGGCCCACCCCAATGAGACTTCCGATTCGTTTCGTCATAACTTGCTCCTTCTTGATGTTGGTCGCGGTGGCCGTTGCCCGGAGCCGAGCCCGTTTTGTGCTGCACTCCCGATAGCGGAAGCTACCGATGCTGATCCGCTCTCGTGGGTGCTGTTGCGCGCAGCCCGTTCGATCCGCAGGGGGATCGAAAGGCCGCCGTTCACAGTCCGACTATCGCCCCGACTAAGGAGTGGTTTGGCCGACGAATGACTGGCAGGAAACGTGAGGGTGCCAGTTTACGAATGCTCCCTTGGGGTTCTCTTTCCACGCCCAGACATGCAGCGTGTAGAACGCCGGCAGTCCAAAGCGATTGGGGGCCTCGAAGTAATGAAAAATCTGCCCCATGAGCTGCGGCGTCACGCCCGGATGCTTATCATCCCACTGGTCGGCGAGGACCAGATAGTCGGCGCCGGTCAGTTTCAGGCTTCCATCTGGCATCGCCTCGTACAGCACGATCTGGGGATGATTGACGTTCACGATACCGTTGCCCACCAGCGTGTCATTCACATAGTGGAGGCCCATTGCTCCGAAGTCGTCACCGCTCACGCAGCCGAATTCAAGGCGATACCCCTCGTTCTCGGCCACCTTCACATCTTTGAAGCGTTCGGTCGCTTCCCGAACACTTCTGAGAAGTGCGCTCTGCTGGTCCTGTGTCAGTTGGTTTTGCGTTGTCGTCGGGTCCGAGTGGACGTCTTGCGCTACTGCACGCAAGAAACAAACATTCACGAGAGCGAAAGCAATCACGGAATACTTTAACTGCCTAGCGAACTGGCTCACTTTCGTGTGAAGGGTAGGAATCTGCTCTGTATTCAAGTTGGACTTGTCTCCTTTTTGTAAAATCGACGCCCATCTTCCGCGTGGCTATTGCTGATCGCTCTGGCGGGAGCGCATTTTGATAGAATCCGCTCTAGAGCAGCTCGTCGTCACCATGGGGGGACGATCGAGAATCAGGTGACGGAGTGTCGAGCATCGTCTTGCAAGTGCAAAGTAACAAGCGTCAGGATGGGAAGTAACGAAACAACGCCAAAAAAAAACCAAAATCAGGATGCATAAGCTAGCTTTAAATGAGACGGGAGCGCCCTTGGAGACGAGCTCCCTGAACTATCAATTCGGCGAGTTCACGCTGGATGTTGTAAGGGGATGTGTGCTCAAGGGCGGGGCGGAGATCAAGCTTCGGCCTAAGGTCTACGAAGCCCTCAAGTACCTGGTGGAACACCCGGGGCGGCTGATCGGCAAGCAGGAAATGATGCAAGCCGTGTGGCCTGATGCCTTCGTTACTGACGATTCGCTGGTGCAGTGCACTCTCGAGTTGCGTCGCGCATTGGATGATCGCAGTCAGCAGTTGCTCAAGACTGTGCCGCGCCGCGGGTACCTGTTCACTGCTGAGGTGATCCAACGCCTGACCAAACCAGACCTCTTCCCTATAGTTGATCCCTTAGACTTATCTGATGGTCTTGAGATGTCGTCGCCCAAGGTTGTTAGGGCGGAGGTTGCCAAAGCGAAGAGTGCCAGGAAGCGTCACGGTCTGCCAGCTCCGCGTACTTCGCTCATCGGACGCGAGCAGCAAGTCGCAGAGGCTAGCGAATTGCTGCTCCGGGGTGACGTTCGGCTGTTGAGCCTCACTGGTCCGGGGGGCGCAGGAAAGACGCGCCTGGCGGTCGCTGTAGCTGCTGCGATTGCAGACCAGTTCACGGCGGGTGTTCAGTTTGTGAGTTTGGCAACGATCACGGATCCCGGCTTGGTGGCAACGGCTCTGGCGGACGCGCTCGAACTCCAGCAAGTCGCCCACCGAACGATCCCACAACTTATCGGCGATCAGGTGCAGAACTCGGGACCATTCTTGCTGCTGCTGGACAACTTCGAACAGGTGCTCCCGGCTGCGACCGTCGTGGCCGAAATATTGGAAGCCTGCCCGTCTCTCAAAATCTTGGTCACCAGCCGGTCGTGCTTGCGTGTGTACGGCGAACAGGAATTCCCCGTAAGTCCGCTGGCCCAGGAATCCGCAGTTGAGTTGTTTAAGCAGCGCGCGTCAGCCGTCCGGCCCAATTTTTCGCTTAGCGCGGAAAACACAGCGACAATCCAAGAAATCTGTTCGCGGCTGGATGGCCTGCCGTTGGCGATTGAACTGGCGGCGGCACGAACCAAGGTACTGCCGCCCAGCGCCATCCTGGATCGGCTGCGAAGCCGCCTGCAACTGCTCACTGGTGGCGCCCTCGACCTTCCCCAACGGCAACAGACGCTGCGCAAGACTCTTGATTGGGGTCACGACCTCTTAACTGAGACCGAGCGGAAACTGTTTCGGCGGCTTTCCGTGTTTGTTGGTGGATGCACATTGGAGGCGGCGGAAGCCGTCTGCAACACAAGTCGCGACCTCGGTACCGGTCTTTTCGAAGAGCTGTCGTGCCTGGTGGACAAGAATTTGATTCAGCGCGTGGACCAAGCCGAACCCGACCCGCGTTTCGCGATGTTGGAAACGATTCGTGAATATGCCCTCGAACGTCTCACGGAGAGCGGTGAGGAATCTGCCGTGCGGCGGGCGCATGCGGCGTACTGTCTCGTTCTGGCGGAGGAAGGAAACCCGGAACTGAGCCCGGCCGACCGGGCGCGCTGGCTGGCGCAGTGCGACGTTGAGATCGATAATTTCCGTTCCGCCCTCGACTGGCTGTTTCAGACCCTGGACCTGGATTGGGGGCTGCGCCTTTGTGTGGCACTGTTTAGATTCTGGGACATGAGGGAACACCTTACTGAGGGCCGGGCGCGGCTAGAAACGGTTCTGCGCCTAGCGGGTTCTGATCGCTGCAACGAGCGGGCCAGGGTGTCACTTTTTCTCGGAGCCTTAGCGACGGCTCAGGGCGATTACCCGGCCGCCGAGAGCGTTCTCGAGGAGAGCCTTTGTCTTTACGAAGAATTGGGCGATCAGTCCGGCATTGCCGCGTCTTTGAATGCCCTGGCGGTATCGGCGCGAGATCGGGGAGACTACTCGGCGGCGCAGAGTAATTTTGAGCGAAGCCTCGCCTGCTGGCGTATGCTCTCGGACCGGTTGGCCATCGCGCGCTGTCTTCACAACCTTGCCAATGTGGTCAAGGTTCGCGGCGACTATCCACGGGCTCGATGGGCGCTGCGTGAGGCTGCAGACATTTTCGAGCAACTTGGTGATCGCACCGGTGCCGCCTGGTCGATCAACCAGCAGGGCGACGTGGCGCGCGCGCAGGACGACATGGCCGCCGCTCGAGAACTGTATCAACGTGCGCTTTCAGCCTTCCGGGAAGTGGAAGACCCGTGGGGTTCCGCGCGCTCCCTGACAGATCTGGCCTACATCGACTGTGAGCAGGGAGACCACTTGGCTGCGCGCACCGCATTCCGCGAGGCCCTGGAAATCTTTGCCGGGTTGGGACACCGGCGTGGCACGGCACGCGCACTGGAAGGGTCCGCCTGTTTGGCTCTGGCTCAAGGACACGCCGAACGTGCACTGAAGCTGGCTGCAGCAGCGGCTCATTTACGCCAGTTGATCAGCGCTCCGCTGCACCAAGCGGACCAATCCAAGCTCGAACAGACGCTACTCCCCGCTTGGAAGTCGCTCACGGAAGCAGAGGGGAAGCGTGCGTGGACAGAAGGGTCTGTGATGAGCTTGGAAGAAGCGATCAAAGATTCTGTGGAGGAGCCGGATTCCGCTATTTCAGGTTCGTGGGGTCGATGAGACGGCGTACTGCGGAGACACGGTCGGCCGGAATGCCGGTCCTGCGGGCGTGCTCACGAACGCTGTCCTCGTCCGGCGCCAGATAGACGCAGTAAACCTTATCCTCAGTGACGTAGCTGTGAAGCCACTGAATCTGTGGCCCCATCTCCTTCAGCGTTTGCAGGGAACGCAGCGATATGTCTCGAATCTGGGTTTCTGACAACGATCCAGCACCGGGTATCTCGCGTTCAATCACGAATTGCGACACAATGCTCAGATTCTAACACCAGCACCAACGGGATTGCTTGGGCGGATTCCCAGCTTGCAGCAGGAGTGCGCCTGCCCACCTCTTGATGTTCCCTCATATTGAAAGTGCGTGGCATTACTTGGCTTCAGGCACAGGACAAGATGGATGAGGCGACCATCCTAATCGACCAGATGGGGAGTTTGTATCCCATCACAACAAACATGAGCGGGGGTGCGTTTCTTGACGCGCACGGAAAAAAGAAGGTAATGGAGAATGTTGCGAAAAATAAGGCAGCACGATTCCTGGTAGACCATTTTTCTTTTAATGTTTACGTATACACTGTGCTGCACTACGTACATGCCAAACATCCAGAGGCAGAGAAGGTAAATTTCATTGTAGAGCGCAAGGAAGGAGTGTTTGAGAAGCTCAAGCAGTTCTATGAGACATTTGGAGATGCGCTGAACATCATTGGTGCGCCTGAGTTGATTAAATATCTCGGCGAAATTACTCCTGCGGGAAAGGATCGCGTTCCCGTCCAAGCAGCCGATATGCTCTGTTGGCACGCATCTCGCGCCGACATGGGGCTGCTCAAAGGCCGGGACTTGATGAGGGCCGCGACGATATTCAATAGAAAGGGAAAAGTCATTCCGCTGCCCGACAAAATTCACTTCGAGTTGGCGAGTGCATTTGCAGAGAAAATCAATGAAACAGAAAACAGAGTTTCAGAAGGTCGACGCGGTAATGGGGTAGTTGATTCAGGTTCGTCACGACAACATAAGGTCCGCGCTGGACGCGAAAAAAGCAAAAAAGCAAAAGAAGCGGAAACCTAAGAACCCTTCCGCTTCGGGCGGGGCCTGTTTGCAACTTATGTCCTAGATACTCCCACTATTCGATTTTATCCATGTCTGCTCGGACTAAGTCTTGCGGTGTTCGTGGCTTCTCAAGATTACGCGCGAAGGTGGCTAATATAAGAAATGGCACCCGCCGTGGATGGGAGTTGAGGGTCTCGACCTGTGTGATTGCGGCTTTTAGGTAGGGCCAATTTTCGATCAAATAACTCCTTATATTGTTCGGCAACTTTATTCTGTCCGTGCCTTTCTCCTTCGCCAGAAGACCCGAGATCCGCACAAGTTTCACCCTGGGTAATTTCAAAATTTCTTGGCGGAACAGTTCTACCATTGGCAATTCCGAATATCGCTCTCGTCGCTTCGATATGGCGCTAATCGTTAGGAAGACTTGGTAATGAAAATTAGGCTCGACCTTTATTCTCGAGCAGCGTTCCCGGGAAGTCTCCCAAGCCATGTCGGGAAGGCCAGCCATGGCGTTGGCCAAGCCCAGCGGATTACGCGCATATTTCTTGCGGACGATGAAGTCCACTAATTCACTTTGGCAAAATCCGGCTTCCTTATCCACTACATCCCGCTCCATTCTTTTCAGAACGGCTTGTGCCGCGTTCAATTTCATTTGCGCCTGCCTACACTCTCGCCACCGTTGCAACATATTTGAAAAGTAGGGCTGTTGCGCACCCGATTCGGCCTCATTCATCGCCAGTTCGGCTTTACGGGCGTCGCTGAAACATCGATCGTAGTCCGACTGGGCAGCGCGCTCGCTCTCGATCGCCCCGCCTCGAGTCTTTCGGAGTGAACGAATCTCCTCGGCGCTGGCCGTAACCGGTGTGGGATGAAGAAAGGGAGTGACGAGGTATTCGTAAGCATGTCCCCGGAGAGGCTCAAGTGCGCGCCTGAGTTTTTCTGGAGTGGTTGCATTTGAAAGGAGCAAGCCAATGTCGGCCCACTTCACTGACAATAACCACAGTAAGCCATTCCGTATCTCTATGAGCTCGTCGTCGCCAATTGTCGGGCGACCGGGTCCAGGAGCCTTTGAGCCTCCGAAATCCAGAGCCATGCTCTGCTCCTCTGGCGCGTCTTTAGTTGGTTTATCCATTTTTGCGCAGCGATTTGTCACTCCGCTCCCGTCGAGGTCCCACAATACAACGAACGCAAGAATTTTCTTCGCCGACATATGAGAGCGTGAGAGAGGCCAAACACCGGAAAATAGATTGCCGCGTTCCGGAGACCACCGGGAAATGACTAAAGTGCTTGCTTGTCAACTAGTTGGCAGGATTTCTGGCACGAAATATGCTCCCTCCAGGATAGCCACGAAAACGCTGACTGAAGGGGAGAAGCAATGGCGCGTGATCCAAGGCGTAAAGCAAAGCGCACGAAGAAGTCGCGCAAGAGTACGATCCGTCGAAGCAACCCAAAGACTCTACTGCGGGTGTTCGAGGCCCTAAACCTCTCACGACGTAAGCGGATCAGCCCTTCTGCTGCCGCCAAAGCAGCCGGTACCACGCTCCCGACGCTGAAGCGACTAGCCCCGGACGCGTTGATTCAGAATCGCGCTGGGGGTCCAATTCACGTCAAGCCAAGCGACCGATATTCAGAAAAGGTTGAAATCTTGACAGACGCAGGCGCGCTTGTTGTTACGGCGCGCGGTTCCCGCCAGCGTCAGCTCGCTGGCCAGCACAGAGCCACATACATGGACGTTGTCAACAGAAAAAAGCCAGCGTCGGCTCTGGAGCAATTTCGTGGGCGGAAAGTTGGTGGGCATCAACTTCTCAGCGATTATGCGCGACTCGTGACACTCGCAAAAGCTGGTGTCCTGGGCCAGCTCGACACACTCTACGTCAGCGCAGGCGGGGGTCGGTGAGCAATCCTTACCCAATCAAGAGAGCGTGGCGCATCGAGTCACGCCGAAAGGAGGTAGGCTATGCGACTCGGTGCTTCTACTGCCCCGAAACAGATATCTTCTGCTTTGAAATAGAGCACCCCGTCACAAAACAACTAGACGAACGTTTCAAGCGAGCAGTATGTCGCAATTGTCATCGAAAGCTGGAATTCCAGCGCGACATCAAGGGTCTTACCAAGAACGGCCAACACAACGTAAACGAGACCGAGCTCGAGAAACTCAAGCGATACGTACTCCTGATGGCTGAAGACCTAGCCTCCGTAGGCGAAGAGTTGCAGGACTGTTCTGACCTGTCACGTGAGACAATCGTAGCCGACTACCAAGCGAGGGCCGCTTCTCTTCGACGCATAGCAAACTCTCCGCCATTGACTCCCAAACTGTCCTCCCCCACAATTCCCAAGAAGACACTCAGTGTTGTTCCGCAGTCGCATTCAACAAACGATGCAGGACACCCTTCCTCGAAAGCACGCAGCAAAGCCAAACAATCCTGAACCCATTCCTGTCTTGCTGCGCGTTCACACGCGCGTAAAGAACGAGAACAAACGTGGCAAGTATGACAAGAAATTGCCCGACACCTGGGCTCACTTCGCTGGTTTCAATAGCTGATTTCAATAACTGACGCGCGATCTTGGCGAAATTTGACTGGGAATCACTTGCTCCAACACGCGACCCGAGTATGATTGGCAAGCAGCTCAGCAGCCCGGCAAAGAGGAAACGGCTTCAAGAGACTGAGACGAGGAGCACACGAGGGGAGACATTATGCGGCAAAGTCTGCTAATAAGCACTCTGCTCATTGTGTCACTTGGCAAAACGGCTTGCGCCGAAGAATGGGCGAGCGTTAAAGAGCCAGTAGATCAATGCTATCAAGACATGAAGCTGGCGCTTCCCGAGGCTGTGAAGTGGGATGATGCCCATCGGATGGTGGAAGGCGGTTGCCGTACCAGCAGGAACGGGGACGCTTGCTATACCGTTAAAGCCCTCTCTGAGGACACCTGGGATAAGAAGAAGAAAAATCCCAATCCCAACCACTGTCTCATTGTCGTGTCTGTTACCACCAGCCCCTTCCTGAAGGGCAGCAACCTAGCTT
>Ga0210409_10003875_pt1 | contig 16425 bp, 15 predicted proteins | sample IncBWH17MmetaG_FD_161649 | JGI IMG/M metagenome (GOLD analysis project Ga0210409, IMG submission 161649) | Forest soil microbial communities from Barre Woods Harvard Forest LTER site, Petersham, Massachusetts, United States - Inc-BW-H-17-M | ecosystem: Environmental > Terrestrial > Soil >...
CATTCCCTTCTCGGCCAGGATGCCCGCGGCCACGCTCTTCTCTTCCCGCATGAGGCCGAGCAGGATGTGCTCGGTCCCGATGTAGTTGTGGAGCATGCGCTCCGCCTCCTCGGAGGCGTAGCCCAGGACCCGCTTCGACTCCGGGGAGAGGGGGATGTCGACCGAGGTCGACACCTTGTCCCGGTAGAGGGCGCGTCCCTCGATCTCCTTGCGGATGCTCTCCATGGAGAGATGGCTCTTGCTGAAGATGCGGGAGGTGAGCCCTTTGCCCTCGCGGATGAGACCCAGGAGGAGATGCTCGGTCTCGATGGAACTGCTGCCCAGCTGGCTGGCTTCGTAGCGGGCGAAGAAGATCACCCGCCGCGCCCGCTCGGTATAGCGCTCGAACATCACTCCCCATCCCGGGCCGCACCCCGGCTCACCTGGGTGGAGGGCGACCCTCGGTCGGCGATTGCCGCCGGCCGCGATCAGGACCGATGATAGCCCAAAACCCTCCAAACGCCGTCAGGGAGATCCCTCCGCGTGCTCAGGCGGGAACGAGCGCCCCTCCCTCCAGATGCAGGGTGCGGTCGCAGGCGGCCGCCAAGCGCTCGTTGTGCGTGACCACCACGACCGTGATTCCCTTCTCCTGGTTAAGACGCCGCAGCATCTCGTGGAGTCGGTCCCCGGTCTGGCGATCCAGGTTGCCGGTGGGCTCGTCGGCCAAGAGGGCGCGGGGCGAGCGGGCGAGGGCCCGGGCCACCGCGACCCGCTGCTGCTCGCCCCCGGAGAGCGCTCCCGGCCGATGTTGGGCTCGCTCCTGGAGGCCCAGGTCGGCGAGCAGGCCGGCCGCCCTCTCCCGCGCCTCGCTCGCCCCTACCCGACCGATCAGGAGGGGCATCATGACGTTCTCGAGGGCGCTGAACTCGGGGAGCAGGTGATGGAACTGGAAGACAAAGCCCAGGGCCTGGTTCCGGAACTCGCGCAGCCGAACCTCGGACAGGGCCAGCACCTCCTCGCCCTCAAACGCGATCCTCCCCCCCTCCGGCCGGTCGAGGGTTCCCAGCACGTGCAGGAGCGTGGACTTGCCCACCCCCGAGGCGCCGGTGATGGCGAGCATCTCCCCCCTGGCCACCACGAGGCTTAGCCCCTGCAGCACGGGCAAGTAGCCCGCGGGGGTCCAGTAGCCCTTGACGACGCCCTCGGCGACGATGAGCGGCTCGCCCATGGTTAGAGGCGACCCCCCGCTTGGTGGCTCCCCCGCCCGCCCGCCAACGCGGCCCCTTCCCTTCGCGTCACCCTTGCCGTCCTCATTATTCGTTGCGCAGCGCTTCCGCCGGGTCGAGGCGCGCGGCCCCCCGGGCAGGGTGGAGGGTGGCCAGGAAGCAGACCAGGATCGCCCCCGCCACCACGATCGTGGCGTCCCCCGCCAGCAGGTGAAAAGGCACGTAAGAGATCTGGTAGACGTCCTCCGGGATGCGGATGAGCCGATAGCGGTCCAGGATCCGGCAGGCCCCCCAGCCCAGGAGGGCACCCGTGAGGGTACCCACCGCCCCGATCACCGTCCCCTGGAGCATGAAGATGCGCATGACCGCCCCCCGCGAGGCCCCCATGGAGACGAGGATGGCGATGTCCTTGTGCTTTTCCATCACCATGAGGATCAGGGTGGCCACGATGTTGAGGGCGGCCACCATCACGATGAGACCGATGGTGATGGCGATGGCCGTCTTCTCGAGCCAGAGGGCGGAGAAGAGGCTCCGGTTCATCTCGATCCAGTCGGTCTTGGTGTAGCCCTCCCCCAGGTGGGCCAGGATGGCCCGGCCCGCGGCCTTGACCGCGAAGATGTCCGCAATCCTCACCTCCACCAGGCTCGCCCGCTGGGGCCGGTCGAAGAGCCGCTGGGCCACGGAGAGCGGCACGTAGGCCCAGCCAGAGTCGAACTCGAAGAGGCCGCTGCGCACCGTGCCCGCCACCCGCAGCTTGGCCACGCGTGGCAGCACGCCCATGGGAGAGAGCCGCCCCTGGGGCGAGGTGGCGGTGACCACGTCCCCCACCCCCACCCCCAGGTTGGCGGCCAGGTCCCGGCCGAGCAGGACGGGGCCGAGGCCCTCCCCCGGGTCCTCCAGGGGCGCCAGGCTCCCCTCCTCGATCTGCCCCGGCAGGTCGGTGACCGTGCGCTCCAGGGCGGGGACGATCCCCTTCAGGGTGGCCACCGCGGAGCCGGCGGGGCTGGTCAGGAGCCCCTTGCCGTAGAGGGCGGGGGCGGAGCCCAGGACCCCCGGTACCTGCCGCACGGCCTCCACGACTTCCGTGTAGTTCTCGAAGGCGTCGCTACGCTTCGGGAAGATGCTGAGGTGGGCGGTCGACCCCAGGATCTTGGCCCGAATCTCGGCCTGCAGCCCGGTCATGAGGCCGAGGGAGACCATGAGGGCCATCACTCCCACCACCACCCCCAGGGTGGAGATCGCGGAGATGAGGGAGATGAAGGCCTGCTTCCGCCGGGCGGTCAGGTAACGCAGGGCGATCCGCAGCTCGAAGGGCATCAACGCCCCCCGCCCCCGCGCGCCGCACGCCGGACGGGAACGGTGGAGTGGACTCGCCGCCTCATGTCGTCCCGGTCACTTCTCCGTCTTTGCGGCCGGCGCCTCGCCGCTCGTCGGGGCCCCGCGGCCCCGCTCCGGGCGCATGTGGGGGAAGAGGATCACGTCGCGGATGGAGGGGGAATCGGTGAGGAGCATGGCCAGGCGGTCGATGCCCACCCCGCAGCCGCCGGTGGGGGGCAGGCCGTAGCCGAGAGCGCGGATGTAGTCCTCGTCCATGACATGGGCCTCGGCATCGCCCCGCTCCCGCTCCCGGCGCTGCTCCAGGAAGCGGTCCCGCTGCTCGAGGGGGTCGTTCAGCTCCGAGAAGCCGTTGGCGAGCTCCATCCCCGCCGCGAACAGCTCGAAACGGTCGGCTACCCGCGGATCGTCCGCGCGCGCCTTGGAGAGCGGCGAGACCTCCACCGGGTAGTCGACGATGAAGGTGGGCTCCCAGAGCGACCGCTCCACGAAATCCTCGAAGAGGCGAAGGATCCGCTTGCCATGGGTCAGGCCGTGGTAGGCGTCGGCCGCCACTCCCTGCCTCTCGGCGAAGGCCCGGAACGCGGGGCCGACCAGAAACGCCTGGAGCTCCGCGGGCGCCTCCAAGGCTTCCCGCCGGAAGCCCAGGCCGGCTTCCCCGCGGAGGACCCCCGCGATGCTGTCCGCCATGCGCAGCCGGGCGAAGGGCAAGGAGAAGGGGACCCCGCGCCCCTTGTAGACGACGGGCCCCTCTCCGCACACCCGCCGCGCCGCCGCCGCGATCAAGGCCTCGGTGGTGTCGATCACGTCCCGACAGTCGAAGTAGGCGGTGTAGAACTCGAGCATCGTGAACTCGGGGTTGTGCATGGACGACACCCCCTCGTTCCGGAAGTTCCGGTTGATCTCGTAGACGCGCTCCAGTCCCCCCACCACCAGGCGCTTCAGGTAGAGCTCGGGGGCAATGCGCAGATAGAGGTCGAGGTCGAGGGCGTTGTGGTGGGTCACGAAGGGCCGGGCCAGAGCGCCCCCCGCCACCGGCTGCATCATCGGCGTCTCGACCTCGACGTAGCCCCGCTCGTCCAGGAAGCGTCGGATCTCGGACACCATGACGCTCCGGGACAGGAACACCTTGCGGACCTCGGGGTTGGCCATGAGGTCCGCGTAGCGCTGGCGGTAGCGGATCTCGGTGTCGGCCAGGCCGTGCCACTTCTCGGGCGGGGGCAGGAGGGCCTTGGCCAGGAAGGTGAGCTCGCGGGCCTCGACGGAGAGCTCCCCTTTGCGCGTGCGCATGACCGTCCCCGCCACCCCCACGAAGTCCCCCAGGTCCAGGAGGTCGAAGAGCCGGTAGCCGGCCTCCCCCACCTCGTCCAGGCGGACGTAGATCTGGAGCGAGGACAGCCCGTCGGAAAGGGTGGCGAAGGAGGCCTTGCCGTGGCCCCGCTTGGTCACCACCCGACCCGCGATGCGCACCGCGACCCCGAGGGCCTGGAGCTCTTCCAGGCTCTTCTCGCCGTGAGCGGCCACGATCTCCCCCAGGCGATGGGTGCGCTCGAAGCGAGTCGGGTAGGGATTGACGCCCAACGAACGCAGGGTGGCCAGCTTTTCCAGACGCTGGGCGGACTCCCCGGGCCAGCCAGGGACGGGCGGCTCCGGCTCCCCCTTCTCCTCGCTCATGCCCCCGGGGCCCCCTTGACGCGCGGGGTCTCCGCGGTCGGCCGCACGCGCCGCCGGATGGCGTCGAGCACGCCGTTCACGAAGGCCGGGGAGTCCGCCTCCCCGAACCGCTTGGCCATCTCCACCGCCTCGTCCAGGATCACGGCCGCGGGCGTGGCCGGCTCGCAGAGGAGCTCGTAGACGCCCACGCGCAGAATGTTCCGGTCCACGGCCGCGATGCGGTCGAACCGCCAATTGAGGGCCGCCCCCGCGATGGCCTCGTCGATCCGCGCCAGCTCCGCCTGCGCTCCCCCCGCCAGCCGTTCCGCCGCCTCCCGGGTCTCGTCGGTGGTGGTGCGCACCTTCCAGAACAACTCCGCCACCCGCTGCATGGGCTCGCGGGTGATGTCCCACTGATACAGCATCTGCAGGGCGCACTCCCGGGCCTTCGTCCGTTTACCCACGCCGCCCCCCCAGCGACCGCAGCACATGCACCATGGCCACCGCGGCCCGGGCCGCCTCCGCCCCCTTGTTCCCCGCCCCGGGCGCGGAGCGGTCGCGAGCCTGGGCCTCGTCCGCCACCGTCAGCACCCCGAAGCCCACGGGCACGCCCGTCTCCCGGGCCACCGCCGCCAGCCCCGCCGCCGCTTCCCGGGCAATATGCTCATAGTGGTCGGTCATCCCCCGGATCACCGCCCCCAGCGCCACCACGGCATCGAACCGCCCCGAGGCCGCGGCGGCGCGCGCGGCCAAGGGCAGCTCGAAGGCTCCGGGCACGTTGACCACCGTCACCGCCTCCGCCCCCGCGCCCATCTCCAGCAGAGCGGCCTGGGCCCCCTGCAGGAGGCCCTCCCCGACCGCGGCGTTGAAGGTCGAGCGCACGACGGCCACCCGGAGACCGCGCGCGTCCGGCCGCTCCTGAGGGGCTTGCTTCACTTGCCCTGGAACTTGGCCGCGCGCTTTTCCAGGAAGGCCCGGGTGCCCTCCTTCATGTCCTCGGTGGTGCAGATCAGGCCGAAGAGCGTGGCTTCTAGGTACTGCGCCTCCGCGAAGGGCATCTCGAGGCCGGCCCCGACCGCCTTCATGGTGAAGCGCAGGGAGAGGGGGCCGTTGCCGAGCATCTTGCGGAGCAGCGCCTCCGACTCGGCCAGGAGCCGGTCTTTGGGCACCACCCGGTTCACGAGGCCGATGCGATAGGCCTCTTGGGCATCGATGGGCTCGCCGGTGAGGAGCATCTCGAGCGCGCGTCCCTTCCCCACCAGCCGGGGGAGGCGCTGGGTGCCCGCGTAGCCGCACATGAGCCCCAGCTTCACCTCCGGCGTGCCCAGGCGCGCGCCCTCCGCGGCCACCCGCACATGGCAGGCCATGGCCAGCTCGCAGCCCCCGCCCAGGGCGAAGCCGTTCACCGCGGCCACGACCGGCTTACCCAGGTTCTCGATCCGGTCCAGGATCTCCTGGCCGCGCCGCGAGCGCTCCTGCCCGTCCACCGGGCGCTGGGTGGCCAGCTCCGAGATATCGGCCCCCGCCACGAAGGCCTTCTCCCCCGCCCCCGTGAGGATGACGCCCCGGACTTCGGGATCCGTACCGAGGGCCGCGAAGGCCGCGTCCAGTTCGGCCATGGTCTCGTCGTTGAGCGCGTTCAGCTTGTCGGGCCGGTTGACGGTCAAGACCGCCACCCCCTCCCGCTTCTCCACCCGCAGGTTCCGGTAGTCCATGCTCACACCAAGCCCGCCACCGGCCGGGGAGGTTCCTGGGAGTAGTCGTAGAAGCCCCGCCCCGATTTCTTGCCCAGCATACCCGCCTGGACCATGCGCCTCAGGAGGGGGGGCGGGGCGAACCGCTTCTCCCGGAACTCGTCGAACATGATGTTGGCGATGTAGTAGGTAGTGTCCAGGCCCACGAAATCGAGGAGGGTGAGCGGACCCATGGGGTGACCGCAGCCGAGCCGCATCCCCTCGTCGATGTCGGCGGTGGAGCCCACTCCTTCCTCGAGCGCGCGCACCGCGTCCAGCAGGTAGGGAACAAGGAGGCGGTTCACGATGAAGCCCGTGCGGTCGGTGGCCCGGATCGGCGTCTTCCCGAGCCGCTGGGCGAAGGCGAAGGCGGCCTCGAAGGTCTCTGCGGAGGTGAGGGGGGAGCGAACCACCTCCACCAGCCTCATGAGGGGCACGGGGTTGAAGAAATGCAGGCCCACGAAGCGGTCGGCCCGTCCGGAGGCGGCCGCCATCTCCGTGATGGAAAGAGATGAGGTGTTAGAGGCAAAAAGGGTCGCGGGGGGGCAGACCTTGTGGAGGGCCTGATAGACGTCGCGCTTGGCCTCCAGGCTCTCCACCACCGCCTCCATCACGAGCTCGCAGCCGGCCAGCCGCTCGAGGGCGGTCGTCCCCTCCAGGCGTCCCCGCACCTCCTGCGCGCGCTCGGGCGTGAGCTTGCCTTTCTCCACGCCCTTTTTCAGGAAAGACTCGATCCGGCCCAAGCCCTTTCGGAGAAGCTCCTCCGAGACCTCGCGCACGATCACCCTGAACCCGGCCTCCGCGCAGACCTGCGCGATGCCCGCGCCCATGAGGCCGCAGCCGACCACGCCGACGGTTTTTATCTCCATTGTCGTTTTCGCTCGCAGGGCGAGGGAGGGCGGTCGCTCACGGCTCGGTCTGGATGATCATGGCGATGCCCTGTCCGCCGCCGATGCAGGCGGTGGCCAGACCGTACCTCGCCTTCCGCCGTTTCAGCTCCAGGGCCAGGGTCAGGAGAAGCCGCGTCCCCGTGGCCCCCAGCGGGTGCCCGAGGGCGATCGCCCCTCCGTTCACGTTGGTCCTCGCGCGCTCGAGGCCCAGCTCCTTCTCCACCGCCAGGTACTGGCCGGCGAAGGCCTCGTTGACCTCCACGAGGTCGATGTCCCGAAGGGACAGCCCGGCCGCTTCCAGGGCCCGGCGGGAGGCGGGCACGGGCCCGATGCCCATGATCTCCGGGGGCACCCCCGCCACTCCCCAGGACACGATGCGGGCGAGGGGTCTGCGGCCCCGGCGCTCCGCTTCCTCCCGGCTCGCTATCACGAGGGCGGCCGCTCCGTCCACGATCCCGCTCGCGTTCCCCGCCGTCACGTAGCCGTCCTTGCCGAAGGCGGGCTTGAGCGCGGCCAGTCCCTCGAGCGTGGTCGAGGGCCGCGGGTGGTCGTCGGCCTCCACCCGCCGCGCCTTCTTTCCCTCCCGAACCTCGACGGCCACGATCTCCTCCCGGAAGACCCCGCGCTCCGCCGCCGCCGCGGCCGCCTTCTGGCTCCGCAGGGCATAGCCGTCCATGGCCTCGCGGTCGATCCCGTGCTGGCGGGCCAGCTTGTCTGAGGTCTCCGCCATGTAGAGGCCGCAGCGGGTATCGAGAAGCGCGACCATCAAGCTGTCCTCGAGCTTGCCCTCCCCGAGGCGGAGGCCGGCGCGGGCGCCCCGTATCACGTGCGGAGCCTGGGTCATGTTCTCCATGCCCCCGGCCAGGGCCAGACGCGCCTCCCCCAGGAGGATCATCTGCGCGGCGGAGACCACGGACTGGATCCCGGAGCCGCACAGCCGGTTCACGGTGAGGGCGGGGGTCTCCACGGGCACACCCGCCAACAGGCCCACGTGGCGCGCTCCGTAGATGGCGTCGCCCGACGTCTGGAGGGCGTTGCCCATCACCACGTGGTCGACGGCGGCGGCCGCCACGCCGCTCCGCTCCAGGGCCGCGGCCGCGGCGTGACCGCCCAGCTCGAGGGCGGAGACGTCCTTGAACGCCCCCACGTACTCGGTGAAGGGCGTACGCGCGCCCCCCAGGATCACGACCTCCTGAGACATCGGCTGGCCCTCGCGGCCTGCGGGCGCCGGCGTGGCCGCGCGCGGCCGGAAAGAACGGGGAGTATAGCACGCTCACCCCCAGCTCCTCCCGCCCTCACCCCGTCAAGCCGCCACAGAGTGTGACCGGCGCCGGGCCCCGTGCGCGCGCTGGAGGCACTCGTTCTATACTCCGAACCGTGCGCCGATCACTCGGCACTCTTCTCGCCCTTTTGTTCCTGTTCAGCGCGGCGGGCGATCCGATGTGTTGCCCCGACGGATGTGGAACCCTCGGGTTGCCGACGCACCAAAGCGATGCTCCCGTGGCCAACTGCCCCTTCTGTTCGGGCCTGCTGATGTCACCGGAGACGCGGCTTGCGGCCGACCCTAAAGCGACGGATTCAATTCCCGATCTCATAACCCACCTGCCCAAGCTGCTCCTCACGGCCGCTCTCCACCGCCCTCCGCGCCCGGTCGCCTAACACCCACGACACGAGGTCGTTTTCGCTCGTACGCCGCCCGTGCTGTCGGCGGAGGAGGAGATCGAATGAGCCAATCGGCTGCGTTTATTGAGCTGGGCCGGGGGCCCCTGCTCCTAGCTGTGGTCCTCGGTTTGGCCACCAACGCCAACACCGATGATCGTCGTGCCGCCGAGCCCACGCCGGAAGAGGCTGGCCATGCCCTCGTCCTTGAGCTGGGACCCGCGGGGGATTGGTCGCCCCGAGAGAGGCTTCACCTGGGGGGCACGTTTGCGCTTGAGGTCACCGCTATAGAGCACTGGCTCGAGCTGGAATGCGGTCTCACCGTGCTCCACGCCGACGGGGGTGCCGAACTCACGTTCGACGTTCTCTTCAAGAGACCCTGGCGAGTGTCGAGCCAGATCGAGTTCATGGTCGGCGTCGGACCTCAGATCGTCCGCCGCGGGGGGCAGCGGGGCGGGACCTTTGGGGGCCTGGCCGCGGTTGCCGATCTCATGGTCTGGCCGCGAAAGAACGTGGGGTGGTACGTCGAGCCAGGATACGAGGTCACTTTCCGTCGTGGGGACCGGCAAAGCGCCCTTGGAATCGCGGCCGGCCTTCTGATCGGCCGGTAGCGCGTCTGACCTCTTGAAGGCCAGTCCGTTCGCCGCCGTTTGCATCCTGAATGGCTTCGATACGCCACCTTGACTTGCCCGCGGGGCCGGGACTAGGCTCGCGCCTGATGCGCTCCCGCCCGCTCCGCCCCGCCTTGCTCGCGCTCGCCCTGGCGGGAGCCTGCCACCACGACTATCCGAGCCCCTTCGGCGGCCAGGGACACACGGTGGCTGTCCCCTCCGCCGCCGCCCTGCTCTTCACGAGCGCAGCCTGGGCGACCCAGTCCGGCTCCGGGCGTGAGCTCTTCGCGGCCAACGCCGACGGGTCGGGGGTCACGCGCTTGACCTTTTGCAACGACAGCGCCGCGTGCGACACGATCGAGGCCGCCATCGCCTCCGACCGGCGGCGGACGGAGGTGCGCCGGGTCAAGACCTCCACCCCGGGCACGGCGCTTGTCTACATCGACCTCCAGCAGTCCGCGGAGGCGGAGATCGTACCCGCCTCCCAGCAGGTGTCGGGGGTCGACTGGTCGTCCCAGGGCGACGTGATCGTCTACAGCGCCCTCCGTGCGCCCGCGGTGGACGATCTTTATCGGGTCGACCCCAACGGCCAGAACGGGGCCGACCTCACCTGCACGACCGCGGGCACCGCGGGGGCGCTTCCCTGCGATAGCACGATTCGCGAGCGACGGCCCCGGATCGACCCCACGGGCAACGTGGCCGTCTACGAGCGCATCGACGCTACGGGCCGGGGCCAGATCTACATCTTCCAGAACTCCGCTATTAAGACCCAGGTCACCACGGGGGGGACCCCGGGGGCGGCGCTGACCGGGACTCCCTACGTGATCGGCTCCGACGCGGATCCCGCCTATTCCCCCGACGGCGGCTCGTTCGTCTTCCGGCGCCTGACCGGTCTCGGTAGCGGGGGCCTCGGCACCTGGGATGTCTTGACCGTCCACACGGACGGCACCGGGCTCGCCGTCTTGGCCACCGGGCCCCTGTACCGGGGGGCACCGGACTGGGGAACCGCGGGTATCGTCTACGCGGAGACGGATGCGGTGGCGGGGACCACGAGCCTGGTCGTCATCCAGCCCGACGGCTCCGGCCGCCATGAGCTCCTGACCCAGGCCTCCAGCTTCAACCTCGGCTTCCCGCGCTGGCTGCCCGCGGCCCACTGAGCCGCATCAAGCTCCGAACATCCCCTCGCGGTAGGCGACGATCCTTCCCTCCACCGCGGAAGCGGCCACGGTCAGGGGCGAGCCCAGGTAGAGCTTGCCGGGCCCGGAGCGGTTCTGGTAGTTGCGGTTAATGGCGGAGACCGTGATCTGCTCCGTGTTCGACGACACCCCCGGGCCGCAGCCGATGCAGGCCCCGCAGCCGGGATGGATCACCGTCACCCCCGTGCGGGCGAAGACCTCGAGGTAGCCGCGGCGGCGCGCGTACTCTTCCACGGTCGCGGACCCGAACTGGATGTAGAAGGCGACGCCTTCCTTGACGCGCTTCCCCGCGCTCAAGGCCTCGTGCATGACCCGTGCGTAGAGGTCGAGGTCCACTTCCTTGCCCGCGGTGCAGGAGCCGCCGTAAGCGATGTCGATCCTCACCTCCGGCAGCTCGTCCACCCGGGCCCCGTTGGTGGGATCGGAGGGAATCCCGCGGGCGGGATCGCCGGGGGTGGCCACCATGGGCGGTATCTGCCCGAGGTCGATGGTGTGGACGCCGCCCGCGTAGACGGCGCCGGGATCGGGGAGGAGCACGCCCGCGCGGAGGCGCTCCTTGGCCACCCCCGGCCGGCGGGCGGCTATCCAGGCCAGCGTCTCTTCGTCCGCTTCCACCACCCCCGCCCGGGCCGAGCACTCGGTCGCCATGTTGGCGAGGGTGGCCCTCTCGTCGGGGGCCAGACCGCGCAGGCCGGGACCGCCGAACTCCATGATCCGGTCCAGGGTCTCCTGGCGGCGGGCGTGGTTGGCCAGGATGTGGAGCATCACGTCCTTGGCGGTGACGTTCGGCGCCAGCTGGCCGGTGAGCTCGAAGCGAATCGACTCCGGCACCTCCACAAACGTGAAGCCGGAATGGAGGAGGGCCGCGTACTCCGTGGCCCCCACCCCGTAGGCCAGCGCCCCCAGCGACCCTCCCATGCAGGTATGGCTGTCCGTGGCCTGGATGAAGTCGCCGGGCTCGATGATCCTCTCGCGGGCGACGGTGTGGCAGATCCCGGGGGAGACCCCGTTTTGGGCGGAGTAGTCCTGGACGCCCGTCTTGGCCTGGAAGACGCGCTGCATGTCGCGTTGAAGCTGGATCTTGGCCGCGAAGGGGGCCATCTTGGGCACCCCGTCGGCGTAGATGAGGTGGTCCTCGAACACCGCGAACTTGGCGGGGTTGGCCAGGCGGTAGTCGGCCCCGAACTCCTGCTCGAGAAAGTAGTGGACCTGGGCGGTCGTGAACTCGTGCGAGTAGCCGCCGTCCACACGAACGCAGAGGGCGTCGCCCGGTTGGACCCAGGCCGGGCCCTCAACCCCGAGCAGATGACGGGCCAGGATCTTCTCGCCCAGGGTCATCGGCCGGGGGCCCGTCTTCAGGGGGGGCAGCGAGACCTCCCCCCGAGAGTAGGCGCGGGTGAAGGGAAAGAGGCCGGCGTGCTCCACGATCTTCTGCGTGATCGGGTCGTAGCCGCGGGCAAACTCCGCCCGGGGTATGGCCTCCCCCGCCTGCAGGCGGAGGAGCATGGCGTGGTCGCCCATGAGCACGCCCTGGGCGATGTTGTTGCGGGCGTGGATGGGGGCGAAGGAGGCGGCGATGGCAATCCGGATCCCCGACCACTTCTCGGCCTGGACCGCGGTCTCGCGCGAGGAGCCGACCCCCTTGCGGTAGCCGGAGACGATCACCTCGAAGTTGCCCGCCTTGAGCGAGCCCGCGGGGAAGAGCCGCTCTTTGCCGATGGTGATCCCCGCGTAGGCGTTGCCGGCGATGTCCTCCGGACGGTAGTCGAAGCAGGCCCAGGCCGGGGTCATGGCGTCGGTGTTGACGTCGTCGAGGAGGTCCTCGACCTTGAGGTCCGCCATGCGCAGGTCCAGCTCCCCCCGCAGTTGGCGGCGGATCAGCTCGGGGTCTTTGGTGAGGAAGAGCACGCGCTTCCCGGGGGTCAGGGAGACGTAGGGCCGGGCCTGCATAAAGTCGATATTAGCACCGGCGGAGAGCCGGCCCCTTAGCCGCGCAGCCGGCCCGTGATGGCCTCGCCCACCTCGCGCGTGCCCAGCCCCCCTCCGATGTCGGGGGTGGTCCGGTCGTTCTCCACCGCCCAGCGGACCGCAGCCTCGATGCGCTCCGCCTCGTCGCCCCAGCCCAGATGCTCGAGCATCAACCCCGCGGTCAGGACCGCGCCCATGGGATTGGCCACGTTCTTCCCCGCAAAGCGGGGGGCCGACCCGTGCACGGGCTCGAAGAGGCTGATCCGCCCGGGATGGATGTTGCCGGAAGCGGCCATGCCCAGCCCGCCCTGTAGCCCGGCCGCGAGGTCGGTGACGATGTCCCCGAACATGTTGGAGGTCACGATCACCTGGAACTGGCTCGGCTCCCGGATCATCTGCAGGGTCAGGTTGTCCACGTAGAGGTGGGTGGCCTCGATGCCGGGGTTCTCGGCGGCCACCTCCTTGAAGACGCGCTGCCAGAGATCGTGGGCGTGGATCAGCACGTTCGACTTGTCCGCCATCAGAACCTTCTTGAGCCCGCGGGCCGCCGCGAAGGCGAACGCGTGGCGCACGATGCGCTCCACCCCCTTGCGGGTGTTGAGGTCGATCTCGGTGGCCACCTCGTCGGGGGTGTCCTTCTTGAAGTTCCCCCCCATCATCACGTAGAGGCCCTCGGTGTTCTCGCGGAAGACCACGAAATTGACGTCCTCGCGACGGGTCCCCTTGAGGGGGCAGAGCTTCTCGTGGAAGAGGCGGACCGGCCGGTAGTTGACGTAGAGGTCCAGCTTGAAGCGCATCCCGAGCAGGATGTCGGCGGCGTGCCGATTGTCGGGCACGCGGGGATCCCCCATTGCCCCCAGGAGGATGGCGTCGAAGCCCTCCTGCAGCATCTTGAGGCTTCCCGGGGGCAGGGTCACCCCGGTCTTCAGATACCTCTCCGCACCCCAGTCGAAGGGGGTCATGCGCAAGCTCTTCCCCGCGGCATCCGCGACCGCGCTCAGAGCCTTGACCGCTTCCGCGATGACCTCGACGCCGATGCCGTCGCCGGGCACCACCGCGATGTGCAACGGACCGGTGGCCAGGGGAGCCTGCCTAGTTGGGGAAGGGGCTCATCAGCCAGCCCAGGATCACGGTGGAGAGGACGAAGGCCCCGAAGGCGAGGAGCCCGAAGCGGAGACGGCTGCGGGTGTCGTCCCGGAGCAGGGTGGCGAACACGCTGGAGACGAGGAAGGAGAATACAAGGAGGATGAGGAAGTGGCTGGGCCTCAAGGCTTGCGCCCCACCGCGGTGTCGTGGGCGTCGAGGATGACGAGCACGTTCAGGAGCCCGCCCACGGCCGTGAACGTGTTGCCGTACTCGTAGGTGACGGAGGTCACCTGGCCGGTCTCGAATCCGAGGGCCCGGGCCACGAAGTAGGGGATGCCCACCGCCATCTGGGCCAGGCTGAAGAGCACGGCGAGGGGGTCCTCGAATCCAAGGTGCAGTTGCAGGCCGGAGTCCATCGCTACCCCCAGGAGGAAGAGGGCCCCGATCGCGCCCATGAATATCAGACCCTTGGCCCGGCGCCCCAGGTAGAGGTGGCCCGCTCCCGGCAGGAGCCAGGCAAAGAGGCACGCGGGCAGCACACGCGCGCTCCCCCGGCTGTCCGTCTCCGCCCGGCTCTCGGCCACGCTCCACCCCCCCTCGCGCCCCCGGCGGGGCGAAGCCTCGGATGTTACTGGCCGCCTCGGAGCGGCGTCAAGGCCGCGGCGTCGAGTGGAACCGTCCCCTTTGCTGCGGAATGGAAAAGTCCCCTTTTCCGGTTCGCGTTGATAGCCGCCATTGACGGCCGCGGCGCGCGCCCCTAAGATCAGCTAAGACTGGGAATATGAACATCCGCCGCCCCTGGCTCCCCCTCGCCACCATCGTCACCGCGCTGGTCTCGCTCTCCCCCGCCTTCGCTCAGAGCTTCTTCCCGTTCGAGCGGATCCGGCCGGGGATGACGGGGACGGGGTTGACCGTCTTCGAGGGCAGCCGCATCGACGAGTTCAGCGTCCGCGTCCTCGGCGTGCTCGAGAACGCCATCGGCCCCCGGCAGAGCGTGATCCTCGCGCGGCTGGAAGGGGGCCCCCTCGAGAAAACGGGGGTGATCGCGGGCATGAGCGGCAGTCCGGTGTTCATCGACGGCCAGCTGGTGGGAGCCGTCGCCTACAGCTTCCCGTTCGGCAAGGAGCCCATCGCCGGCATCACGCCCATCGGCGAGATGATCGAAGCCACGCGGCTCCAGACCCCCCGCGCGGCCTCCGCGCGGGTGGCTCCCCCCTGGGGCCCCGCCGGCCCGGCCGGGCCTTTGGACCGCGAAGCGGTGATGGCCGCCCTGCGGCGACCGCTGCGAGCGTTCGCCCCCGGCGCTTTTGCGGGCGAGCCCCTCCCCCCGGCCCTGGCGGGCGCGCCGCTCGCGCCCCTCGCCCTCCCCCTCGTCTTTTCCGGGTTCGACCCCGCCACCTTCGAGTGGGCACGCGGGGTCTTCTCGGGGCTCGGCTTCGCCCCCGTGCTCGGGGCCAGCGCCGCCGGGGTCCCTCCCGACGCCCTGCCCGACCTCAAGCCGGGCGGAGCGCTGGCCGTCTCCCTCATCGAGGGCGACTTGGACCTCTCCGTGACCGGCACCATCACCCACATCGATGGCGGCCGGCTGTACGCCTTTGGCCACCCCTTCTACAACCTCGGCCCCACCCAGTTTCCCCTGCGGAAGGCGTTCGTCTATTCGATCTTCCCGAGCCTGCAGCAGTCGTGGAAGATCAGCGCCGCCTTGGAGCCGGTGGGCACCATGGATCAGGACCGAACCACCGCCATCGCGGGCCGCTTGGGGGCCGCTCCCCGCATGATCCCCGTGGAAGTGCGGCTCAGCACGAGCCGCGGCCAGGAGCGGCAGTTCTCGTTCCGGATCGTGGAGGACGAGCTCCTGAGCCCCGTTCTCACGTTCCTGGCGCTGCTCTCCGTTCTCCAGGGAAACGAGCGGGCGTTCGGGACGTCGACCGTCCGCGTGAGCGGCCGCCTCAGCCTCTCCGGGGGGCGGGAGATCCGGGTGGAGGACCTCTTCGCCACCGGCCAGCCCTCGGTGCAAGCGTCCGCGCTCGTGGCCGCCCCCTTGGCCTTCTTGATGGCCAACGACTTCCAAAAGGTGACGGTGGAGAAGCTGGACCTTTCTGTTTCGTCCTACGAGACGATTCAGAGCGCCACTCTGCAGCGGGCCTGGGTGGAGCGCACGGGCCCCGTGCACGCCGGCTCCGCCGTCCCCGTGAAGGTCCAGCTCCGCACCTACCGTGGCGACACGCTCCTCGAGACCATTCCCCTGACCATCCCCCCGAGCGCCCCCGCCGGCCCCTACACCCTGCTCGTCTCGGACGCCCAGGCCCTGAACGTCCTCGAGCAGCGGGAGATGCGCCAGCCCTTCATACCCAAGGACCTCGACCAGCTCATCCGCGCCATCAACGGTCTGCGCCGCAGCAACCACCTGTACGCCCGGCTGCTGCGCCCGGTGGACGGAGCCATCGTCTCCGGCGAATACCTGCCCTCTCTACCCTCCTCCGTGCTCGCGGTTCTGGGTGCGAGCGAGCAGGGCACGGGCCTGATTCCGATTCGGACCGCCTCCGTCTGGGACTTCGAGCTGCCCGTCGACTACGCGGTCACCGGCTCCCGCCTGATCTCCCTCGCTGTGGAGAGGTGAGGATTCGCCTTTCCCTGCGCCGCCCACCCCCTGGAGGAACCATGCCCCGTGGTCCGGCCGTCGCCCTCGCTTTTCTCGCCCTCGCCCTCCCCCTGGGGGCGGCCCAGCCGCAGTTCTGGAAGATCGAGGGGGCGCGGGATTTCCTGGATGGCGACACCAAGGGGCTCTCCGTCGACTCCGAGGGCCGGATGCGCCTGGCCCCCGCCACCCGGCTCCTCCACGACCCCGAGGCTCCCAATGTCTGGTGCCTGGCCCACGACGCGAAGGGCACTCTCTACGCGGGCACCGGGAACGACGGCAAGGTCTTCAAGGTCGAGGCCGGCAAGGGGTCGCTCTTTTTCGACGCCGCCGAGCTCGAGGTCCACGCCCTGGCCGTGGGCCCGGATGGTCGGGTGTACGTGGGGACGGCGCCCAGCGGAAAGGTCTACGCGGTGGAGCCCGGGGGCCGGGCCACAACCTTCTTCGATCC
>Ga0210409_10003876_pt1 | contig 16423 bp, 14 predicted proteins | sample IncBWH17MmetaG_FD_161649 | JGI IMG/M metagenome (GOLD analysis project Ga0210409, IMG submission 161649) | Forest soil microbial communities from Barre Woods Harvard Forest LTER site, Petersham, Massachusetts, United States - Inc-BW-H-17-M | ecosystem: Environmental > Terrestrial > Soil >...
CGTGCCACCGGTCACGGTGACCGGTGGCACGGAGACCGTCATAGCCACGGTGGGTTCGAGTTCGCGCCGTTTTTGTTCGGTGTCCTTTACCACCAGGAAGAGCCGGCCGGAGATGGGCACGACGAAGGAACCGGTGGCCGCCTCCGCCGCGTGGAAAGCGTCGCGAAAATCGGCTTGGTCCAGGCGGAATGTCAATGGAGGACCGGGTAAATAATCACCGTCAAAAACGGTGTCGAGGCCGAACCCGCGCGCTACGTCCTGCCAGAGTGCCTTGGCATCCGCTCGCAGATTGAAGTCTTTGAGTCCTGGGGCGCCCTTTAGCCGAGGCGGCGGCTGCGGGCTTCGTTCTACCGATCGATCCTTAGGACTGGTTGTGTCAAAGACAGAACCCGGGTCTGCGGGCACTGTTTCCGGCTTCGCAGCCGAGGCCGGGGGCTTGGGTGGGGATTCGAGAGCGGCGCGGGCTTGGACGGCCTGGCTTTTTAGCCGGTAGAACGGGTTCAGGGGATCCAGCGCAGCCGCCTGCGAGTAGAGCAGATATGCTTCCGCCATTCGGCCGGCTCGTTCAGCTTTGCGGCCTGCTTCGAAGCACTTGGCGGCATCCGCCCCTGCCAGGGGCCCAGTCACCAGCCACGATGCCACCAGCCACAGGATGAGCGCACACGACCGCATAAAACGGTGACGCGGAACGGTACCGCGGCGTGCATAAACTTTCCTACTTGCCAGGCCGATAGATTCGAGAGAGCTTATGCCGCTATTGGGCGAAGAGCAGTGGCTGTTCAGTCCGCCGGTACCGCGTGACCTGGAGGGTTTGGGGCTTTCCTCAGGTCTGGTGACGGACCTGGTGCTGCGCCGCCTTTCCGTCGAAGGCATCGCAACGATCGACTCGCTAAGCAGTTTTTTGAAGCTTCCCGTCACAGTTGTGCATGCGGTATTCACCAATTTGCGGCAGCAGCAGCTCGTCGAAGTCAAAGGGATGCTGGGTAATGATTATCGCATCTCTCTGTCGGGCGGGGGGCGCGTCGTGGCTGCCGAGCGGCTGCGAGTCAGCCAGTACGCCGGTGCAGCCCCAGTCGCGCTAAAGGCTTACTGCGAGGCCGTGAAGATGCAGGCCTCCGAAGTGGAAATCAGCCGCGCCACATTGCGCGCCGCATTTTCGGACCTGGTGATTCCGGATAGCCTGCTGGATCAGCTCGGCCCTGCGTTGATCGAACGGTCATCCATCTTCCTCTATGGACCGCCAGGGAACGGCAAGAGCAGTCTAGCCGAGCGGCTGCTGCGCGTCTTTCAGGACTCGGTGTTCATTCCGTATGCCGTAGAGGTGGATGGCCAGATCATCTCGCTCTATGACCCTGCCATTCACCAGCGAGTGGCTGACGACAGTGAGGACCGGGATGCCCGTTGGGTGGCGTGCCGCCGGCCGTGCATCATTGCAGGAGGCGAGTTGACCATGGGGCTGCTCGATCTTCGGCACGACGACACTACCGGCGTTTATTCGGCGCCGCTTCAAATGAAAGCCAATAACGGCTTGTTTGTGATCGACGATTTCGGCCGGCAGCTCGTATCGCCGCGCGAACTGTTGAACCGGTGGATCGTCCCGCTCGACCGCCGGGTGGATTATCTCTCGCTAAAGTATGGGCTCAAGTTCGAAATTCCGTTCCAGGTTCTAGTGGTCTTCGCCACCAACCTCAAGCCCACTGAACTTGCCGACGAGGCATTCTTGCGGCGCATCCATAACAAGATTCGCATCGATGCGGTTTCCACAGAGAGTTTCGACGAAATCTTCCGGCGGGTGGCGCGGGCCCGCAAAGTGACCATGGCTCCGGAGAGCTTCGAGGATTTGCGCCGTCTGGTTCTGGCCGGCGGAAGAACCGAACTTCGCGCCTGCTATCCGATCGACGTCTGCAACATTTTGAACTCGATTGCGAGCTACGAGAGCCGCGAAGCAACCGCCAGCCTGGCGGACCTGAAACGAGCCGTCGAACTGTACTTTACGACGGAATAATCTCGAACCCAGAGACGCCTCTAGGCCTTCAGATTCTCAGGAATCAGGCGCTCCACGATAATGACATCCCGCCAGATTCCATCCAATTTGCCGTGCTTTTCGTAGGTTCCCACCTCGCGAAACCCCAGCGAGCGGATCAGGCCGCGGCTGGCGTGATTTTCGGGGAAGACACGGGAGACTAACTTCCAGTAACCGGCTTGCCGCGCGCGGTCGATCAGCGCCGCCAGCACTTTCCGGCCGGCGCCACGCCCTCGTGCCAGGCGGGCGACGTATACGGAAACCTCGGCGATTCCGGAGTAGCATTCGCGCGCACGGTAGGGTGACGTCGCGGCAAACGCCAAGACTTTGCCCTCGTCCTCGACGACTACGATCGGATGCAAGCCGTCGAACCATCCGCGTACATCGTCCGCGGACCGGTGACGCGTCTCAAACGTGGCCAAACGGTCCGCGATGCCTTCGTTGTAGATGCATGCGATCAACGCGGCATCCTCAATAGTGGCGTCCCGAGCCAGCATGCTTAGAAGTTGTAACCGTGCTCGGCGAGCCGCCGGGCGGATTGCAGGTGCCCTTCCTCCGACATTTCGCAAACTCCGGCCGCGTCGATCCACCGATTATAGAAGTTGAACAGCGCGCAGACATTGATGGCGTCGTAAATGGCTTCGTCGGTCCAGCCGGCGCGATGCAGCTCATCGATTTCAGCCGGCCCGATGGTAATCGATTCCCGATTCACTTTTGCGACAAACCGGAAGAGGGCCTTTTGCGCATCGGAAATCGGCGCTCTACCGTAATCCGCCAGTACCGCATCCACCAGCTCACGATCTCCCAGCAATTGCGCCGCAACTGCGGCGTGGCTCTTGATTCAAAACGGACACTGGTTGTGAGACGAGGTAAACGCTGCGATCAGTTCTCTCAGCCCCGCACTGAGAGGCGATGGCCCGCGCATGATCTCTTGCGTGAGCTGGGATAGGTGACGCCCGACGTTCGGCTTATAACGGATCAAGTGAAAAATCTGCGGGACAGCGGCGCCGTCAGCCTTCATTCTCTCGATCATGGCTTCATAGGGACCTGAACCGCTCTTATTCTCAACCTCTGACAGGAACATAGGTTTCATGCGATAGACTCCGAATAACGGAGAATAGCGGAAATGGAATCAATCCGGCAAATGGCCTTGCATGACCCCCTGAAACTGGTGACGCCCCTTTGCCTGCTGCTCGTCACAGTTGCCATCGGCTATCTGGTGAAGCGGCTGCTGTTCCGCGCTTTGCGCCGCTGGGGCCAGAAGAGTTCGAGCCATGTGGATGCGGTTCTGATCCAGCACTTGAGAGGACCTATCCTGATTTGGTCGCTGATCGCGGGCATCTATTTCGCAACCGAGACTCTCGACCTTCCGGATCGTTCGGCTAGCCTGATCGAGCGCACCCTGCTCATACTCACCATCTTTTCGCTCACCATGATGGCCTCCCGCCTGTCCGGCGATCTAATCCGATTTTATGGAAGGCGCGTCCAGGGAGCCATGCCGATCACGACCCTGACGCAGAATCTGGCGCAGTTGTTCGTAGTGCTGGTGGGAATCCTGATCCTGTTGCACCATCTTGGCGTCTCGGTCACGCCTATTCTCACGGCATTCGGCGTCGGTGGCCTCGCTGTGGCGCTGGCACTGCAGGATACTCTCTCTAACTTGTTCGCCGGGTTCTATGTCAGTATAGCGGGACAGGTGCGGTTGGGCGATTACATCAAGCTCAACACCGGCGAAGAAGGCTACATCGCCGACATCAGTTGGCGCAGCACCACCATGCGGGCTCCGTCCGACAACCTGATCATCATTCCCAACGCCAAGCTCGCGCAAGCCATTGTCACCAATTACTATTTACCGCAACGCCGGATGTCCATAGGGATTCCGGTCAACGTGAGTTACAACAGCGATCCGGACCTGGTCGAGCGTGTGCTGCTGGACGCAGCGCGCACAGCAATCGCAGAAGTTCCCGGCCTGCTTGCCGATCCGGCGCCCTCGGTACAACTCATCCCCGGATTCGGCGATAGCGCGCTGAAGTTCACCCTAAACTGCTATGTCGCGGAATTCGCCGCTCAGTTCCCCGTCCAACACGAACTTCGCAAACGCATTCTTAGAGGGCTTCGGAGCGAGCAGATCGAGATAGGTTTTCCGATGCAAACGGTGCTTTTGAGGAATCCGGCGGACGGCTGAACCGTTCCGAGTCATGCTACCCTTTCAAATGGCTGGCCGCAATATTCAGGCTCTCGAACGGTTCACTCCTTTGGGAAGGCTGTTTGTCGCGGCCAGCCGAACTACGATTGCACCCGTCTTACGAGGCCGGTCAAAACGGGAGCGCCGGCCGGAAAGGAAGCGAGTTTTCCCGGCCGGCGTTATCGCTCAGTGCGCGATCTTGACAGGGGCTTTGCCTTGGATCGGGGTGACTCCGTCGAGTAGCATGCCATCTAGAATCCCCACCGTGTCGCCCTTCTGGAAATTCATTTTACTAACCTTGAAATGGCAAACCAGGTCAGGAATTTTGTCGTGGTTGACGTCTTTGCGATGCGTCTCGCAGTAGTCGAGACTCTTCTCGGTGCCTGAATGCCCGAAGGTAAGCGAAGTCATGTCGACCAGAGCGGGAGCGTTAAACGACGAAGTGGATAAGATGGTCACCCGGATGTTGCCGTGGCTCTTGGGATTAATCTCGGCAGGTTTGTCACGATCGCCATCGTCGTCGCTGTCACTGGAACGAAGCTGAATCTGCACGGTTGTCGCGCCGGTCGGCGGGGGCGGTGTAGGCGGGGGACCGCCAACTGTTCCTGCGCTACAAGTTTTCGAAGGGAATGCCGCGACGGAAAGCAATTGCCCGCCCGTCTGGTTGGTACTGAACGGCGAGCCTGCAGCCTCAATCAGGCTGCCATCGGCGCCGACGCTGAAAGTGTGAATGAGGTTAGGCATGTCGGCCACGTAAAGAAGTGAGCCGCCCTGGTCCGTAGCCATTCCGGCGGGCGTACTGGCACCTGAGACGGCAAACGGCGAACCGGCTATCGCGCTGAGCGCTCCGGCGTTGACACTGAATACCGTAATGGATCCAGTGCCCTGGTTGCTGGTGAACACGAATTGATCGTTCGGACTGAGGATCGCTACGATGGAATTCGATCCCGGGCCTGCGGAAAAGGGTGATCCAGTGAGCGGGCTCAGCACGCCGCCTGTGCCGATGCCGAACACGTCTACCGTAGCAGCACCACCCGTCAAGGTACCGGCAAACACGTGGCTACCGGCGCAGTCGATATCCACATCGGAGAGACTGCCCTCGGGTCCTGTGCTTTCGAGCGGTGCGCCGTTGATCAAAGTCAACGCACCATTGGAGCCGATGCTAAACATGGCCACTGCGCCAAAAATCCCAAGATTGGGCAAGCTGACTGCGAGGTACTGCCCGTTAGCCGACACCTTCATCCCAGCTGGGTGATTGGTAACGCCGACGCTGGAGAGCTCTGTGAGCGAGCCGTCTGTTCCGATACTGAAAGTGACGATGGAGGTGTTCAAGGCTAAGCCCGCGAACAGGAACTTTCCGTTCGGCGAGGCCGCCAGCGAGATATCGCCAAATCCGGAACTGGCACCGTCAGAAAACGGCGAGCCCGCAACCGGCGCCAGCACACCCGTAGTCGGGTTAACGGAGAACGCGCTAACATTCTGTGTGTCGCCGTTCGAAGCGTACAGGAATTTTCCACCCGCCACGGTGATGCGGTCTACCCCGAGCGCGCCTCCGCTCGTTCCTCCTCCACCTGTCGCGAAAGGCGATCCAGGGATTGGTGTCAAAACTCCATTAGAGTCTGAAGAGAATCCGGAAACTGTGTTGGACGGATAGACGTCATTGTTAGCGTACACGAACCTGGACTGCGCTTCGAGACCACTCACGAGCGCTAAGAACGCGGTGATCTTCACTGGTAAGCTGAGCGGCGCCATGATTCTTTCTCCTATTTTGCGTAGCCGTTCAGCATGGGTTTGCTTCTGAACCCAATTTTTATCCAGCTAAAAGTTTAAATCTAGATAGATTTTAGTTAGCGTGTTCGAACAAATGGATTACGTGGTACTTACCATAACCAGGCATACACCGAAACGGGTGTTATCTGGAACAAGAGTTAGCATTAGGCCCGCGTTTGTTGGTGTGATCCACCTTGAGCTATAGTCATTCTCACGATGCGATTAACTTTCGCCAGTAGGTGCGCGTGCTTCGGGTATGCCGTCATAGCATGGAGCGATCCTCAAACGAAGTCTCCCGTGGACGATATGGTGGACGCCTTATTTCGCGTCCGCCAAATCACAGAGGTTTCGATTTCCGCCGACGGCGGCTACGTAGCCTGGGTGCAGTCGCAGGAAAATCCGGTAACGGGTGCAGCGTCGCTCTCCATTTACACGCACGATAATCACCGGGGAGGTGCTGTCGCCCGCGTGACAGCCGGCAACGGCGATGCGGAATTTCACGAGAACTCGATTGCGTGGTCCCCTGATGGAAAGCATCTGGCATTTCTCTCCGACGCTGAGAAACCAGGCCAGTATCAGCTTTACATCGCCGAAATGCCGGAGGGACGCGTCCGCAAACTGACCAATGTCACAGGAACCCTGCAGCATCCGTCCTGGGCACCCGACAGAAAATCGGTGGCGATTCTCTTCACTGAAAACGCGCCCCGCATGCCTGGGCCGCTTGAGCCGATTTCTGCGGCGAGTGGTGTAATCAACGAACAGAACTACAACCAACGGCTCGCTTTGGTAGACACGGCATCCGGCAAAGTGCACCGGTTGTCGCCCCCCGATCTGTACGTTTACGAATATGAGTGGTCGCCCGATGGAACAACTTTTGTTGCCACAGGGGCTCCAGGCCCGGGCGACAACAACTGGTATGTGGCGCAAATCTACACCATCGCCGCTGATACTGGGAAGACCACCTCCATTCTGAAGACGTCCATGCAGGTCGCGAACCCTGCCTGGTCGCCGGACGGAAAGGTTGTAGCCTTCATCGGCGGGTTAATGAGCGACGAAGGTGTCACCGGCGGCGACATTTTCACTTTGCCCGTTTCCGGTGGCGAACTGCGCAACCTGACACCGGAGCGAAGGGCGTCTCCCTCCATGTTGCGATGGCTCCCGTCGGGACAGATTCTGTTCACCGAGCACGCGGATGGAGCCATCGGCATCGCTCTTCTCGACCCTTCCGACCTGGAGGTCAAGTCCCTGTGGACGGAACACTCGAAGCTGGTGCTTTCGGCGACGCCGGATGGGAAGAATTCCGCCGTAGTTCGTGAATCCTTCAACAAGCCGCCGGAGATTTGGGCGGGCCCGATCGGACAGTGGAACCAGATTACGCATGTCAACGGTGAGTTGCATCCGTTCTGGGGCGAAGCCAAGAGCATCCACTGGATGAACGAGGGATTTCACGTGCAGGGCTGGCTGCTTTATCCTCGCGGATATGATCCCGCCAGACGATATCCGCTGATTGTCGCCGTGCACGGCGGACCTGCCGGCGCACTCGAATCGCATTGGCCCGGCACCTGGGATTATGAGACTATGCTGGCGGCCGCCGGGTATTTCGTCTTCTACCCGAACCCGCGCGGGAGCTATGGCCAGGGAGAGGCGTTCACGCGCGGCAACGTCCGCGATTTCGGCTATGGCGACCTGCGGGACATAATGGCCGGGGTTAACGAAGTGCTGCGCATGGCGCCGGCCGATTCTGATCGAATCGGCATCACCGGATGGAGCTATGGCGGATACATGACGATGTGGGCCATCACCCAAACACGGATGTTTCGCGCGGCCGTGGCCGGCGCCGGTATCGCGAACTACCAGAGCTACTACGGAGAAAATCAGATTGATCAGTGGATGATCCCTTATTTCGGCGCGTCGGTTTACGACGATCCGGCGATTTACGCGCGCAGCTCGCCCATTACCTACATCAAGAACGTGAAGACGCCTACCTTGATCCTGGTTGGTGAGCGCGACGGCGAGTGCCCGCTGCCGCAGTCATATGAATATTGGCACGCACTGAAGACCCTGGGTGTGGAGAACGAGTTTGTGGTTTACGCTGGGGAAGGCCACCGGATCTCCAAGCCGGAGCACAGGCGCGACATTAACCGGCGCGCCATCGCATGGTTTGACGCGCATTTGAAGTGACGCGGATCCTTAGATCGGCTTCGCCATGTCGCGGTGTGTGACCTTGGCGCGGTAACCGGCATCTGCAAGGTTCTTGCGGATATGGTCCGCAATCATGACGGAGCGGTGATGCCCGCCCGTGCACCCGAACGCGATAGTCAAGTAGCTCTTTCCTTCGCGGATGTAGTGTGGCAGCAGATAAATCAGCAGGCCGGAGATGCGCTCGATAAATTCGACGGTCTGCGGAAAAGACCGTATGTAGCGTGCCACACTCGGATGCCGGCCGCTCAACTTCTTGAATCGCGGAATGTAATTGGGATTCGGAAGGAAACGGACATCGAATACCAGGTCGCTATCGGCCGGCACGCCATGACGGTAGCCGAAGCTGGTCACGTAAACCATGATCTTCGATTCCTCGCGTTCACCCACGAATTTTTCCCGGATGAAGTCGCGCAGCTCATGTACCGTGAATTTGGAGGTGTTGATGGTCAGGTCCGCGAGCTTGCGAATGGGCGCAAGCATCTCGCGCTCCTGCCGGACGCTCGTGCTGATGGATTGCTCCGTCCCTAACGGGTGCGGCCGGCGCGTTTCGCTGAAGCGCCGCATGATGGTTTCGTCATCCGCTTCCAGGAAAATCAGCCGGACGGGGATTTCGCGGCCGATGCGCGCATAAATCTCCGGGAAGCGTTTTAAGCCTTGGCCCTCGCGGATGTCCACCACCAGCGCGGCGAAACGAATAGACGCTGAATCGCGCGCCAGCTCGGCGAATTTGGGGATCAGCCCGATGGGCAGGTTGTCGACCGAATAGTAGCCCAAATCCTCAAAGACTTTTAGGACTGAGCCTTTTCCCGACCCACTCAAGCCGGTGATGATGACCAGCTCGGCGCTGGGCGCGGCTCGCTTAGCCGCTCGATTCGCAGGCCGCCGGTCCGGCACTTGACGGGCCATCCGGCTTCAGGATTCCACCAGGTCGAAATTGCCATCGCGCCGGCGCACGAGCACCGCCAGGCGATCCGTTTCAGCATCGCGATACACCAGATAATCGCGGTCTTTTTCCATTTCCAGGAGCGCCTCGTCGAGCGTCATGGGCTTGCGCTGCTGGTGATGATTGACGCGGAAGACTTTCTTTTCATCCGCGGCTTCGAGCGCGGCTCCGGCTGGCACGCGGGCGGCCTCCGCCGACTCCGCTGCCTTGCGAGGAGTCCGCTTCGTGTCCCGCCACTTGGCCCTTACCTTAATGGCCTGCTTTTCGAGCTTTTGAATGGCTGCATGAATGGCTGTAAACAAGTCGGCATTTTCGCTTAGGCCGACGAGCGAATGGCCATGGTAATTTACGCTAATCTCAGCACAATGGATATGGCGTTCAACCGAGAGAATGACGTGCGCCTCGCGCTCGTCTCGGCCGTCAAGAAGCTTGCCCAGTTTGGCGGCCTGAGCTTCGATCTTGCGCAGCTGCGCTGGAGCCAATTCCACTTGTCTGCCCGTATATGTGATTCGCATTGTACGAACCCCAGCTTTGCGACCAGGACTGGTCAGTTCCGAACACGCCTCTGATGCGTCGAGGGGATTTTCATGTCTTCGCGATACTTCGCGACCGTTCGCCGTGTTACCTGGATGCCGGAAGCCTGCAGCATCGCCGTGATCTGCTCGTCGGTGAGCGGATGCGCGCCGTCTTCATCTTCAATCATTTTCTTAACACGGCGTTTGAGCAGCAGCAACGGCGTCCCGCCGCCTGACGGTCCCTGCACGGCTTCAGAGAAGAAATACCGCAGCTCAAATACGCCCTGCGGCGTATGCACATATTTGTTGGCGACAGCACGGCTGACCGTGGATGGATGCACACCCACCTCTTCCGCTACTTCTTTGATCATCATCGGCTTCAGGTAATCCAGACCCTGGGCCAGAAAATCGGTCTGACGTCTCACAATGCTCTCGCAAACCCTCAAAATAGTCTGTTTGCGCTGCTCGATATTCTTCATGAGCTGAATAGCCGAGGTATACCGCTCACGCACGTAATCGCGAACGTCTTTGGCCGCGCCATTGTCGCGGTCCAGCATCTTGCGGTATTGGGAGTTGAGGCGGAGCTGCGGCACCTCTTCGTCATTCATCTGAATGACATAGTGATCGCCGTCCTTGAAAAAGTAAACGTCCGGCTCCACCACCCGGGCGCCGGGGCCGGAATAGCGCAAGCCAGGCCGGGGATTCAACCGCTTGATTACTTTTACCGCCAGTTCGATGTGTTCCGCCGGACGGCCCAGCACCTTAGCCAATTCGCGGAACTGCCGCATTTCGAGCAGCCGCATGTGATCGGTCACAATTTGCCAGGCTACGCCGCTGCGCGCGTTCCGGCTCTCGAGCTGTAATAACAGGCACTCTCGCAAATTGCGGGCGCCGACTCCGGCCGGCTCGAGCGATTGCACAACTTTGAGGGCGGATTCGATCTGCTCTTGCGTGTGCTCCCCCATATCCGCAATCTCTTCGAGCGATGCGGTCAGGTATCCGTCCTCATCCAGATTGCCGATGATGGTTTCGGCCGCATCACGCACCTCATCGGAAAGCAAGCTCACACTCAACTGCGACCGCAGGTGGTCCCCAAGGGTCAGCGGCGCAGAAAGAAAGGTCTCAAAGGAAGGCTTTTCGACAGACTCCGCAGCAGGACTCTTGTATCCCGGATCGAGATACTCGTCGAAGAAGGAACCAAAATCGATTTCGTCGAAAGGATCCGCGGCGGCGGGTGTTTCTTCACCCGGTGGCGCTACCGTGTCGAGCGTGGCCACCCCGTCGGTCATTTCTGTCACGGAGTCCGACGGCAAACTCTGCTCGAGAGTGCTCTCACTCGGCAGCATCTCGACGCCAGAATCGCTTACGCCGTTCGTGCTTTCGAGGATTTGTTGGTCGGCTGGCTCGACGCGTTCTGGGGCCTCGAGCAGCGGTTGCAATTCCTCGGCTGTGATTTCTTCCGCGGTAGCTTCTGTAGCTTCTTCCAGGACAGGATTATTCACGATCTCCTGGTTGATCATCTCCTTGAGCTCCAGACGGTTCAGCTGCAGGACCGTAACCATCTGGACCAAGCCGGGAGTGAGGATCTGCTTTTGCGCGACTCGGAGTTGTAGTCTTGGCGAGAGCAAGCTCATGACCATTCCTATGATATCAGAAGCAGCAGGAATGGCATCGCTCGCATTTCCCTTGTTATGAGTACGATATAGCCCTTAATTTGGGAAGGTAGCGCCGGGTTCGCCAAGAGTAAACGACTCGCCCAGGTACACCCGTTTGACCTCGGGATCGCGGCCCAAGGCTTCCGGACTCCCGGCGCGGAAGATGCGCCCGTTATTAATGATGTAGGCGCGATCGGTCACCATCAGCGTCTCACGCACGTTGTGGTCGGTCACCAGGATTCCGATGCCGGAGCGTTTCAAGTCGAAGATGATGCGCTGCAACTCGAGCACCTGGATCGGATCGATGCCCGAGAACGGCTCATCCAGGAGCAGGAAACTGGGTTCGATCACCAGCGACCGGGCAATTTCAACGCGCCGCCGCTCGCCCCCAGAAAGAGCATATCCCTTGTTACGGCGCACTTTCTCAAGGCCCAGCTGCTCGATGAGCCGCTCCATGCGCTCGCGCCGGTCGCGGGGGCGGATGGGCAGCGTCTCGAGAATGGCCATGAGGTTCTCCTCGACGGTGAGTTTACGGAACACGGAGGCTTCCTGTGGCAGGTAGCTGATGCCTCTCCGCGCCCGCTGAAACATGGCCAGCGCCGTGATGTCGTGGTCGTCCAGAAGCACCCGGCCGGAATCGGCGCTGATCAAACCCACGACGATGTAAAAGGACGTAGTCTTGCCCGCTCCATTGGGCCCGAGTAATCCGACGACTTCGCCCTGTTGCACCGAGACCGACACATCGTCGACCACCTTCCGGCCACGATACGACTTCGAGATCTCGCGTGTTTCCAGCTTTCGCATTGAGGGATTTACTTCTTGCGACGTAAATGACCCGTGGCGCGTTCCTTCGGGCCTCCGCCGGATACCAGCAGCCTATCATCGTTCACGAAGTAGGTCAATTCAGAGCCGTGCGTGTAACCCTTTTTGCTATCCAGCATTTGCGGCTTCCCGCCACGCAAAATGATGCGTTCGTCGCCAGTGTAATACTCGGCGTGATCGCTTTTGCCGGTGCGCGTCCGGTCCGTTGCCGTCTGTACGATCTCGACGTGCCCATCCGCGAAGGCATTCTCCAGGCGCGACTGCTCTTCGCCGCCGGAATCCTTCTTGTCGTCGCTGTTCGATTGCGCCAGAACGGCGCGCAATTCATCCGCCTTTACCTGCAATCCAGGCCGTGTCAATACTACACCGCCGCGATAATGCGCCAGCCGGTCCGTATCGGTATAGACCAGCTCGGCGGCTGTGACGACCACGAAAATGGAAGCCGCCTTGTCGGCGGGCGGCTGCGCCGTCGCGTCGATTCGGTCTCGACCTTCAGCGGAGCCTGATTCGCTCTTCTTCTCCAGGAACTGCGTCACCACATGGCCCGTCGCGCTTAGCGTTCGTTTCTCGCGATCGATCTGTGCAGAATCAGCCGTTACACGGTCAGCTCCTTGCCACATAACCACGTTCCCCTGGTACTGGAGCAGCCGGTTGTGGTTCGTCGAGTTCATGTGCTCCGCCAGGGCCTCCACCGGCTCATCAGCCGACAGCATGCCGGAAGGCGAGTTCTTTTTGTCCGGCTGGCGGCTGGAGCTGACGTGGCCAACGGCCGAGAAATCGCCGGATTTCTGATCGATGCGGATGTGGTCTGCCGTGGTTGCCCCGGTCGCGTCCCACATGCGGGCCCCAGTCTCAAGCGTCATTACATTGGTGTCGCCGTCCATGGTCGCGCGATCGGCCCTGGCCTTCCGGTCGCCGTCCTCGTACGCGAAGTCACCCCATTGTTCCATGTGCTTCATCTGGCCCTTGGCATCAAAGCCAGCCGACATTTCCTTACTGCGGGTCTTGGAGATTGTCGCCTTTTTCGCCCGCTCTTCGGCGCTAGGCTCGCTCTCGGTTTGCGCACCGGTTGCACGGAACGATTGGATCTGGTTCGCGGGCCCGTAGGTCATGACCATTTGTTGAGCATCCAGATGGCGCGGCTTCTGGACGGTCTGGTTGGGAATAAAATCCAGCCGGCCAGGAGCCAGCGTCGCGACCGTTTCTATCTCCCGGCCACCAGGGCGCATGCGTACTTCGACCGATTGGCTGGTAATCACGTGAGTCTCCGGCAGCTTGCCATCGGCCGCAGCGATAGGTTTCGATTCGATCCTCGCATTGCCAACGCCCACGGCCTTCTTCAGCACGCTTTCGTTATTGACAGTATCGAAAGTAAGGTCCACGAAATCACTGGTCATAGTGGTTTCTGAGCCGGCCGAGCTGGACACCAGGCGCGCGTTGCTCTTGCCGGAAATGTGATCCACCTCCCCACCGTCGTTGTAGATCACGCGCAGCTCGTCGGCGGCGTATTCGAGCTTGCGCTTCGGATACTCGTCCGTGCCGTGGGCATGGACCGCGTCAATCTGCCGGATGCGGCGGTCATCCTGGAGCTGTACGATGCTGGACGCCGCGTTCACGATTGTGTTCTCGCGCGTGAGCCGTGCCCACTCGTTCAGCCAGACTTTCGACTCCGCCTCCTTATAGGTGACTTCACCAGCCTGAATCCTCATGAGCTTGGTATGCGGACCGGGAGGTTGCGTATCAATCTCCGCATCGTGCTGCAAGTGCAGTTCGCGCAAGTTTGCATCATAGGACGCGCCCACAGAGTGTCCTGTGCCATTTTCAAACGTGAAGCTGGCCGGCCGGTCGGTGGAAGCCTTGCTGGCCTGAACATCGAACGTAACTCCGGACGACTTGATTTTTACCAGCGGCCTGGCGGGCTGCCCCTCGGTGGGAACGCCGAGAGTAATCTCAACTTCGCCTTCAGAAAACAAACGCTTCGCGTTCTGTTCAAAATCTGCGTTCGCGCTGTTCACCAGGCCGTACTTATCGCCGGTCTTGTTATAGATTTTCAGCGTTACTTGTTCCAGATGAGTCTGGGTGCTGTCTTTCTCTTGCCTGACTTTGGCGGCAGTGATCTCCCACTTGTTTTGGCCCGCTTCTGTCCGGGTTAATTTAAATTCGTTGCGCAGACCGCTGATTTGGGTCGGCAACATGGGAGGCTTGGCGGGAGCTTGTTTTTGAAGTACCCGGCGCTGGGCCCGGTAAGTAATTCCGATTCCCCCGAGAATAGCGAGAATAGCCAGAAGCAGCAGCCATCGGGTCCTCCACATTCATTACCAATATAGCAATGGCTTGCGTTGCAGCCGTCCAGGCGGGTTTCGCGGGCTGCCAATGGAGAGTTTTAACGGCGCGAACCGCGCCGCCGATTCTTGAGGGCTGCCTGGCGCTGCTTGCTTTTGGCGCGCTTGGGTTTGGAGATTTTGAAGGTTCCGCTTCCGAGGTATTCCGCCTGATAGACGTTTTCCTTCTGCTTACGGGCAGGGGTTTCCGCTTGAGCTGTCTTTTCCATTTTGTCCATTCGTCATTCTGGTGGCCTTCGTACGACGCAAACTTGGCTGAGCCGCGACCGGAGGAAGCGGTCCTACCTTCTGGCCACTAGAAGGCAGTATAGCAGCCGTCCGCCGCGTTCACTCTGCGCCGGTCAGAATGGGCTGGAAAGTTTCAAAGCGTCAACGCCTCGATCTCGACCCTCGCCGCTTCTACGGCGATGGCCGCAGCATAGCCGTCAGCGGCCGCCAACTCCCGCACAAAGTATCGCTCGATCTTGCCGTGCTTCTCGTCAGCGCTTGTAACTACCGGAGCGGCGCTTTTATCCAGCCTTATCTGCACAGTTCGCGTCGGAACCGACAGGCCCAGACCCAGGCATTTCAGCACCGCTTCCTTGATCGTCCACAGCCGGTAGAAATTCGTTAGACGGAGCGCTCCCGTCATTCTGCGTAGCTGCGCGCTTTCGCTGGCTGCGTAAAATCTCTGAGCGAGTTCCTCGACCGGACAATCCGGGCGAATCTGCTCGATGTCGATTCCAACCTCCGAATCGGAAATGACGATCAAAGCATAATCGCCGGAATGCGACACATTGAAAAAAATCTGGGGACCTTCAGCGGGAAGCACCAGCCGGGGCTTGGTGTTGTTTGATTCCTCGATGATCAGTTCTGGGGCGCGGACGCCTGTACGCTTCGCGAGCAGTCGCCTGAGAGAGACCCGGCCTGCAATGTATCGTCGCCGGTCCTCCTCGAAATGGTAGCGTGCAGCACGGGCCTGCTCGGCGGCTGTGAGAACTTCATCCGCCCCCGTGACATCGAACCCCGGCGTGTGAATCGTCCAAATTTGAGCCGCGGCGCTAATACGTCAATTCCTTCACGGCCGTGGCGTGCTTATCGACCTCGTCGCGGCGCAAAAAATAGGTCGGCTTGGCGCGCGCCTGGCTGAAGAGCTTCTCGGCCTGATCATCGAAATGCGGAGAGTCAGCGTGGTCGCTCTCGCCCAGCGGGATCACCATCCACGATTGCGGCGGCTTCGTGAGAATAACGACCTGCGTGGACGTTTGCCCGCTGCGGCCCAGCATGATGTCGCCTTTCTTGTCGAATCCGATGGCGCGCGGCGTGGCCATCCCCGCCGACGCCAGTGTGCCGCCGCCTACGGGCCAGTTTCGCGCCGAGCCCTCACGGCCTACCCGGAAAAGCGTACCGTAAACGGCGCCGGGCTGGAAATCGGATTTCAGCTGCCGTTCGGCGCCTCTCAACGCGGCCCGTACATCGTCATCGCTAAGATCGTCCGGCGGTTCGATCAGCTTGCTCCGCTCGCCTAGCGATGTCTTGAAAAGGTAATACGCAAGCGCTCCTCGTGAGCCGGCATCACTATGCCGGTTCCACTCGAGAATCATCCGCGCGAATTCATCGTCAGCGCCGGCTTTTCGAATGCGGTCCTGCCATAGATCCGCTTTGTAAACCTCGGTTGAAAACGCAATGCCGAGCGCTTGAGCCGCCGTCACCTCTTGGGCCGCAGCCAACAGGTCCAGCACCATGGCCGCCCGCTGATGCGCGGGGGTACGAGCCGCATTGTAGAGATACGGATGCGCAGCGAATCTTTCCGGCGTAAGCGGTGAGTCTTTCATCATGACCCACGGCGAAATATTGCAGTTCTGCATGTATCCCTGGGGCGGATTCTCGACCTGCGGCAGGTCCTCGAAAGGATGGATGCCTTGCCATTCGCACTCGCCGGTCCCCGGCATGGGCTTGGATGGGTCGCAGGCGGCGGGACGGACCG
>Ga0210409_10003877_pt1 | contig 16415 bp, 14 predicted proteins | sample IncBWH17MmetaG_FD_161649 | JGI IMG/M metagenome (GOLD analysis project Ga0210409, IMG submission 161649) | Forest soil microbial communities from Barre Woods Harvard Forest LTER site, Petersham, Massachusetts, United States - Inc-BW-H-17-M | ecosystem: Environmental > Terrestrial > Soil >...
TACGCCCGGACTCGCAACCAATCAGCGCGGTTACATTCAGGCCGACGAAAACAGCCAGCGCACTTCGCGCAAAGGCGTGTTCGCTGGCGGTGACATCGTCACCGGAAGCGCTACGGTGATCCTGGCGATGGGCGCAGGACGCCGGGCAGCAAAATCAATCCACGAATATCTGACAACCGGTGTTTGGTAGACGTTTTGGCCGACGAACTTCAATCCGAGGTGCACTATGAGTGAAAAGGTAGCCTTCTCTGCATTCGATCCGATCCACACCGATGCACCCACCCATTGCGATGTGTGCACCTCGGGAGTCGTCGTTTTCCGCTATAAGTACGACGTCGACGAGAGCGCGCGACAGCAGCCGAAGAAAGGCTTCTGCTGCAGAGCGTGCGCAGGAAAGCTGCTCGACCGATTGCAACGCTCAGAGTCGCAAGTGTGGGCCGAAGAAGAAGCCTCGCTCAAAGCCGATGACATCGATGTTGCCGATCTGGAGGAGCGCCGGCTGGCTGCGTTCGGAAATAGTGGCCGGTAAACTGAGCGCTTTCGATATCCCACGATCAGTTATCAGATCTGGACTAAAACCCTTCCTGCGCGGCGAAAAAGAAAGGCGGCCGACTCTCGCCGACCGCCCTTCCCATCTGGAGGTCTCGACTCCGTTCGTGGACTACTGACTGAGCTTACTCATACCACCCAGGCGAATCGAGGTCACTTAGGGTCGTACTTCCTTCTCGACAAATCCTCGCAGCCCACGACGCTCTTGCCGCCTCACCTTCTTTACCGTTCCTTGCGCAGAACTACCTGCACTTTGTCCGTCACCTGTTGTCCCTTTTCCATGCCGCCGATCGCCACCATGCCAGCCGAAATCTCGATCAAGCCGCGATGGTCCATGCTTGGATTCGGCGTATCTTCGGTGTCCATCTCCCATGCCGCGTCTTTCACATTGAAATCGAACGTGGTCGACACCGGTTCGGCGGGCTGCCCATCAAAGCCAATGCCGTTGTAGTCGTGCGGATTGGCGGTCCCCCCTGAAAAATAAATCCTTCGATCTTTCTCGGACACACCTGCCGCAATTCTAAATCGGCCGCCACCCGGATGCTCGCTCACTTTGTTCCAGTGAATCTCCTTCACACTCTTGTGGTCGATCTTTCCCATCCAGCATTCATCGGAAGCGATGTATTTCGGATTGCCGGCGGGATTGGCGCGAGCACCATCCACGTACACAATGGTGTCCTCGTAGAGCGCACCCGCATGACCGAAGACCGGCACTCCCGGAAGCGGGGTGGCCTGTTCCCAATGATTCTTGGCGATGTCGTACACCTGAACGTTGGGAATCGGATCCTTCCCCGATCGTCCGCCGATCACGTACAGATATCGATCCCGGTAGACAGCCACCACCGCATCCGCAACCGCAATGGGAAGATCGGAACCGCGAAACCATTTCTTATTTGTCGGCGAATAGACCGAGATATCGCGAACGGTAAGCTCGTCCCCGCGCCCATCTACGGTATATCCACCCAGCAGAAAAACCTGGCCGCGGACGCCAACGGCGGATGCCCCGATGCGGCCGGCCGGACCCGGTACAGGATGCAGGGGGGTCCACTGCTTCGAACCCAACTCGTGGGCATACGCTTCGTTGGTAATGGCGTCCCAGGTTTTTTTCGGCCCGATGCCCATAAAAGAAAACAACATTTCATGTTTGCCGCCCCTCAGGCTGGCAACCGCGTTATTCGAAACCGGCTTTGGCAGCGGAACAAACGCCGGTTGAGCAAGGGCTGCGCTGGAAGCCCACAGAAGCAGGACGAGAACAAGACGGGAGTTTTTCTGGGTCATGGCAAACTGCGAAGCTTACACTCTTGGAATAAGTTCGGGAAGAGTTTCCGGTGAAAAATCAGAACCACGTGTGAGTGCGGTAGGCCCGGTATTCGTCGCCGAATTTCATCTCCAGGACTTGGGCCTCCTTGCGAGCGCGCACGATCTGCATGGCAACGAGCACAGCAAACAATACCCACAATACCGGGCGCTGGATGATCAGGAAAAGCCCAGCCATTGCGACTGCCCCGAACACATAAATCGGATTGCGAAGGCGCGAATACAGCCCGTGAGTGACCAGCTTCTTGGCCTGCGGGACCACAGAAAAAGACCTGCCCAGCTGAAAACGCGCTAAAGAAAGTAACGCGACTCCCGCGACCAGCAGAACTGATCCTGCAATTCGCTGTTCATTCCAGCTTCCGGGCCACATCACGATGAACGCCAGAAGTAGCAAACTCGCGATCACCTGTGAAGCGATGTACAAACGAAATTTCCAGTCGCTCATTGCACATCACTTTACCAGCCCCTGCCTCACTCCGTGAATAAAGTCAGTGTAGGCCGGATCGTGGCCCGATTCCCGCATATCAGCCGCAATTTGCCCACGATGGTAGGTGGAGTGCATGAAGACATGCGTAAGAATATCCCTTACCGTGCTGCTCCATGGTTCGCCCTTGCTGTTCTTGTATGCGACTGTCTGTTCAAGACCGTCCAACGTCGTCCCTTTCAGAAATTCGCGCCAGGCTTTGGCAAGACCCTTCGCTTCGCGCTCGGACTCCTCCAGGGTGAGTTCGGGCCACACGGGATATGGCGGTTTCTGCTGTAGCAGCCGTGCCAGCCATACGTGTTCGGCAGCGATGAGGTGCGCGATCCATTTCCGGGATCGTTCGGGCGGCGCTTCCGATGTCCCGAACGATGCGATCACCGCCAGATTGGCCCATTCGTCATAACTCACCAGCTGCGCATAGTGTTGCAAAAGATCCATGGGTTTCCTCGATCATCATTGTAATCTGGCGATGCATTGAAGATTTCCAAGGGACCTTACCATACTCAGACAACTGATTCTTGTTTCGTGAAAGGAATATGCGAAAGTGAACTCCGGTACACCGATGATGATCCTGATTGCAGGGCCGTATCGTTCCGGTACGAACCATGATGCCGCGCTGATCAGGAAGAATGTTCAGCAAATGGAGTCTTACGCGCTACCTATTTTTCGCGCCGGTCACATTCCGATTCTCGGGGAATGGCTCGCCCTTCCGCTTGTGGAACTGGCAGGATCGAAGCAGATCGGCGACGGCGCTTTTAACGAGATCTTTCATCCGATCGCAATGCGACTTCTCGAGAAATGTGACGCGGTGCTGCGGGTAGGTGGTCCATCGGCCGGGGCGGATGAGATGGTACGCATCGGCCGCAGTCTGGAGCTGCCAATTTACAACGCGCTCGCCGAGATCCCGAGAGCAGAGTGACGCTAGCAGCATCGATCAGCTTGATCTGGCTGAAGAAACGACCGTAGTCGCTGTGCTAGCCTTAAGGCCTGATGAAGGCCGGGCTGATCCTCGCTGGGATATGTCTGAGCATCACCACCACGATAGCGGCGGATTCGCCGAGGAGCCTTCCAGATGTTTACCTGATCACCATCGATACATTGCGCGCGGATCACCTTCACTGTTACGGATACGACAAGGTCGCAACTCCCGCAATCGATGGCCTTGCGAAAGCGGGGGTTCGTTTTTCACAAGCTTTCACGCCTAGCCCGATCACGAACACATCGCACACGACGATTTTGACCGGTCTGCTGCCGAGTTCCCATGGCGTGACGGATTTTGGCATTCCGCTCGCCACCTCCCATCCTACCTGGGCACAGCTGCTCGCTCAGCACGGGTACCATAACGCGGCGTTTATCGGGGCCATCATCCTCGATAGTAAATCGCTTGCTCCGGGACTGGATCGTGGCTTCGACTTCTACGACAACTTTCCCGAGCACTCCACCACGAAAGAGCGTTGGGGACGCGTGGAGCGACGCGGAGCCGACGTAGTGAAGCGCTCCCAAGCGTGGATGACTGCGCATCCCCGCACGCCTCATTTCGTATGGATTCATCTTTACGATCCGCACGATCCGTACGAGCCGCCGCCCCCTTACTCACAGACTTACAAGGATCGTCTTTACGATGGCGAGATCGCCTATGCTGACGCATCCCTTGGGAGTTTTCTTGGTTACCTGAAAGCGCATAACCTCTATGAAAGCGCCTTGATCATCGTGGTCGGAGATCATGGCGAAGGCCTCGGCGAGCATCACGAAGATACTCACGGAGTCTTCCTTTACGACACGACCCTTCATGTGCCTCTTATCGTTAAGCTTCCGAAAAACGAACACGCCGGCTCACTGGTTGACGCTCAGGTACGCACGACCGACATTTTGCCCACCGTTCTCGATCTCGTTGGCTCTCCCGCACCCGATCATCTGGATGGGATGTCGCTGAAGCCTTTCTTCGCTCAGGGGGAATCGGGCGACCGAATTGCCTTTGGCGAGACCGACTATCCGCTGCGCTTCGGATGGTCTCCGCTGCGCGCGGTGCGACAGGATGGTTTCAAGTTCATCGAGGCTCCGCGACCTGAGCTTTACAACCTGCATGAAGATCCAGGGGAGTCAAAGAACACATACGCACCCTGGAACGAGGAGGTAAAGAAATCGCGTGCCCTCCTCGCCGATCTGCGCGCGAAGCTGCCTCCGACAGCTCCTTCGAGCGCAACGGTCGGACAAGGCACGCTCTCGGAATTGCGGGCACTTGGCTATCTTGGCCCCGCCGATGCTGGAAGTTCGACGACGGTTCCCGAGCCGTCACTGTTGTCTGATCCAAAAGACAAGATTGACGAGCAGAATCTGCTGCACCGGGCCATGCTGGCTGTAGACGCTGGAGATCTCGCGCACGCGCGGACAGACCTGCAAAAAGTTCTGGAATTGCATCCCGCGTCGCCCACGGCGCTTCGACAGCTGGGTGAGCTTGAGCTGCGAGCGGGCGAATATCCCAAAGCCGCCCAGCATTTGAAAGCCGCGCGTGCGAATCAACCAGACGACTCGACAGTGGCTTACGAACTTGGCGAGGCCTTGGCGAAGTTAGATCAGTTTCCCGACGCTCGCGATGCCCTTGAGGCAAGCCTGAAGATCACGCCGGGACAACTTCCGGCTCGTGTTCTGTTGGGGAATGTGTATCTGCGCCTAAAAGATCGGGCGGCGGCCGCGGATCAGTTTGAGGCCGCTCTATTACTCGATCCTAAGAACGCGGATGCAAAAGCCGGCCTTGCTCGCGCCCAGGCGGCCGCGAAATGAATCGGCTAGCGTTTGGCGGCTTTCGCAATTTTCTCCACTTGCCGCAAATGATTCAGGTCGTGTCCGGCGAACATCTCCACTATGCGCGAGATCGTCTCCTTGCCGCGCTCGGCGTGCATCCCATGGTTTTCCCACCGCTGCGAGGGGACGCGTTTCAACATCGCTAGATTGTTCTCTCGCAAGACGCGGAATACTTTGAGTGACTCCTTCGGATCGCGATCGGCATAGTTGAAAGTCTTCGCCCAAACCTCCTGATCGTAGGCTTGGACTGGAAGTCCGCTGCTGCCCAGAATCAGCCGCATTCTCCAACTGCCGACCACCTCCGCATCCGACAGATGAGCGAGAATTTCGGCAATCGACCACTGCCCCGGCCCCGGCCGCCGCTTCAGCTGTTTTTTGCTTAGCGGCTTGATCAATTTCTGCAGTCGCTTGGCGGTGCTCTTTTGAATCTTGAGAGGATCTTTCCCTTCGACGTATCCCCGAATACGCTTGGTGTACTGCTGCGGAGTTTCGTTCATCCAGCGCCCTTTCTCTCGCACGTATCCACGCGCGCTTCTGAGCTTGTTGCAAGGAGAATGGATCGTGCCCGCGTTCTACTTCTGCGCGACCTTCTCGGGAGAGTTCTCGAATATTTCCGTCAACACGTGCCCGCGCATCTGTTTGGGCTGCTCAATTCCATAAAGGTGCAGGATCGTCGGAGTGATGTCGTAAACACTCGCTTCGAATCCCATCAGACGCTGGTCGTGCTTGATTCCGGGCCCCATCGCAACGAACGATCCGGGCACGTCGTCGCCATCCGCAAAATCATGTTTGGCGATTACCGGCGTGGTTTTCTCATGATCCATGTGCGCATGCGGATCGGTTTCCTCGAACTCGCGTAACGGCTTGATGCCATGATCCGAAACGACGAACAGGTATGTGTTCTCGTCTACATGCTTCAGAATTGTACCGAGCACCCCGTCGAAAGCGATGTATTGGCTGGGAAATGCATCCGTCCGCACCGAATTGATCTTCGGATTGTAGCCGGCGTTGTACGGCGCTATCGGGTAAAGCCAATGGCCCGTGCGGTCTTCGCACGATTGCACCATCCAGGTGAAATCCGTCGGATGACTCGTTAGCAGGTAGTCGAACAACTTGGTCTGCTGTTCCCGGATCACGTCAACTTTTTTCAGCCACGTATCGATAACTTCTGGTTCGTGACCACGTAGCTGCTCAGCAGACGGCATGCGTTCGCAATCGATAAAAAAGTCGCCGACATTTTTCAACAGCTCCGCTTTCATTGACGCGGGATATACCGGATCTCCGCCCTGCACTTCCGAAAGCTTTGGAGCACATAGGACGCCATCCTCGCAATCCTTGCCGCGCGTCAGCATCCCGCTAATCATGTACCCGTTTACCGGCAGCACCGGAAAGGTCGCCGGAACATTCGCCATGCCGACCGTCACGCCATTCTTGGACAGATACGACCAGATCGGCTCCTCTTTCAGCATGTTGGTGTTGGCCGTAATGCCACCGACAACGAAACCAGTTACGCCATGTTCCTCCGGTTTCGTGCTGGTAAACATGGTCGAGTAAACCCGGGGGCAGTTCGGAGCGGATACGGTACGCAGTTTCCCGTAAGTCCCGTTCTTGATGACTTTCGAGAGGTTCGGTAGCTTTCCCTGCAACAGGAGCGGACGAAGAACATCCCATTCCATGCCGTTCACGCCCACGACGATGACCTTCGGCTTCGGCTTCGCGACACTCTGGTTTTGCCCGAAGAGAGGTGCAACGAGCAATGAAAGGAACGCCAAAATCAAGGAGAACCTGCGGAAACCCATGGGATACCTCACCAGAAATACCGGCAAATTATACACGCGAACCGGTTGGCGGTTCGCTCCCCTCTTAGAGTGTCAGTGCGAAAACAGCAAATCCAAACTCCGCAGAAGCAGCCCACCGGACTGCTTTTAACCCGTTATTCACAAAAACGCGTCTACAATCTGGAGAGTTGCCGCTACTAATTGCTGCGCTGCCACGCTGGAGCCTATGCCGCGAAAAGCAGTTGTGCCTGACCTTGACGAGGACGCTCCATCCCAAACCACAGCAGCGCAACCCGCGAAACCCCGCAAGAAAACGAAACCCTCACGGGCTGACAAGCCCGACAGCACGCAGAGCGAACTGATGCGCATGACTTTGCGCGCCTGCCTGATCGCTCGCGACGCAACATTTAACATTCAGGACTTGTTAACCAACTCCTCGCGCATGGCCTTCCTGGCCATCCGGGATTGCGAAAAAGAGCTCGATCAGATCGAGCGCCGTATCGACGAGCAACTTCCCGGCGCCATCACCCGCGTTAACGAGCGCAGGGCGCGACAACTTCTTGCCTGTCTCAAGTGCATTACGGATCTCGAGCGCATCGGCGATCTCGTGATGAGTGTGGCCCACCGCGTCCAGGCTCGCACTGCCCAAATTCCCGGCAGCGACATTCGGTATCTGATCCAGATGTCTGCCATCGTCCGCGACATGCTCGACGATATTCACCAGGGATTTGCTTCGCTGGACGTTGAAAAAGCTCGAAAAGTATTACGGACCGATAGCGAACTGGACCACATTTGCCACACGCTGTTTCAGCGGCATCTCGCCGAGAACAACCGCGACTCCATGGGATTTGAGGTCTTGCTGATGGCCCAGGCTCTCGAGCGCTCCGGCGATCATGCCAAGAATCTCGCCGAGGAACTGTACAGTCTGATCGAAGGTCACACCCTGCGCCACTCCCCAAAACGGACCGCAGCGCAGTGAGATCCGGCCCATTTCCGAGAATAGAACCTCGAATGACTACGCAAAATTAACCATCCCTTAACCAACGGGAAACAATCTCGCAACATTCCTTCCCTAAATTCTCTGATGGGCGTGTTTTGACGCGAACGATGTCGTTCGCATTCGCTCTTTTTTGGTGCCAGTCCGGGCAGCTCGCAATGCAGTCTTCAATCGATGTGTCGGAATTCCAGGCGCAGCCGGCCGGAGGTCGGCAGCGCATTTTCGTTGTCGAGGACGACGAGGATATCGCGCGCCTGATTCGCCACAACTTGTTGACCGCGGGATACGACGTGCGAATTTTTCTCAGCGGAAACAATGTGCTTCCGCAGGCAGTCCGTGAGCAACCTTCCCTGTTTCTGCTCGACGTGATGCTGCCCGGCTCCGACGGCTTCGATTTGTGCCGGCAAATTCGCCAACACGAACTGTTGTCGAAGACGCCCGTCATTTTTCTTACTGCCAAAAGTGACGAGGCCGACCGAGTTAAAGGACTTGAGTTGGGCGGCGACGACTACATCACCAAACCGTTCAGCCCGCGCGAACTGGTAGCCCGCGTCCGGACCGTTTTACGCACAGTCCGCGAGACATCCGTTCCTGAGACCTTGAAAATCGGCGACATGGAAATCGACGCTTCCTCCATGACCGTCAAAGTCGAAGGTCGAACAGTGCTCACCACGGTGCGCGAATTCCGCCTGCTGGAGTATCTCGCGGCACATCGCGGACGAGTCTTTACGCGCGATCAGTTGCTCGATGCGGTTTGGAAGGAAACTGCTTTTGTCACACCGCGATCAGTGGACGTTTACGTTCGCCGCATCCGCGAAAAGATCGAGAGCGATCCGCGACACCCGCGCTACCTCAAAACACTTCGGGGAATTGGCTATCGTCTCGAGAGCCCGAAGTAATGTCTTCAGTCGTGATGACTGGACGTCCGGAATGACAGGTCGGCAGATCTGACCAGATCGCACTACGAAACGATCCACCTTGGCGGCGCAATTCTGCTCATTGATCAGGTCGACGAGAGACTTTTCATTCCGGCGGCGAGCCCTAAGCAAGGTCCACCCTTTGTTATAATAACCACCTGCCGAGTGGCGCTATCGTCTAGGGGTTAGGACGGAAGATTCTCAATCTTCAAACCCGGGTTCGATTCCCGGTAGCGCTACCATGCAATATCCGCTAAGACCCGCTAATTCAGCGGGTTTTGTTTTGCTCAGAAAAACCTGCTGGCGGTCGTTCGCGGCAAAAAGCGCGAACCGCGGTACACAAACCGGTGTACATGCTCCTAAATGATTGCCGCGTGCTTTCGCTCACGACCCAGAGTGGATGCTCAGGGCTTTCTCGCCGGAAGGAAACCCACGCGGAGCATTTCGATCCGGAATTTGGCAACCTGGAACTGCATGTCGTACGCCACCGACTCGACCGTTGGGATCGAAATTGCGTCCTGCGCCGCTCTCCCGCGCGGCGGGCTCCCAACGCGGAAGCCTATTGTATTCATAGGGGATACCGCCAACTCACTCAGCCGTCGGCACTTACCAAGTGGCTCCCGTGAATTGCTTCATCAATTCACATGTTTTTAGCCCTTGGCGGCGTCCTTCGGCTTCTCCAAGGTCTTCAGGTGCCAGTTCAAGAACCGTTGTACTGTTCCATCGGCAATTCGCGCTGGGCTATCCACAGGCAGTCGCAGGCTCTCACGCACTCGGTCGGCGAAAAGCTTCTGCCCAAACGGGTAGAGTTGATATTTGAACACCAGCGTGAATCCACCGAGCAGACGCACTTCGTTGATGTAGCTTTTCGCTGCCGCTCGCACGATGAAGAGTGGTCGCAGACCTAGATGCTGGCACATCTTAATTTTGACTGTTAACTCATGGCGCGGAATGTACTTCAGAGTGTTCTTAATCTCTGCCCCGTATGCGATGCCATCTCGCTCGAACACACGGTCTAGATCCTGATCGGTTTCCTTCCATTCCTTACCCTTGTATGTCTTGACGTTACGTGCAGTCGGCAAGAAGCCCACGCTCGGCAGAGCTCATCGAACATCAGTTCACCTTGTGCTCCAATCCCATCAGTGAATGCAGGCGCGGAGAACTGACTGACTAGTGCGATCACATCCTGTCCTTGTCTGCGCCAGTAGCGGTGTGTTGTCGCATGGTACAGCATTATCATTCCCACTCCGGGCAGTTCTTCGCGCTCCACTGCGATGTACCCTTCCGCTGACAGTTCTGACAACGCCCGCGATGTCACCCAGTGAAAAAAGTCGTTTTCAAAGATCACTTCGAGTTGTTGCTTATAAAACACACTCGTGCGCTCTCGATCGAAAAATGCGCGTATCTCATCCTTCGCTTGATCGACAACTTGGTCTCGCGGTCGTTCTTCTTCCTCTTCACCGATGTCTGGCTCATAGTCGGATTCGTAGTCAGGTGGCTCCCAGCGAAAATACGGATGCGCTGCCATTCAAACAGCCAGAGTCGCCCTGCTCCTAGCACGTGTCAATTACTGCCCTGATTCACTTATATGTTGCTTAGAAGGGCTACTATTCTTCACGACCACTTCGACTGGGTGCACCACGAAGTTCAGCGGGAAGAGTGCTCTCTGGCGCTAAATTATCCTCAAAATTGCTGCGGCATCCGGAACGCCACTTACCCCGCCCACATTCCCTTCCTAGAATCGGCCCATGCCGACACCGCCGGCGGAATACTTGCAACAAACCTACAAACAGAACGCCAAGTTCGCCAACGAAGCAAACACGCGTGCGGTTGAGGTCAGCCGTGATATCGCCAAAGAGAAAACCCAATACATCGAGAAGATCGCGCTGGCTGCTGGCGGTACGCTGGCGCTGGTGGTGTCGTTTGTTTGGTGCACACGCCGGGCGATTGCAGCCGCCCTGGTTGCTGCGCAGCTCGCTGTACCGTCTCCGTTGACATCCCCAACCGCTACAAGATTGCCGAGTGCAAGAAGCAAGAGGATTCCGCATTCTGGCAAACCAAATTCTTGGAGCGCGCCGCACTCGTGCTAATCGTAGCCGCCATGGGCATGCTCATCGCGCTGGCGTGGATCAACTTCTGAGCCGCCATGGACTGGAACAATCCGCGATCCGTCGAAAGCCGAATCACGCGCGACCAGCGAATTTTTTCGCGAAATCATTAAGGAAGCAGCGTTTTCTGAAAGCAGCACCAAAGGTTCATCTCCCCCGCTAGTACTTGTTGATAATGCCCAGTTTCACGTAAGCCGCCCGAATTGCCATCACACGCAACCAGCCCTTCTCGCCGTCGTTTTGAACGTAGGACATCACAAGCCAGTCCGGGGCGCTGACCAGTTGATCCAAGCGCGCATCGTGTTGTTGCACAGACCGATAGGTGAGGTTGTGGCACCCGCGACACGCAAATAAAGAAGAGCCGAGCGGGCGATAGAGTTTGAACATGCGGCGTCCGCACATGGGACAGCGAAACCATGTTCGCTGACCGCCGCGACCTCCGCGGGTGTGCTCAAATGTGAATCCAATTGCGGCACTGTTGCCCCAGATGGTCGAGACCGTAATCACTTCGCACTCTTCCACCAGCGTTTTGCGATTGAGACTCGGTGATCGTCCCATATGTAGTTTTTCCTAAATCATTATCCAGGACTCGTCCAGATCAACAGGTAGCCCAGTCACTGGTGAAAAATCTCCATAGCACTCACTGACTCAGATTTTGGCGAACAAAAAGCGCAAAGTTGCGAGAACACCTGTTTGCGACAGTTAACTTCCGAGCTGCTCTACCTCAACAGGTTGACCACCAGCACTCGAGAAGTATTAGAGTCGATTCGTTATGGGTCTAGACCTAATCGTAGAGGGCTGCGCTAAGCCAGGACACGAGCAAGAATGGCGTCAACTGTTGGAGTGCTCGTTCCCTGAGAAACAGGTTTCCGATGTCGAAGTTGCACGTTTTCGGGAGATTTCGATCCCAGGTTACGAGCGTATCGGGGCACCACGAGTTGGGCGTGATGCCGCTGCAAACGATTGGATATTGCAGGTACAAAGAGCGAAAACGCCCGAAGAAATCGCTGCAGTGCTGAAGGAATTTGAAGGCTACTACGTCGTGCGGCTAGTCGACTGCGACGGCGTGCCCAAGTATTCCAATGCAGGATCGTACGAGCGAGCCGATGAAACGAGTTTTCGAGGTGCGTTTCTGAGTGATTGCGGTGACGTGCTGAGCAGCGAGCTACTCTCCGACGCATGGAACCACAAGCTGCCCGATGAAGCGGTTGCCTATGGGAGATCCCTTCTAACCGCGGCGGACACGGCGGAAGCTGAGGGAAGAGGCACAACGCGGCGACGCGGATTTCTTTCGTTCCTGGGGATAGGTGCGCGAGCCGATCCCAATCGCAGAACAGCTCGAAATCGTGCGTGCCGTGGGCCGCTGGTTCATTTTCTGGGGCGAGCGTGGGCACGCCATCCGTGCTTGGTTCTGACGACCACGTAAACGAAGCTTGTCCTTTGGCCGGGCCTTCGCTAGGTCGCGGCCCCTGCTGCTTACGTCAACGACCGGATATAATCGCGCCATGCACGATGAGACGCCGAGAAGACGCTTTCAACCATCGGCGCGGGTTTCAAATCATTGAGGAGTTTACCGATCGTGGCGTGTCGGGCTCCCGAGAATCCCGGCCCGAACTCGACCGACTGATGGCCGACGCCTGTCGCCGCCGTTTCGATGCAGTTCTTGTTTGGAAGATTGACCGTTTCGGACGGTCGCTAAGACACCTGGTCAACTCACTGGAAGAATTGGGCGCTTTGGGTATTTCCTTCGTCAGCTTGCGTGACAACCTCGATCTCAGCACGCCTTCGGGCCGTCTAATGTTCCAGATCATTGGTGCTATGGCGGAGTTTGAGCGAGCCCTCATCCAGAAACGAATCCGAGCCGGGCTGCGTAATGCGCGCGCAAAAGGGAAGCGGCTCGGACGACCGCGGGTGGCGGTGGATGCTGCGAAGATTGCCTCTTTGCGCGCTGAGGGACGATCTTGGGCGCAGGTCGAAGCGCTGACGGGTATCAGCAAGGGAACTGCGCAGCGAGCCGTCGCATACCAGGCAACGACTGTCTAGCCAGATAACACCTAAAGCTTTGGAGTGAGCCAAGTGCTGACCTGGATCGCTGGTCAACGATCCGAGATCGCCGAGGATCTCCAATGGAGAACTCCGGTCCACGACCTCAAGACTTGATTCTTAGCCTGATATGAGGAGATGCGCGGTGCAAACTGAGTTTCGTCCGCCCATGGGTTTTATTGCGCAACGAGGCGAGGGTTGACAACAGTGTGTGCAATTCAGGGTTCCGAATGTATAGCCACGCAATCGCTCACCGTGGGCCTTGGCCCGCCTGCGCGCGGTCGTGTTGCATTTTGCGCAGTCATGTACCACTCCTACTACTACCACTTTCGTGGAATTGACCACCATCATCATCCCAGCTACCTTCCCATGCGGCGACCGGCAACTACACACTTCTGCAATGGATTGCCGGTTCAGCTCGCATTCCAAGAATGAAAAGCGCTGATAGAGCGCGGCGTTTGACAACAGAGGCGTCTTGTGACGCACGAGCTATCTCTGTTAATAGGGGAACGACATAGCTCATCCGAAGCAGTGGAGTAGCTCGCCGAATAAATGCTTGATGGTAAGGTGCAGCGTCTATGTCGTCCTTCCACAACAGTCAGAGGTTCGATGCCCCCGTATCGCAGTCAATCGGCACTCAGTAATTTGGACACTCGCATTTTGATTTTGATTTGAGATCAGTTGGGTTGGAAAAACCTATATCACTGGTTTCGGGCAAATGTGTGTTCAGCCCAACGAAACACATATCGAGAATCTCTATGTCATGTGCTTTAAGCAAATCCTCTGTCATTCTCGTCACTGCCGTTTTGATCCTCCTCGGCGCGTCAGCATCCGCACAAGTGGTCCAAGTTGTGCAAGGCACGATAACGGATCAGGCGACAGGGCAGCCGATTGCGGGTGCCGCCGTTACCCTGTATGGCCCCAGCTTAATCACGGTCAACACTGACAGCAACGGCAACTATGCTGTGACTGGACAACAGTGGCCCTACACGGGCAGTGCGGAAATGTGGATTGTGGCTCCGGGCTATTTCACGCCAGTTTTATCCGTCAACATCACCACGCCGTTTCCGGTCGTCCTCAACCGGGCTTTAATTACGGGAGGGACACTTATTCGAGGTACTGTCACCGATGCCACTTCGGGGCTGGCAGTGGCTAACGCCAGTGTGCTCTTTAGTTCCGGTGCCTTTTACCCTGGTGCCAGCACTCGAGCCGTCCAGACTGACACTGCCGGAAATTACATGGTTGACAGTTCGCAGTTCAACGAATCAGTCGCTACTTCCGGAGCACAGGTTTCGGTGACGGTAAGTGATTCCGGATACCTACAATCCACAACCACGGTCAGCGCTGCTCCGCCATATCCGGTGTTACAAAACTTTTCCTTGACGCCGGCTACTTCGGTCTTACTGCAAGGCACGATAACGGATCAGGCGACAGGGCAGCCGATTGCGGGTGCCGCCGTTACCCTGTATGGCCCCAGCTTAATCACGGTCAACACTGACAGCAACGGCAACTATGCTGTGACTGGACAACAGTGGCCCTACACGGGCAGTGCGGAAATGTGGATTGTGGCTCCGGGCTATTTCACGCCAGTTTTATCCGTCAACATCACCACGCCGTTTCCGGTCGTCCTCAACCGGGCTTTAATTACGGGAGGGACACTTATTCGAGGTACTGTCACCGATGCCACTTCGGGGCTGGCAGTGGCTAACGCCAGTGTGCTCTTTAGTTCCGGTGCCTTTTACCCTGGTGCCAGCACTCGAGCCGTCCAGACTGACACTGCCGGAAATTACATGGTTGACAGTTCGCAGTTCAACGAATCAGTCGCTACTTCCGGAGCACAGGTTTCGGTGACGGTAAACTCCTCACCCGGCTATTTCCAGCAGAATATTGCCGTGACTGCGAATGCACCATTCCCAGTCACACAAGATTTCGGTCTTGTGCGCACTGGTACGACAGAGACAATTACCATTCAGACCAGTCCCACGGCGTTGAATATCTCTGTAGATGGCACGTCGTACGTTGCGCCACAAACGTTCACATGGGTGGCGGGCAATCCCCATATCATTACCGCTGCAAGTCCGCAACCAGTTTCGTCCGCCAGCCAAAACTTATTTACCGTATGGAGCAATGGCGGACCAATCTCCCAAACGATTGTCACTCCGGCATCGAATGCCACCTACACGGCAAATTTCGTCACCCAGTATCAGCTCACGACAGTGATGAGCCCAGCTGGTGCAGGGACTGTTACTTCAGGAGGGTGGTTCAATGCAGGAGCGAACGTCCTAATACAGGCAACGGCGAGCCCCGGCTTCCAATTCGCAGGATTCTCCGGGGACTTGATTGGAACGACAAATCCACAAGTTCTCAATATGAACGGGCCCAAGTTGGTGACGGCCAACTTCTCGGTCCCTACTTCCATTGCAGTCGGTTCATCTCTCAATCCATCAGTACTAGGGCAATCAGTTACATTCACTGCTATCGTCACCCCGCAGTTCGGGACCATCGTTCCGACAGGAACAGTCGCTTTCTGGGATGGTGCGGTAATGCTCGGTAGCAGTACGCTCAACGGCAATGGGCAAGCGACACTTTCAGTCTCAACTTTGGCACAAGGCTCACATTCGATTAGTGCCAATTACTCTGGCGACGCCACGTACTCGAAGAGCAATTCAGGAGTGCTGAACCAAATCGTTGTTGTAACTCCCCCCGGGGCAGCTTTGTACGGCGTTGTGACGGACCGCAGCACAAACCAGCCGATTGCGGGTGTGAAAGTGTACGTGAACTGTGGACAGAACAGTTGCTTCCAGACCACGACCGACGGCAATGGCGTGTACTCGCTGACGGGAGCACAGGTTGGTAATCAGACAAGCGCCTTCCTTTACTTCCAGGGCACAGGGTACTACGTAAACACGGCTCAGGTGACGATCACGAGCGCGCCGACGACAGCGAACATCACACTGTTGCCGGGCGGGACGATCATTCAGGGGACGGTGCGAGATGCCAACACGCAGACAGGCATTGTGGGAGCGACGCTGAGTTTCGCAATATCCGATGGGAATTTCCTGAATGGTCTGGGGCCACTACCGCAAACGATGTCTGACGGAACGTATGTGGTGGACAGCTCGAAGTTCCTGGAAGCGGAAGCGACGGCGGGCGGCTTCGATGTGACGCTGGTCTCCCTGTCGGCTGCGGGTTACTTCGATTTGACTGCTCCGGGATTTCATGTCTCCCCGCCATTCCCAGCGACACAGGACTTTACGATGCTGCCGGCGTCTGGCACGGTGCTGCAAGGGACGGTGACGGACCGCAGCACAAACCAGCCGATTGCGGGTGTGAAAGTGTACGTGAACTGTGGACAGAACAGTTGCTTCCAGACCACGACCGACGGCAATGGCGTGTACTCGCTGACGGGAGCACAGGTTG
>Ga0210409_10003878_pt1 | contig 16415 bp, 11 predicted proteins | sample IncBWH17MmetaG_FD_161649 | JGI IMG/M metagenome (GOLD analysis project Ga0210409, IMG submission 161649) | Forest soil microbial communities from Barre Woods Harvard Forest LTER site, Petersham, Massachusetts, United States - Inc-BW-H-17-M | ecosystem: Environmental > Terrestrial > Soil >...
ATTTATCAATCATTCGCACGACGGTGCAGGCGCCGGGTCAGAACCGCAAAGTATTTTTCCGGCATGTTTCGGAATTCCGAAGGCGTGGGCCCGCCGAACGGGATCACGCCGATCCAATAGCCATTCGTGTTGAGCTTGAGGCCATAAACATACGCCACTGCCGCGACGGCCAGGACTCCCAAAGTCCATAGCAGCCGATCGATTTCCGAAATCTTGCGTAGCCCGATCGTCGCCGCCGATCCCAGATCAGCCGTCATTCTTTTGGTAAGCCCGTGTGGCCCTCCGAACCAACTATTGTAATATCCACCCTATGCCAAGCAGCTCAAGAGAAATGAGCCATGGCTACGGATTTATTGTGCTATGGCCGCGCTGGCGGCGGGTTCGAAGAAAAACGATCGTATAAGGTCGCCATGGAGTTGGGTTTGGCATTGTCCCTTCCATGACTCGGTCGCGCCGACGACGTGATCGAATACTCCCGAGTCTGATGTCGGCCCATCGCGTGATTTCGCGCAGCGCACGATCCCGGTCGCTCCCGGAGCGAAGCGGACATTGAGCCAAGTTTAAGGGTGCAAGGCCCTACTAGGAGGATTTGCGCCGGCCATTCGCCGCATGCGACTTACTTATAACCGGAAGGCCTCCCGTCCAGAGCGGGGATCAAACCGACGGGGCGGATTTGCGAAGCGCAATCCGAGATTTGCATCGCACGCGGCTGGTGAGTTTGATATTCGGCTAACCCGTCCTGCGCTGCCTGAGATCGTGCCTTCGCGGGCCCGTCCCTGAGCATTCCGGATACCAATTAGGCGGAAGACGGATCGGGAAGCGGCACGACGGTCTTGGCACCGCTGCCGGCCGCGCTGCCTCGCCTGGGGCGGCGAATGGCTCTCACCTTGCCGCTGCTGCCGCCGCCGCAGAAGAAGCGCTCGCCGCCGTCGGATTCGAGTCCCGACACGCCCATTCCGGCCGGCATTTCGAGCCGATCCAGTACCTCGCCCGTTCGCGGATCGATGCGCCGCAGATCGCTTTCATCACCCGTCCAGGTGCCGTGCCAGAGCTCGCCGTCGACCCAGGTGACACCGGTGACGACGCGGTTGCACTCGATGGTGCGAAGGATCGCCCCCGTTTGCGGATCGATTTGATGGATCTTGCGGCCCCGGCCTTGTCCCACCCAAAGCGTCCCTTCGGCCCACGCGAGCCCCGAGTCACTGCCGCCGGGCGCCGGGATCGTGGCGACCACGCGCCCGGTCTGCGGATCGATTTTCTGGATGCGATCCTCGGCGATCTGAAAGAGGTGCCGGCCGTCGAAAGCCGTTCCCGCATACGCGGGAACGGCGATCGTGCGCACCAGCTTTCCGCTCGCGGGATCGAAGGCGTTCAGCCGGTCTCCGGACGCAAACCAGACGTGCCGGCCGTCAAACGTTACGCCGTGGACCTTTTCGGCATCCGGGAAGGGCCCATACTCACGAAGGACTTCGGCTGCAGATTCCATGCCTCGATCCTAGTCACTCGGCAGCGGACCGGGGAGTAACAAGATTGTCGGGAACCCCGGTACCGGCGGGGTCATCCAACGACGCGCTGGCCCGCGACCGAACGATTGCACTTTTCCGGCCGCGGCAAGCGAATCGAGCGCCCGCTGCACGGTGCGCGGGCTGGTGCCGAGCGCAATCGCGAGCGCTGAGCTCGACCACGACTCGCCGTCGGCAAGAAAGGCGAGCACCGCCGCATGCTGCTCTTCGACCGGCGGTGCCAGCACGACGACCTCGCGTGGGCGTCGCGGCGCCAGCGCAAAGCCCCGCTTGGTCGCGCGCACGTCCGCCAGCGTTCGCAGCTCGGCGCGAAGCCGCCCGATTTCGACGCGCAGCCGCGCGCGGTGGGTATCATCGGCATGCTTCGCCCGGAAGGCGCGGGCGAGGAGCGTGCTCCTCGGCACGTCCGCGGGCCAGGCTTCGGCAAGCGCGCGGGCGAGCGCGAACAATACCGGGCGCGTCGCCAGCGAGACCACCACGCCGGCGTCGCGCACGACGTGGCGGCATGCGTCCACCACCAGAGCCCCTGACTGCAAAAGCGCTTCGACCTCCTCGAGCACGAGGGGGCGTTCCTCGCCGCGCGCGATCAGGCGCGCCGCGGTCGCGTCCATCACGCGAGCTGCGCTTTCGACCTCCGCCGTCAGCGCGGGGATGTCGGCCTCGCGCGCGGCGTGCTCGGCCCGCGTGAGCGCAGCGCGTGCCGCCTTCGTCTGCAGGCGCCGGATCGCGATTCCCGCCGCGACGAGCTCGTGCGCGGCCCGCGACGCAGGCGGCAACGGTGCGAGGTCGAGTTCGCCGAGCTTGCGTTCAGCCTCTTCGATGCGGCCGATCAGCAGCAGGCGCCGGATTTCGAGATTGCGCGCATGCGTGGCATTGATGCGGTCGCCGTGCGCTTCGAGGGTCGCGCGCGCCGCCTCGAGCGCCTTCGGCGGCCAGCCCAGGTCGCGCGAGACGAGCGCGATCTCGGCCTCGGCGACGACGCACCTTGCGCGGGCCACCGGTTCTCTCGCACCGAAGGCATGCGCGGCTTTTCGCAGCAGTGTCTTCGCCCGAACGAGATCGCCGAGCTGCGCCATCGCGATGCCCCGAAGCGCGAGCGCGGGCGGGTCGTCGCGCAACGCAACGCGGTTCAGCGCGCCAAGCGGATCACCCGCCGCGAGCGCACGCGCCGCGGCGGTGATCAGCGAGTCCACGGGAATCCCGCCACACTTGTCACTCCCAGCGTTCGACAACCGTCACCAATCTATCTCACGACAGTCGACGAAAGGAATGAAAGGCCATGATGACACGCGCGATCGGGACACCTGAAAAGCGGCCGGCAACTGCCGCCCGCGGAGCAGCCGATTGGGTTTGCCTTGCGGCGGCGCCGACCTTCGCAGTCATGGCGTTGCTGACCGGCGTTCTTGGCGGCGGCCAGCAGAATATGTTCTGCGCTGCGCAAGATGCGCCACCGCTCAGCGGAATGGTCTGGATGTACATGCTGATGAGCGCCTTCCATGCGGCGCCTTGGCTGCGGCTGATCACCCGCCGGCGACACGGTTCGCCCCGGTCCTGGTCCGGCGTTCGCCAGATCAAACTCACATCGACCGGCTGACCGGGCTCTCGACAGAGTCGATCGGCCGCGGGCCGACAAGTATTTCAACCAACAGGAGGCCAGCCATGCCCAATCAAGTCGTTTCACGCGAGAACCATCCATCGGAACGTCGTGGTGCAACGGAGCGAACGACGAAAGACACCCAGCGGAGAGCAACAATGACCAGGCACATGACCGGAACACGTGAAGAGTGGCTGGCGGCGCGGCTCGCGCTGCTCGACGCGGAGAAGGAGCTGACGCGGCGCAGCGACGAACTGGCGCGGCGACGTCAGGAGCTGCCGTGGGTGCGGGTCGACAAAGCGTACCGCTTCGAGATCGAGGAAGGGAGCGCCTCGCTGGCCGACCTCTTCCGCGGGCGCTCGCAGCTCCTCGTCTATCACTTCATGTTCGGGCCGGACTACGCAGCGGGATGTCCGTCCTGCTCGGCGATCGCGGACGGGTTTGACGGTTTCGCCGCTCACCTGGCAGGCCACGACGTCACGCTCTCGGCGGTGTCGCGGGCGCCGCTCGCGAAGCTCACGGCGTACAGGCGGCGGATGGGATGGACGTTTCCCTGGGCGTCCGCGTTCGGCGGCGACTTCAATGCCGACTTCAACGCCTCGTTCACCGAAGAGCAGCAGCGCAAGGGCGGCGTCGAATACAACTACCGGCGCGAGGCGGCGGCCGACGCCGAGCGGGCGCTCGAGGGACAGCAAACGGGGCAATGGCGGGAGGATTCGGCGAGTGGCGACGATGGCGGACCGGTCGCCGAGATAGCGGCCCAATGCGGAACCGACGCCGCCACCTACACGCGCGAGCGGCCCGGTATGAGCGCGTTCGTGCTCGAGGACGGCGTCGTCTACCACACCTATTCCACCTATTCGCGCGGACTGGACGCCCTCTGGGGCATGTACCAGTGGCTCGACCGCGCTCCAAGAGGGCGCAACGAGACGGGCGTCTGGTGGCGCCGCCACGACGAGTACGACAGGCGCTGACCTCGCAGCGCCGGGCAGATGCGCGAAGCGTAGTCCGCCATCCCCACATCGACGAGAGCGGCGGGTTACGCCTTCGGCTAACCCGCCCCACGCTCCTTGAGATCGTGCCATTGCGGGCGATGTCATGCTTTGGCGAATAGCCCAACAACTCGCGCCTTTGGGCGGCGTGCGGCTTGCGCCCGGGGCAGCAACAGCATGGCTGCGGGAATGGGCATATAGCCTTGAAATTTCACGGGAAAACCCCATATCCCGCGAGCCGATTGCGGTGGCGTCAGGCCGCCCGATGGGCTATGAAAATACGTCCGATTCGCACAGGATTCTTAGCCCTTGGCCGACCAGGAAAATCCCCCGCCGGGCGCCGGCGGCCCCTCCGACATTCGTCCCATCTCAATTACGGAGGAGATGAAGAAGAGCTACCTCGATTACGCCATGAGCGTGATCGTGGCGCGGGCGCTGCCGGATGCGCGCGACGGGCTCAAGCCGGTGCACCGGCGCATCCTCTACTCGATGCACGAGAACGGCTACGAGTGGAACAAGCCCTACCGCAAGGCCGCGCGCGTCGTCGGCGACGTCATCGGCAAATACCACCCGCACGGCGACCAGGCGGTCTACGACGCGCTGGTGCGCATGGCGCAGGACTTTTCCATGCGCCTGCCGCTGATCGACGGCCAGGGCAATTTCGGCTCGGTCGACGGCGATGCGCCGGCGGCCATGCGCTACACCGAGGTGCGGCTCGAACGCGTCGCCGGCGCGCTGGTCGACGACCTCGACAAGGATACCGTCGACTTCCAGCCGAACTACGACAACAACGAGCGCGAGCCGGTGGTGCTGCCGGCGCGCTTTCCCAACCTCCTGGCCAACGGCGCCGGCGGCATCGCCGTCGGCATGGCGACCAACATCCCGCCGCACAACCTCGGCGAGGTGATCGACGCCTGTATGGCGCTGATCGACAATCCCGGCCTCTCGATCGACGAGCTGATCGCCATCGTGCCAGGGCCGGATTTTCCCACCGCCGGCATCATTCTCGGCCGCCAGGGCATTCGCGCCGCCTACCATCTCGGCCGCGGCGCCATCGTCATGCGCGGCAAGGTCGAATTCGAGACGCTGCGCGGCGAGCGCGAAGCGATCATCATCAGCGAAATCCCCTACCAGGTGAACAAGGCGCACCTGGTCGAACGCATCGGCGAACTGGTGCGCGACAAGAAGCTCGAGGGCATTTCGGCGCTGCGCGACGAATCCGACCGCGACGGCTATCGGGTCGTGATCGAGCTGCGCCGCGACGCCGTGCCGGACGTGGTGCTCAACCAGCTCTACCGTTTCACCGCGCTGCAGTCCTCGTTCGGCGCCAACATGGTGGCGCTCGAAGGCGGCCGGCCGCTGGTGATGAACCTCAAGGACCTGCTCGCCTCGTTCGTCGCCTTCCGCGAGGAGGTGGTCTACCGCCGCACCAAGCATCTGCTCGGCAAGGCGCGCGACCGCGCCCACGTCCTCGTCGGGCTCGCCATCGCCGTCGCCAATATCGACGAGATGATCCGGCTCATTCGCGCCGCCAAGGACGCCAACGAGGCGCGCGAGCAGCTGATGGCCCGCGACTGGCCGGCGCGCGATGTAGAGGCCATGGTGACGCTCATCGACGATCCGCGCCACAGCGTGTCGGAAGCAGGCACCACGCGGCTCTCGGCCGAGCAGGCCAAGGCCATTCTCGACCTGCGGCTGCAGCGGCTTACCGCGCTCGGTCGCGACGAGATCAAGGCCGAGCTCGACAAGCTTGCCGGGGAGATCGCCGACTATCTCGACATCCTGCGCTCGCGCGCGCGCATCCAGGCGATCGTCAAGGACGAGCTCATCGCCATCAAGAACGAATTCGCCACGCCGCGCCGCACCGTCATCCTCGACCAGGAAGGCGAGATGGAGGACGAGGACCTGATCCAGCGCGAGGACATGGTGGTCACCGTCTCCCACGCCGGCTACGTCAAGCGCGTGCCGCTCTCGACCTATCGGGCGCAGCGCCGCGGCGGCAAGGGCCGCGCCGGCATGCAGACGCGCGAGGAAGATTTCGTCACCCGGCTGTTCGTCGCCTCGACGCACACGCCGGTGCTGTTCTTCTCCTCGCGCGGGCAGGTCTACAAGGAGAAGGTGTGGCGGCTGCCGCAGGCGGCGCCGCAGGCGCGCGGCAAGGCCTTGATCAACATCCTGCCTCTCGAGCAGGGCGAGAACATCACCACCATCATGCCGCTGCCCGAGGACGAAGCGAGCTGGAGCAAGCTCGACGTCATGTTCGCGACCACGCGCGGCACTGTCCGGCGCAACAAGCTGTCGGATTTTTCCGACGTGCGGCGCTCCGGCATCATCGCCATGAAGCTCGACGAAGGTGACGCCATCGTCGACGTGCAGATCTGCATCGAGAACGATGACGTGCTGCTCACCAGTGCCGCCGGGCAGTGCATCCGCTTCGCCGTCGACGATGTGCGCGTGTTCCAAGGCCGCACTTCGATGGGCGTGCGCGGCATCAATCTCGCCGACGGCGACAAGCTGATCTCGCTGTCGATCCTGCGCCACGTCGAGGCGACCGCGGACGAGCGCGCCGCCTATCTCAAGCGCGCGAACGCGGTGCGGCGCAGTGGCAGTGACAATGGAAACGGAAACGGGAACGGCAACGGCAACGGCGAGGCGGAGGAGAACGGCGCCGACGGCGAGGAGGCGGCCGGCGCCATCGAGCTTGGCCAGACGCGCTACGCGGAGCTGTCGGCGGCCGAGCAGTTCGTGCTCACGATCTCCGAAAAGGGCATCGGCAAGCGCACGTCGTCGTACGAATACCGCACCACCGGCCGCGGCGGCAAAGGCATTGTCGCCATGGCGATCACCGAGAAGAACGGCCGGCTGGTAGCGTCATTCCCGGTCGAGGAGAGCGACCAGATCATGCTGGTCACCGACGGCGGCCAGCTGATCCGCTGCCCGGTCGACGGCATCCGCATCGCCGGGCGCTCGACGCAGGGCGTGATCGTGTTCTCGACCGCAGAAGGCGAGCGCGTCGCCTCGGTCGAGCGGCTGTCCGAGGAAAGCGAAGAGAACGGCGACTGATCCGCGCTCAACGTTGACGCGAACGCCGCACCGGCGCGTGTGTTGTCGGGCGGGCGCACTGCCCGCACGTATGCGTAGCCCGAAGCCCATCGCGCAACTGCCCGCGCGATGACGCAAATGACTGTTTTGCGAACTTTTTGCTTGCTCGCGCGAATTGCGGCAAGCACGCCCTGGAAACATCAAATCGAGATCACACCGCCGCCCCATTAGTTGGCGAGCGTCAATTGTTGCCGTGTGTGACCGCGTATCGCAAGCAAACGTGTGCAGCTCTCAAGCGCGGCAATCGAGGGGTCGCTGAACGTCGCGGGTCTGCAGCGCTGGTGTGTGTGTTGCGTAACGCGCAGGTCCGCCGCGGGGAAAACGATGTGGGGGGAGTTGCGGTGGCTGCACGGGCCTTTTCAGGTGCTTTGCGTATTGGTCGCGGTTCCGCCGACCGCATCCCTTTCCCCTGCGCTTCGACGCGCCGGTGAGCGCGCTCGAAGATCGGGGCGCGCCTCGGTCGGCGCGGCGTGCCGGTTAGCACCAATACGCCAGCGGTCGCGCTCGGCAATCGCAACGTACTCATCCCGCCGTTTCCAAACATCGGTCCGCTGCGGGCGGCGGGTCGCCCGAGCTTGCCGGCAATTGCGCAACAGCGCCGGCGGGCGATCTCCATGACTCTTCTTCTGGCCGAGACTGAATGAGGGGTAGCGCGATCTGTTGTTGACCATCGGAGCTTGAAAGCACAGGGGAGGCGGTCATGAGTTCTCCGATCGACGAAGCCAAAGATGTCAATCCTGCTTTGCCAGCAGCCACAGGTGTCAGTCCCGTTTTGCTGTATGCGCCGCAATGGGCGCGGGACCAGGCGCAACCGCCGACCGACGGCGGCCCGGCGCCGCCGATCGAGTGGCCGCCGCGGGGACGGCGCCTCGACAACGTTCGCATCTTCGATGAGCGTGCGGCGCTGGAGGCGCGGCGCGAGCTCGCGCTGCAGCCGGAAAAGGTTCCAGAACCGCCGCAACCCGATCCGAGCGATCAAATAAAGACCGTGCTGCGCATCTGCGGCGTGGCGGGCGCCGCAGCGGTCGTCGCGTGGACGCTCGTATCGACGCTCGACGCGGGATCGCCGCGGCACGAACCGACGCGCACCAGCTCCACGGCAAGGCCGGTTGCAGTCGCTCCCGCTAAGCCGGACTCGCCGCCGGTGGCTCTTGCGGCGCGGCTGGACGCGAATAGTGCCGGATCGAACGGCGACGAGGTGGGCCAAGTGTCGCGCGAAGTGTCGCGCCAAGAGTCGCGCGAAGTGTCGCTCCAAGAGTCGCGCGAAGAGCCGCAAGAATCGCATCAAGAGCCGCGCCGGGAGGCAATTTTAGGCGTGCCGGCGGCGCTCGCCGCCAGCACCGTTGCGGCCGAAGCGGTACCGGCAATCGCGCTCGATACGCCAAAGGCGGAGCGCACGCCGCCGAGCCTGATCATCCGGCAGATGGACCGCGATGAGTTGGCGTTGCTAGTGCGGCGCGGGGAAATCTTCATCAATTCCGGCGACGTCGCCGCGGCGCGCTTGATGCTCCAGCGCGCGGCGGAAGCCGGCGACGTGCACGCGGCACTGGCGCTCGCCAGCACGTTCGACCCGAACACCATCCAGAAGCTCGGCATCCAGGGTCTTGCGGCGGACGAAGCCATGGCGCGCCTGTGGTACGAGCGCGCCGCGCAATTCGGCTCGCCTGAAGCGCCGCAGCGCCTTCAGCAGCTGGCGAACCAAGCCAACCTGCTGCCGTGAGGCAGCGGTCGGGCAATCGTGGCTAGAGCAGATTTTTGGGGGAGGCACGCATGAAGATCATGCCTACACTCGTATTCGCCATGCTCAGCGTGGCAGCGACGCCTGGAGCGGTGCAGACGAAGTACGATACCGGCGCCGGCGAGACCTTGATTGCGGCGGGCGATCCGGCGCCGCATTTCGGCGTGGTGGTCGCTGACCGCAGCAACGGCGCGGCACCACCGCCGGCACCGGCGCCAGCCATGCAAGGGAAATACGATCCGGGCGCGAGCAGCACCGAGATCAAGATCGGCAACATCATGCCCTATAGCGGGCCGGCCGCCGCCTACGGCCTGATCGGCAAGACCGTCGCCGCGTACTTCAAGAAGATCAACGCCGAAGGCGGCATCAACGGCCGCAAGATCAATTTCATCTCCTACGACGATGGCTACAACCCGCAAAAGGCCGTCGAGGCCGCGCGCAAGCTCGTCGAGGACGATCGCGTCCTGTTCGTGTTTCAAAGTCTCGGAACGCCGTCGAATTCCGCGATCCAGAAATACATGAACGACACGCGTGTGCCGCAGCTCTTCGTCGCCTCCGGCGCCACCAAATGGGACGATCCGGTCAACCATCCGTGGACGATGGGATGGCAGCCGAACTATCAGACCGAAGGCCGCATCTTCGGCCAGTATCTGCTGGCCAACCAGCCGCGCGGCAAGATCGCGATCCTCTATCAGAATGATGAATACGGCAAAGACTACATGAAGGGTCTCAAGGATGCGCTCGCCGGAGCGATCCCGGTCGTCGCCGAAGCCAGCTACGAAACCAGCGACGCCAACCTCAACACCCAGATGGCGAAGCTCAAGACGTCGGGCGCCGACGTGTTCTTCGACGTGGCGACCCCGAAATGCGCCGTCATGGCCCTCAAGCGGGCGGCCGAGATCGGCTGGAAGCCGCTGCACTTCGTCAACAGCGTGTCGAACTCGGTCGCCTCGGTGATCAAGCCGGCCGGCTTCGAGAACGCGCAGGGCATCCTCGCCGCCAACTACATGAAGGAGACGGGCGATCCGCTGTGGAAGGACGATCCGGCGTACAAGGAGTGGCTCGACTTCATGGATCGCTATTTTCCGGAGGGCGACAAGAACAACGGGCTCAGCGTCTATGCCTACAGCGTGGCGCAGACCCTCGTGCAGGTACTCACGCAATGCGGCAATCAGCTCACGCGCGAGAACGTGATGCGGCAGGCGGCGAACCTCAAGGGCCTGCGGCTCGGCATGCTGCTCCCTGGCATCGTCATCAACACCAGCGCGAGTGACTTCGCGCCGATCGAGCAGATGCAGATGATGCGGTTTTCCGGCGAGCGCTGGGAGCCGTTCGGTTCGGTGCTCAGCGGGGTCGATCCGGGTGCGGTCAGCGAAGGGCTGCGGGCCATCTTCCGCTACGGATCGGCGAACCACGATCTCGCCGATCGGCTCAACGCCAACACGGTCACGATGATGACGGGGGCATTCGGCGGCACCTACGAGCAGTTCGGCGCCGATCTCGCCTCGGTGCTCGACGAGGGCGACAATCTTCGGCTGCTGCCGATCGTCGGACGCGGGTCGGTCCAGGGCGTCGCCGACATCCTCTTCCTCAAAGGCGTCGACCTCGGCATCGTCCGCTCCGACACGCTCGATTACATCGAGCGGAAGGGCTACGCGAGCAACCTCAAGAAGCAGTTCAACTACATCGCCAAGCTCTACAACGAAGAGGTGCATGTCGTGGCGGCGAAGACGATCGGCAGCCTCGCCGATCTCGACGGCAAGACGGTCGCCGTCGGCTCGGCGAATGGCGGCACGTTCGTCACCGCCATCGCCATCTTCGAGCGGCTCAACATCAGACCGCACTTTCTCTACATCGAGCAGCGGGTGGCGCTCGAGAGGCTGAAGCGCGGCGAGATCGACGCGGTGGTCGCGGTCGAAGGCAAGCCGCTGCAGGAGATTGCTCGGCTCGACAGCGACGATCTGCATTTCGTGCCGATCGATTACCAGAAGCCGCTGCAGGAAGACTATCTGCCGACGCAGCTCACGGCGGAAGACTACCCGAACCTGATCGCTGCCGGGCATGGCATCGATACGGTGGCGGTGTCGGCGGTGCTCGCGGCCTACAGTTGGGCCCCGCGCACCGACCGCTACCGCCGGCTCGAGCTTGTCGTTAATGCGCTCTTTTCCAAGATCAAGGAGTTGCAACGGCCGCCGTTCCATCCGAAGTGGCGCGAGGTGGCGCTCAATGCGCCGCTGCCCGGATGGACGCGCTTCGCGCCGGCGCAGACATGGCTCGACCACAACAAGCCGGCGCCGGCCGCGGCTGCGCCGCAGGCCCAGAACGATATCGGGCAGGGCAAGGACCTCGAGTCGCTTCGCCAATTTCTCGACTGGGAGGCCAGGAACGACGGCCAACGGAGCGAGGATCGCGAAGCGCTGTTTCGCCAGTTCCTCGATTGGCGGAAACGGCAGCCGGTCGGCGCGAGATAGCGTGAGCGTCGGCGGAGAGTGAATCGCTTCGAGGAGTGATCGCTGCAGGGAGGGCGGCAAGGAGACCGCTTGGGAGGGCGGTCTCCTTCACCGTTGCGGCCCGTGTCCGTGCGGCGGCGGCCTACTGCCCGCGTCGCGCGGCACTGGCGAAACGCCGCGCTTCCTCGGCGGCGCGGAACAGCGCCTTTGCCTTGCTGATGCACTCCTGCTGCTCGAACTCGGGATCGGAATCAGCAACGATGCCGGCGCCGGCCTGCACGTACATGATGCCGTCCTTGATGAGCGCGGTGCGCAGCACGATGCAGGTGTCCATCTCCGAGCCGGCGGAGAAGTAGCCGACGCACCCCGCGTAGAGCGCGCGCTTCTCCTTCTCCAGCTCGTCGATGATCTCCATGGCGCGCACCTTCGGTGCGCCCGACACAGTGCCCGCGGGGAAGCCGGCGGCGAGAGCATCGAGCGGATCGCGGTCCTGGCGCAGCCTGCCTTCGACGTTGGAAACGATGTGCATGACCTGGCTGTAGCGCTCGATGAAGAATTGGTCGGTGACCTTGACCGACCCGATCTCGGCGACGCGCCCGACATCGTTACGGCCGAGGTCGAGCAGCATCAGGTGCTCGGCGCGTTCCTTCGGATCGGTGAGCAGTTCCTCCTCCAGCGCCTTGTCTTCGTGCGGGGTGGCGCCGCGCCGGCGCGTGCCGGCAATGGGGCGGACGGTGACGATACCGTGGCTCGCCTTGACCAGGATCTCGGGGCTCGATCCGGCGACCGCGAAGGCGCCAAAATCGAGAAAGAACAGATACGGCGAAGGGTTGACGCGCCGTAGCGCGCGGTAGAGCGCGAACGCCGGCAGCGCGAACGGCGTTTCGAAGCGCTGCGACAGCACGACCTGAAAAATATCGCCAGCGGTGATGTAGTCCTTGGCGCGTACGACCATGCGCCTGAACTCTTCCGGCGTCGTGTTCGAGCGCGGCGCCGCCGCCCCCTCCTTCCCGTCGCCCGCGAACGGGGGCGGGCGCACGATCTCCGCCGCCGATTTGTCGAGCGGCTGGTCGAGGGCATCGACAACGCCGGAGAGGCGTTCGACCGCGCGCGCGAGCGCCGCCTTCGCGGTCACGCCTGCCTGCGGCCGCACCGGCGTGACGACAGTGATCGTATCTTCGACCGCGTCGAAGGCGACGACGAGGGTCGGCCGGACGAGGATCGCGTCCGGAATGCCGATCGGGTCGGGGCCGGCTGCCGGCAGGTCTTCCATCAGCCGGACCATGTCATAGCCGAGATAGCCGAAGACGCCGGCGGCCATCGGCGGCAGCGACTCGGGCAGCGCGATGCGGCTCTCGGCGATGAGGCTGCGCAAGGCGCGGAGCGGCCCGTCTCCGGTCGCGGCAAAGGCGTTGGGATCGCTCTGTGGCCTGCGGTTGATCTCGGCGCGCCGATCGTGGACGCGGAAGATCAGGTCGGGCTCAAGGCCGATGATCGAATATCGTCCGCGTACTTCGCCGCCTTCGACTGATTCGAGCAAAAAGCTCTGCGGCCGTGTGCCGGAAAGCTTGAGGAAGGCGGAGACCGGCGTCTCCAGGTCGGCGACTAGCGTCGTCCACACCACCTGCGGCTCGCCGGCCGCATAGCGCGCGGCGAATGCCGCGGCCGACGGCTCGATCAGCATTTCAGTTGGTGTCCGGGGCGCTGCCGCCCAGCGCCTGCGCCAACGCCGCGCGGTTGACGCTGGTGCCCAACTCATCCTCGAGCCATGCCAGATATTCGCCGAACACGTCGTCGGCCGTCCGGCTCCGCACGATTTCGACGATGCTTTTCTCGTAAGCCGAGTTCGCCTCGAGTTTCGGCGTGGCGACATCGGTGACGCGAAAGACGACCCATTCGCCGGGCTTGTCGCCCTCGGAGCTGCCGAAGGCGTCCTTGGCGGTGTGGAAGATCGAACCGGCCATCGACGCCGAGATGCTCCCCGACGGCTTGCCGCGCTTGATCTTGTCGGCCTTTTCGACGGTGACATCATTGGCCTTGGCGACGGCCTCGAGCCCATTGCCGCCCTTGAGCTTGTCGAGGAGATCGGCCGCCTTGGCCTTGAGGCGGGTGGCGATCTCGTCCTCGCGCCAGCGCGCCTCGACCTGGCCCTTGACTTCCTCGAGCGTGCGATCGCGCGACGGCGTGATGCCGGACACGGAATACCAGACGTTGCCGCCGTCGGTCTCGATAGGGTCGTTGTCGACGCCCACATCGGAACCAAACGCCGCCTTTATCACACCGCCGAGGCGGCCGAGATTGGCGAGCGGCTTGCCCTGCGGTTCGCGGCCGGAGATGTCGACCTCGTAGGTGGCGACCGGCAGCTTCAGCTTCTCCGCCGCCTCTTCGAGCGTGCTGCCGCCGGCGCGCTCGTCCTCGATCTTGTCGTGGATGTGCCGTACCTCGGCCTTGGCGCGTTCGGCGACGACGTCCTTGCGTACCTGCGGCGCGACGTCGGCAAGCGTTTTGTCCTCTGCGGGCTCGATCTTGGTGACGGTCACGACGGCCGCGCCGAAGCGGCCCTTGACCGGCGCGCTTACCTCGCCCTCCTTGAGCGCGAACGCGGCGTCGGCGACGGCTGGATCAAGGATGTCCGCCTTGGTCGCCATGCCGAGGTCGAAGTCCTGCTCCTTGAGCCCGCGCTCGGCAGCGAGCGCCGCGAAACTCAGGCCCTCCTTGAGCCGGGCGTCGGCGGCCTCGGCCTCCTGCATGGTCGGAAAGACGATCTGCTGGACGTGCCGCTGCTCCGGTCTGACGTAACGGCTGCGGTGCTCGTCGAAGGCGCGTTTGACCTCCTCGTCGGATACCTCGATCCACTTGCCGAGTTCGGTGGGCGTGCCATCGACGGTGACGATCTTGCGGTACTCCGGCGCCTGGAACATGACCTTGCGCGCCTCGAAATACTTGTTGAGCTCGTCCGCAGTCGGCTGCGGAATCTCGCCCGCCTGCGCCGGCCCCAGCGGCACATATTCGATGCTGCGCTCCTCGTTCTCGTACTGGTTGACCGCGTCGAGCCAGGCTTTCGGCACCGGCATGTCGCCGGAGACCGAGCCGGCGATCTGCCGGCGCAGCATCAGCCGCCGCTGCTCGGCGACGAACCGCTGCTCGGAATAGCCGTTGTTGCGCAGAACGTCCTGGAACCGCGCCGGGTCGAAGTTGCCGCCTGCGTTGTGAAACACCGGATCGGTGGTGATGCGGCGGACGACCTCGGCGTCGGAGATGCCGAGCCGCATCTGCCGCGCGCGCTGGTCCAGCCCGGCCTCGGCGATCATCTCGCTCAGTACCTGCCGATCGAGGCCCATCGCGCTCGCCTGCTCTCGCGGCACGGGACGGCCCCACTTGCGGCTGATCTGCTGCAGGCGCTCGTTATAGGTCTGCCGGAATTGTTCGATCGGAATTTCGGTGCCGCCGATCTTGGCGAGCGTCGAGCGGCCGAACCCGCGGAAGATGTCGTTGATGCCCCAGACCGCGAAGCTCAAGGCGAGCAGGCCCATGACCCCGCCCATCACGGCGCGGCCGAGCCAATTGGCGGAGGCTTTGCGGATACCCCGAAGCATCAGAACACGTTCCGTCGTCCCGCGCAGTGCGGAAGTCCCAGCGGCGGCGGCTGGAGTGATCCGGCCAAATATAGGCCGGCAAAAGGCGGCGCATCATAGGGAGCGCCACGTTGCCCTGCAACTAAAGGAATTTTCACGTAAAACGCCCCTTTTCGGTCTGCAACGGCTCTGCTAACGGCTCTTTGTCGCATGCGCCCGACGCTGCCTGTGTTTTCCCGTTGTCCGCGACACCACCGATGCGCCGGCATGAACCGCGGCACGATCAACATCGACCCGCCGACGTTATTCGAGACTGCCCTGGCCGATTGAAGCGGCGAACGGAGATCCCATGACCGCACGCCGTCCGCTCGTTGCCGGCAATTGGAAGATGAACGGCCTCTCCGCCTCCTCGGGCACGTTGGACGGGATCATTGCCGGAGCCGCCAAGCTGCCAGAGAACATCGACGTCCTGGTCTGCCCGCCGTTTCTGCTCATTCCCGGCTTCGCCGCCCAGGCGCGGGGAACCCGGGTCGCCATCGGCGGTCAGGATTGCCACCCTGAGCCCTCCGGGGCGCATACCGGCGACATCGCCGCGGAAATGCTCGCCGATGCCGGCGCGACCGCCGTTATCGTCGGTCACTCCGAGCGGCGGCAGGACCATCATGAGACCGACGCGGAAGTGCGCGCCAAGGCGCTTGCAGCGCGGCGCGCTGGGCTTCTCGCCGTCGTCTGCGTTGGTGAGACCCGCGCTGAGCGCCATGCCGGAGATGCGCTCGTCGTTGTGCGCGCGCAGCTCGACGGCTCGCTGCCGGACAGTGCCGAGCATCTGGTGATCGCCTATGAGCCGGTCTGGGCGATCGGTACCGGGCTGACCCCGACCCTGCGTGACGTCGCCGAGATGCACAATTTCATCCGCCGCCAGCTTGTTTCGCGCTACGGCGAAGCGGGGCAGGGGCTCCGCGTTCTGTACGGCGGCTCGGTGAAGCCCGCCAACGCCAAGGAACTGCTGGCGAGGGAGAATGTCGACGGCGCTCTGGTCGGCGGCGCGAGCCTCGTAGCCGGGCAATTCCTGGCGATCGCCGGCGCCTGCCGGCCATAGAAAATCCATAACGGATCATGTAGAGACCCGCGCAGCCTCCTATATGAAGGCGAGGCTCGCTGCCGCGCGCCTGCGGCAAGCAAGACATCCGGAATCGTCGATGCTGACAGTCCTTATCGTCATCCACCTCATGCTGGTCCTCGCCATGGTCGGCGTGGTGCTGCTGCAGAAGTCGGAGGGCGGCGGCCTCGTCAGCTCCACGAGCGGCTTTCTCACCGGCCGCGGCACGGCCAATGTGTTGACGCGAACGACGGCGTTTCTGGCCATCGGCTTCTTCATCACCAGCCTGACGCTGTCCTGGCTCGCGGGGCTCGGCCGCAAGCCCCCCTCTATCATCAATCC
>Ga0210409_10003880_pt1 | contig 16412 bp, 12 predicted proteins | sample IncBWH17MmetaG_FD_161649 | JGI IMG/M metagenome (GOLD analysis project Ga0210409, IMG submission 161649) | Forest soil microbial communities from Barre Woods Harvard Forest LTER site, Petersham, Massachusetts, United States - Inc-BW-H-17-M | ecosystem: Environmental > Terrestrial > Soil >...
CCTGGTCGCCGCCGACGCCGCCGGGCATGTATATCCGGTCCAAGCGGTCCTCGCGGCGGATACCGATGCGGATACGTGCCTGATTCGGATTGGCGCCACGGGCCTGAAGCCCTTGGCGTTGCGCGCGGGAGTCCGGCAGGGTGAACCGGTCTATTGCCTGAGCCATCCGGGCGGTTATTACTTCATGTTCACCCAGGGGCTGGTCGCCCGTTTAAACAGGCGTACCAATGCCGATGCCGCTGCAAATGGCCATTCGGACTCGCCTTCCCGTCCGATCCTGCTGCTTAATATCACCGCTGAGTTTGCTCCGGGCTCCAGCGGCGCGCCGGTGGTCGATCCCTGGGGCAACGTCGTCGGTCAGGTCGATAGTATCGCCGACGCGGGCGAAGCCGCTTCCGACGAAGAGAATCAGACGACCTCACCAAGTGTGCCCATTCGATTCTGTACGGCGACGGAAGAAATCCTGAGGCTGACCAGTCCAAGCCTTGCGAAAGAATCCCATTCTCCCAGGCTTAAGCCGGCTGCGGGTCCGAAGAAGAAACTGCGACCATTAACGATTCAATATCGTTGTCCAAAAACGATGGCACCCGGCGGCGCCGGCGTCTCGCCGGCGGCGGGCGGTCCTAGCGTAGTGTCTCACAAATAAATGGTGGCATTCTTAACATGAGGAAACAGAGAGAACAGAGTTTTTGTCTCGGTTGCCTCTGTTTCCTCCTGTTCGAAAAAACCTTAGCGTTTGTGAGACACTGCCGAGCACTGAACTCGCCGGCGAGACGCCGGCGCTCCCAGGGTCAGTGGTATTCCTGAAGAGTTTTGACTTCGTAGCCGCTTTTTCGCAGGGCGGCTATTCCTAGCGCAGCTGCCCGGGCGCCGCTGATGGTCGTCATAATCGGAGTTCCCGTGTAGACGGCAGTGGTCCGAATTCTGACTTCGTCGGCGCGCGGACTCTGGCCGGCCGGGGTGTTGATGACCAACTGGATTTCCCGATTCTTCAACAAGTCAATTGTATTGGGGCGGCCTTCGGTAAGTTTGTGCACGTGCCGCACCTTCAGGCCGGCTTTTTCCAACACCGCCGCCGTCCCGGTTGTGGCGATGAGCTCGAAACCCAGACTGGCAAACAACCCCGCCACCTCCGCTACTTCGCCCTTATGGGCATCACTGACACTGATGAAAACCCGGCCGCTTACTGGCAGAGGGCCGCCGGCGGCCATTTGGGATTTGGCGTAAGCGATGCCCAACTTGGCATCCAAGCCCATCACTTCGCCGGTGGAACGCATTTCCGGCGAGAGCAGAATGTCCTGTCCATGAAAGCGGTTGAAGGGAAACACGGATTCTTTGACCGCCCAATACTTGGGCCACTGTTCCGAGGTGAAGCGCAATTCTTTCAGCGTTTTGCCGGCCATGACTTTGGCAGCCAGCTTGGCCAGGGGTACGCCGATGGCCTTGCTGACAAACGGCACCGTGCGTGATGCCCGGGGGTTGACCTCCAGCACATAAACCGTAGTGCCTTTGACGGCGTACTGAGCGTTCATCAGGCCAACGACCCTCAACTCCCGCGCCATCGCGTGAGTATACTCGCGAATGACTTCAATCACCTTTTGCGAAAGCGTGTGCGGCGGCAGCACCATGGCCGCATCCCCGGAATGCACGCCGGCAAACTCGATGTGCTCCAGCATCGCACCGATCACGATGGTGCCCTCGTCCGGGTTCTCAAACCGGCCCACATCGGCTATGCAGTCCACGTCCACTTCAGTGGCGTCTTCCAGAAACTTGTCCACCAGCACCGGCCGTTCCGGCGAGGCTTCCACGGCAAAGCGCATGTAGTGCTGCAACTCCCCATCCGAATACACGATCTGCATGGCTCGCCCGCCCAGCACAAAACTCGGCCGCACCAAAATCGGGTAGCCCAGCGTTTTGGCCACCGCCAGCGCCTCGGTCTCGTTGGTCGCGATGCCGTTGGGAGGCTGGGGAATCCGCAGCTTGTTCAGCATCGCCGCAAAGAGCTTGCGATCCTCGGCGACCTCGATGCTTTGCGGGGACGTGCCGATGATATTCACGCCGTTTTTCTGCAAGCCCAAAGCCAGGTTCAGGGGTGTTTGCCCTCCAAATTGCGCGATCGCTCCCCAGCATTTTTCCCGCTCGTAAATGTGGAGCACATCCTCCAGCGTCAGTGGCTCGAAAAAGAGCTTGTCGCTGGTGTCGTAGTCAGTCGAGACCGTCTCCGGGTTCGAATTGACCATCAAGGTTTCAAAACCATCCTCTTTCAGCGCGAACGCCGCGTGGACGCAGCAGTAGTCGAATTCAATGCCCTGGCCAATGCGGTTGGGTCCACCGCCCAGGATCATCACCTTCTTGCGATTGTTCGGTTTGACTTCGTCATCCCCGCGGTCGTAGGTGGAATAATAATAGGGCGTGTAAGCCTCGAATTCCGCCGCGCAGGTATCCACCAGCCGATAGCTTGGCACGAGACCCAATCGTTTGCGCTCGGCCCGCACTTCGTCCTCGGTGCGGCCGGTCAAATACGCAATCTGCCGGTCGGAGAATCCCAACGATTTGGCCTTGGCCAGTTTTTCTGCGTTCATCAAATCAGAGCCGGCAAAGGAAAGCCAAAAGAGTCGTGGCTGTCGAGGCGGAAGTGGTGGGTTGAGTCATGACTGCAATCAGGAGTTGGCTCGCAGCCAGGTACGAATCGTTTCATGGTTCCCGACGGTGTGGAGCAACAGAGTATCTCCATGCCGGGTGAATCCGACTCGAACGCTCTGGCTAGGGCGGCATTCGTACAGGCCACGCCGAAGGGCCCGCACACCTAACCCAGCGTGGCGGTGCGGATGTCCAAACGCGTTCGGCAGGGCCGCCAGGGCCGCATCGCAAAGTTTTCGGTCGATTTGGGAGAGGGAGTTATACCGCTGTAGGAATTGTCGCGTCAGCGCGATCTTCATCATGGCTTGCGCCGTTTCTTAAATTCATCCCACGAGACGGTTTGACCCGACTCGAGCAACTCTTGTCCGGCCTGCAGGAGTTTGGCTGCCGCCCGATCCAACTCCGGTCCGGTCAATCCGTACTCCTCAACGGCCCAGTCCTCGGTGACCGGCACTGGCTGCAGCTTGACAATGCGTCCTTTGTGCGTAATGCCAATCGACTCGCCGGCGATGGCTTCATCAAGCCAGCGAGTCATATTCGCGCGTGCCTCAGTAGGAGAAAGCGTCTTCACAGCGAAAGATTAGCGTCTTTATAGCGTCGCGTCAACGTCTGGACGATGGCCATAGTGTACAGAATGGAAGGGCGAGTGACAAAGTCCGCAACTAGGGTGGGGCGAGGCTCCCGCCGAGCCCTAACTAAATCCGTTTCTTTCGATGAACAGGCCGCCCGGGTGAATAAATGATCAGGGCTCGGCAGGAGCCTCGCCCCACCAGACGACGGTGTCGGCTACCTTGTCACTGGCCCTGTACAGAATGGCGTTTACTCACTTTCGCTGCTTGAAGCGTCCTACCTTGGCTGCAGCTTCTTCTCCACTTTGCTCTTCTCTAACGAAACGTATTTAGGCAAGCCGCCCTCTACCGGGATCTTTATTTCTCCTTCGATGAGAGGCCGGGCGTACTCAATGAATTTCTCATTCGGCATGAAGCCGTCTTCGCTAATCCAATCGCGTGGCATGAAGTGCTCGACATTGGCGATATCGGCCAGCGGTTGAAGCCCGGTGCTCCATTTCACGGAATTGTCCGAACCCTGCCGGACGACTTTTACCATGAAACCGCTTTGACCGTCGACCGCCGCGCGCACGGCGGCTTCGCCTACGGCGAAGGCATTGTTGGAGTCGGTCAGGCTGGCACAATGCTCCGCGGCGCGCTGCGCATATCCCAGAGAGACAGTGCGGGTCTTGGTATTGAGCTTGCCCTGGACAAGTTGCTTGAGTTTCTCGGCCGCCCCTGCCAGCACCGGGTGCCCAAAGGCATCCAGGCGGCTCTTATCGGCGCCCACTTCTTCCCCATGGGCATCTTTGATGCCCTCGCCGACGACGACGATACAGTATTTGTATGCCTCGACCGTCTCTTTGACCTTGGCCAGGAATTTTTCCTCTTCGAATACCAACTCCGGCAGCAGCACAACATGCGGCGGACTGGCCGCATTGCCGCGTTTGGCGAGCGCCGTTCCAGCGGCAATCCACCCTGCCGAACGGCCCATCACTTCGATAATGCAACAAGAGCCGTCGTCGGTGGCCATGCTCGCCACATCAATGCCAACCTCCATCACCGTGGTCGCGTTGTACTTGATGACCGAACCGTAGCCCGGGCAATTGTCCGTATGCGGCAGATCGTTATCGATGGTCTTGGGAACGCCGATGACCCGCAGTTCATAACCGCGTTTGACCGCCTCTTCATGAATCTTGTGGGAAGTGTCTTGGGAATCGTTCCCTCCGATGTAGAAAAAATAGCGAATGCTGTGCGCTTGGAAAACCTCGAACAGCCGGTCCATATCACGGGCCGCCTGTTCGGGTTTCTTTTTGAAATCGACTTTATACCGGCAGGTGCCCAAAGCCGCGGCAGGCGTGTAACGCAAGCCGGCAATGCTCTTGGTTTTTTCATCATTCAGGTCGATCAGATCCTCGTTGAGGATGCCCAGGATCCCATTAGCGCCGCCGTAGATCTCTTCGATGAAATCGTGACGACCCGCCTCCTGGATCACTCCCGCCAGGCTCGAGTTTATCACCGAGGTTGGCCCGCCGGACTGAGCCACTAAAAGATTTCCAACCAGTTCTGCCATAGTATTTCTTAAGTTACATTAGTCCATCTCACCGTTCGGCTGATAAATATCCGCGACTCTTGCCGAAATGGAACCTGCACCTTGCCAACCCACCTGGCGTCTGTCAAAGCCGAATTACGGCTATTTTGGTTGGGCGCGACGTTGACGCCACTTCATCGCGCAAGTTGCGAGTGATGCGCGAGAGTCCGTGGCTGGCGGGTTATTTTTGTTGGATCCGATAGAAGACCTGGCCCAGGGTCGGATCGACGGTGACGCTTTGTGAGATATTTGTTTGGGCGTAAGTCAACAAAGGGTACCAAACCGCGCTCGGGCCGAAGTTGGTGCAGTACTGAACCTGGTAGCTATTGCCCACTTTTGCCAAAACGGTGAGATTGCGGCTTGAACTGCTCGTGGCGTTGGCCTGCAACATCGCCAGACCGTTGACAATGGCGACCTGACCTGCAGTGGGAATCGCATTGACGTAAAGCGATGAAGAGGGCTTGGCGGCGGTCAGGCTGCCGATGGGAAGGTTGATGTAGCCTGAGGGTTGGCTGGGAAGGGATTGAAAGCTCAGCGAGCCGATGACATTGGAGCCCTGCAAGGCTTGCCCGGGTTCCATTTGGATGGTCACCACAGCGTTGTTGGCCTGGTAACTCAAAGAACTCGAAGCTAGGCCGGGAGCTGATATGGACAACGCGGGACTGGGTAATGAGTTGGTTGGCCACGGCATGGAAAAACTGAGATTCGTCACTCCTTCGCTGGAGGACAACGCAAATGACACGGACCCGCTCTGACCCGCTTGGATGCTCGCGGTTCCGAGGACCAAGGACAGATAATCCTGGACGATTACCTGGACGGTTTCGTTGGTGGACAAGGAAGCGTTCGAAGAATCAGTGATCTTGATGCCGATCAGATTCGTGGTGGAGGCCTGGGCGGTGGTCGGCGTCCAGATCAACCAACAGAGCCCTTTTCGGGAAACCACCCTCGCCCCTGCGGGAGAGCCTGCGCCGAGGCTGGCACTGAAGTTATCGCCGTTCGTGGCGGGCGGGTTGATGAGGAAACGGAACGTAGCGTTGGGAGCAACCACAGCGTTGGCCAGCAGGCCGGGAATAGGCGCGCTCTGGTTGACCGTGACGTTGAACGAGACGCTGGTCACGTTGTTGGTGGGCTGATCGTCGGTGACGGTGACGGTGATTTTTGCGGTACCGACGGCATTGGTGGCGGGAGTAAATGCCAGAGTACCGGCTGCGGCCGGGCTGTTGTAGTTGATACTTGGAGTCGGAATCAGAGCCGGGTTGCTGGAGACAGCGGTCACCGACAGCGTCGGGTTCCCGTTGGTGGAACCCGAGGTAATCCCGCTGAGGTTGACCGTTTGCAAACCTGCATTCTGGGCGACGGCCAGATCGTTAAGGAGATCAATGGTCGGGGGATTCTCAACCGGACTCACGGTCACCATGAAGGAACGGATGACGGTATTGCTGACGGCCGCGCCATCGTCGACCATCACGGTAATAATCGTTGAGCCGAAAGAACCAGGTAAGGATGAAAAGGTAAGAGTCCCGTTTGTGTCCGGGCTGGTATAGGCCACTTCCGGGTTTGGGATTAGTCCAGGATTACTGGAGAAGGCGCTGATATTTAAAGTCTGGTTCTCGTTGGCCGCTCCCGAAGTGATGCCGGTCAGCGGCACGACTTGCACTCCAGCGTCCTGTCGGATGATGAAATCGGGCAAGGGATCGAGAGTGGGTGGATTGTTGGCCGGTGCGATCCCAAACGAAGCTTCGACGGAGTAGTCACTTTCGAAGCCGTCGACGGTGTATGTGGTGGCTGCGAAATAATAAGTCACGCCAGTGACCAGGTTTGAGACCATCGTGGAGGTGGTATTCCCCACCGCCAGAACGTTGGTGTAATTTCGGCTGCTGGCCCCATAGTAGACGTTATAGCCAGTTACCGAAGGATCGGTGCTCGGATCCCAGCCCAGCGCTACGAGCGGACCTTGCGTGGTGGCGGCCAGTCGGGGAGCCCAGGCCAACAAAGCCAATAGAACAATCGCGGCTGCTGTGCCTCTTACTCCTTGTGTCGAACGGTTGCTTAACATCTTAGTTACTACCGCCCATACGCATAAGCTCTGCCAATGCGCTGAGGACTAACTGGCTAGCTCCCCTTCGAATCGCTCCGGGAGGTTTCACTGTCTCGATCCAAGACGAAACCTGACAGAATTCTGGACAAACTATCAGGTTCAGAGGAGCGGAGGCAAATCAGGCAAAAATCGTAAGATTTTCGGGCAGAGCCCTTTGCAGCGAGTGCCTTGGTGTTTGCTCAGAATTTGATGTCTCGTATGCCCAAGGCACGCCGTTTGCTGCTGAGTGAGGCATGGCCGTCGTACTTATTTCCTGGGTGTCCATATCAATCGTCTTTTGTCTTGCCCTGGTACGGGCCGCGTCACGCCGGTGTACTCAATCTGCTAATCCCGCCTCCTTGTCAGAGGTCACTTCAGCGAATTCGGTCACTCGCGAGCAAAGTTTGCGCGTTCCGGTGAGGGTAATCTAGTTTCTAGCCGCACACGCTCAAGGTCGCTCGCGCGTCAAAACAGCCCATGGACGCGAACTGCGGATTCCGACGCTGTCGGACCCGCGTGAAACAGATCCCGTTCGCAACCACGGCGAAATTTGAACCGGTTCAGACGTTTTGGGGCACATTCAGGGGACTTCAGATGAAGTGCGTATCCTCGAAGTCGATTGAATACTCACGAGTAGGTTCCGTAATTTCACCGATCTGTTCTCCGTAATCGTCGGAGTTGCGACTTTTCTTGTGAGGAGGAAGATACATCCTGTGTGATTACCCAAGCCGGAACTCGATGGTAAAGTTCTGTCAGGGCGTCGGAATGAAACCAAAAATCCGAGGGTGATCGGGAGACTTTCTGGTTGGTTGTTGGATGGACTATGAACAAGCAGCATTCAGGGATTGAGCAGCAAGTGGGGCTGAGGGAACGGCGGATGCCGGTTTGGAAACGGCTGTTGGATCTTTCCCTAATCGTGATGTTGTCCCCGGGGTTGTTGTTGTTGGGGGGGGTGGTTGCATTGCTGATCAAGGTCGGCTCGCCCGGCCCGATCCTCTTCCGCCAACAGCGGGTCGGATTTAAGGGCCGCCAATTTGTCCTCTTTAAGTTCCGCACGATGCGCGCCGACGCCGAGTCCGATTCGCATCGGCGGCACACTCAGGAACTCATCCGTTCGCAAAGCCCCATGGTTAAGCTGGACGCTCGCCGGGACCCGCGGCTCATTCCGCTTGGCACCCTGCTGCGGGTGACCGGACTGGATGAGTTGCCTCAACTGATCAATGTCGCGCGAGGGGAGATGAGCCTCGTGGGGCCGCGCCCGTGTATTCCTTACGAATGCGAGGCTTACGAGCCCTGGCATTGGGGGCGATTTAACACTGTCCCGGGCCTGACGGGACTGTGGCAAGTCAGCGGCAAGAATCGGACGACTTTCGATGAAATGGTGCGCCTGGATATTGAATACTCCAAAAGGATGGGTTTGGGGCTGGACCTGGAAATTATGCTGAAGACGATCCCCGCCTTGTGGGGACAATATTGTGATTTGCAGGTGGCCAGAAACCAAACCGCTCCTCTGAAATCTACTAATGCAGAAAAATCTGTTGAATCCTACAGCTTATGAAAATTAACCAAAGAACTCTGACCGTGGGTGTCGTGGGATGCGGCTATTGGGGCCCGAATCTGATCCGCAATTTTCGGCAGTCGCCGGACTGTCACTTGAAGGTGCTGTGCGACGCCAGCGAGCCGCGGCTCAAACACATGCACCGCCTTTACCCGGAGTTGACCACGACCCATCAGTACGAGGACTTGCTCAAGGACAGCGAACTGGATGCCGTGATCATTGCCACGCCGGTGCGTTTTCACTACACGATGGCCAAAGCTGCGCTGAGCGTTGGCAAACACGTATTCATCGAAAAGCCGATGGCCCGCACCGAAGCCGAAGCCGCCGAACTAGTGAGCCTGGCCGAACGGCAGGGTTTGGTTCTAATGGTGGGGCATACGTTTTTGTTCTCGCCCGCGGTGCGTCGGATGAAAGAGATCATTAGCGCCGGCGATATTGGCGAAGTGCAATACATCGGGGCGCGGCGGCTCAATTTGGGTTTATTCCAAAAGGACATCAACGTCGCCTGGGATCTCGCGCCGCACGACATTTCGATCCTGCTTTATTTGCTGGACGAATTGCCCTTGAGTGTCTCCTGCCAGGGCAGCAGCCATGTCACCAAGGGGATCGAAGATGTGACGATGATGAACTTGAATTTCCGCAAGAACCGCTGCGCCTTCATTCATAACAGCTGGTTGGACCCGAAAAAAGTTCGCCAGATGACGGTGGTGGGTTCGCAACGGATGATCGTCTACGATGACACCGAGCCGTTGGAGAAACTGAAGATTTACGACACGCGCGTGGAAGTACCGCCACATTACGATACCTTTGCTGAATTCACGTATTCCTACCATTACGGTGATGCGTATGTGCCGTATGTCAAGCAGGACGAACCCTTGAAATTGGAGTGCCAGCATTTCTTGGAGTGCATCGCCGAAGGCGCCGTGCCCGTCACCAATGGACGGCTCGGATTGGAAGTGGTAAAGATCCTCGAAGCCTCCAGCGAATCGTTACGCCAGCAAGGCGCCTCGGTGAGCCTGGGCCAGGTGGCGCCCTGGAACAATGGATTTTCGAACGGGCATTCCAATGGCCATTCGAACGGCCATTCTAATGGCCATGCTAACGGTAACGGCAACGGCAATGGAAACGGCAATGGAAACGGACTGGGAGGCCTTATCGTGCCGGCAACCAACCAAAGTCTGGTAGCCGCCTAGCCAAGGTTCATGGGCGAGCAACTTTACCGCTGCATCGCTCCGGACGTCAAATTGGGGCAGCGCGTTAAGATCTACGGCTTCACTAATCTGTACGGCTGTGAGATTGGTGATGACGTCAAAATCGGAACTTTCGTTGAAATCCAGAAGGGGGTTCACGTTGGGAATCGATGCAAGATTTCCAGTCACTCCTTCCTCTGCGAGGGTGTGACGCTGGAGGAAGAGGTATTCATCGGCCACGGGGTAACTTTTATTAACGATCGCTTTCCCAAGGCGACCAATGCCTCGGGCGCCCTCCAAACCGAGGCTGATTGGGCGTGCATTGCGACAACCGTCAAGCGCGGGGCGGCCATTGGGTCCGGTGCCACGATCCTTTGCGGGATTACTATAGGCGAGGGCGCAACGGTGGGCGCGGGCAGCGTGGTCACCAAAGATGTGCCCGCCGGCGCTGTCGTTGCCGGCAACCCCGCGCGAGTCCTGCGGCGTCGAAACCGCGCCTGAGCGCGGCCATCGCGCGTTCTTTGGTTTTGTTGTCCCACCCTGCTTGCTCTGAAATCGGGCCTTTGGCGTTGCCGGTTCTGCTTTCAGTCGGCAGGCTGAAGGCATGGACGTGCATACGTTGCTCCGGACAGAGTTGTGGATTCCGCCGCTGCTCGGCTCCGCTCTCCTCACTGCCGCCGGGAGTTCCTACCAGCTTAAGCCTGACCATCCGCGACTCCTCATCGAGGAGCCAGCGACCTTGCCCCAGCGTTGCACCGGGCCACTGGCGGAAGACTATCGCCTGGTCAAGGAGCGTGCGGACGATGCGGTGAAACGCGGCGGCATTGAGTTCATTTCCAATCCGTGGTCGATTCCCGAAGACCTGATGAACTGCGGGTTGACCTACCTGGTGGAACGCGGACTGCATCATGAGTGTCGACCGTACGCCGATGTGATCATTAAACAGTGGGGCGACGGAGCAATCATTTCCAATCGTGAGGGCAGCCACTTCGGTTACCATGCCTTGGCTTACGATTGGATTTACGATGCCTTGAGCCTGGAGCAGCGCGTGCGCTACGGCGATGCACTGGGTTCCTGGTTAAGGTTTTTCACCGACAAACCTGAGATCCTGCTCAAATGGGGCCATTGGGAGTACAACCAGACTTGGGGCCCCATCCACCTCAACGTGATGAATTGTCGGGACGCCCTGACCCAGAAGCTCTTCATCGCTCTGGCCATCGCAGGCGCGGGCACGCGGTATGAATCGGACGCCAGAACATTTCTTGACTCATGGAACCGGCGCGTGCCTACCGAATGCTTGCCAGCGTTTGACCGGATGGGCGGAGTCTGGTCCGAATCCTACGGTCATGGGGCTTACGGCCCGGTCACGGTTATTCCCTATGCCTTCCAGGCCTGGCGCACCGCTACCGGCATCGATTACTTCAAACTCGTGAAGCCTTGGGGTTATCCTGTCGAGGAACCGCGCTGGGTCGCCTACACCATGATGCCGCACGACGAACGAACGGCCTGGATTGACGATGGCGACGGTTCCAAGCCCGCCGCCTTTGCTCGCGCCGCGCCGATGCTCCACGATGGGTTGTCCCAGTGGTTTTCCGACCGTGGTCGCGACTGGTTGCGCGAACGCTGGCAACGTCTTGCCAGCTACAACCCTTCGATTAGGGCGATGCGACCCAGCAACTTACCTTTGGCTTATCTTTTCCCTGGTGCGGGCCATGTCTACATGCGTAGCGCCTGGAACTACCCCAACGCCACCTGGGCCTTCTTCGGCTGCGGACCGCAGTACGCGGGCCACGCCCGGGATGACGAAGGCCATTTCCTGATTTACAAGCGTGGAGCCCTGGTTTCACGGCAGGGCGGGGAAGGCCACAACGACACCGATTATTACGCCGGTGGTTCGCTCATTTTCAACATTGTGACCATCTTTGATCCCCTGGAAAAGTTCAGGCGAGACAAGGGTAATGAGAACGATGGCGGCTTGCTGCGCCACGTTTACGAGAGCGACGGATTGCCGCGCGAACGGGGTCACATCGTCGCCTTCGAGAATACGCCGGAGTATACATACGCGGCCGCTGACGTTACTGCGGGATACAGCACGAACAAAGCTCAACAGGTCACCCGGCAGTTTCTTTACTTGCGTGGTGCGCGGGAGTTCTTCGTCGTCTTCGACCGCGTGGAGGCAACTAAACCCGAGTTCCGGCGCCACTTTTTTCTGCATGTACCGACCGAGCCTCAGGTCGAGGGCAGGCGCCTGACGTGGCTCAGTCAGCCTGAAGGCGATGGTGACAAAACCGTTTTGTCGCAAGGGCGTTCGCGCATGTTCCTGACCACGGTTCTGCCGCAGAACGCGCAGATCGTGACGCGCGGGGGCGCAGGTCACGAAGCGTGGGGACACCCCCTCGAACCGACCGCGCAATACAACCACATGACCGAAGGGCGCATGCAGCCGCCGATCTGCCCCTGGCGGATCGAAGTGGCGGATCCGAATCCAGGAGCGAAAACATTGTTCCTGCATGTCTTCGAAATCGCCAGGGAAGTGGATCGCCGACCTTCGAAGGTTGAATTCGCAGCTCCGGCGAGCCTGGAGATCGATGGGCACCTGCGGGTCGAATTCAATGCGGCCGGACCCCTGGGAGGCAAGATCGGCGGCCGAATGCTCGCCGCGGATGTCCATACCGAGGCTCAGTATTCAGCTAAGCCGTAACGATGCAATACAAGCCTCACGCAAAGAGCGCAAAGGCCGCTAAGAAAGAAACAAAAAGATGTTTTCGGCTCAAGATTTCCTTCACCATTTGGGGAGGGAAATTGGCAGCAGTAGTTTTAATCTCCTTTGCGGCCTTCGCGACCTTTGCGTGAGGCCACATTCGACTACGGCTGCACTGTTACGGCTAATCAAATCAACCGCCGCGAGAGTTGCAATTCCGAACAAAGTGAACTTTGATTCGTCAAAGCTGTGATGACATGCCTATCCGCACTGTTGGCGCACGCAAGGACCCGCTTTTCCATGATCATCCTGCTTGCTTCCGCCTGTTTGGCTGAGACCGGAGTTTGCCAAACCTACACCACTCGGTTTGTGGGAACGGAGAATCCTATCTCTGAAAATGGCAGATGGACAAATGAGAGCGTGGACTGGAGTCACATAAGGACAACGAACGGCGTGGCCTGCGGAACTCAATCGGGAACCAATACCGGGATATACAAGTTCAACGATTCGTTCGCTCATCTGTCCGGATTTCCTCCGGACCAGGAGGCTTGGGGCGAGGCCCATATCGCAACACCTGATGCGACCTGCACCCAAGAACTCGAAATCCTGCTCCGCTGGACCAGTTCACCCCACCGCGCGACCGGTTATGAATGCTTCGCCCGGTGTGTCAGCAACGCTGCTTCTTACGTGCAAATTGTCAGGTGGGATGGCCCGCTGGGAAAGTTTACCTACCTGGCTGACATGCGCGGAACGAACTATGGGCTTAAGAACGGGGACATCCTGAAAGCTTCGATCGTCGGCAGCCTCATCATCGTGACTATTAATGGCGTCGAGAAAGCGCGCGTGGTGGATCACACGTTTGGCTCCGGCAATCCTGGAATCGGTGAGTTTCTTGACTGCGAAGGCGGTCATCGGACCGGCTCCAATGCGGATTTCGGATTTTCCAGTTTTACCGCCAGGGCAATGACTGCTCAGACCTACGGAGGTTCCGGCCAGTCATCCTCGTCGAGCACGCGCGACGCGTCTCGCCAGTTCCGACAAGATGAAGGCGCACCAGCCAAGTCTAACCGTTGAACCGACAGCTTGTTCTTGCCTCAAGCATGGCCGTTGGCCGAGTCGGGCTTTGGCCTTAGTGCTTTCGCATGATCAGGAGGGTTAATGAGGAGCTGATTGATATAATATCGCGCCAGTGCCCGGTAACCCGTTTCGGCCACTCCTTGAATGGCTCCCTGCAACGTCCAATCCAAGAACAAAGCTGTGCCGCTGCGGTATTCGGCGCTTTGCTCGAAACAAATGGCGCCGTCTGCGACCCGCACCAGTCGCGCATGTGTTTTGATGCGCAGAAAGTAGGAACCCTCGCTCGAGCCCGCCCGCTCCAGGCGCAAGTCGTCGACCCGCGTTTCCAGGGTGACATCCCCCGCTGCGGTCGCGTGCTTTTCTGACACGGGTGAAAGGAACCCTCCGCGGATTCTTTCAACTCCGGTTTTCAGCACCGCTGCACGAAACGGCTGCTGCGTCGCCATTTCGCTCATGGCGTTCGTCAGGGCCGCTTCGCGCTCGGCGAGCTCGGCAGGGCTGACCGTTTTCAAAGAACGGATCAAACCCTCTGCGCCGACGACAGGCCCTACCAGCGCGGCGCCGATGGCGGTCACTCCTCCGACCACCCCTGCGGCAGCCGCGTAGATAACCACGGCACACTCTGAATCGGCACGCCCCATCTCCGATAATACGCATCCCGTGGCAATCACTCCGGCCCCTGGACCGCTCAGTCCAAGTTCTGCCGAATCCAAAATCGCTTCCCTTACTGAACCGAGTTTTCCTTTTGCCTTTTGAAAGCTAAAACTAGCGGGGGCGGCTTCTTCTGCGAGGGCGACTGTCCCGAACCGGGAGACCTGAGGCTCGGAAAATCCTGAAACGCCGGATGACATTGGGCTCGCTCTCCGGTGGGTGGCACAACCGCACAACAAGAGTGACAATGCTAGAAACCCCAAAAGCAGGTGGCGCTGGGATTTGAGATTTTGAACCGAAGACGCCGTTGGCGCGAACCAATCCCTGGCAGCAGCCAGTCCGGCGGAGCCGCAGGCAAAGCAGTTTGTTTTCATAACTCAAACTGGCGTGAATGAGTGATGACTGATGGACCTTCGAATGCTCTCGATTGATTGTAAAGGGCATTTTTTCCACGGATGACCCTTGCAGGCGAACGGCCTGCCTTTTGCATACGAGCACCTGGGCGCTAATGACCCGCGCCGGTGGCGCTTACAAAGGTTTTTCTCTGGCCGTACCTGGGGCTTCGCCAGGCTTCGCCCCAGGCTGGTATGATGGACGCCGTTGGCGTCCAACCAAAATCGTCGCGAAAATGGAGCGGTTCCAAGAGACGCTTACCGGCTAAGGGCCTGTGAATAAATGAAGTTTTGAAGTGCAAGACACGAATTTCACTAATTGTCACCAATGCTTCGTGTCAATTCGTGAAATTCGTGTCTCTTAATTGTAAGGATTATTCACTGACGCGCCCTAATAGTTATTGCCAGTCGGCGCTACGGGCAGGTAGCCTCGCTACACCTTTGGCAGCTCGAAACCCTTTCGTCGGGGGCGGGCCAGCAGAGTGTTGGCCTTGATCGTCGCCGACAAAATTTTCTTTTGTCGGATCCCAGCGCAGTTTTCGTTGCACGCTACGACAGATGTTCACCAGGTGGCAAATCGTGGTGGCGCGGTGGCTCGTCTCGACGTCGGCATTGGGCTTCTTGCGTGTGCGGATGCACTCGAAGAAATTCTCAATGTGCGGAATCGATTCCTTGGGCCCTTGTGGTGTTACGGGCGGCGCGCTGGCCCGTAGTTCCTTTGGATCGGCGGTGTAGTCACCTCGAAGAATTTCAATCCTGCCTTTGTCGCCAATAAAGATTGCGCCCAGATCTTCCAGATCACGGTTCTTGCCTTCGAGCTTTGTCAGATAATTTAAACATGCCCATCGACGAATAACGAGTTTTGCGTCACACTATATTCATATGTCTCTTTATCAGCATGAACTCTTCACCCTGGACCTCAACAAAATCATCGCGGTCAACCAGGAGGAGGATGAAACGACGGTCACCATCCGGACCGATGACCAGCGTAAGATTGAGGTAGGGACCGATTCCCCGGAGGCTGCCGTCGAGCTACTGGATGACTTGGCCACTCAATGGGAGAAAGCCGTTGGACCACTGCTTCGTCACGAACGACACGTTTTCCTTACGGCGGCGATTTATAGTATCCAGGTGCAAGGAGCGGAGGTTTTCATCTATTTCCGCGATCACAGTGTTAGTTTTTCCCTGCCGGATGAGCAGCAAGCCTCCGACCTGCTGGCCGAACTGAGCCGTCGCTGGCAGGAAGCCGTGGGGCAGTCAGTCAGTTAGCAAGACCCGCTGAGTATTCGGTGCGTCAGCTCTGCGCCGGCGTTCTTTGCTCCAGGATCACCAGGCCCCGGGAAACGGCGAAGCGCGTCAGGCCGGCAACGGAGCGGATGTTGAGTTTCTGCATAATGTGGCCGCGATGGGTCTCGATGGTTCGGGCGCTGATTCCCAACCGGAGGGCCAGCTGTTTGTTGCTCAATCCTTCGGCAATCCCGATGAGGACCTCGCGTTCACGGTAACTCAAGGATTTGCCCGGAAACTCCGTTTCCGGGCTATAGGTAAAATGGCGTAGAGCCTCACGGGCCAAGTCCGGGCTGAAGCAGGTCTCTCCAGCTGCGACTTTGCGGATCGCCGCAATGATATCTTCCGGCCGCGCATCCTTGAGGAGAAATCCACGCGCGCCGGAGTGCACAATACGCGCCATGTGTTGGGAATAGGGATGCATGGACAGCAACAGCACCATGACCTCAGGTTTCTTGCGACGGATGAGTTCCGTGGCGCTCAGGCCGTTGAGCTCGGGCATGTCGATGTCCATCAACACAACGTCCGGGGACAACTCTTCCGTCTTGCGCAGGGCTTCGCGGCCATCGCCCGCTTCCCCAACGACCGTGATGTCCCTGCTGGCAGCCAGGCAACAGGAAAGCCCCCAACGCACGACCGGGTGGTCGTCGGCCAGCAACACGCGAATCCGCGGTGCCCGGGCCTTGCGGGTTTGAGGCTT